>Ga0222712_10007189_pt1 | contig 10832 bp, 9 predicted proteins | sample C33_657DmetaG_FD_165043 | JGI IMG/M metagenome (GOLD analysis project Ga0222712, IMG submission 165043) | Estuarine water microbial communities from San Francisco Bay, California, United States - C33_657D | ecosystem: Environmental > Aquatic > Marine > Unclassified | place: USA: California... | reverse complement strand
GACACACCGAGTGTGAACGAAATGAACCACGACGTCGATCGATCGGTCGATGGTCCGTTTTACCGTACAACGAAACACCAGATGAGGACTCAGAAAGCTAGGACACACCGAGTGTGAACGAAATGAACCACGACGTCGATCGATCGGTCGATGGTCCGTTTTACCGTACAACGAAACACCAGATGAGGACTCAGAAAGCTAGGACACACCGAGTGTGAACGAAATGAACCACGACGTCGATCGATCGGTCGATGGTCCGTTTTACCGTACAACGAAACACCAGATGAAGACTCAGAAAGCTAGGACACACCGAGTGTGAACGACATGAACCACGACGTCGATCGATCGGTCGATGGATGAATCGACGGGATGAATCGCTCGATGGACGAGTAAGTCGGCGTCAAGGTCGCGGCTCGCGCGAGTTCGACGCGCGCGCCCGCGAGCGAGCGAACGACGAGGACGATGGCGAGCGCGCGCGCGAGAGAGGACGATTTGGCGAGTAAAGTGGCGCGCGCGGAGGCGCGCGCGAGCGCCGCCGCGGAGCTCGCGCGAGCGGCGCGCGACGCCTCGGCGAGCGATCGGGACGACGCGCGAGAGGCGATAGAGGAATTGCGACGGATGATGGAGACACGGTTCGCATCGATAGAGGCGGAGGCGGGGAATGTGAAGAGGGATACAAAAGATGGGCGAGAGCGAGCGCGAGCGCGAGCGCGAGCGCGAGCGAGCGGGCGAAGTTTTTTGAGAGCGAGTGAGCGAAGCGATAGTGATTGGGATGACGATCGCGAGCGCGCGAGGGAGGAGGAGCAAGAGCTCATTCGTGAGCTCATCGCTTGCGTGAAGGCGCTGAGGGCGAGCGTGGAGAAAGATCGCGAGGAGCGGGAGAGAAAATATCGCGAGGAGCGGGAGAGAGAAGCCGAGCGGCGCGAACGACGCGAACGCGAACGCGAGCGGAGGGAGGAAGCGTTTGAGTGTAGTGATGACAATGAGTTTATCCTGAATCCGCCGTCGCGCGAGAGAGAGGACAAAGGGCGCGAGATGGGGAAGGCGGAGCGCGCGCGAGCGGCGCGAGAGGAGGAGGAGAAGCGGGAAGCACCGCGGCCGGAACTCGAAGCGCGGCGGCGGCGGCTTCGCGCGCTCTATCACGAGCTCCAGACGCTTTCGGGATAGGTCGATGCCGAATGGCGAAATGCGCGCGCGCGTCTGTGGAGTGGTTGTTAGTTTGCGCGGCTGTCGAGCGACGAAAAGTCAACAGTTGACCAGCGTTGACTCGATTAGTTTGAGGGCCTCTGAACGCTCGCGAGATGTGCGCGCGCGAGTTTGATTTATCGCTCCAGCGCGTAAAACGAGCTGATTGTTTTGCGTTACGCCGCGGCGCATCGAGTGGCGCTCGCGTTGCGAGGGCGAGCTATGCGATATCAAGAGTCGGACGTTTCGGCGTCGCCGCGCGAACGTTTCTCTGAAGGTGCGAGACAACCATCGGCATCGACGGCGAATGGGTCGATTTACGTGCGCGTACCAACCTCGCATCGTCGCATGGCGTCCGCGGATGTTCGAGGGACGTCAGCGACGATCGAAAGTCAGACGGCGAAGCTCTTGGTGGCGGTGCGTACGCGACCGGTGGAGACGGATGGCGAAATGCACGCGAGTGACAACGCGTCGACGTCAACGCCATGGACGAACACTTCGACGAATACTGCGCTTACATCATCAGCGCAATCGATATCGGTCGCGCCGCCGAATCGGAACAAGAGCATTTTACGCGTCGTCAATCGCGACACTATAGTCGTCGTGGATCCAGACGAGGAAAAGGCGTACCTCGACCAAGTGCAGCACCGCACCAAGGCGCGGCGATACACTTTTGACGTCGCGTTTAGCGGTACGGCTACCAATGCGGAGGTGTACGAATCGACTGGAAAAGGATTGATATCAAGTGTGGTGAACGGCATGAACTCCACGGTTTTTGCCTACGGGGCGACGGGGTCGGGAAAGACGCACACGATGATTGGCAACTACTCCGAGCCCGGCATGATGTTTCTTTCCCTCGTTGACATATTCAATCAAATCGAAGCGATGAGGGACGATTTTGAGTTTGAAGTCACGTGCTCTTATTTAGAGGTTTATAACGAGCTCATTTATGATCTGCTGGTTGTGGATAGTACGCCGCTCGAGTTGCGCGAAGATCCCGAACGCGGACCTGTTCCGGTGGGTTTGACGCGCTTCGCGGTGCGCGGCGCCAATGATATCACGAAATTGTTGCATGAAGGCAACGAAAGGCGAAGTATAGATCATACCGAAGCGAACGCGACTTCGAGCCGATCGCACGCGGTGTTGGAGATCAACGTGAAGCGTTGGGAGAGAAGCGCAAAAGGTAAAGAGAAACACGTATTGTGCGGGAAACTGTCGCTGGTTGATCTAGCCGGGAGCGAACGGGCATCGGACACGATGAACTCAGGTCAAAAACTTCGAGATGGTGCCAACATCAACAAGAGTCTGCTCGCGCTGGCGAACTGCATCAACGCGCTCGGAAGACATAGTGGATCGAAAGCCAAGGGGCGCATGTACATTCCGTACCGCAACTCCAAGTTGACGCGGTTGCTTAAGGATGGTCTATCGGGAAATTCGCGGACGGCGATGATAGCCACCGTGAGCGCATCGTCACACCAGTACAATCACACCATAAACACGCTGAAGTATGCGAATCGTGCGAAAGAAATCAAGACAAATGTGGCGCAAAATGTGGTGATCTCGCGAGAGCGCCATCACATCGGCGATTATCAGCACGTCATCGACGACCTGCAATCCGAGGTGGCTCGATTGAAGACGCAGCTGGCGAACAAAGACTCGTTAACACGTCCGAATGAGACGCAAATGACGGCACGGTGCAGCGCGGGAGCGACATTTTCAGAGATTTGGCTTGACGCGCTCAGTGACGACATTAACGAAAACGTCGAAGAGCGCATAAATATTCAAAAGGCGCTCTTCGAACTCGAAGACATCAACGCACAAAACGTGTACGAGCGTTCGGCGTTGAAACGGCGACTCGCCGACGTCGTCGAAAAAAATCCGAGCAGCGTCGAAAGAAGCGGTCTACGCAGTCGAATCGAAGCGATCGACGAAACTATCCGCGCAAATGAAGTTCTCGGCGCTAAGTACCGCAAAGATGTCGAGGCGAATGAACTGGTGCGCGTAGCTATTCAATCGCGCATCGATGCAGCCATAACCGATGGCAAATCCCCGAGTTTTCTGCGCATTCTCTCGCAGTACAGACTCGTCGGAGTGCGGAACATGGAGCTGCACTTTCAGTTGGCGATTCGGGATCAAATCATCAACGAACAGCGCGAAATGATTCGCGGATTGTGGGAAGTCATGTCCAGAGCTGGTTTGAGCAAAACCGTCGCGGTCGACATAGCTAATCGCGAAGGTATTCGAATTGACAGCGTGCGAGCAAATATTTCAGCGCAAGCGCACGAGACGACTGGCGCGAGGAAAGAGAAAATCGAATCAACTAAGGGAGCGAGCTGGAATGATAATCCGGCGAGCCGAAGCGTTGACGCGGCGTCGCCGCGCTCGCGCGCGGAACCCGTCGACCGACATGGTGTTTGCGGAACAATTCAAAGTGCAAGTCCACTGGCGATGCGGCGCCGCGCGGTTGCTCTCGAACGCGTGACGACGAGAACGCCGGCGCCACCAACGCCGGCGAGTCGGACGAGGAACGTCGAACGCGCGACGCGCCCGTTGAGCGCTCGCCCGATTTCAAGTTTGACCAAGATTTCCTCTCGCGACGACGTGCGAGCGAGCGTTCCAAATGGCGGCGAAATCACCCAACTTTTCCAGCGCATTCGCGCGACTAGTACGACGACCGAGCCCAGGGGCAGCGCTCGATTAATCGAAGCTCGCGCGACGCGAGCGAGGCAACAAGAAACCATCAACATGCGCGCTCTGTCCAGCATGCATCGCGGCGAAGCGCCGATGACTTAAAATGCCGTGTAATATGAATATAATCGATACAGTACCATGCAGTAGCGGCGGTGGTTTGGTAACGAACAGTCTACGAATTGGAAAACATTGACTACCTACGCGAACGGCGCTCCGTTCCGCCGAAGCATGACACGAAACACTGGCAACCCTTCGCCTGTGGTTTGTATTTCGCGCTCGGTGGGAATCCCGAGAGGATTTTCATCGAGCCACCCCGCGTGCGCCCAGGTCGAGCGCCAACCGTCGTCGCCGTCCTCGCGCTCGCCCTCGCTCGCGAGTTCGCTCGCCGTCGCCGCCGTCGCTTCGATGGCGGCGGCGCCGTACAACGTTTCGTCGAGACCAAAATACGCCTCTCCGAATCGCTCAAACTTATCTCGCATATCCTCCGCCAACTCTCGCACGTCGGACTGGAGAAACACCCTCGCCCCCGGAGTGAGCTCGCGCGCCAGCTGCTCGACGAGCGTCCGTTGCACGATCCGTCGCTTCCGATGCCTCTTCTTAAAATGCGGATCGCAAAACTGCGCGCACACGAGTTCGACCGTGCCCAATCCCATGGCGTTATAACTCCTGATCCATTCTCCGATGGACACCGTGGCGTTGCACTCCGCGAAGTACGCGTTCTTCGTCACCCCCGCCTCTCGTCCCCACTCATTTCCCCGTTCGACGAGCGGTTGTCGCACGTCCACCCCCAGGACGTTCAAATGTTCATTCCTCTTCGCGAACAACAAATCAAACCTCCCGCCGCCGCACCCGATATCGATCACTAACCCTCTTCCGCGGTCGTCGTACGCCTCCTCCCACTTCGGCGCTCGCGCTTGCGCCCTGTACCTCGCGCTCAGCGGGTTCACGTGCTGTCGCACTCGCACCCCTTTCACTTTCGCGCTCGCGCGTTGCAACTCCAACTCCGCGAATGTCCCGCTGCTGGACATGAGCTCGGCGCCGTGCGCGTCGCCCGCGTTCCTCGCCCGCGCGCGAGCGCGCTCGCCCGCGCGCCTTTCGTCGTCACCTCCGTTCGCGCGCTCGTCGCGTTCGCTCGAACGAACGCGCGCGTGTGATCGTCGGACGCGCGATGATGTTTCACTCAACGCGAGTGCGCTTCGAACGAGAGGGCGATGGGCGACGCGCGCGCGAGCGAGCGCGCCCATGGCTCGCGCGTCGCGCGCGTCGCGCACTGCCGCAGACATCATCGCGCAAGACGTTCGCGACGACAGACGTCGATGCGAGCGATGATGCGAACGCATACGATTTTGACGACGACGATCGCGCGCCGGCGAACGTCGACGGACTCGGGAAAGGTTGGGACGCGCGCGAGCGGGCGCGGGCGAGCGACGCGGGCGAGCGACGCGAAGGACGACGAACGCGAGCCGATGAACGAACAATCACTCGCGGACGTCCTGGCGAAACTGCGAAAGGCGGAGGAGGAGAAGCGCGAGCTCGAGATCGCGCTCGGGAGGAAGAACGCGAGTGGAATTTCGCAAACGGTGGAGGACGTCGGGAAGACGAAGCCGCGAGCGCGCGTGGACGGAGTCGGGAGACGCGAGGAGTTGTTCACGGCGAATCGATCGAGTGGCGATGCGTGGTTGCGAGATGGGATGGAGTTTTTAGTTCGCGAGCAACCGAGCGAGGCCGGGGGAGGGGCGAACGGGATGACGGCGGAGGAGAAAGGGCTCGTGAATCGGCGAGCGATCGTCGGCGCGGTGGCGACCGCGGCGTTCGCGATCGCGAGTCAAATCTCAATCGAGGCACCACAGCCGGGAAAGCCTTTGTTTTTTTATTTAGTACCGATCGTGCGCTCGAGAGAGTTGTTAGTGCGCGCTTCGGCGCTCGCGGAGGATGGAGAATGGGAGGAGTTGCGGATGACGACGGCGCGCGTCGTCGGCCAACCGAACGACATCAAGGCGAATCTGTTCGATGCGGCGGCGTACTTGAGCGGTGACGATGAGAATAAGGCCAAGGCGATCGCTTTTGATTTCTTGGAGTACATGGAGAAGGTGGATTACTCAAAGTATTACGAAAACATGGGCGCGGTGTCCGGAAGCAAGGCGGCCGAGTACGCGAAATTTTCAGCCAAGGCGAGCAAGAGCGCCGTAGGTAAGCTCGATGAGTTCTTAGCGCTCATGGATCGCGAATCTGTCGACGCAGCGAAGTCTCAAGTGATCGCTCTCGAGGCCTCGCTCGCCGCGGAGTCAGAGTAGAACGAAACAGCGACGAATGAAGAGTCGAGCTCCTTCGACGCGACGGCGGCGTGAAGCGGCGCTCGGACGTATTTTTGTTTATATTAAAAGCACGCACGTTGATCAGTCGCTCTGGCTCTCGGGAAAGCCGATTCCGGGAAAACCCTTTCCATCGCGCTCGCGCGCGAGTATCCCGAAGCATACTTAAAAGTCTTCGTCTTCGGTGTCCGAGTCTTCGTTGTCGTCGTACTTGATCTTCCATCCTTCGGCGATGAGTTGCTTGCGCACGACGATGATTTCCGTACCATCCTCGTTCGGCACCCCGCACTGTTCCAGCGTCTTATCGTCATCCAACTCTCGTCCTTTATACATTCTGCGTTCGCGAGTACGTCAAAACACGAGCGTTCGCGTCGTCAATCATCAACCGTCGTCGTCGCCGCGCCCGTCGCGTCGCTCGCCCGCTCGCTTCGTTCGCCTCGCGCGCTCGCGCACATCAATTCCCAAGGCTCCACGAACTCCTCCAATCGATGTAACGTCTCCACCGGTGGTAGCCCAATCGCTTTCGCCACCGCCGCCTTGATCTCCTTCGCCGTCATCCCGTCGTGCGTCACGTCATCCAGCGTCAACGCGTCCAACATGAACGTCCGCGTGCTCATGGATGTCTTCCAGTACAGCGACCATTTATTCACTTCCAATCGAGGCTTGATCGTGAGTTTCACCATCGCGTCTTTTCGCCGAACGCGTTCTTCTCGCGCGCGTCGATCTGGCCGTCCCGTCCTCGCGCGCGTGCGTCGATAACGCTCGCGCGTCGACCGCGCCGTCGAGACGCGCGCGCGGTGACGCCGCGACGTGGGATATGAAACGTCACCAATGGCGCCATTTCGCGCCGCCCTGGAATTCCCTTCGATGTCCGACGTCAACGACTGGGTCGTCGTGCGCGCGAATTCGCGAAACGTCGCTCGACGCGCGCGAGCGCGCGAAACGAGCGCGCGAGCGGTGGACATGAACGACGGACGCGAGCCGTCGCGCGTCGAGCAGCTCGCGGAGCCGTCGCGCGTCGAGCAGCTCGCGGAGCCGCGCGAGCGCCGACGCGAGCGCGCGCGCGCGATCGCCGCCGCGCTCGCCAAGGCGCACGAGGACGTTATGAAATCGCACGCGATCGCCCTGGCGATCGCGCGCGTCGTGCGCGAGGTTAAGGCGAGGCGACGCGGGCGAGGCGTGACGCTGGCGACGCTCGGCTCGGGGTCGCCCGGGGCGAGCGCGGCGGCGCGAGCGCAGCTCGGGTTCGCCAAAGCGCTCGCTTTGAGGATGAAAGAAGAGTTTGTGGATGTCATCGTGCGAATACGCGTCGTGGAACCGTGTTTGACGATCGTGGATGAGGAAGCGATCGCGCTGGCGTTCGCGGGGACGGAGGCGACGACGGAGGCGAGCGCGAGCGACGGCGCGAGCGAAAGCGCGAGCGATGGAAGAGAAGATATCGTGGTGTATTACATGCCGCATTGTGAAGGGGATTTATACGAGGCGGTTTTGCGCGCGCGGTGGAGCGCGAGTGGGTTGAAGGATTTCGTGTGCATCGGGAACACGTTTGCGACGTACGTCGACCGCTGGGCGGCGAGGACGGTGGATCCGGAGAAAAAGCGCCCGTCGCGAGTGATCGCTGCGGCAGCGATCGCGGAATCAACGCTTGTAGACCCGGGGGATAAGTTTACGGTGCAGGGGGCGTTTAACGATACGTCTGTGATGACATTTAGCGGCACGGATGTCTTTGAAGCGCTCGACGTCGATTTCGAAGCGCTTCGCGTCGACGCGAAGAGCGGAGAGTAGGTCTAACGTAAATCTTAGCGCGTAGAAGGTTGAGACATATATATAATAGCGCGGCGAGTTCGCCGTAGAGCCAATTGTGCGTTTACACGGTGAATTTGCGAACCATTTCTTGCGACGTCGCCCAGAGCTTCGCCGCGTTGGCCTCATCGCGCCACGTGAACAACGCGGCGGGGTAGTTGAGCTGAGGCGCTAAAAACTCCGTGCCGCTGACTAAGAACCAGTCTCCTGCGGCGACGAGCTGCTCTCGCGTCGCCCCGGGATATTCCAGCCCGGGGTCTACGAAAAACTTCCCATTCACGCGAGCTGCTTCGTCGGCGGCGGCGAGCCACACTGTGGTTTTGCAGCCTTCATCCGGATTACGAATCCCCGCCTTGGCAGCTAGTTGCCCCGCCAAGCTCTCGCGTTCTCTAGCTAAATCGCGATTTGACTGAACCATGTCCGGGACGCTGTATCGCACCAAGTTTGTCGTCACGATTCCTGGGTGTAAGCTATTGCTCACGATCCCGTTCGCGCCTTCCCTTCGAGCGAATTCGTCGGCGAAAAGCACGTTTTGCGCCTTGGACGCCCCGTACGCGTACCAAGGGTCGTACTTCCTCGCATTCCAATCTAAATCATCAAAATCTAACGCCAAATCCCCAATCATGCAAAGCAAACTCGACACGCTCACGACGCGACCGCGCGACTCTCGCAGCGCCGGCGTCAACGCGTCGGCGAGCAAGAAATGTCCCAAATGATTTATACCAAAGTGTAATTCGTGCCCTTGCACCGTGCGCTCGAGCGGCGCCGCCATGATCCCGGCGTTCAGCACCAGCGCATCGAGCGCAAAGCCGTGCGACAGAAACTCCAGCGCATACTCGCGAACGCTTCGTAAATCCCCGAGCTCGAGGCCGACGTCTAACGCGCGAACATCCGCGCCCGCGCCCAGCTCCGCCTTGATCTCATCCACCGCTCGCTTCCCTTTCTCCGCCGTGCGGCACGCCAAAACGACCGTTCGCCCTTGCGCGGCGAGTTGTTTCGCTGCGGTGTACCCCACGCCACTGTTCGCGCCCGTGATGAGCGTCACGCGCGCCTTCGTCGTCGTCGCCGGCGCCGCCGGCGCGTCCGCCGGCGCGTCCTCCGCCTTTGCCGCGCGCACGACGCCGACGTCCATCGCGGCGGCGGCGGTGACGACGACAGAGGCGATAAAAGCATCGCGAAGGACGTCACGCCGCGTCGCCGCGCGCTCGAACGCGACATCAGACGAAGCTGGTGTTGCAGCCGCGCGCGAGCGGGACGCGAGAGCGCGCCGACGCGAGCGGGACGCGCGCGAATCCAGCGCGCCGACGCCCGTTCGAGCGCGCGAAGGCGCGAGAGCGGACGGGAGTGACATCACGAGCGTCCACGAGCGCGTGGATGCGACGTTCGAGGGGACGACGGCGAGTGAGGACTGGATAAAGCGTACGCGCGCGGTATTAAAAGAAGCTTCGAGGCGACGTCTACTTGGGGGGCTTGTGATCGCCCGAGGTGCCCGATCTCGCGTACTCGCCCAACGCCGCGGCGCTAGCAATTTTCAACTCCTTCACGTACAACGCCTCCATTTCCTTGAGCGGGAGCTGGGACTTGCCGCGGCAGAGTTCGAAGAGCGGCATTTGGAGCGCGGCGGACCACGAGAAGGACAAGTTCCACGGATCCTTCGCCGTCTTGTGCTTGTTGATGGCATCGAGACGCGCGGCGGCGTCATCGAGGGATTGACCGCCAGATAAGAAGTTGGCGCTCACCATCGCGGTGGGGAAGCAGCGACGGAACACCTGGAGGTTGGCAATCGCGAGTTCGTCGACGGTGTACGCCGTCTTACACTTCTTTCCCGGATTCACCATGTTGGATTTCAACAACGCACCTTCCATGTACACCCCGTGGTCGAGCATGGCCTTGAACAGCACGCTTTGAATCTTCAAGTTAATGCGCACCGCATCTTCGAGGTCGTGATCGCCCTTGAGCGACACGTCCGGCTCGACGATGGGCACTAAGCCTTCGGCTTGGCAAATCAGCGCGTAGCGCGCCAAATCCTGCATGTTCGCCTCAATCGTCAAATCGCTCGGTTGTCCGACGGACAGATCGATGTCGATCGGCGATCGCCACTTGGCAAACTTACATCCCGCCGCCTTGTACTCTTTGCAGCGCGCGGCGAGAGAATCCAACCCTTGCATCACCGTCGCGCCGTTTTGTCCCGGCAGCGCGTACACTTTCAAGTGCGGCTTCACTCCCGGCAATATCCCAATATCATTCAGCGCGTGTGGGAACATCTTCCCGCTCGTGCTCGACTTTTGGTAGAGCGTTTCCGGGTCTAATATCGCCGCGCTCAAGTACTCGCTCGCGTTCGGCGCTTCGAATAACATTTGTCGATACGCCCGTCGGTTCTCCTCCGTGTTCGCGACGCCCACGTTCTCGAACCGCGACCCGATCGTCCCTGGACCTTCATCGCACGCCGTGATCCCTTTCCCTTTCTGCCCGATGTGCGCACAAATCGTTTCCAGCTCGCGCTTTCGCTCGCTCGTGAGATGCGCCCCGCCGTGCGTCGAACACGGGCCCCAGGTCTGCGCGGACGCCGTCGCGCGCCCGCGCGAGCGACCGCGAAGTCGTCGCACTATGCGCGCGCTCGCGACGGGCGCTTTCGCGTTCGTTCGCGCGAACGCGCTCGTGCGTGCGAGTGACATTGAATGTAACCCCGAAGGCGAGTTCACGCGCGGTCGAACGCGCGTGAGGAGTCGCACAGTGATGGAAGCGCGGCGCGGTCTTATCCACTTCGAAGCGCGCGACGAAAAGGAGTGACGTGTGAATCTGTCGAAGTTCCTCACTCACTCGCGCGCGAGAGCGAGGGAG
>Ga0222712_10007188_pt1 | contig 10833 bp, 10 predicted proteins | sample C33_657DmetaG_FD_165043 | JGI IMG/M metagenome (GOLD analysis project Ga0222712, IMG submission 165043) | Estuarine water microbial communities from San Francisco Bay, California, United States - C33_657D | ecosystem: Environmental > Aquatic > Marine > Unclassified | place: USA: California... | reverse complement strand
ACTTAATTCGTTCTGTATTTGGTGACTTATTCTACAGACGTGTGGATGTTAAAGACAGACGTGTTAAAATGTACACTAATGAAGCTGGCTTTGACGTATTCCAACAAGCTTTAAAAACAGATGCTTTGAATTCTGGTCTTACTTTCATGGCTGATTCTGGTAACAGATACATGCAAGGTGAAGGTCAACATATCACTTACAACTTTGCATTCGATGCAATGGTAACTCGTGAGACTGGTCGTGTTGAATTAATTCACTTGAAAGAATTAGATTTACCTCAAACAAATTTAGAATTTGGACAAAACAAGAAGTCAACTCCAGTATTTATGGTGTTTGATGTATCTCCAATGTCTGATGGTTCTATGATCAACAATATTCGTGAAGTACGTATGAAGGGTGCACCTTCTATGACTTGGGGTTATATCGATGGTACTCGTCACCACTTAGGCTTTGCTAAGTCTCAAGGTATGAGTTCTGCAAATAAATTCCCTGGATATGAGATCTGGATGAAAGATCGTTGTGATGTATTTATCGAAGATTTATCTCGTACAGTATTGATTGAAGAAATTCCTCAATTCTAATAAATGCCCCTCTCAGGATAGTATCCTAAGAATGACACCAATGGTGTTTCGCAAAAAAAATCTAGAGCAAGGTTAGAACTACGCTCTACAAAAAATCAGAAGACCTTCCCCCCACATCCCAGTGGGGGAGTCTTCTAACACAGATGGACATGTACAAGTAAATTCTGTACAGTGTTCCCTTCGATGGGAACCATCTGCAAATAAACCAACAAAAAACAACTACATATGGGTAAGATAGGAAAAATCTCTACTATTAAAAAAGAGTACAACAATTCACAATTGCAAACAATGCAAGGTGGACTTGCAATGAAAGGTTACACAAGAATCCCTGGTACAGGTGTATTTAAGTATCCTTACAAAGAGTTAGATGGACAGTACAGAACAGGCTTAGATCCTAAAGCTAGTTATATCAAAAGAATCCAAGACCCTTTAGAAAGGGAATTAGAAACTGAAAGAGTAACAGAGTTAAGGGACAAACTTGAAGCAGCATTAAGTGCTGACTTAGGTCCTCGTTCTAGTTTCTGGAACTATGGCTTATCAACTTCTGTTGATGATTCTATGCACGTTCAACCAGTTAAGTTGTTAGATGGTGATAACTATTTTGACTTTACATTGCCATTACAAGAGTTAGCATTCTCATGGTTGAGAGTTCATCCAACAATTGCTTCTAGCTACCAAGCTTGGGAGCGTGGTGAATTCCCTGCTGATATTCAGTACTACGTTGCTGATGATGATATTGAGAACAAGGTGATGTTTAAGAAGAAACAACTTATTAACAAAGCAATTGTCAAGTTTGATAGTATGACTCCTGAGAAGAAGAAGAAAGTGGCTCGTCTACTTGGTCTTCCAGTATCAGATGATTCCAAAGAAGAAACAGTTTACAATCAGGTGGATAACCTATTGAAACAAACTGAATTCAAGAATGGCAAATATCAAGGATTAAATCCAATTGAGGTGTTTGGTAGATTTGCAGATATGAAAGAAAACTTACTCCATATTAAAGACTTGGTTAAACAAGCTGTTGCTCATTCAGTATATAGAGCTAAACCAAATGGCAAGATTTATGAAGGTGAGTTTGAGATAGCTACTGATGAGGATGACTTAGTGAAGTTCTTAGCAGATGAAGATAACCAAGACCAATTATTAATTTTAGAAGGTAAATTGAAAGGTAAAAAAATAGCTGCAATATGATCCCAGTAGATAGTTTATTATATAAGATTGATCAGAAACTAAATAAACTATCCACTAATGAGCATCAAGAGATTCCTGTAGAAGATAAGATCTTAGCATTGAATGAAGCTCAAATTAAGCTTATAAAGCAAAAGGTTGATGGATTTAGTACAGTTTCTGGATTAGGCATGGATGCGTTTAAGAAGCGTTACGAAGACTTGCAAAGTCTTGTACAGCCATACAACCACCAACCTCTTCCTCTAGTATTAAAGAATGCTGAACTAAATCAATGGTTTGCATATCTACATATTCTTACTCCTCAGTATATGTTCTATATAGATAGTTACGTATTAGCTGATAAAGGAAGATGTACAGATAGAAAGATATGGATTAATAGAGATCTTGCTAAGCATGGTGATTTACAGTTTTGCTTAAACAATGTCCACTATAGACCTTCTTTTGAATACCAAGAGACATTCAACTTTATATCTTCTGATGAGATCTCTGTATTTACAGATGGTACATTTACTCCTAAGGATATATATATCTCTTACATGAGATATCCTCAATATATAAATAAGGCAGGATATATCATGCTTGATGGCTTACCCTCATTCGATCAGAATTGTGAACTTGAACTATACCTAGAAGATGAACTATTAGATCTGACAGTACAAAACTTGGCAATGTATACAGAAAACCAAAGTGCTGTTCAAAGCTCAATTTACAGAATACAAACAAACGAATAATTTTTAACAATTAAATATAAAGCAAAATGGCTGATTTTTCCCTAACCACCCTCTTTGTTGTACCAGTAGGAAACACATTACCTAGCTCTGGATCAACACAAGACTTAACAGCAGGTCAAGTAGGAATATTCCTAAATGACTATAGTGTTGCCACAGCTGGTAACATTGCTGCTGCCCCTTATTTTTATGTAGCTCAAGGTAGAGTTAACACCTACTTACAAGGTTCTAAGCGTTCAGACAAAATCTCTGGATGTCCTGGTGGATCTTCTTGTAAGACTAACGTAACAGAATGGTACAAATCTTTAGGTTGTGCAACTCCAGTGAATCAAGTAACTGATGTAGTTGACTTCACAGTAAAACCTGGTGAGATTGTAACATTAACTTTACGTGGTTTCTCTAGCTACTTAAACACATTGTACTTCAATGGTTTCACTCGTTCTGTAACAGTAAACGCTCCATGTTTAGCATGTGGTGGTGATCCTTGTACAGATGTAGATGTTCCTGCATTGATTGACGAATTGATTCTTAAATTAGAATCACATGCACCTGGTGATAACCCAGACAACATTTATTTGACTCAGTTCTATCAGTTCCAAAGAATTGGTAACGATTCATCTGCGTTGTTACGTATTAGTGGTAAACCATTAACTGCTTATGGACAGCCTTGTGATGTTGCTGCATTCCCTTTTGAGTATGACAGATTCTACTTTAGAACTTTCATCTTCTCTGGTCCAGCTACAACTGCTGACTTCATTGTTGACGATCCTTGTAATAGAGTTGCTCAACCTGTAATCACTCAACGTTCTAACTATGCTGTTGGTACTTCTGCTGAAGTTCAACAATTAGAAAAGAACTTCTATAGCTACCAAGCTGGTTACTTAAAGCATTTATACAGAATGAATGGTTACAACGAGAACTTTGAGTCTTGGGTAACTGATGGTCAGATCTATGATTTGTACTATATCAAATTCAATGAGTATGATAAGAGTGCTTACCAATGGGGTGACTATATTATGGAAGATAGCATGGTGATCATTGCTGTTCCTGAGAATCAAACAAGTGGTATCGAAGCTATATTGGTTGCTGCTTTAGGAGCTGTAGCTGGTGACACAGCTTGTATCACTACTACTAGTACTACAACTACTGTATGGCCTAGCACTTCAACAACAACTACTTTGATCCCTTAAGGAAAAAGGTAGCATCATATTAACCTATGCCAGAGGGTGAGAGGATATCTCAAGTCCTCTGGCATTTTTATTATACAAAACATGACACTAGATTTTTTAGTAATCAATACATATGAGACCACAACATTGGGTATAGCTGATACATCAGTTTATAATACAACTCCACCTGTTGTTAGTGCTCCCACTATGCAGATAACTGTACCTGGTTTTACTAGTCCTGTTTCTATTCCATTCAATGTTAATAGCTTTAATGTTTACAATTCAATCATTTTAGGATTGAGTCCATTCCCTGTAACAAATCCACTACCTGATGGTGTGTATTTTATGAAGTATTCTGTGGCTCCAGCCACTACAAACTTTGTAGAGAAAAACATTATGCGTACAGCAGTTATACAAGAAAAGTTTGACAGTGCCTTTATGAAACTTGACATGATGGAATGTGACTCAGCTATTAGAACCCAAGCAAAAGTAGTTTTAAGCAGTATCAATTTTATGATCCAAGGCTCAATAGCAGCAGCTAATAACTGTGCTATAGATACAGCCAATAAGTTGTATATGCAAGCTAATAGACAATTAGATTATTTTATTGCAAACCAATGTGGTTGTACAGGAAACAATTACATAATTAATTTTCCTTAATATGGCAAACTGTAGAGACTGTGGTATGAAAGTAGGATGTGGCTGTCAATTAATTAATGGCCTATGCTCAGCATGCAACAACAAACTTAAGAACGCTACAAATAGAATAAAAGATGTTATCACCAAGATTAACAGATTGTGTAGTCAATGGTAGTATTCCAGCTACATTGACAAGAATTGATGAAAGACTGACTTACTGGGCAAATCGCCAGTATAACAATATTATATTCTCCATGAATAATTATATTCCTGGAGAAGTAGTTGATGATCTATTAAATTATAAACAAATATTAACATATAGACTTTGTAATCCTGACTATGCTATGGTGTGTGGACTTCCTACCACCTCTCAAGTTATAAGCAGAGTTATAGTGTTAATTAATAAATAAATTGAACCATGTCTTGTGAAAGTTGTTATAATGGCTGTGTGGAGATTGTTTCTGATCAATGTGTTAGATACACAGGAACCAGCAGTCTTCCTTTAGGAATACAAACTGGAGATAACCTTCAGATTGTTATTGAAGATTTAATAAGTAGATTAGGACCTCTTCTTACTGGAAGTGGTGATGCAATTACTTTAGCTTCAAGCATTCGTTGTGCTTTAATAGACGCTTTTTTACCTGCTACTTCTCAACCTAATGCTTGGACATCGTCACAAGTATTTCAAGCATTAACAAGATCTGTGTGTAGTTTACAAACACAAGTTACTGCTGTTGCTGCTGATATAGCTGTATTAAATGCTGATTATACAATTGGTTGTCTTACAGGAGTAACTGCTTCTTCTGACACTCATGATATTGTCCAAGCAATTATAAATAAACTTTGTGCCACTATAGTTCAACTAACTGCTCTTGAACTTAATGTAGATACAAACTATGTTAAGCTAGCAGACCTAGATGCTTTGATTGCAGCTTATATAGCTAGCAGTTCAGGTGGTTCTTCTATCCAACAAAATTTAAAAATGGTTCCATATGTGGCTTATGAATATTATGGACTATTAACAAACTTTGATGGAACAGGTATGGGTTTTCCAGCACTTGGCTTTTATCAAGTATATTTATGTAATGGTCTAAATGGCACTCCTGATAAAAGAGGACGTGTTACTGTTGGTGCTATTCAAAATGTACCAGGTGCTCCATTAGATGCTGCTGTAGATCCAGCCAATGCTGGTAATCCAAACTATGCTTTGTATACCACAGCAGGGGCAAACACTGTAACTTTGATTACATCACAAATTCCTGTACACAATCATAGTGCTATAGCTGTATCTACTGCTTCAGTTTCTCCAAATCCTCATAGTCATACTATTTCTTGGCAAAAAGGACAAGCTGATCAAAACGAGCCAGGAACATATGGTGAACTTTATGATGCTAGAACACCTTATAATAGAACAACAGCAACATCTACTGTAAGTCTTAGCGTTGATGTAACTACAGGTGTTACAATAACACCTGCAGGAAGTGGAGGAGCTCATGCTAACATACAACCTGTGATTGGTGCTTATTATATCATGTATATTCCTTAATCTATTTAAACTAACTATAAAATGGCTTGTAATCCTGGCGATCCTTGCTACAACGCATACTATCATCCTAATCAAACTTCTGGATGTTCTCCTTGTGAGACAACAGCAGATCATGTTATATATAATGGACCTAATCTTCCTTGTTCAGGAATACAAACTGGAGATAATCTAGACTGTGCTCTATCAAAAATAGATGATGCTTTATGTAATGGTGTAGTAGGACTGAATGGTACATCTGGTACATCTGGCTCATCAGGTTCTAGTGGTAAAGCTGGAACTTCTGGAGTGAATGGTTCTGGAGGTACATCTGGAAATAGTGGAACTTCTGGCTCTTCTGGAACATCTGGAAAAGATGGAAGTTCTGGTATATCATCTAATGGTACTAGTGGTACAAATGGTACAGCTGGAAAAGATGGGTCTAGTGGTGTTAATGGTTCTTCTGGTATAAGTGGTACTGCTGGAACTAGTGCTTCAAGTGGAACATCTGGTAAAGATGGCACTAGTGGCACTGATGGTTCTAGTGGAACAAGTGCTACTTCTGGTACTTCTGGAACTAGTGGTCAAGACGCAACTGCAGGAACTAGTGGAGTTGATGCAACTTCAGGTACAGCTGGTACGAGTGCAAGTTCAGGTACGTCTGCATCTAGTGGATTAACTGGTACTGCTGGTACTGCTGGTACTGCTGGTACTTCAGCAACTGCTGGTCAAGATGGAGATAGATATTTAACAAGTTCTACAACTTCTTTATTAATAGGAACAGGATCAAAAAGTTTAACAGTAGGAACAGGACTAGCATATAGTATTGCACAGACAGCTATTATAGTATATGATGGAAGCAATACAATGCAAGGAACTGTTACTTCTTACAATAGTGGAACAGGTGCTATAGTGATTAATGTTAGTACTGCAGTGGGTTCAGGAACTTATGCTGTATGGACAGTGAATCTATTTGGTGCAGCTGGTGGTAATGGTACTTCTGGAATAAATGGTACTGCTGGCACAGCTGGTACATCTGCTTCCTCAGGCACGTCTGGAACTACAGGTACATCTGGTACCTCTGCATCTTCTGGAACTTCTGCATCTTCTGGTACATCTGGAACAAATGGCACCACTGGTACTTCTGGAACAAATGGTACTTCTGGAACTAATGGTACATCAGCTACTAGTGGATTAACAAATGGTACATCTGGTACCTCAGGTACCTCAGGTGCTAATGGTGGTGCTGGACCAACTGGTCCAAATGGAACTAGTGGAACATCAGGTGCAAATGGTGCAAATGGTTCATCTGGAACGTCAGCTACGTCAGGTGCTAATGGTGGAAGTGGCACTAGTGGATCTAGTGGATCTAGTGGTTCTTCTGGTTCTTCTGGTTCTAGTGGATCTAGTGCAACTTCTGGAGCTAATGGAACATCTGGTTCAAGTGGATCATCTGGATCATCTGGGTCGTCTGGATCTTCTGGTTCAAGTGGTGCTGGAACTATAAGTGGTACAACAAATAATCTTGCTAAGTTTACTAGTGCTACAGCAGTTGGTGATGCTCCTATAACAGATAATGGAACTGTAGTTAATTTTACTAGATATGTATCTATTAATGCTGTTGGTGGCTTAGGACAAAGTCTTGAATGTAGTGGAAGTGTATATAGTGGTACAGAAGTAAAGACTAGTGGTCACTTTGTAAATGATGTTGTAGATAAAGGTATATATAACTCAGCATTAGGTTTTTCATTTTATGCAATTACATCTTCAGGATGGGTATCTAATACAGCCATTACAGCAACAGGATTTTTTGAGTCTTCTGATATTAGATATAAAAATGTATTAGAATATAATCCTCAAATAGATTTATTAGGTATAGACGTAATTAAGTTTGTAAGAACTGACGATGACACAAATAAAGTTAGATATGGTTATTCTGCTCAACAAGTACAATCAATACTTCCAGATGCTGTTGTAGGAGAAGATAAACTATCTGTAAACTATATGGACGTACATACATTAAAGATAGCAGCATTAGAAAAAAGAATTGCAGAAATTGAGGCTAAATTAAATAAGTAATGGCAACAACTTACAACGCTCTAGTAACATATACAGATTTAACAACTATGGGATTGGTTGCAATAGGAACACCTGCAATAGGTAATCGTATTGCTACCAAAGCGTTTATTGTTTCTAATTATGAAGTAGATCTTGCTCCACTATCTATTTTTCTAGATTTGCAATGTCCTCCATATCAATATATACTTCCTGGAGCTCCACCTTGTTATGAACCTGTAGGATATGTTGATGAAGCTGATTTGATTGCAGCATATAATTTTGAAGTTTCTTTTGATTATAATAGTTGTTATATTGGAGCTACTACGTATAGTACAGCTGCATCAGGTGGATTCACTATTGGTTATGATTGTTGGCAACCAGATGATGGTTATCTTGCATATTATCTTCAATATCCTGGTGGTCCAAAAGTTCCAGCATCTGCTTCTTATTTAGATGGTTATAATCTTTGCACTACTACAAGTACATCAACAACAATTCCTCCACCCAATAAATATGCACTTGCAGCAAGAGGAAATGGTGGTGTTTATAAATCTATTGATGGTGGATCAAGTTGGTCTGCTATTCCTTTTTTTAGTTCAATTGCTTTTAGTGAAAATGTTAAAGTATCATTTACTGGTCAATATATGTTAGCTACAGGTTATACTGGATTTTCTAGTTCAAGAGTTTTATATTTATCATCTGATTATGGAAATAATTGGTCAAGCATTGCTACTGCTGCGTCTTTAATTAATGATATAGCAATATCAGATGATGGTAAATACATAGTTTATGTTTTACAAGGTAGTACTCAAACTGTTTATATTTCAAGTAACTATGGTGCATCTTTTAGTACATCTGGATCTCCTGGAGCATCAAGTTGGAGAGGTGTAGCAATGAGTTCAACTGGTCAATATATAACTCTTACATCTTTTAATAGTTATATATGGGTTTCTTCAAATTATGGAGTTTCTTATACAGCAAAAACAGCATATCCATCATCTGGATGGATACCAGTAGCAATGTCAAAAGATGGAAGATATCAACTAGCTGGTAAAAATACTATATATAGATCCAATGATTATGGAAATACTTGGATAGATACAGGTGCTTCTGGATCTAATGGTTGGGATGCTCTTGCAATATCAGGTGATGGACAGTTTGGATTAGCAATAGCTCATGGTACTCAAGAAATTTGGAAATCAACTAATCAAGGAGCTAATTGGAATTTTCTTACAGCTATTGGAACTGGTGGAAGTGGAAACTGGTTTTGTTGTGCAATAGCTCCTAGTGCATCAGTTCAATTAGTAGGTGCTAATGGAAATGTTTGGCCAAGTAATTTTATATGGAAATCTTCAAATTATGGAACTTCTTTTAGTGCTGTTTCTTTAACAGATTTATCATGGCAGGCTATATCAATAGGTGGTTAGTTAGTTAATTAAAAATAAAACCAAATATAAAATGACAGTATTAGTAACATTAACTTTAGCTGGGGCAGATACAGGTCCTTTCAATCTCTATTCAAACTCAGATGGATATGTAAATATAATAGCAACAGGAGTTACCAAAGCAGCATTAGAAGCAGGATATAGTCTTACAGGTGTACCTGATGATGCTACAATTATAAGAGTTAAATCTACAGGCACTTGTACAAACTATATTGATATGTCTATAATTGGTGGAACAACCACTACAACTAGTAGTACAAGTAGCACTACTAGCACAAGTACAACTCTAATACCTCCTATTGAGTGTTATGCCTATGAGGTTTGTGCAAATGATGGTACAGGAGATAGAGGAGATGCTTATCCTTATACTTACATAAATTGTAGTGGAATAGTTGTAGAAAGAGATCTAGTAAACCAAAGATGTATAGAATTTTGTGCACAGCTAGGTTCTGTAGACTCAACTTCTGGATTTATTTTTATAACAGAAATAGGACCTTGTCCATAGTAACTAATCAAAAACTCTGTTTATTGGTTTACAGGGTGTCCCCTAGCCTTTCAAGGCTGGGGGTTTTTGTTTAAACTCTAACTAAAAAAGTTATCCTATATAACCAAAATAGTTAGGTTATTTTTGGGAATTTCAGAAATAGTTCCTATCTTTACAATAATTTTAACCAAAATAAACTACATATGCCTGAGAATCAAGCATTGCTGAACCAGCTAGAAGAGATTTTGCACTGGAAAAAGAGTAAAAAATTCTACGCTGATAAGCTTGGAATTGCAGAATCAGACGTTGATGAGTTATTAAAAGAATTGAGAACTAGAGAAAGTATTGTCCAAGAAGCAGAATTAGGTAACTACATTTCTGAGTTAGAGGAAACAATAGTAAGATTTGAAGAAGACATTCTTAAAGGAACTGGAGAGATTGTCATCAATACAAAGGATGAAATCAAGAGCTTAGATGAGCTCATAATAAAGTGTAAGATTGACACAGATAAATGGGAAATCACCAAATACGTACAGAACTACTGGGGAAATGGTGAAACTCCTCATTGGCAAGTCAAAGCATGGTTAGGTAAGAAGTCTACAGAGCAAGTTTTTCAAGATGCATTTGTAGACTTTTTAAGTTCATATAAGCCTGTAAGTCAAGAAGTTATGAGTCCTAAGGTTGACTTTAGCAAACCAAATGGTATGTTAATTATCAACAAACAGGACGCTCACTTAAACAAATATGACATAGATGGCAACAATAACATTACTGACAGACTAGCTAACATTATGTACAAAGTAGAGTTGATAGCTAATCAAGCTCAGCTCTCAAATAACTTAGAACAAATTACATATATCATTGGTTCTGATGAGTTTAATAGTGAATACAGTAGTGCTACAACAAAAGGAACTCCTCAACAGAACACTCACACATATCATACTTCTTTTGAATATATCTGTGGTCATGAAGTGTTAATGATTACAATGTTATTACAATATGCTCAGAATGTAAATGTG
>Ga0222712_10007187_pt1 | contig 10834 bp, 20 predicted proteins | sample C33_657DmetaG_FD_165043 | JGI IMG/M metagenome (GOLD analysis project Ga0222712, IMG submission 165043) | Estuarine water microbial communities from San Francisco Bay, California, United States - C33_657D | ecosystem: Environmental > Aquatic > Marine > Unclassified | place: USA: California... | reverse complement strand
AAGCGGTTGGCTTGGAGAGCAGTCGTTGGAGAATTGCTTTGGTTCTTAGAAGGAAGCACAGATGAACGACGCCTTGCAGAGATTACGTATGACAGGCATCGAGTCGATCTTGTTGGAAAGCAAACCATTTGGACAGCTAACGCCAACACTCAAGGGAAGACTCTTGGATACCTCAATGATGAATACACCAAAGAGCTTGGTCCAGTCTATGGTGCTCAATGGCGAAAGTTCAACGGTATCAAGCACGGAGACTGGGGAGTCGACCAGATTGCTGATGTGGTCAAACAGATTCAGACAAATCCTGACTCAAGAAGAATTATCCTATCGGCTTGGAACCCTTTACAGATTGCCGAGATGGCCTTGCCTCCCTGTCATGTCATGGCACAATTCCGTGTGGTCAATGGTCGCCTAAGTTGCCAGATGTATCAACGTTCTGCCGATATGTTCCTTGGTGTTCCTTTCAACATCGCATCCTACGCCTTATTGACCCACATGATTGCAAAAATTTGTTCGCTAGAAGTAGCTTATTTGGTACATACCATTGGTGATGCACATATATATAGTACTCATGAAGATGTAGTGCGTGAACAGCTTAAGCGAATCCCAAGAAAATTACCAACACTGAAGATGCCAGAACTGACGTCGCTTAATGTAGACGCCATACAAGCCTTGTGCGCTTCAGACTTTGAACTGTTAGACTATGACCCGATGGAACCGCTTAAAGCTCCGATGGCCGTATAAGAAAAAAAGAAAGAGGAAGAAATGCTATTCGAAGAACAAATTTCAAGAAAACCAGACCTGTATCCATGGACAAAACAGTTCATCGATGCGATCTGGCAAGGGTTCTGGACTCCCGACGAGTTCAATTTTAGATCAGACTACTCACAGTTCAAGTCTGACCTAAACGAGGCTGAACAACAGGTTATCGTCAGAGCCCTTTCTGCCATCGGTCAGATTGAGGTCGCGGTAAAGACTTTTTGGGCAAACGTCGGTGATAAGATGCCTCACCCTTCCATCCGTGACTTGGGTTACGCTATGGCAAACTCAGAGGTGATCCATAACCTTGCCTATGAAAAACTATTAGAAGTCCTTCAACTCACTCACGTGTTTGAAGAAAATTTAAACGAAGCGGTGATCAAGGGTCGGGTCGACTATCTTCGTAAGTACCTGAACAAGGTTTACAAGAACGACAAGAAGCAATACATCTACTCTATCATCCTCTTCACACTGTTCGTCGAAAACGTTTCGTTGTTTTCCCAGTTCTATGTTATCATGCACTTCAACCGTAACCGTGCGGTCCTGAAAGACTGCGCCCAACAGGTTCAATACACTCGTAACGAAGAGATGCTTCATGCCCAGGTCGGCATCAAGTTGATCAATACGCTTCGCGAGGAGTATCCCGAACTGTTTGACAAAGAACTTGAAGATCGTATCCTCCACGAGTGCATCGACTCCTTGAAGGCAGAATCGAAAGTGATCGATTGGATCATGAGCGACTACGCAGTTCCTGGTCTTGATGCAACTATCCTGAAGGCGTTTATTGCAAAGCGCATGAAGGACTCCATGGATCAGATCGGCTTCGATAGTTCTGCAATCGTTTATGACAAGGCTCTTGTTGATAAGACCTTCTGGTTCGATGAGGAACTGTACGGTACGAACATGACCGACTTCTTCCAAAAACGCCCTGTGGAATATTCCAAGGGTTCGGCAATCACAGCAGAAGATCTATTCTAAGGAGAACAATATGGGTTTTGAATGGGCAAATGCGGACTCCCGCACATTTCTTTCCAGAGGCTACATTGACGGTAACATGACCGTTGAGGAACGTGTTCGTGAGATCGCGAAAACTGCAGAGCGCATCCTTGATCGGGATGGCTTTGCAGACAAGTTTTATGACTACATGAGTAGAGGCTTCTACTCGCTTTCGTCACCGGTTTGGTCAAACTTTGGTACGAAGAAGGGTCTTCCCATCTCGTGTAACAACGTCTATGTGGAAGACTCGATCGAGTCGATCCTATCTAAGCATGCAGAGATCGGTATGCAGACCAAGCATGGTGCAGGCACGTCTGCGTACCTGGGTGCGTTACGTGCCCGTGGGACGGAGATTAAGTCTGGAGGAAAAGCCGATGGTCCTGTGCACTACGCTAATCTACTGGAAACCGCGGTGGATGTTATTAGTCAAGGGAACGTCCGTCGTGGCTCTTGCGCTGTCTACCTCGACATCGAACACCCCGATATTTACGAGTTCCTCGACGCCCGTGAAGTCGGATCTTCAATTCAGAACCTGTCCCTTGGTGTGTGTATCACCGACGCCTGGATGACCTCGATGATCGATGGAGATCCTGAAAAACGTACACTCTGGGCACGAGTTCTTCGTAAGCGTAAAGAGTCTGGCTACCCTTACCTCTTCTTCACGGATACGGTAAACAACAACGCTCCTCAGGCGTACAAGGACAAGAAGCGTAAGATCCACTCTTCGAACCTTTGCTCTGAGATCGCTTTGTCCTCATCTGCAGACGAGTCGTTCGTATGTAACCTTGCATCGATGAACTGCCTGACGTTCGATGAGTGGATGCATACCGACGCAGTCGAAACGATGATTTACTTCCTTGATGCCGTCATGGAAGAGTACATCGAGAAGATCAAAGACATGAAGTTCATGGAACCGGCATACAACTTTGCCATTCGTTGGAGAGCACTCGGTCTTGGTCAACTTGGTTGGCACTCGTACCTTCAGTCGAAGATGATCCCGTTCGAGTCGTTTGATGCTCACATGATGGCTATCAAGATGTCGAAGTTCATCGATGACCGTTCACTCATCGCGACCAAAGAACTTGCCGAAGAATACGGCGAACCAGAAGGACTCCTCGGTTATGGTATCCGAAATGTTACACGCTGCGCTATTGCCCCTACTACTTCTAGCAGCTTTATTCTTGGCCAAGTATCTCCAAGTATTGAACCGCTCGCGTCGAATTACTTCACAAAGGATCTTGCTAAGGGCAAATTCACCTACAAGAATCCTTATCTTACAGAAGTACTCGAATCAAAGGGAAAGAATACTGAAGATGTTTGGCTCTCAATCCTCCAAAGAGGCGGATCGGTCCAACACCTCGAGTTTATGACTCAGGAAGAAAGGGATGTGTTCAAGACGTTCTCTGAGATCGCTCCGATGAGTATCGTCCAGCAGGCTGCAGCTCGTCAGAAGTACATCGATCAGGCACAGTCGCTCAATCTTTTGATCGCACCAGATGCACCGGTCAAAGACGTGAACGCGTTGATCATCGAAGGTTGGCGTCTTGGTGTGAAGACCTTCTACTACCAACGTTCTGCTAATCCGGCACAACAGCTTGTACGAGACATTCTGTCCTGTGCCGTGTGTGAAGCTTAACAAAATAGCGGGTATAAATAGGGGCAGGAATAACCTTCCTGCCCCTTCAATTAAGGAGACCTGTTATGCAAGAAGAAGATTGCGTGTGCGAAGTATGTGACTCTGAGTTCACCGTTAAACACTTTGAAGAAGATCAAGTCGCGTTTTGCCCCTTCTGCGGTGAAAGCCAGTTTAGAGACGACGATGAAGACATTGATCCAGATGACTGGAAAGATGAAGACGACGAATGAGCTGGGACTACGAAGGGAAACCATTCTCTTCTGAAGACATAGACAACCATGCTGGATTCGTTTACGAGATTACCGATACGTTAAACGGTAAGAAGTATATAGGCAAGAAGAAGCTAAGTGCGGTGCGTACGCTGAAACCTTTGAAGGGTCAAAAGCGTAAGCGCAGAGTCGTATCGGAATCGGATTGGATGGACTACTACGGTTCCAGCGATGAAGTCAAGGCGCTCGTCGAAGAGTTTGGTCGAGAGCGGTTCAGTCGTAGAATCATTCGGTTGTGCAAGACCACTGCCGAGATGAGTTACTACGAGATGAAGGAACAGTTAGATAAAGATGTACTTCTCAGGCCAACTGAGTACTATAACGCGTTCGTCGGTGGGAAGCTCCATCGAAATCATCTGAAACATTTACAAAAAATCTGAATTTTGCTGTGTACATCGCTTTCTACATAGGGTACAACATACTAGTAGAAAACGAAAGGTAAGACAATGAAATTCGCGAATCTCATCGGTTACTCTGACATCAACCCCTTCGAGGTCGTTCAGATCATCTCGAACAAAACCATCGTCCTCCGCGAGATGGACGCCAAAAAAGATCCTTCATTCACTCCTGAGTTTGCTGTCGGCGGTTTCGTTGCTCACTGCATCAACCAGAGCGAACAGAAGTGGATCTTCACTTCGAACGAAGATCGTCCCACCATTCGCGCTCGTCTCCAGAAAAACGGTAAGTGGAAGTCGATGCTCGGCGAACACCGTATCGCTGACGAACCGAAATGTTTCTACGACTATAACTTCTGAGGTGAACATGACAAAGTCTATCGATTTTGGCACCGCGTTTGACGTCATCGACGAGATCAAAGAACCGGTCGGCATGAAGTCACGACTCATTCAGAGTCACAAGACAAAGATCGTTATGATCCAGACGTGGGGATCCATGCAAGGTGTGTGGATCACAACTCAACGGTACAAAGACGTTCAAGAGATGTGGGACAAGAGCAAAGCGCTCGCCGCCATGATCGTCAAGGAAATGAAAAAGAAGGGAAAGAAGAATGCGTGACATACTTGCCTTTATCTTGTTTATTATGATCGCGATCGGCCTGCAGTCTCCTGAGGCTATCGGTGCGTGGTTGAAAAGGGTCGACGACGTTCGTTACATGGAAACCATGTACGAATAACACAATTTTCTTGTTGACACTTTAACCGGTCTAGTATAGACTATATAAGTAATCAACGGAGATACCCATGCAGATGCAAGACTACGACTACATCGTCGCCCGCCTCGAAGGTCTCGTTCGCCGCGCAAAGATGTTCAATCAGTCGAAAGAAGACGTGTTGATGAACCTAGAGTTCGAAGTTGAGAACTTCCGTTTGTCCCAGCGTCTCGAAGAAGAAAAATTAATCGAAGGACTAATGGCAGCGTGAGTAAAATCTCAGAAATTGTCGAAAAAAAGATGAATGTGCTCGAGCTGTATATGAATACGCAAGAGCACATTAACTCCCCACCGAAGGTCGCTAACGTGATCGAATCGTTGTCTATCTATTGGGCACACATTCCAGACGGCGACAAAGACTACATCGAGTGTGCTCGTGAAGCAATGAAAAATGGAACGGAGTGGTTGGTATGAGTATCAATGATAGCGCAGTTGTCGATGAGATGCTTCGTATCCATATTCCCGGTACCGTATCTAGCGACTTTGAATACATGGTTCGCTCAGAGATCGTCGACTGGATCGAAGAAAACAAACAAGTTCTCGGCATGGATATGCGAGACGTAATCAAACTCTTTTGGAACGAAAGGCTGAATTAATGGCTAACAACAACTCGACCACCACAAACAGTGGTGGCAGTGGCTTCTTCGGATTGCTAACCATCGTCTTCATTACCCTGAAGCTGACGAATTACATCGCTTGGTCATGGTGGTGGGTTCTTGCCCCGCTATGGATGCCACTGGCAGTCGCACTTGTAATTTTAATCGTGGGCCTTGTGATCGCCGCACTTGCAGGTGCACTCAAATGAAAACTCTAGTAGCTGTTGCATTGCTATTTGCGACATCTGCTTCTGCAGAAACCATTCGTGCGACCGTCAAAGACCATTACAAGTTGCAAAACGTTGAGACCCCGATCACACAGACCTATTGCAGTCAGAAAAACGCAGGACAGGGTGCGCTCGAAGGTATGATCATCGGTGGTCTGCTCGGTAAGGGTATTACCGGAGAAGATCAAGGCGCTGCGGCTGGAGCCGTACTTGGCGGTGTTATCGGTGCGGATAAAGCAGGTCGTAGGTGCTGGGAAGAAACAACCTACGTGACCGAGAGGTCAGATGTTTATTCACACAGTACGATCACTTTTACGCAAGATGGTCAAACATATACCATCGACTTTTATAAATAATACACCATGCTTCCGTAGCTCAGAGGATAGAGCAGGGAACTTCTAATTCCAAGGTCGGGCGTTCGAGTCGCTCCGGGAGCACCATATTCGCCCATGTAGGCCAAAGGCAGAGTCAGGGGACTTAAAATCCTCACAGTGTCGGTTCGAGTCCGACCATGGGCACCAAATTTTTGGAAGTGAGACTAGGTAGTCAGAGAGGCCTTATACACCTTTTAGCGCCAGATTAGCGTTCTTGACTGGGTTCGAGTCCCAGCACTTCTACCATTACATCGCTCTTGTAGCTTAGCGGCTAAAGCCGGACGCTCATAACGTCTTGATCGTAGGTTCGAGTCCTACCGGGAGCACCATCGTATAAATAAGATAAACAACAAGGATACGATCATGGATCAACTTTCAGAATCCCTAAAGGTTCTCCTCAGTACCGTTTATGGCCTGAGCATCAAAGCCCAAAATTACCATTGGAACGTAACTGGTTCTAACTTTTCAGAGTATCATGAGTTTTTTGGTGAGTTTTATGAGGAAGTTGGTGGATCGATTGATGGCCTTGCAGAACTGATTCGTGTGACCGGTTCATTTGCTCCAGGATCTTTTGTCAGATTCCAGGAACTAAGCAGAGTCGAAGACGAACTGATGATTCCAGATTCTATGCTAATGTTTGCCCGTCTTTCACGCGACAACGACACCGTGATCAGTCTTCTATATGAAGTACGAGCTGTCGCGGATTCACTCGGACAATTTGGCGTAGTGAACCACCTGGAAGATCGAATCACCGCACACGAAAAGCATCGTTGGATGCTGAAGAGCTTCGGATAAATTTTCAAAATACTTCACTTTTTTGTTGACACTGCCGAAGTATAGTGTATAAATAGTAATAACAATATAACCAAGGATATTCCTTCAATGAAACTCTCCACCGCATCAGTCGTGAAGCATAAGCAGGTTCAACCCGGCTATCGCTTTATTATGCGCTGTGTAGAACTTAACACTATGAATACGAGGGGGTACGGAAGCTAACAAGCAGACGTACATGGTTAGAACAAAACCAACCCCTCCGGTCGAAAGACTTGGAGGGGTTTTTCATTGGTCGGGTGCCCGAGCGGCTTAAGGGAACGGATTGCAAATCCGTACAATCGTGAGTTCGAATCTCACCCCGACCTCCAGACTAACGGTTCGAAGCGATAGCATCAATCAACCGCGCTCATTGAAAATTTAAGCATTGTTCCTAGGGGAAGCCCGATGATGGAACTGGAAACAGAGGATTCTGTTTTCACATGCATACAACCGATCGCGACGGAATATCTTGGAGATGTTCGGGTAGTACCCCGATACAGAGGTTCGATTCCTCGTGTATGCAGCTGAAAACGGAGTCATGGTATTCTTCGAATACCTAGAACTCGTGATATTGGGTACGTATCGTAACCTATCTCGTTGTTCTGATTACCTCCAAGCACTTCATAGCTTGGAACACCGTCTACCATGATGGTTCCTACATAGAAACCGACGTGGCCTTGCCAACCGTTGCCGTTACGCTCGAAGACAACTATGTCTCCTAGTTCTGGTTCTGAAACTGGTATTCCCCACTTGAGAAAGCTACGAGCCGTCAGTGGGTGTTCGCTAACCGTTTCAGATCCTGGAATATTGTGAAGTTTCAAGATTGAGTTGACAAACGCTGCACACCATTGATATAATACAGGGTCGACGCCGGTTAGATTACGTATCTCAGTTCTTGCGTTCGTCTCGCCGAGTCCAACCATGGCCTCAGCCGTGTAGATTGGTTCATATGGCGGTAATGCACGTTGAAATGTCAACGAGTTAGAGCATCCCGCAAGGGTTAGTATGATCAGTAACTTCTTCATAAGAATATTTATGCAGATAAAAATGACTGTTGACATTACCTATGGATGATGATAGAGGTTAATCATGCAGAGAAAAATACACAGCGGTAACATGAGTTACTTGAATCGCGTGCATAAAGAATATGGTGTATGGAAGTACAACATGTTTATGCTCAAAAAATGGTCTGACGGTAAGATGACCGTCGAGTTCAGAGAGAAAGAAGATGAAACGAAAACCGAAGGAGCTTCCCAAAGCTCGTAATCCTTTCGTAGAGCACATGCGCTTCAAGGTTGCTGGTGCTCATGGAAAGAGCAAGAAGGCTCAACGCCGCGACGATAAGATGGCGTTGAAGAATGGATCGGTAGCTGAGTTGGTTTAGCGGTGGACTTTTAATCCGCGTCAACGTGAGTTCGAACCTCACCCGATTCACCATTACTTCGACGATACGCTGTAGATAAGATGTAGGTGGCACACCGATGCCTACGTCACGGGTGCAGTGCAGCGTATCTTCAAAATAATGGTTGACATTTTCGTATGAGTGGTTTAGATCATAACAGTAACCAAAAGGAAACTATCATGACTCACGCCATCCAACTCGACCTCGTCTTCGAAAACGACATTTCCGAACTTTACGAAATCTTCGCGAATACCAAAATCGACTTCAAAATCCTCATCGAAGAGGGTCCCGGCGGCGGTTGGCCTGTTTGCGAACTTACTTCCGACGAAACCACCCTTCGCGCTTGGCTTCTCGAAAATTATTGCGATGAATCAGAAATCGACTTCTGGATGGGATTAGAAGACTAACAAAATACGCACCGGTAGCTGAGAGGTTTAGCGGCGGGCTCTTAATCCGCGACAACATGGGTTCGATTCCCATCCGGTACACCAACAAATATTGCCCCTTCGTCTAATGGCAGGACGCTTGAGTTTGAGTCAAGAAATTGAGGTTCGAGTCCTTGAGGGGCAGCCAAGACACGGTACTGCTACTTGAAATGCAGCTAAGTCGCCCGAATACGAGGGTAGAGCCAAACACATCATCAGGATGTAGCGTAGTGGTAGCGTGGCGGCCTTGGAAGCTTCCGGTGGAGGTTCGATTCCTCCCATCCTGACCAACATATGCCTCGGTAGCTCATTGGTAGAGCGTTCGCCTGAAGAGCGGAGCGTAGGGGGTTCGATTCCCTCCCTTGGCACCAAAACTGTGGCAGATCCGGCTGCACATTAAAAGAATTTCCGGCTGAAATTAGTACATACTGCTTCGGAGACACATTGGTCGATTGGCTTAGGCACTGGACTGCAACTCCAGTTAGACGGGTTCGATTCCCGTATGTGTCTCCCAAGCAGTATGAAATTGGTGGTTGACATATGTCTTCGACTAATGTATTATGTTCCTATAGCTCAAAGGTAGAGCACTGAGCTGATAACTCAAAGACCAAGGATCGTTACCTTGTAGGAACACCAAATCATGGCGTCTCTAAGTGGTTTAGACGGGTCTCTCATAAGGATCTAGGGTGGGTTCGACTCTCACAGACGCTACCAAGTTTGGGTTACACGCCTCAAGGTGAGGCAGCGGACTGTAACTCCGTCGCTGAAAAGCACGCTAGGTTCGATTCCAAGGTAACCCACCAATAATGCTGCCACGGACTAGATGGGGTGGTCGCCTGGCTTTCATCCAGGAGATGGCGGGTTCGATACCCGCTGGCAGCACCAATACGAAAGGAACACTAAATTGGGATGCGTTACTACGAACTAGACTTGATCGTCCGTCAGAACACCGACGAATATCGGTTGTATGACTGGAAGCAGATTGAGGGTATGCGAGAAGATCTTGCCTCTTACGGAATGGGTTATAACAACGTCAAGGCAGAACTGGTCGCATACAAAGAACTAGTCGTGCAACTTCTTGAATATCGAAATGAGCTTAGGTCTCAGAAGATGTACGAAGTTGCCGATAAGATTAGAAAACTCATCACCGATTTGGATATTCAAATCGAAGACAAAAGACTCGCGTAGGACTACTCGGCGATGGTCGCTGGCCTCTCAAGCCGGAGAAACGAGTTCGAAACTCGTACGCGGGACCAATTTAATCTGAAGGATACACCATGGTTAAGGTTTTGATCTACAGTTCGAAAGAGATCTACGATGCTGCTCCCTATGAAGGTCGAGCAGAAGCAGACATCGTCGCTTATCGTAAGCCTGATGACTGCTATCAAGTAGTCAAGAACAGAACTAAATACTACATGGGAACATACACTACTTTTCACGGTCTGCAACAAAATCTCAAATGGATTGAGCGTGATGAGTGGGATCAAGAATTAAAGAATTACAAGTTAAGTCAAAAGTCACAAACGAATAACGTTCCCATGGTGTAATGGTAGCTCATCTCCCCGACACGGAGAAGGCCCAGGCTCGAATCCTGGTGGGAACACCAACAACGCTGCTATAGTATACTGGTATTACACGCCCTTGGTACGGGTGAGAAGAAAGTTCAATTCTTTCTAGCAGCACCATTAGAGATTGACATGTGGAATAGTTTGGATTACGATGGTATAAAGGAAACGAGAATGATTATCTCTATTGACTTTGACGATACTTACACCAAAGATCCAAAACTTTGGGATCGATTCGCTGTTGATGCAATTGCTCGTGGGCATACTGTCTATTGTGTGTCTGCTCGTAGCGTGCAAGATATGGGTGATCCAAAGCGTTCCATTGGTCTTATCATCGGTGAAGATAAGTGTATTGGAACTAACCTTCAACCAAAACGAGAATTTATGCGTACTATGCATAAGGTTCATGTGAATGTTTGGATTGATGATATGCCAGACATGATTGTCGAACGTATCGAAGGTTTGTACATGTTATAAGAATACGCCCTAGTATCCCCCGACGCTACGAACGTTGAGACAGGTAACTGGAACGAGAATGCAGGTTCGAATCCTGTCTAGGGCTCCATTATGCGTCTACCGCTGGGACGGGTTAGGTCTTCTAAGCCGA
>Ga0222712_10007186_pt1 | contig 10835 bp, 7 predicted proteins | sample C33_657DmetaG_FD_165043 | JGI IMG/M metagenome (GOLD analysis project Ga0222712, IMG submission 165043) | Estuarine water microbial communities from San Francisco Bay, California, United States - C33_657D | ecosystem: Environmental > Aquatic > Marine > Unclassified | place: USA: California... | reverse complement strand
AGGCGGAACAATTTGCGAATCATGGGGGCTGGGAATTAGACCAACAATCCATGGAACAAATGGGCTCTCCTTATTTATTAGCCCATGGATTAGGAATACCCGTGCAAGATGCCACGACAGATATTAAATTCCCTACAGCCGGAACTTACCGAGTATGGGTGCGAACTAGGGATTGGGTCGCTCCTTGGAATGCCCCTGGGGCGCCTGGAAAGTTCCAATTAAAAATCAATGGCAAAGCGCTCAAAGAAACGTTCGGAACGAAAAGTGCCACTTGGCACTGGCACGACGGCGGAATGGTGAAAGTTGGCACCCAAGCAAAATTAGCCTTACACGATTTAACCGGTTTTGAAGGTCGCTGTGAAGCCATTTTATTCTGTAAGGATCCAGCATTTAAACCCAGCAATGACGTAGCGGCATTGACCAAATTTCGCCGTCAATTATTAGGCTTGCCCGAAAATCCAACAGATGGAGGACAATTTGATTTAATTGTTTCAGGTGGAGGATTAGCCGGAACATGTGCGGCCATCGCGGCAGCTCGAAATGGGGTTAAAGTGGCTTTAGTTCAAGACCGACCGGTGCTGGGCGGCAATGGAAGTTCGGAAGTAAGGGTTTGGCCGGAGGGGCATACCAATAAAGATTTGTTCCCACATATAGGGGATATCGTTAATGAAATTTTACCTCCTATTAAGAAGGGAAATGGAGAGGTATTTAATGGGGTGGGAGCTCAATATTACGACGATGCGCGTAAATTAAAGGTGGTTAAATCAGAACCCAACATTACCCTATTGATTAATTATCGGGTCATCAAAGTGGAAACCGAAGGCGATTCAATTTCCTCATTGGTCATTCAAAGCACGCTTAATTCTCGTCAGTATAGATTGACGGGTAAATTATTTGCCGACTGTACTGGGGATGCGTCCATTGGTTTTAAGGCAGGGGCCGACTATGAATATAAGGTGGAGAATTTAATGGGGAGTACCAATTTGTTTAATGTCTTAGACGCAACCAATAAAGAAGAAGTACTTGCTTGTGAATGCAAAGACAAGAGTGCCTTAGCGCTTAAATGCGATATTGGGGATTATAACCAACCATTCCCACGATGCCCTTGGGCCCTGGATTTATCGGACAAACCGTTTCCAGGAAGAAAAGGCGTGAAGACTTTTGGGAAAGAGGGTTTGCAGTCGTTTGCCAATATGTGGTATTGGGAGAGTGGGTTTGATAAGGATCAGGTAAACCAAATCGAAATGATTCGTGATCATAATTTTAGGGCGATGTATGGCGCTTGGGATGTGATAAAAAATGTAGATAAAATGTACCCCAAACACCGTTTGGGATGGTCTGCTTTTATTGCCGGCAAAAGGGAATCACGCCGACTGATGGGAGATTTTATTTTGGATGCGGAAGACTTTAAAAAACAAAGGAAATTTGAGGATCCCGCTTTTCCATGTTCATGGCACGTAGACTTACATTCTCCTAAAAAGGAATTTAAAAATGGCTTTGAAAACAATGAATTTGTAGCCGATTATACCCGTGGTGTTGAATACCAATATGGAGAAGTGTATTGGGCGCCATATCGAACATTGTACAGCCGTAACATAAAAAATCTATTCATGGCAGGTCGCTGCATCAGCGTTTCGAAAACAGGATTAGGTCCTGTGCGCGTAATGAAAACCTGTGGAATGATGGGTGAAATTGTGGGCAAAGCGGCTTCTATTTGCATTAAAAAATCGACAAACCCGAGAGGGGTTTATACGAATCATATTAAAGAATTACATGAATTAATGCGAAAACCTGGGACGGCGAGAGCTTAGTTGTTGACGTCTTTCAAACAACCTCATTACATGTTAATTAATTTAGCTATGGGCGGTATAAATGGGGGAGATCCTTCCCAAACCGAATTTCCTAACCGGATGGAAGTGGATTATGTTCGCGTGTATCAAAAGAAATAAAAGTTTACTTCACTGAAATTGTTGCTCGCGAAAATGAATCAATTCAAAAGATTTGTTGGTGCATTAATTTTTAAAAATCAACTTTTTCCCCGAGGCATATTGGCAATTGACCATTGAAATGTTCGTCGATAATCCATCTGATTTTATTTCCGATACTACCGTTTCGATGAATAGGTTTTCTAATTTGATTCCATCTACTTTAGAAAATACTAAACCTTTGCTTTCCTTGTTGGACGTGCTTTTAATTTTAAGCCCAGCCAAACGGACTTGCTTGCAAGCCGTCAATGCAATGACATTTCCACAGGCATTTTGCAAATTAAAACCTTCGATGTTGACGCCACTGCAATTATTCAAGGCAATCAAAGCAGGACTTGCCTGTGAAATCGTTTCTTGCAAATATCCCTTTTGAATTTGCTTGGCGATTTGTTCTAATACGGCCGGTCCCTGTCCTTCAATAACACCCTTTCCCAAAACTCCGATATTTTGTTGGCCATCGGCAACGATCAAAGCTTTCATTCCATTGATTCCAACATAATCATAAATAGACGGGGTGCCAACCAGCACAGCCCCTTCATTTAATTCAATCGTCACATTGGACTTCAATTGGATGCTGCCCGTTAAATATCGGCCCACATAAAATTTAAGTTTACCGCCGCCTTTTTCACTGATGAAATCAATAGCCTTTTGAATGGAGGGTGTATTTAACGTTACGCCATCCGATTTTATGCCAAATAACGATGCATTGTAGTCTTTGGCGATTAAAGCCCCTTGGCTTATGACCATGAATAAACATATTTTTAAGAACAATTTTTGCATATTTTTTGATGTTATTCGCTCGTCGATTTAGGTCTAATTCGATGAACCGTTGTTTTTATTTAATAATCAAGTTATTAGACTTATGCGGGAACACTTGTTGTTTTCCAGCACTTTCAGGTTCATTCACCCGCAAGCCTGAGAAAGTAGCATTCTTGACATCGTCTAGCACCACACTAGGTCTATAATCTTTTTTTAATGCCGTAAACGTGACATTTTCAAAGGTAATTCCTTCCGCATGACGGACATAAAAACCCCACGCCGGAAGTTCCTTGAATTGGGAAAACTCGGGGTAGGCTTCCCGCATTTCAGGAATACCATCTAATTCAGCAGGTGTTAAACCCCGTTTCGCATATAACGGATTCCCATTTCCTGGGTACACAATTTGAATGTTTTTGAGTGTTACATTTTGGATTTTATTTTCAACCAAACCCACAATACTGGCTGGGGAGATGTTGCGTGGCAAATCTTCAATAGGTCCTTCAAAATTATATCCTGCATCGGGTTTGCCCGCGGGTACTTCTGCATATACATTTGAAATACTAATGTTTTTCATGTAGGGTTTCTTTCCACTGCTCCAGCGATCTCCAATCCTCAAGTAAATTACATTGCCGGTATTAATCGACCGCACACCGTCAATCACAATGTTTTCAATTTCACCTCCATCGACCGCCGCAAAAGTGATGGCCGATCGAAATGTGTCAAAAATAGTCAAGTTGGTTACCTTGAAATTTTTAAATCCTCCTCGAGACACGGTGCCAAATTTCAGTCCGTTGGCACTAGACCGACCGACACAATTATCCACCACCACGTTTTGACACATATGTTGGGCTGAATGCGATTTGAAACAAAGCACATCATCCGCTGCGTCAAAATAGGAATTTTTAATCACCACCCCGTCGCAGTCCACCACATCGATGCCATCATTATTCCAATACGATTTGCTGTCCACGGTGATGTGGTCCACGTAAAGATTTTTGCATTGGTCATAGGTTTGGTTCCAACTGGCGGGATCTTTCAGCGTGATGTCTATGATTTTGATGTTGGTACATTCGCGGAAATAAATGTTTTGAGGTCGATTAGTTTCATTGGGCCTATCGTATTTCAAAGGATCTGTGTAGACACCCCGATGAATGTAATTGACCATGTTGTTTGCCGTGATAAATCCACGACCGTTGATGATTCCTTTCCCTGTAATGCCAATGTTTTCTTGGTTTACCGCAAAAATCATAGACATCCAACCGATTTTTTTATCCTTCACGTAATCAAATGGATTAGTCGATCCCAAAATCGTTGCACCGTAATCTAGTTGGAGCGTCACATTCGACTTTAAATAAATACTACCAGTCACATAATTCCCGGATTCAAAAACGAGTCTTCCACCTCCATGTTCCGTGATAAAATCGATGGCTTTTTGAATCGAACAGGTATTAAGCGTAATGCCGTCATTTTTAACGCCAAATTCCGTAGCTATATAATCTTTGGCTGACAGCTGAAAGCCCAACAGCAAGAAAAAGAATAGCATAATTTTATTTATATAGTTCATATGAGGTTTCGGTTATTTTTTGAGCAACACTTCGGAAGACTTATAGACATGCACTTGTTTTTTCTTAGTGCTTTCTGGTTCGATGTACTTCATTTCGGAAAAAGTGGCCCCTTGCACATCATCCAATACGATGGCCGGTCGGTATTCCTTTCCTTGAGCGGTTAAAGTGACATTCTCAATGGTTAGATTTTTCACATGTCGAACATAAAATCCCCAAGCAGGTAGTTCTTTAAACTGCGAATATTCAGGATAAGCAGCCGGCATTTCTGGAATGCTATCTAAGTCAGCGGGTTTGATTCCTCGATATGCATAGTTTGGGTTGCTATTTCCCGGCACGACAATTTGAATGTTGCGAAGGGTTACGTTTGAAATATATTGCCCAGGCAAACCTACGATGCTAGCTGGTGAAATATTGCGTGGAAGATCTTCGATGGGTCCCTCATATTCCCGACCCGCATCTGGCTTGGAGTTGGGGATTTCGCAATACATGTTTTGAATGGTGATGTTGTTCATGGAACCTGTTCGGCCTTTGTTCCAACGCGCACCGATTCTCAAGTAAATAGAGTTTCCTGTGTTATAAGCATATAAACTGTCGACAAAAATATTGTCAATCACCCCTCCATCGGGTGTGGCGATGGTGATGGCGGACCTAAAAGTGTCATATACTTTATTGTTGACAATCTTAAAATTCTTATACCCACCTGAGGTCACTGTTCCAAATTTAATGCCATTGGCACTCGACCTAGCCACATTATTTCGCACCACTACATTTTCACAAAGCTTAGTGGGGTCATGCGATTTAAAACAAATGGCGTCATCGCTTGCGTCAATAAATGAATTGCTAAGAACGACATTTTTACAATCGACAATATCGATTCCATCGTTGTTCCAAAAAGCTTTGCTGTCGACCGTGATCTTGTCAATTTTCAGATTTTCACATTGATCAAGTACCACAACCCATTCGGCGGCATTTTTCACCATGATGCCAGAAATTTCTACGTTTTTGCATTCCCGAAAGTAAATGCCTTTGGGCCTACGCAGCGCGGGACGGTCGTTGGCTAGTTCATCTTTAAGCACTCCTTTTTGTACTTGGTCCAACAGGGTATAAGCTAAATCCCGGCCTTGGCCGTCAATAACTCCTTTGCCAGTTAATCCAATATTCTCTGCTTTGTAGGCTGTAACTAGAGACGAGAAATGAGGTCCATTGATGTTATAATCATAGATGTTGGTAGATCCGACCATCGTAGCTCCCTCCTCTAAGTGAATGGTTACATTGGATTTGAGTTGGATCGTTCCGGTCAAATACCGGCCCACATAAAATACGAGTCGGCCTCCACCTTTTTCATGGATGAAATCGATGGCTTTTTGAATTGAGTTGGTATTCATGGTCGTTCCATTGGATTTTATTCCAAACATGGAAGCTTTATAATCTTCTGCTTGCACATGAAAGCTTATGAAAATAGTCAAAGAAATGACTAATAATAGATATTTACGCATAGTATGATAGGTTTTTTCAAAGTACAAATTTCGTAGGAACTATGATTAGTACTTCATATTCGTCAAATATAAATATTCTTTTAATGCGCTGCAATGAATCATGACATTTATGAATATGATTCATTTACTCACATAGAAAGATCATTGATTGATGCCGATTGAGTTTTTAAACTTTATGACTATTTTTGGGTTTAGTCTAAATTAAACGAATTTCAAAAATTAACAAGATTCATTTTGTATAGTGTTCCTGAATTCCGTGAACTGCCTCTAAAAATGATTCATTGTTCAAATTTTAAATTAATAGTATGGAGAAATATGGCAAAATTCTTTTAATCATAATACCGATTTTCTTGGTATTTATTGTGTTGGAAAAATTGTATGGTCGTTATATTAAAGGAGAAAAGATGAATCTTCTTGACACGGCAAGTAGCCTAACTTCTTCCATTACCATGGTGACGAAAAACGTATTGGGTTTAAGTTTCACTATTTTAAGTTACCAGTGGATTGAGGATCGAGTGGCATTGACACATATTGAGTCAACATGGGCCACGTATATTTTCGCATTTGTTGTTCTTGATTTTTCACATTATTGGATACATCGGATTGAACATGCGAATAATTTTTTCTGGAATAGCCATATTGTGCATCACAGTAGTGAGGAATTTGATTTAGCATGTGCAGTGCGTCAGCCTATTTCTTCATTTGTCAAGGTATTCACTTTGTTTATGTTGCCAGCAGCTCTTTTAGGGATCTCGCCTATGGTTATCGCGACGGTCACTCCGATCCAGTTTTTTGCCCAATTTTGGTATCATACTCGCTACATAAATCGCATGGGATTTCTGGAGCATTTGATTGTTACCCCTTCGCATCATCGTGTTCATCATGCCTTTAACCCTGAATATTTAGATAAAAATATGTCCCAAATATTCATCATTTGGGATAAGCTTTTTGGTACATTCCAAGAAGAAAGAGCCGATATAATTCCTGTTTATGGGATAACCCGACCTATGCGCACCTGGAATCCTATCAAAATAAATTTTATTCACTTATGGCTTTTGATTCAAGATACTTGGCGTACCTCTAGTTGGAAAAATAAAGTTTCTGTTTGGACTAATCCAACCGGCTGGCGACCTGCTGATGTAGAAAAAGAATATCCCGTAACGAAAATTGATGATGTGTTTAATTTTGAAAAATATTACATAAAAAGGTCATCTTTTTTCATTTATTGGGTTTGGATACAAATCGCGGTTATTTTTTTAGTAACGGCCTATTTACTTAAAAACATCGCAGTCATTGGGACTCCTGATATATTTATTTATGGAGGTTTTATCTTGATTTACATTTTTGCCTTGACCGACTTTATGGACGGGAATAAGTCCTCGATTATTTGGGAAATAGTTAAGGCATGTTATGGGATTTCAATCCTGCTATTTTTTGGCGATTGGTTCGGCTTAGACCATTTTTTTGCACATTCAAGCAAAATAATAATGGCTTATTTCGCCATTTCCATTTTGGTAACAATGCGTTTAGGTAAGGAAAATCAAGCTGAAATTTTATTGCCAAATCAAAGGCGTTAAAGGTAAAATAACTCCAATGCCGAACCGCGTATCGTCAAACAAATGCGAATATTTAACTATTTTGGTGATAGGGAGTTTGTCAATTCTGCCAATTTTTTTTGGATGATATTGTTCCATCGGCGAGCCAGTCCATATTGTACATTCTTAATTCTTTTCAAAATTAAAGTTGAACCTGATTTCATTTGGGTACTTATTTGATTGCTGCTAGGCAGATTTTGATTCTGTTTTTAAGTCATTACAATGAGTCAAAATATTGAAAAGTTATTTAGCAAATAATATTAAAAGAGCCATATTTGGGTAAATATTATTTGACATGAAAAAAAATACAAAACTAAGATGGTTACTTCAATCGGCTGGAGGCTTAATTTTAACGGGTGCCGGCTTATCTTTGGCTATTGACGCTGGAATTTCAAAAATGCAAGGAGGGGAATGGTTTTGGTATGGTACGGGGGCGCTCGTCATATTCCAAGCAGGCCTATGTTGCGCGATTGATTCCGTTCGATATAAAAATTGATTGGTGTTTTTCACTGATCAAAATGTTTTAAATTGGGCTGGGAAATCAGTTTTAATTCAAATTCCTTTATGAAAAAAAGTAGAAAGTTTACGCTTGTTTTTGCAAGCATATTAGGTAGCGTTTGTATTATGCTATCTTTTTTAATTTCGTGTCGGGTTGATCACACCCCTTATTTTAAAACGAGTTATTATCAAAAGACTGAAACCAGGTTGGATAGCCTAACGAAAAAACGTACGATAAGTACTGATTTCGTTGAAGCAGGATTTTCCAAAGTTAGTATTACGCCGAGTATTGGGAATTCGAAGGATAGTGTCGAGGTGGGCCAATTTAAAGAGGCACCCTTAGCGGGTTTTGGTGCGCGCAAGGGAAAAAGTGCCACGGGTACGCATGATAGCATTTTCGTGAAAGCAGCCGCGATTAAAGTGGGTAAACAATTAGTCGTGATTGTGGGAGCGGACATTTTAATTATGCCCCCTAATATTATTGACGAAGTAACTTTATTGCTCGAAAAGAAAGGGATTCAGCGTAGCCAAGTATTTTATTCGGCGTCGCATACACATTCAAGTATTGGGGCTTGGGGTCCGGGCTTCATTGGCGAGCAATTTGCTGGGAAAGCAAATCCACATATAAATCAATGGCTTGTGCAGCAAATCGCTCAGTCCGTTACAATAGCAATCTCCGATCTAAAACCTGCTCAGATTGGGAATGGGTATTTTAATGCGGCTCCTTATACCCGCAATAGGCTCATCGGCGAAACGGGGACTAAAAACAATGATTTCAATTTCATTTCAATTCAGCAGAAAGCGGGTCGAAGGGCTGTGATTGGCTCTTTTGGGGCCCATGCTACGACCATTGGCGCAGATAACATGCAATTCAGTGCCGATTATCCGGGCTATTGGCAACGAAAAATGGAACAGGGGTCTGTGGACCTTGCCATCTTCTGTGGAGGCTCGGTTGGCAGCCAAAGTCCATCTGGGGAAGGAAAAGGATTTGAAAAGCCTAAAAAAATAGGGGAATCACTGGCCGATAGCCTTGAGATTCACTTAGCTAAGGTGGAGCTAAAAGATAAAATTGACATGTCGGCGATGAGTTTAAAAATGGACTTGCCGGATTATAACATTCGGTTGACGACCAACATGCATTTCTCCACTTGGCTCAGTAAAAAATTAATGCCATTGCCCGAAAATGTGTATTTGCAAGTCATTAAAATAGGAAATCTTATTTGGTTGACTACACCATGTGACTTTAGTGGGGAGTTTGCGCGCCAACTAAAAGACGGATTGGCCAACAAAGGGTTTAATGCGAATGTCACTAGTTTTAATGGGAGTTATGTGGGCTATATTATTCCCGGGAAATACTTTTACTTGGATGCCTATGAACCGAAAACGATGGGATGGTTTGGACCTAATATGGGGGAATATACCTTTGAGTTGCTCCGACATTTATCTGAAATAATCACACAGCCTATTCAATAAATTGCTTCTGCGTTGGATTAAATTTTCACTTCTTGGAATCTTGGGACTGGGGATTATTTTTTTATCTTACCATGTTTTTATTTGAAATTAAAAGAGAAATATTTAGAATTGAAAGAAATACGATTTAGATAAATAATTAATTATGAAAAAGGTAATTATTAGCATCATCATCAGTGTGTTTTTCTCTTTTGGACTATATTCCAAGGATATTTTTGTTTCACCAAAAGGGAATAATCAAAACCCAGGGACCAAGGAAAAACCCATTCAAAGTCTATTAATGGCTAAACAAATGGCCTATGATTTATTGAACTCAGGGCAGCATAAAAATGTAACCATTTGGCTTGCTGATGGGATTCACAACATCGTAAAACCACTTGTTTTCGAACCTTTTGAATCAAGTTTACCTAATTCTTCTTTAGCTTTCAAATCTTTGCAAGGAACTAAACCTGTTATTTCAGGTGGACTTAAGCTTTCCAATTGGTCAAAAAGACAAGACGGTTTTTGGACTTGTAAATTGTCCGATATGGCCCCTGGATTGCAAAATGTTCGAGAGTTATTTGTGAATGGCAAAAGAGCTTCTCGCGCACGATTCCCTAATACTGATTTTCTACGCGTTAAAAAAGCGGGGGAAGATAAACGAACAAATTTCTATTTTGAGAAAGGCGATTTTCCGATTCCTTCCAAGTCTAAGAATGTCGAATTAGTTTTTATGCATGATTGGTCCATCACGCGAATAGGTGTCAAGGAAATTAATGCAGATGCTAACCAATTAATTGCTGTTGATAATATTGGTGCGAAAAGTCCAAGTTTTTTCACCATTGACAATTGGGAGCCCCATCCTAGGTACTTTTTGGAAAATGCGCTTGAATTTATTGATTTAGATTTTGAGTGGGTTTTCTTGCCGGAAACAAGAGAAATTGTTATCCATTTGCCCAAAAATACTGATCCATCGAAATTTAACATCGTCACACCTCTTTCTGAAGGTTTGGTTTCTTTGGTTGGGAAAGAGGATAAGCCCATTAGAAATATTCAATTCGAAGGTATTACGTTTCAATATGCTAAATGGAGCATTCCTTCTGGTGGGTATTGTGGTATTCAAGCTACTTTTTATGATCAAAGGAGGGAAAATAATGAATGGAATTGGAATTCAATTCCTGGGGCTGTCTCAGCCATTTGGAGCGATGGACTTGTTTTTTCAAATTGTCGTTTTAAAAATTTAGGAGGGACAGGCCTTTTATTGGGCGCAGGTTGTCGCCGCTCAATGATTAAAAATTCAGAATTTGATGATATTTCTGGTAATGGGATTATGATTGGTGAGGGTCAAGATCGGCAGAAAAATGGTACAAATTGGTATAAAAGTGCTCCAGAACAAGTTGCTTCTGAAAATACAATTGAGAATTGTAGGATTAATAATTGTGGTAGTCAATTTTATTGTGCCGTTGGCATATGGGCTGGATTGACTTC
>Ga0222712_10007185_pt1 | contig 10837 bp, 17 predicted proteins | sample C33_657DmetaG_FD_165043 | JGI IMG/M metagenome (GOLD analysis project Ga0222712, IMG submission 165043) | Estuarine water microbial communities from San Francisco Bay, California, United States - C33_657D | ecosystem: Environmental > Aquatic > Marine > Unclassified | place: USA: California... | reverse complement strand
TAACTCTACGATGGCTAAATTTGGTCGATTTGATCCCCACAACAAAAAACGGGATCGGAACAAGCAAAAGTCTTTACACAAAGACATCCGTATACATGAGAACGATAAAGATCGAAGATTAAAGGGTTTTACTTACACCCAAGTTATTGTCGATGACCTTGAACCAGTTGAAGAGGATTATTATGATTTTGAAGAATGATACGTTTGAGTTGCTACAGCTTCGCTTTGAATGGGAAGAAATTGCTCGTACTTTCAAATTAAGCGATAGATCTGGACACCTAGATAATCTCAAGAGATTTGTACAGGCTGGCCACAAAGCCAATCGCTTTCGTGATGGATACGACCGCGCTGTGGAGATTGCTAACTTGATTATTGCGAGGTGTCCAGATGAACGCGAAGAGACTACAGCCTGATCTAAATTCAGATGGGCTACTAACAGACTCAGAGCTCAGTCGATCAGAACGGTTGACTGAGCTTGACATTAGAAACGAAAAAGCAGATGCACAGAAACATATGGCATGGGTAGCAATGTTCTCCATGATAGTGTTTACTATTGTGTTGTTTAGCCCTATGCTATCGGATAGTAGAGTGTCAGCTCTTGCCGATTTGCTGGGGCTTTTTTACATTGCACAGGCTGGTGTGGTCGGTGCTTACTTTGGAATGACAGCATGGATGAGTAAATGAAGAGACTAATTTATCAAGTATATGTCGGCAAGAAATCAGCATTGTATGACCACTGCACAGCATCTGTAAAAGAATACTGCAAGCGTCACGACATTGATTATGTTGTCCAGCGAACCCCTATTTTGTTCATTAGACCAGATCCGTTTATGACAGGACGTAGCAAAGAAGCTACTGACCGTCTTGGGTATCTGCCAATCTTTGAGAAAGAAAATGCATTCACATATCTTAAAAGTTATGACCAGGTTGCGATTATTGATAGTGATATCTTTATTCGTCCTGACGCTCCCAATATTTTTGATAGTGTTGACCCATCAGCTGATTTCGCTGGTGTGGTAGAACGTGAGATGCCAATTACACCTCACTATGTCACTAAGATTGCAAACTACTCTCGCATGCAGTATTCTTCTATTCGCAACGTTGATTGGAAGTGGAATGACCGTGGTGGTGAGTTTATCAACATGGGTGTGATGGTAATGAACAAGTCGATTTCAAAGTATCTCAACAATGAGACACCTAAGCAATTCTTGTCTCGTCCTCGGTTCAAGCCGTTTGTTGATGGTCAAGGCAACTGGAAGTGGTCAACCGACCAGACACTATTAAACACTTGGATTAAAGAGGAGAAGATGAATGTTCATCATCTTGATTGGCGATTTAATGGGCTGTATACTGCAAACACTAAAATCAAAGAGTGTCACTTCGTCCACTTCTTCTTGAAAGATAAGCTGCCCAATCGTGGTGAGGATGTTGAACAATTGATGAAGGATATCCAATGAAGCTAATTTCTCATCGAGGTAATTTAAACGGCAAATATCCAGAACGTGAGAATACAATCGAATATATACATCACGCTTTAGAGCAGGGGTATGATGTTGAAATTGATGTATGGTATAACAACACACACAAATGGTGGTTAGGCCACGATTTCCCCCAATATCAAATTGATTATGATTTTTTATCAACAGCGGGTTTGTGGTTACATTGTAAAAATGTGGAAGCTCTTGATCAATTGGATGGTAGTGATATTAACTTTTTCTTTCATGGAAACGACCCATACACATTAACATCAAAGGGTTGGATTTGGGCTTATCCTGGACATTTCACATCAAAAGGTATTTGTGTATTACCAGAGATTAACAACCAAGATGTTAGTAATTTTCAAGGTGTGTGTTCAGATTTCATAACAAGGTACAAATGATAAAATTAGTTTTATTTGATCTCGATGGCGTATTAATTGACGCAAAGAAAATTCATTATGATGCATTAAATCAAGCTCTTGGGCCCGAGTATGCAATTAGTGAGGAGGACCATATTAATTTCTACGATGGTAGAAAGACATATGAAAAATTGCAGATGTTGACTGATCGTAAGGGTCTTCCGTTTTCTCGTCATGAAGAGATTAGCAACCACAAGCAGCGTATCACAATTCAGATGATTTCTAATCTCGAGCCAATCGATGAGATTGTTGAGCTATTCAAAGCTCTTGAGCAGAAGGGATACATAATTGGTGTATGCACTAATTCTGTCAGACGAACTGCTCTTACAGCATTAGCTAAAACTGGCTTAATGCAATACTGTAGTGTTGTTATGTCTAATCAAGATGTAAAGAACTCAAAGCCACATCCCGAGATGTATTGGAAAGCTATGTCTGTTCTAGGTGTGTTGCCAGAAGAGACTCTTATTGTTGAAGATAGTCCTCCTGGATTGCTAGCGGCTCAAAGATCAAGAGCCAACTACGTCAGAGTTGATGACCCATATGATGTTACAAGAGAAAAGATCTTTGCCAATCTGAAAGGTGAGCAATTGAATACAAAATGGAAAGACTCAAAGTTGAATGTGTTGATCCCAATGGCAGGTGCAGGATCGCGATTTGCCCAAGCTGGATATACATTTCCTAAGCCACTAATCCAAGTTGGTAACAAGCCCATGATCCAAGCTGTAGTAGACAATTTAGGGCTTGACGCAAATTACATTTTTGTTGTACAAAAAGAACATAGAGAAAAATACAACCTAGATACAATGCTAAATTTGATTGTTCCAGGCTGCACCATTGTTGAAACAGACGGTGTAACAGAAGGAGCAGCTTGTACAGCCCTGCTTGCCAAACAATTTATTGACAATAATAATCCATTGTTCTTTGCCAACAGCGATCAAGTATGCGACTGGAACTCAACAGAGTTTATGTACAATATGCGAGAGACAGAAGCTGATGGTGGGATTCTAACATTCTATTCTACACACCCCAAATGGTCGTTTGCTAGAGTTAATGATAGGGGGTGTGTAACAGAGGTTGCTGAAAAGAACCCTATCTCAACTAATGCAACAGTTGGGTACTACTATTGGAAGAAGGGCTCAGACTTTGTAAAGTATGCTGAGCAAATGATTAACAAAAATGTTCGTGTCAATAATGAATTTTATGTCTGCCCAGTGTTCAACGAAGCTATTGCTGATGGTAAAACGGTTCGTATTGTTGAAGCAAAAGCTATGTGGGGTCTTGGCACTCCAGAGGATCTTAATTACTATTTAAAAAATTTTGGAAATATAACAAATGAATGAGACGTGTTTTCTTGCCCCTGTACACAGTAAAGGATTTAAATACGGCATAGACTATGTCAAAAGTTATAATAAGTTTTACAATGATGATCATTTGTATTTGGTATTTTCCAATCAAGATGAAATGAATGATTTTAGATACTTGGTTGGATCAGAAGCTCGATATAGACCAATATTATGTACAGAACATTTAACATATTCAAAACCAATATCACAGAAAAAGTTATTTGGCGTAAATTATGTATTTCAAACTACATCATTCAATCAAGTTGCGGTTACTGATGTTGATTGTATATTCGTAAAGCATGTTAATTATGATCAACTAATGCTCGATCGAGCCGCCCGCTCCAAGTTTTTTACCAGTAGTTCAAACAATACAGACATAGTTAATAAGGTAGGTAGAGCAGCAGCCAAAAAGTTTTTTACACCATTAGATGTAAAAAGACTCGAGACATTGACAAACGGATTTACAGATTATTTTTGGTTTAATGATATACCTGTTTATTCACGAGAATATTTTAAGTTATTTACACAGTACATTAACTATCCATCTACTATTGATAAACTTGAATATACAACATTTGATTTTATACTATATGCATATTACTTATTATTAAAATCTTACGCTGTAATTGAACCAATTACAGTTAACGGAAACCGGCCGCCAATCCAAGATAAAGGTAGTTTCATTGAGGGTCAACGTGTATTTAAACCTAACTACTTTAAGCAAGCAATTGAGCAATTTCGACCGATGTGGTTAATTGACCTTATCGAAAGTGATAATCAAGATGTTATGATAAAACTGCATGTTGATAGGATTAAAAAGTGAAGAATGTAGTTTTTCAGTATTTTCTTAATTTTAATGGAGTTGGTAAACAAGGAGCTTACTATACTACTGAAGGCATTCCTGATTGGGCCGTGTATAGCTCAAACTATTTTAAAAAGTATGCAGAGACGCACAATGCTGATTATTACTTTTTTACAGATCGATTTGTAAATGCAACGTCAAATTTCTTTGAAGTACTACGACTTTACAAAGATACTATTTTTGACCAGTACGACAAGGTATTGTACGTTGACGTTGATGTTATGCCTAAAAAGATGACACAAAACATCTTCGATGTTGATGTTGAAGATGTAGCAGGATGGCCAGAATGGAGACATCCTGATGTATCGGTTGCAGTGAATTGGACAGCAACTACCCCTATTGTAAACCGGTTCAAGCATTTTAATGCTCAAGTTACCGTGCCCTATAGCATACCATCAAACATAAGAATGATTAATTCTGGTGTAATGCTCTGGAGTAAAAATGCCCGATTGAAAGCTCGTGAGCAGTTTATCGATCACGAAATGTGGTTCAATTACAAAAACTCTTATCTTGATCCTCAATGGACTAACGCCGGTCATAGCTCACATTGCCTAGATCAGCCATTTTTAAATGCTATGTTCAACAAGTGCAATTTTAACGTTGTTGAACTCCCTATAGAATGGAATAGGTTCCCAACACATAATGAGAATAGATCATGCTATTTTGCTCACTATGTTGGGGATCATAGATATCAAATTCCTAAACTATATAAAGATCTATAATGAAGGTAGCAGTGTGTATATCTGGCCTACCAAGGTCTGGAGTTCAGGGTCGGGATCTCAGAATCAATCACGCTTTGTTAAAACGTAATTTTCCGACCGCAGATTTTTATTTTGCATCCTGGCAAGGCCAAGAACACGTTGTGGAAAAATACTTTCCAGATGAGCGGGTTGTCTTTTTTTCTGAACCAGCTATGCTATATCATCCGTTTGTAGATACGCCAAGCAACATTATTGATACTAGCAAGTATCATAAAACGGTACGACAAGCTAAAGAAAATACAACTTTTTATAACACAAGCTATCATCAAAACAAACAGATTATTGCCCACGCTCTTTTAGTTAAACAGCTACCAAAAACATATGATGTTATAGTTCGAAGCAGGTTTGATACTGTTACGTTTAGTGAGGCTAATTTTGATACCTACATACAGAATTCATACGACAATCAACAAGCAATTGGCTTTGCAACGCTACGACAGGATTGGAACGAATTTGATAGGCCTCACGAGATTGCTACAAAGAGCGAATACCATTATCGATTTTTATTTGACCAGTTAATAATTCATAGTGCTAATATTTTTGATCCCGAGTATGTCGTCAATCTACATCAAGAAAAGATTCTACTACCCGCAGAATTTGGATGGTGGCAAGTCTTATCTAAAGACGATAATCACAGAAATATATCAGGTTGGGCTAACCCCGATAAGTCAATTGAAAGCAGATATTTAAAATGAAGACACTAATCTTTCAATACTATATTGGTAAAGACCTGCCAGAATGGGCGCAGATTAGCAAGGACAGATTTAAGAAATACTCTACTGCAACCAATTCAGATTACTTTTTTACCAACTCGTCAACATATAGTGACAACCCATATTTTGAAAATTTAAGAGTTGTCTACGATTCTAATTTTGACGATTATGATAGAATTCTCTATGTTGATGTAGACGTTATTCCTGAGAATTTTACAGAGAATATTTTTGAGGTAGATATAAAAGATATAGGTATGGTGCCAGAATATAGACCGCCTGGTATGAATGCTGATCCACTGTTTATGCTGCCCAACTACGAACTCAACTGGAGGCACATAGCTTTACAAAATAATATTCCAGTAGTGACACCAAAAACCGTCAAGGCCAACTATCTAATGTTTAACAGTGGTGTTATTCTATGGAGTAAAGAAGGCAGATATAAAGCTCGGCAGCGGTTTTCTAATTGGCAGGTTTGGAATAAACAAATGAATGGTCTTTTTAGTTTAGATCAACCATATCTAACTGGTCAAACTATTAAGCATTTAGATTATACTGAGCTTGAGTTAAAATGGAATTGCTTCCCAAGGTTTAGATTCTATCCAGATCAAATTCCAGCTAATATAAATTTTGTACACTACACAGGTGGTAAAAAACAAATGATTAAAGGACTATATGGCAATGAAAATTAATATTGGATGTGGGTGGGAGTGTAGAGATGGTTGGATAAATGCAGACAATACTTCAAAATGGCAAGCGAGCAATTATCCAATTACTAAGATGGATGCTACAGACAAATGGCCATACGACGATAATACATTTGAGTATGTTCTCAGTGAACACATGATTGAACACATACCAGAGGCAAAGGGTCTGTTTATGCTAAAAGAAGCATTTAGAACTCTAAAAATAGGAGGTATAATTAGGATTACGTGTCCCAATCGTACATTTGCAGAGAGTTTACCAGGAAATGATGGACATCCATTTGTTAATGCTTATTCTCGAAAAATATTTAACAGGCCTCCTCAACAAGGCGATGGTACAAAAATATCAAATCGAACACTTAAAGAACAAGGCCACGTATGGGTTCCTACAGCTGAACAATTGATTGCACAGCTTGTAAAAGCGGGATTTTCTAATGTCAAGCAAGTTGAATATGGAGTAAGTGAACATGAAGTATTGAATGGCATTGAAGTTAATGATGGGGTTCGCAACTGGGAGTCTATATGTGCCGAGGGAATTAAACAATGAGTGATCTTAAAGAACTTTTTAATAAGTACGGATGTGACAAAGCGTCCAAGCACAAGTATCATACTGTGTATGGTCCTGAGCTAGAACATCTCCGACTTTCAGCGGATCCAATCAACATTCTTGAGGTTGGTGTGTTCAAAGGGGCCAGCACTGCTGCATGGTTGGAATACTTTCCTCATGCAACAATCTACTGTATTGATATCTTTACTCGTGTTGAACCAAAAGACCTTCCTGTACTGAATGATCCTCGGGTTAAGTGGTTAAAAGGTGACTCAACTAACCTTGATGTGATCACAAGTATCAAAGAGGCATGGCCGCGTATCCGTTTTGATGTTATTATTGACGATGGTCTTCACACCCCTCGTGCAAATGCTAACACGTTGGGAAATTTGTTTGGATTGTTGAAGACAAACGGAATTTACTTCATCGAGGACGTTTGGGCTCTTGATCAGATGACTAACAAACAACTATCTTATAAATGGATTCAACAACACAGTGGTCAACTTAATTTATTAGAGAACCAGTATTTCTTAAATGTATTGGCCGACAAAACGGTAACACGTTTTGATCTACGGGAAGAGACAAAGCATCCTGACAGCTACATTATTAAGGTGACAAAGTGAAAGCAGTATCAATTGTTATCAAAGGTAATGAAATTTCTGAGCTTGGATATTCTAGGCTGGTCGAATCCTCTAAAGCTGTTGGTAACGATTTTGATATTGTAAGGTGGGATGCTATCACGCCCGACAAGGTTGATGACTTCATGGAGATCTCAGGTATCAAATGGAATTATCCTTGGGAGGGTGAGATAGTTGACTTTGCTACTGGACTAAAGAAGTCTGCATATAAGACAGCAAACCCAAAGGCAAGGATGGCGTGTGCTTGCAGTCACTATTATATGTGGCTGACCAGTGTCACAAATGATACCACCATTCTGGTGCTTGAGCATGATGCTAACTTCATCAACAAGATTGACTTTGATCCTAATGATATCAAAGCTGAGATCCTTGGGATCAACAATCCCCTTGGTGCAACTCGTAAGTCACAGCTGTACTATGACATGATTATGCAATCGGCTGCAAGCTATCAGCTTGTTCCATGGATTGACAACACATATGTCCCTCAAGGGCTCGCTGGAAATTCTGCCTACATAATAAAGCCGGCTGGTGCTAAGAAGTTGATCGAGCTAGTTAAGCAATACGGCCTGTGGCCCAATGATGCTATCATGTGCCGACAGCTTGTTCCAAGACTCGGTGTCACTCGTAAGTTTTATACCAACATTCAAGGATTGAAGAGTACAACATCATTATGAAATCATTTGTAATTACAATTATTGATAACAAGAAGTCAATTGCTGCCGCTGATAAATGTATTAATTCTGGTGTGGCACATGGAATGTTAATTCAAAACTCTCGAGCAATTACTCCTCGCGATTCCATACGTGATATCTTAAAAAAGCAAGGTATATCTGATCAAGGATTTAAAGAGAAATTTTCACGATTGGATAATTGCATTGCCGCGTTCTTATCACACTATGCGTTGTGGACTCAATGTGCAGCGGGTAAAGAAGATTTTCAAATCTTCGAGCATGATGCTGTAGTTGTTAATGAGATCCCAGACTTTATCAACTATCAGGGTTGTATCAGCCTTGGAAAACCTTCGTACGGCAAATACAATGACCCATTACAAATTGGTGTCAACCCTCTGACGTCAAAGCGTTACTTTCCTGGAGCTCACGCGTACAGACTCAAACCAGACGCTGCAAAACTGCTGATTGAGCAGGCAAAGAAGGCCCCAAAACCTACTGATGTGTTCTTGAATATTGATACGTTCCCTTGGCTGGAAGAGTACTACCCTTGGCCCGTAGAAGCGCATGACACGTTTACAACAATTCAGCGGACAGAAGGTTGCCTAGCAAAACATAACTATAGCGATAAATATGAAATTATTTGATAAAGTATTCCTAACGGGATGTGATAATAAGACTGAGTGGATGCTTGGATGGTTCCTCAAGCACTATTACATGCACAACACCACGCCAATTGTCTTTGCTAATTTTGGAGTCGGCGAACAAGCTCTAGACCAAGTGTCAGCTTGTGCACACACTATTAACATGCAAGACGCTGCTGGTACAGGCTGGTTCAAGAAGCCTCAGGCCATGATTGAGGCGTCCAAGATTGCTAATAAAGTTTGTTGGATAGATACTGATTGTCACGTGCTGGGTGATCTCAGTGGTGTGTTTGATTTAATTCAGCCAAACAAACTTGCTATGGTCGAAGATGCTCCATGGTCAAAGCTCAGACAGGAGACGTGGCACAATACTGGCGTTGTAGCATTCCAGGATAGACCACCAATTCTTGATCAATGGGTAAAAGCTGTCAAAGATAATCCTGTGCAAGGTGACCAAGAAGTGTTGCACATGATCCTTAGAAAAGATCTCAAGCGCCACATAAACATAACATCGTTGCCACAAGAATATAATTGGCTACGATTGCTGTTAAAGAATGGTGTTGACAGTAAGAAGAAGAAAGTGATGCATTGGACTGGTCCAAAAGGTAAAGAACATATTAAAGGTATTGTTAATGACTAGAACTGCTTATGTTATTGGAAATGGTGATAGCGCTTCGATGTATAATCCCGCTAAGGGGTTCAAGATTACTTGTAACTTGCCACCATTTGCTGTAGAGAATGTATATGCTAGCTGCATAGTTGATTTCAAGATGATGAATGCAATGAAAGAAGGTAGCGTGGCTGTTCCTGGCGATTGGGTGCTTGGCGCGCGGCCAAAGAAATTTATGGAGTTAAATCCACAGTTCAATCTGAAGTATGCTAAGCAAGTAAAAGAATACTACGATGTGCTGCCCAAGTATGCTGGTAACTATACTAACTTTAACTGTGGCCATATGGCTGTTCACTATTCTGCAAACAAGTTAAAGTGTGACGAGATTCATATGTATGGATTTGACTCTATGTTTGACTTTAACTTGCGCAGCTCAAGTGATTTGTATTTGGTTAGCGATAGAGAAGCCAACAACAACCTTAGACTGTCCAACAACTGGCGGCCTATCTGGCAAGAGATGTTCAAAGAGTTTCCTAACACTAAGTTTGTCCTTCATCACAAGCACAACCAGATCAAGTTCCCTGTTGGAAAAAATGTTGAGATTGTTATCAAGTAACAGTTGACCTTTCTGACTTTCCTTGTATAATAAAGATGCAGTTGTTAGCAGGGGTGCATATACTATGATCTATACAGTTGAAGGCGGAACCAAAGCTCAGCGTAAGGTTGTCGATGCGGCAATGTCTTATGTAGTGCATCTACTTAACATCCCAAACAATGTTCATGTTGAAATTGTCCTTGGAAAGTTTTTCTCTCACAGTGTGGGCGCAAACAGCAAGAACAGGTTTGAAATTGAAATTTGCAAAAGTGTGAATGACGTAGAGATCGCTTACACAGTATTCCACGAGATGAAACACGTTGAACAGCTAGCTAGTGGACGATTGGGCCATCAGGGCTTTATTACGTTCTGGGAGGGTAAGGACATGCCTCTCATTGAGTACCACCAACGCCCTTGGGAAATCGAAGCATTTAATTTTGAGAAAAATGCAGATTTGATGTTGACTTCCATTGCAGCTTGACTTATATTAGGGGCACAGAAGGAGAACAGACATGGATATTCCAAGCGCTTATGAGTTTGCTAAGAGACTTCGCGATACGGCTCGTCGGGCTGATGCGTTTGGCCACGATCGTCAGTCGATCTTGGAAGAACTGATCTTTGTTGCCGAGCTGTATGAAACTCGCGCTGAACAACTTGAGATGGAAGCAATTATTGCTTGGCAACGTGAACTGGTGGAGGCTGCTTGATGGATAATCTAATGCGTGATGAGATTGCTCGGTTGTATCCTGGCAATGTATCTAGTGACTTTGAAGGTAATGTCCGTCGTGAGATCATCGATTGGATTTTGCTTACAACCACTTCCTTGACTGGTATGGACATGAAAGATGTAATTAAAAT
>Ga0222712_10007184_pt1 | contig 10837 bp, 10 predicted proteins | sample C33_657DmetaG_FD_165043 | JGI IMG/M metagenome (GOLD analysis project Ga0222712, IMG submission 165043) | Estuarine water microbial communities from San Francisco Bay, California, United States - C33_657D | ecosystem: Environmental > Aquatic > Marine > Unclassified | place: USA: California... | reverse complement strand
TCGATTCAATCGATTGTATGGTCGGTCGGTCGGTCAGTGGTGTGGTCGGTCGGTCGATGGTATGGTCGGTCGGTCACGTACGCACGCACTCGTCCCACTCGACGCCTGTCGACGACGGAGCGCGCGAGCGAACGAACGAACGAACGAACGAAGGCGAACGAACGAACGAACGGACGCGAACGAACGCGCGTGGAGGTAACGACGCTTCAGCGTCGCGTCGGTGGTGACGACGAAGCATCGAACGATGTCGAAGCAACTCGCGCGCGAACGCGCGGCGTGCGCGCTGTCGACGACGACGACGGCGGCGCTGTCCGCGCTGTGCGTCGCGGCGACGACGCGCGCGAATGCGAACGCGAACGATGTAGCGATCGCGAGCGTCATCGCGATCGCATCGGCGTTCGTCATCGCGTCGTTTGTTTTAGCGCACGTCGTGGACCCAGGGGTATGCGTACCGAATGAGGACGACGACCGGGCGACGGCGCGAACGAGGACGATCGACGCGCGCGTGCGAGCGAGCGTGGCGAGCGCGAGCGAGGCAGCGGGCGAGGGCGAAGGCGAGCGCTACGCCGATCGATTGGAAATGTGCGTGCGCGATGCCGTGGAAAGCGACGAGGAGGCGAAGGCGATGGGGATGACGCGAGACATCGGAGGAACGTGGACGAGAGCCGGGAAAGGCGAGACGCGAGAAAAGTTTTGTTCGACGTGTTCGCTGTGGCGACCGCCTCGGGCGACGCACTGTTCGACGTGCGGCGTGTGCGTGCGCGAGTTCGATCATCACTGTGGCGTGATCGGGAACTGCGTGGGCGAAGGTAACCATCGATTTTTTCTCGCCTTGCTCTTCTTCGGCGCGGCGCTCGGGGCGTTGGTTTTCACGAAATCGGTCGTCGAGTTGGCGTCGACGCCGTGGCGCGAATGGCGCTCGTCGGCGTGGCCGTACATCTTCGTGCTGTGCTCGCTCTGCGGCGCGCACGCCCTCGGTGTATTGTTCTTCTTTTGGTCGCACTGCGGAATGTTCGTAACGGGCATCACGACGAAACAGTTTTCGACGCGGCGAAGCGGCGAGTCGCTCGTCGAGCTGCGCGAACGAGTGAAGGGCGTTTCCGCTCGCGACAAGTGCTTTAAGGTTCCCGTGCGAATGAAAGCGCGAGCGATGAGAGAATTTAGAGAGAAAAGGCTCGAAGATCGCGTCGTGGAAACCATCATATCGCGCGACGACGACGCGGTGTGACGCGGCGTGTAGCGTTTAGAAAAGACGTCTGTCTTGTGTATTTGCGAATCTAGAAAACTACTAGAAAGCGGCGATTTAGTGTGGTGCGCTTGGAATCACACCATTTTACGTTCCTTGAACATGTCGAGCATCGTCACGCCCATCTTCGCCGGCGAGCGCACGACTTTGACTCCAACCGCTTCGAGCGCCGCGATTTTGTCCGAAGCGCGACCCTTGCCACCCGAAATGATCGCCCCTGCGTGACCCATGCGTCGCCCTGGGGGGGCTGTCAATCCCGCGATAAAAGAAACGATGGGTTTCGTCGTGCCGCTCGATCGAATAAAATCCGCCGCCTCTTCCTCAGCCGATCCACCAATTTCGCCGATCATGATGATCCCTTCCGTCTGCGGGTCTTTAACAAACTTTTGCAGACAATCCACGAAATTCGTGCCGTTGAACGGATCGCCACCGATTCCGACGCACGTGCTTTGCCCCAACCCCGTGACCGTGGTTTGATACACCGCTTCGTACGTCAACGTCCCCGAGCGCGAAACGACGCCGACTCGTCCCGGTTTGTGAATATACCCCGGCATGATCCCAATCTTACACTCTCCGGGTTTGATGATCCCCGGGCAATTCGGTCCGATCAATCGCGTTTTAGTTTGCGACATTAACGCTCGTTTGACTCGAATCATATCGTGTTGCGGAATCCCCTCCGTGATGCATACCACGAGTTCCATCTCCGCCTCGATGGCTTCCATGATGGCTCGCGCCGCGAACGGCGGCGGCACGTAAATCGCGCTCGCGTTCGCCCCCGTCGCCGCCTTAGCTTCGCTCACGGTGTTAAAAACAGGTAATCCGAGGTGTTCGGTGCCTCCTTTCCTCGGTGTTACCCCCCCCACCATCTTCGTTCCGTACGCGATCGCTTGTTCGCTGTGAAACGTTCCATTCTTCCCGGTAAATCCTTGACAAATAACTTTAGTGTTCGCGTTCACGAACACGTGCGGTTCGTGCGAACTCGACGTTTCGTGCGCCATTTGTCGTCGATTTTCATGCGTCGCATTGCTCGTCGTATTCACATTCGCGTTCGTGTGTGCGTTGGTTTGCCCATTCATCGTCGTCGGCGTCATCAACCGACGCGCGTGCGTCGTCGTCGCGTTGACCGCGCGCGACGTCGATGACAAAAACGATCGACGGCGCATGACGATGGTATAGAACGACACGAACGAGGGCGATGAATGAATCCGAAGCACGCCTCGCGACGACGACGACGACGACAGAGCGTCGTTCGATGACGACGATCGTCATCGACGACGTGGGGCGAGAGGGCGAGAGGGCGGGGGGGTGGTCGGTCGACCACGTCTCAGGTCGCGAACGAATGAATCGATCGATGAATGAAGGAATACATGAAAAGAATGAAACAATGAGTGACGACGAACGAAAAATCACGACGAAAAGTCTTCGATGAGCGCCTTGTTCGTGAGCACGGTGAAACCACCGCCGCCGTAAGCGTCGTCCAACGCCGCGCGCGCGGCGGCGCGCGCGACGTTCTCCAAAGGCACCGGCGCGTGAGCGATCAATCCATCGATTCCCGCGCGCATGATCACCGCGCGCGCGGGATCCATGGCGAGCCAGAGGGGAATACCCCACCCGCCGACGTCGCGCGTACCGCTCACCGCCGCCGGCTTCAAAACCACCGCTCGTCTTTCGCCCTCGCTCGCGCTCGTCGACGCGAACTCATCTCTCGCGAACGCCTCGACGATGGCTTTGCCTTTCGCATACCCCGCCAAACCTGGGATAAAACTCGGAATGCTCGCCCCGACGATTATTAAACGCGCGCACTTCGCCTTGATCGCCGCCCGCCCTGGGGTGACGTTCGTCTCCGCGTTCGCTCGAACGACGTCCTCGCGCGACGTCCACGGCGTCGGAAGCGCCCCGATCGCGCACACGACGACATCCGCGTCGCCGATCGCGCGCGCACTTTGCTCATAATTCGTGGCGTCGCATTTCACCCACGTCACATCTTTCGCACGCGCGTTCGCGTTCGGAGCGCCTCGGCGCGAACACGCGACGACGGCGACGTCGCGCGCGAGCTCGCGCGCGCGCGACGCCACCGCGCGCGCGATCGCGTCGCCCACGTACCCCGACGCCCCGAATACGACGACTTTTGTGATTGCGCGCGATTTTCCGTGCGACATCGAACGCGCGATGACGACTACGACGCGGCGATCGATGACGACGATGTCGATTCGATTCGATCGATCGGTCGATCGACGACGCGAATGGATGTAATGACGAGCGGAACCGTCACTCGGCGCACACGCCTAGAAGGTTGACGTCGAAGACGCAAAGACGGACGACGACGAAAGCGACGACGAAAGGGCGAGGGCGAGCGAACGCACTTAGGACGACGACGGTGAAAGTGATGGCGTCGTGAACGACGACGACGAGGATGACGACGACGAGGATGATGATGATGACACAGACGATGACACAGACGAGGACGACGCGAACGACGACGACGCAGACGAGGACATCGACGAAGACGACGAACGACGAACGAGAACGACGACGACGACGACGACGACGAACGAAGACGAACGTCACGGACGATGACGATGACGTGCAAAAGGCGTTGGATGCGATGACGGCGAAGGAACGCGCGCGCGGATTACGCGCGCACGCGAGGGCGGACGTCAAGGCCAAGGAAAGCGATGAGATGGCGTTCGCGGGCGTCGTCGCGCGCGAACGAATCGAGGAGAATGAGGCAATATTTACCAGGGCGATCGATGCGGCGGCGTACGACGCGGAGTACGCGAGATCGGACGACGCGAGCGGATTAGCGCGAGCGTTGCGCGCGGTGGAGGAGCGAAGGAAAAGAAACGTAAGCGATGAGATCGCTTTGGCGTTGCTCCTGACGAGCGCGCGACGACACGGCGAAATGTCAGAGCTCGGGGCGTACGCGTTGGCGCTCCCGAAAGAGGCGTGCGCGACGCCGGTGATGTACGACGACGAAACGATGGAGGCGTTCGCGAGCGCGCTCGCGTTGACGACGGTGGACGCCGTGGACGAAGCGAGACGAGAGTTCGCGATGGCGCACGACGTCGCGCGCGAGATCGTGAAGGAAATTCCCGGCGAGGATGACTTGGAGGAGGAGGAATTCGCGTGGGCGTGGTCCATGGTGAGGAGTCGAGCGATCACGTTCGCGGTGAGGAAATCGACGGGGGAAATCGAGCGCAAACGATGCCTCGTTCCGGTGTGCGACGTTTTGAACCACTCGCCCACGAGCCTGAGAGATTGCGATGTGGATTACGACCCGTCGACGACGGTCGTCGATGACGGTCCGAACGTGCGCATCGCGACGAATGGAGGAGGTGAAAGCGTTTGGATGACGACGCGCGCCGTCGCGGCGGGCGAAGCGTTGCGTTGGACGTACGGAGAGCTTTCGAATGAAGAGATGTGGTTGTGGTACGGCTTCGTGCCCGCGAATCCAGTGCACGGCGATTGTTCCGTGCCGTTTAATTTACCAGACGCCGTATTCAAATCCGGCTTGGACGCCGTGGCGAAGGACGACGCGCCAGAAACGATGGCGTTGCGAAAGCGGTTGCTCGAGCGCGCGGGAGTCTTGGGACTGAACCAAGGCGAAGAACTGTCGTTCGTCTTGAGCATTCGAGGGCCACCCAAAACGCTCGGTGGTATCGCCGGCGTGATGTGTTGCGACGCCGACGAAGTCGTGGCCATCGCCGCGTCGGCGGTGATATCCGCGAACGGCGGCGGCGGCGACGGCGCGTCGTTCTCGATCAAGCCGGAATCGCGTCGACGCGCCGGTCGGTACGTCGCGTGGTTACTCACGCAAGTCGAAACGTTCGTGTGCGGCGCGACGGATGACGACATCGTGGACCTCGAGCGCGTCGCGCGCGACATCGGGGGGACGTTCGAGTCACGATTCAACGACGTCAAGGCGTTGCGAGTCGGCGCTCGCGCGACGTTTGCCATCGTTCAGCGGCGACTCACCGACGCCGCGCTTCTCGCGAACGGCGATTGGATCGATGAAGCGACGAAGCGACTGGTGGGCGGCGGCAGCGCTTGATCCTCACCTGTTATTCGCTGATGTGTTGCGTATAGTATAGTATTACCCGTGTAAACTGTGTTGCTGTCTTTCTCGGTATTAATTTCTAATGGTAGTTCCCCGGACGCGGACGCCTGGAAGCTTCTACTTTCCTAAAATTCCCGCTGCCTCGGCTATGGCGAACTTGATGCTCCCCAATCGGCGGCGACGCATCCATGGCATTTCCTCATCGCATATAGACACGCGCCGCTTAACCTTGTCGCTCTCTTCCAATTCAATCGCGACGTGCGACCTCGCTCGATGCATGACCCCCGATCGTCCCTTCCCGTGGTAGCTCACGCGGCGTAAATATGTCCCTTTACCAACCGTGGCGAGGGCGACCACCAATCGGTCGCGGTCGAGTCCTTGATTATTCACCGCGTTTCCAATCGCGCTTTGAATCACCGCCCCCACGGTTTTCGCCACGCGTTTTGGCGACAAGTCGCACTGAATGAGCGCGTCCTCAACCTTTAATCCACGAATCACGCGAAGAAACGCGTTAAACTTTTTTGGCGACCCTTTCGTCCCTCGAAGCACCGCCGTCGCGCGTTCGCTCACGGCACCCTCCGTGAGCGCCCCGGGGATGACGCTCGCGCGCGCGTTCCCCAAAGGCGCCGGCGCTCGCTGCAACGGCGACACGCTCGTCGCCTCCGTGCTCATCCTTCGCGCTCGCGTCGAGCATTCCTCATTCGTCATCCTCCGCGCGTTCGCCAACGTTCGCGTGTGACGAAACAAACACATCAGTGTCGCTCCCCGCGTTCGTCCGTCGTCTCCATTCATCCATTCGCCGCGTTTTTCGTTCGCCGCGCGCGCGCTCGTCGCGCGCAAACCCTCTCGCGCGCTCGCGGTCGTCGTCGTGTGTGCGATCGAGCGCGCGGTCGGGGTCAACGACGACGACGACGACGACGCGGGTGTCATCGCCCGCGTCAACGCTCGCGCGACGCCCGCGATCGCGCGCGACATCGATCGATGTGACGCGCGATCGGCGATGTGACGCGCGATCGGCGATGGGACGCGCGATTCGGTCGGACACAGTGAGTGAGTGAGTGGTCGGTCGGACACAGTGCGTGAGTGGTCGGTTGGACACAGTGCGTGATCGGTCGGTCGGACACGCCGTCGGTTCACGAAGAACGGTCCCGCGGTCAAGGCGCGTGGGCGATCGGGAAACGACCAAGACTCGACGGCGTGCGACGGGTGAGCGCGCGGACGATGGCGGGCGGGGAATCCCCAGCGGAGTGGTACGCGTCCTTACCCACGGTGAGCAAGTTTTGGTTCACGGCGTGCGCGCTGACGACGGTTGGGTATCACGCCAACGTCGTGCGCGTGGACGCGTTGCACTGCGCGTGGCCGCTGATTATTGACAAGTTTCAAGTGTGGCGATTGGCGACGAATTTTGTGTTTCTAGGGAAATTCTCGATGTCGTTCGCGATTAGGCTGATGATGTTGATCAACTACGCGGTGCCGTTGGAGAAGACGCACTTTGGCGACGCGCGAACGGGAGATTTCATGATGTTTTTGCTCTTCGGAGCGGCGACGTTGACGCCGTTACACTTTTTGTCGCCGACGTTCGCGCAACCGTTCTACGGCGATAGCTTAATCTTTATGTGCCTGTACTTGTGGAGTCGTGAGAATCCGCAGGCGCGAGTGTCCATAATGGGCATCGTGCGCACGCCCGCGTTTTACTTTCCTTGGGCCATGTTAGCGCTCACCGCGGTGATGGGCGGCGACCCAGTTCCCGACTTTTTGGGCATCATCGCCGGCCATTTGTACTATTTCTTAGCGACGTTGTACCCGCTCCACAGTGGCAGGCGATCGATCATCCAAACTCCTAGGTTGTTGAACGCGTTCGCAGATTACGTCAAAGGGGGTAGAGGCGTCGTCGGCGCGACTGCAAACGCGTTCCAGGCCCCTCGCACGAGGTATTTCGCCGGTCAAGGGCGGCGTTTGGCGGATTAGTTAGCGCGCATGTGATTGAATATAAAGATACGAGACGGTTTTCGTTGCGATCGATGAATGGATGATGGATGTTCGTTGTACAACATGAAAAGCTACGGTGGTGGTACACGAGAGCTGATCGAGCGCTCACACGCGCGCGTCTCGTAATATAAATAACCCCGTCTCGACGCACAGAGCGAGCGAAGCACCGAGCGCGGCGCACATTCCTCGCGCCCATGAACCACCGTAACGCTGTTCGATCGCCGTACCGACGGCGTAACCGGCACACACTAACGCGAACATCAGGCTCAGTACGTGCACCGCGAAACCGTACGCTCTCGCGTCGACGCTGAATTTTCCGTCCTCATCGCTCGAACGACCGCGGTTCGCGTGGACGTCACGCGTCATCACGTTGTATTCTTTCTCTTCCAAATCGCGCTTGAGCTTATCCATAAACGCGCGGTGTTCGTCCCGCTCGCGCTCCTCCTCGGCGGTTAGCGCGCGTTCGGCTCTGTTCACCATGAAGTGCACCTTCGTGGGCGACATCAGCAGCGCTTGACGCACGTACGCATCGCGCTTGATGTTTGACTCTCTCAACGCCGCGCACGCTTCGAACGCTACGGTGTACGGCACCGCGTTCGTGCGCAAAGCCTCGCGCGCCCTGGCTACGGCGGAGGCGTCTTTCAACGCGTCGGAGCTCACCGCGAGGTCGACGAGCGAGCGCAGACGATCGTTGAACTCCAACCTCACCTCCGAAGACGGTGATTTAGGTTCGGTCATACGTTTAGTCGAACGAACGAACGCGCGCGCGCGCGCGCTCGAGTGTGACACATCATCCCGTCGTTCCCGCGCGTCGGTTACAAAACCTGGAGCTAGGCTATATACGTTGAATTCTCGCGACGCGAGCGAAGCGTTCACGACCCAACCTTGAAGGCGTCGACGAACAAGCCATACATGACACCAATTTTAAAACAATTTATCGCCACCGGAAGGAACTCGCCCTCTTTCAACCAACGAAGCAAACCGCCTTGATTCTCGTTGCCGTAAAGAATCGACGACGCGAATTCCGTCAAAACGATGATTGTAAACGTGATGAAAGCGTCTTGCGGCGACTCGGGGTGGGGAAGCAAAGCGCATATCGAGAACCCAACGAGTAGGCAAATCAACGCCAGAGGAAGCTTTTTCAAATTTCTTCGCGCGCGACGGCCCGTGCTCAGGCGAAAGTTGTCCACGATGCGTTGCAGACGCGTCTTGCCCGCCGTCGACTCATTCGACGGATTCTCATCCGCGCTCGACGACGAGCTCATCGCCGAGAGCGAAACGTTTCTTGATGATGCGTCGTTCGTGCGTCGCACGTCGTCGCGCGAAATCCAGGGCGACGCGCGCGCGCGCGCGACGACCTCGCGCCCCCGGGTCGAGGGCGACGCCGCGACAGAACGACGAGCTCGAACGACGGGCGCCGCGATCGCCGACGTCGATGATGCGATAAACGCACTCGTCATTCCAGCGCGCATGATGGGAAATTCACGCACGACTCGGCGCCGCACGCGCGCGTGTTTGTGCGGCGCAACGAGCGTTCGTCGTCGCCCCCGTGAGTGTACTACTGTACACAATAACTACTAGTAGATGTACTGTACACTGTGGTGTCGCTAATGCTGCGAACTGAGTTAAATCGAAAACACGACCGCGCGCGCCATCGTCGGCTTGGACTTTGAGGCGTTGTCCATTCGTCCGCCGCGGCCGGCGCCGCGACCTCGGCCGGCGCCGCGACCTCGGCCGGCGCCGCGACCTCGGCCACCATTTTCATTTCCCCCGGAGCGCCCGCTTCCGCCCGCTCGCGCGGGCATCGGCAGTGCCTCGCGCATGGCCGGGACTTTACTCCCCGGAAAGCCGCCTTGCGCCGACGCCGCGCCTTTTGGTGTCGACCAGCGCACGCGTGCCGCGTCTAATTTGCGCGTTTCCTCGCTTAAATTTCCCGACGACGTGCACAAGTCATCCAAGGCCCGAGCCAAGGAAAACGCGCTAAGCACGGCAGTTTGCACGCACGGCGCGTCGCTCGTGCACCAGTCGCCCACCGCGGCGGTTCTCGTCTTTAAATCTAATACGCACGGCACGTTGGCGACGTTGAGCGGATTCGCCGCGCCCCACAGCTGCGCCTTGAACGTTACGACTTTCGACAAGTACGCGTTCGGCGCGCATCCCATGGATTTCTCAAACGCCGCGACGAGCGTCTCCATGACCTCGCGGGCCTTGTCTTCCGGCACCGCTTCTTGCGGAACTTTGTTGTCTCGACCGTATTCCGCGGTGGATTGTAAAACTACGCGCGTGACTTTCGCGTTCGCCTCTCCGCGTTTTGCGGTGATGTTTGAAACCCAAGATAACGCGTCGCCTTCGACGACGTGCGCGCCTTCGAATCCAAAATCGTGCGCCCCTTCAAAGACGACCATGACGGACCAAACAGAGCCGAGAATGAGTTTGCGCTGCTCGTTCAATTCGGCGCTCGGTCTCGCGCCGAACGCGCAGGAGAGACTTGAAATCAATTTCCCCGCGCCGTCCTCCTTCGCCGTTGACGCTAATCGGTGTGCGCACTTTCCGTTATGCGCGATGACGACGAAATCGTACGTCCCGAGCTGTTTAGCCCGTTCGTTATCGCTCGATGCGAGCGCCCACTTCGCCACGGCGCCGTCGGCGCTTCGCTCGCGAACGCGCATCGACCCCACCCATTGCGGTCGACGCACGTCGTCCGCGTCCGCGCTCAAAATCTCCGCCATCGTCCTGAACCCGTCGACGCCAACGAAGCGTTCGACGTCGTCATCGAACGCTTTGAACGTTCCTCCACGAGTGAGCGTTCCCACTTTGGACGCGCTCCACGTCTCGAGCGCCCCGGCGCGCTCCAGTCGTCGCGCAAACTTTTCCACCGTTTCCTCGCTCGTCGTGAAGTACTGCACCCCGTGATCGAATGACCCGTAGACGTTATCGAATTTCGTGCTCATTCGTCCTCCGCACGCGCGCTCGCCCGTGTCGAACACGGTGACGCGAAACATTCGCGCGCGTCCGCCTCGCGCGCGTTCGTCGTCGAGCGCGCGCGTCGCGCTCGCGAGCGCTAACCCGGCGACGCCGCCGCCGACGATCGCGATCGACATCACGCCCGTCGATTTGTCATTCGTCTTCATCGACATCGACATCGTCGTCGTCATCGCGCGCGCGATGGCGTGCGGACGACGACGACGACGCGCGCGTGGACGGTGACGTTCGACGTCGTCGGTCACGTGACGGACGACGGGGCGTGGACGACCGACCGAATGAGGGACACGTCTCGAGTCGCCATTCGACGATTCGACATGTGTCGACGACGCGACGACGCGATGGACGTCGATGGACGTCGATGGACGTCGACGTCGTCACGCATTACGACTCGACGTTCGTTCACGTCATCGTCGGTCGTCATCGATCGACGCGTTGGTCGACGCAACGGACGTCAGTCGCGTCGTCGATGCGGTCGCGCGCGATCGATGACGCGCTGACGCGTCTCGGCGCGACGTCGTGCGAAGCGCTGCGTCGAGACGTCGCGAAATGGCGCACCGACG
>Ga0222712_10007182_pt1 | contig 10842 bp, 8 predicted proteins | sample C33_657DmetaG_FD_165043 | JGI IMG/M metagenome (GOLD analysis project Ga0222712, IMG submission 165043) | Estuarine water microbial communities from San Francisco Bay, California, United States - C33_657D | ecosystem: Environmental > Aquatic > Marine > Unclassified | place: USA: California... | reverse complement strand
GGTGTCGGTTCGCATCCCACAACCCATCATCGTGGGCGCGACGACGATGGGCGACGCGACGCGCGTCGGTCGCGCATTGAGCGACGCGCGCGAAAAAGACGAGAACGAAAACGAAAACATCGCGCGCGATGGACGCGCCGTTGTTGAGCACGGGACGGGACGACGAGGCGAGCGCGAGTGGGTACGCGAGCGATGATGATGACGAGAGCGCGGCGGCGCCGCGCGCGAGAGAGACGGGACGACGCGTCGCGTGGCGCGGATTCACCGCGCGCACGACGTCGCTGTACGCGAGAGCGAATGCGAATGAGGACGAGGACGATGGCGACGAAGTGCAAGGCGAGAGGGCGATCGAGTCACTGGATTTTCATGACATTGATTCGCGCTGGAGCCGACGAAGCGCGAGAAAGCGCGCGTTCAGCGCGAAATGGATCGTCACCGCCATCGTCGGCGCGTCCATCGGCGTCATCGCGTTCGTTCTGGATGTTTGCGTGGCGCTCATTTTTCGAGCGCGACGGGCGCTGTTTACGATGTGTGCGGAGCGCGCGCCCGTGGCGGCGGCGTGCGCAGTTTTCGCGCTGACGGGAGCGATTCTGACGCTCGCGGCGAGCGCGATGACGGTGTACTTGGCGCCTTCAGCGAAAGGCGCGGGAATGGTGTATGTCATGAGCATTCTGAACGGCGTACACGTCCCGCGATCACTCGATGGGGCGACGCTCGTCGTCAAGGCCATCGGCACGATGTTCGGCGTCTCCAGCGGGCTGATGATTGGCCCAGAAGGACCGATGGTGCACATCGGCACCGCCGTCGCGGCGTTCTTCACGCGCGGGCGCGCGAAAGGCGGTCGCGGGCGATTCGATGTAGCCCCAGACCTTTTTGCTAGCGACGACGAGCGGGCGGATTTTCTAACGGCAGGCGTCGCCGCTGGGCTCGCCGCGGCGTTCGGCGCGCCGATCGGAGGCGTACTGTTCGCGCTGGAAGAAGCGAGCACGTATTGGAAAGAATCAACCACGCGGCGCGCGCTTTTCGCCGCGACTTTGGCCACTTTCGTGCTCGCACTTCTTCGGGCGTTGGCCACATCTTCGCATCCTTCGCAGTACACGGCTATGGGATCGCCTGGGCTGCTCGTCATCGGCGACGTATCGTCGACGTATTATCTGATCGAGCTCCCGTTCTTCGCGCTCCTCGCCGCGTCCTGCGGCGTCGTGAGCGGCGTCGTCACGCGAACGATTGTATTTGCTGGTCGAGTCTCGGCTCCACAAACCGATCGCGGACGCGTCGCGCAAGCCGTCGGAGTCTCGATTCTGAGCACTTGCGCGTTCTTCGCCATCGCCTTGGCGAGCGGGCGATGTCGACCGATGGAATCGTCCGATGATAATCAAGCATGGAACCAAGACGTCGCGATGCCGTTGTGGTGCAAAACGAACGAGTACAATGACGTTGGAAGTTTGCTGCTCTCGAATCACAACGCCGTGATCTCCTGGATTCTAGGTGCGCCGATGGGATCGTTCGCGCTTAAACCTCTGACGTTGTGTTTCATCGGCGTTTTGATCGGACTCGTCGCGGCGGCGAATTTGCACGTTCCGGCGGGGCTCTTCATGCCGACGATTGTTTGGGGATCCATCGCCGGTCGCATTTGCGCGATCCTGGTGACTAAATCCAACGTCCTCGGGGAGATTAGCGCCAATCCGCACGCGTTCGCCATCGTCGGCGCGACTGCGGCGTTGGCGGGGATGTTTCGAGTTTCAATTTCAGTCGTCGTCATCATGCTGGAAGGAACGGGTACGCACGCATTCCTGCTCCCATGTCTCATCGCCGTCGCCGTGTCGAACTTGTTCTCGACGAACAAAATTTTTGGCGCGGCGCTGTACGAAGAACAGATCAAGGCGTCCCAGATTCCTTTCCTGCCTCAAGATGCGCCGAAGTCGCTCGACGCTTCGCTCACGGCGTTCGACGTGTGCGCGCAAAACGTCGTCTGCTTCAAATCCATCGAACGCGTCGCGGTCATCGAGGACGCACTCAAATCGACGCATCACAACGGTTTTCCAATCGTCGCCGCGAAAGGCAAGCGGGTTCTTGGATTGATTTTGCGCAAACAGTTGTGTGTCTTACTCTCCCGCCGAGCGTTCATCGAGAACATGGTGCATTTGCCGACGATCCAAGAAGATGACGAGGACGAAGACGACGCAGGACTCGCCGCGCACGCTGATGATGCAGTCGCGGATCTACGCATCGCTGAGTACTGCAAAGAGTTGTCCAACCTGATGCGCACGTACCATCATCGGCGCGACGGAGACGTCGACCGCGGCGCGGACCCGCGAAACATCGCGATGTTCGGTCTCACCGAAATCGAACGCGCCAAGCGGTGCGATCTCGCGGTGTTCATGCACATCAGCCCTCCCGTGGTGCGTTCGGACGTCTCCGCGCGTGCCGCATGGCGCCTCTTCTGTCGGCTCTCGTTGCGTCACCTCCCCGTCGTCGGCGCCGACGACGCGCTCGTCGGCATCTTAACCCGCCATGATTTCATCCGCGCTATCGACGCCACACATCACCCGTCGCGCTAGTTCTCTCATCGTCGCTCACATCACCGAAATCGAACGCATCGGCACCGTCTCATTTTCTTCCTCTCGCGCTCGCCTCGCGCGCCGCACAGTGCGGCGCGCGTCATGAGCAGTCAGTTCGCCAAGACGTGGATTCGCCCCGAGGTACGCGTTCTCGCTCGTCAAAGTTCATCGCGACAGACGCGCGCGTCTGTCGCGACGAGGGCGTGGGCGAGAGACGCGCGCGTTCGCGCGTTCGCGTTCGCGCGCGTCTCTCGCGAACCCTACGCGTTCTCGCGCGCGCGAGCGCCCTCGTCGAGTTCTCATCCCTGACCTCCCGCGCGCGCGCGCGCGCTCGTTCGCTTTTTTGTAGGTCTACCCAATCTTCGTCGCCATCGGCGGTGCGTGCTCGTTGAGCGCGTTCTTCATCACTCGCCAGCTCGCGACGAGCCCGGGTTTCACGGCGATGAAATCCAAACGCATGGCGGGCGTGCGCGACGCCCCCGAAGACTTCAAAGAGGGTAAGAAATGGCGCGAACACGCCGTTCGTAGGTTCGTTCGCGGGATGACGCCGCAAATCTTCCCGTCGTTGAACTCCACGCTAGGCGGCGGTCAGCGCTGAGCGCGATCGTACGCTCAGACGCGACCGTCGTCGAGCGCGCCGTGTAACTCTATCTTCTCTCACCGTTCATCGAACGACGCGCCGATGAGCGAGTGGCGTGTGATGTACGTCTCTTCGCACTGTCGCGCGTTCGTCTCGCGTCACCACGTCATCGTCGTCGCCGTCGTCGCCGTCGGTCCATTCCATTCCGTTCCGTTCCCGTTCGCCGCACATGCCGCCCCTCGCGCTCGCGCGTTGGTCATCATCCCTCGTTTCTTACCTCCCTCGCGCGCGCGCGCGCGCGCGTGCGACTGCGAGTGATGACATCTCACGCGTCGATGCGTGCGTCGTCGCGTGCGACGTCGATGGACGACGGGGGATGTTCGCGTCGCGGTTCGTCGCGCGCGGGGACGACGTCGCGACGCGCGACGTCGCGCGCGTCCACGGATGCATCATCGACATCGACGACGTCGCGAGCGAAGGGACGTGGAGTCGACAATTGATTCGCACGCTCGCTCGAGACGCGCGCGAGGTGCGACGCGGGCGAGGGCATAAAAAGACCAAGGCGTACGTCGAGAGCTTGCCGCGCGAACGGCGCGCGTGCGGGTTAGCGTACGATGAACGCGCCGTCAGGGCGCTGATGCACACGTGGGATGACGTCAAGGCACGAGACGACGTGGTGATGTTCGAAAGACAAACCCAACGCGCGTTCGCGGAGGAACGCGCGAACGACCACGAGTTGACCGAGGAGGAGTGGCGGTGGGCGACGGCGATGGTGCATTCGCGGACGTTTCGGTTGGAGGATGAATACGGCCGCCGGCCGACGCGCAGGGCGCTCATCCCTGATATGGATATGTTCAATCATTCGTCGAGCGAGGCGAATTGCGAGTGGAAATCGAATGGGGAAACATTCGTCGTGAGCGCGACGCGCGACGTGAAGAGCGGCGAGGAGCTTTTCTTGTCCTACGGCAACCAATGCGACGGGCATTTCATGCTCTTTTATGGGTTTTTACCCGAGCCGAACCCGAATAATCGCGTGAGGCTATTCGACAACGGCGCGCACGCGCTCGATTGGTATCAAGCGCTGTGCGGCGTGGCGCGCGACGACGGCGCTTGGGAAAATGAGAAAAAGCGCGTCAATCGCGCGTTTGAAAATAAGTTTTGCGTCTACCGCCCCGATGGGAGTGGATTGCTTCGCCGCGTCGGTCTCGAAGGGTTGTTTCTCGGCGATAAAGGCGTCGTCGATGAATCATTAATCTGGATTCTCACCGAAATAGCCGGCGTCGAAGACGTGGCGATTGCGGCCATTCGCGCTCGCGCGCTCGAAGTGATCGATACCATGGAACGCACAAACGCGCTCATCGAACGCGCGTTTGTGGAAAACAATGTCTCGTCGCAAAACATCGCTCTCATGCGCGAATTTCGTCGACGCAAAGCGAATCTTTTGCGTCAAGTCGTGTAATACCACGCGTACCAGTACTGTACCGCGAACGTCTCACCGCACACGCCGCCGCGCGCGTTTCGACACCACCGCCCATTCCCTTTCCGTCGCCCCGCCGCGCGCTCACGCGCTCGCTCATCGTCGTTCGTTCGCTTTTCATTCGTTTTACATTCCATGCGTCACCGAAGCGATGGACGAAGGTCAACCGATGACGCGCGGACGCGCCATCGCGCGTTGATTCGCGCGCTGAGCGCTTCCAATCGCGCTCTTCGACTTCGCGAACGCGATGGAGACGCGCTCGACGATGATGGATTTACGAACATTCGCGCCAATGCGTCTCGATGCGCGCGCTCGAACGTTTCGCGAACGGCGAGGGCGTCGAGCGAGCGCGGAGGCGCGGAGGCGGATTCGACGGCGAGCGCGCGCCTCGCGCGCGTCGCGCGGGATTTACACGAGCACACCGAACGAGGACGACGACGGAAACTGGTGAGCGAAACGAAAGCGAAGGCGTCGGTGTTGGCGAACGGCAATACGTTCGAGCGCGTGAGCGGGTTCGGTGAGACGCCGCGGTACTTGCTCGAACGCAAAGCGACGCTCCTGCGCGAGATGAACGCGAAGATGGAACGCACGATTCAAGACATCGACGAAAGGCGAATGAGGAAGAAAAGTGACATCGAGCGCGACGAGGCGAAGGAGAGAAAAAAGATTCAGATGGAGCGAGCGAGGCGCGCGCGCGCGCGGGCGGAAAAAGATGCAGAAAAGATTACGCCTCGTCAGCGAATGGAGGCGCGACGAGAGATCGAACGCGCGCGAGAATTATTCGCGCGAGCGCGAATATTCGTGGACCAAGGCGTGTGATCACGCGCACGAGCGCGCGCGAAAGGGTGGTGATGATGCGAACGAAAGCGCGCGCGAGCGAGACGCGAGACGTGCGGCACAGCTCGACGCGACGCCATGTTCGCGGCGGCGGCGATATCGTCGATATCGATCGATGTCCGTCGACTTGGGAAAAACCAAAGGCGAGTGCGACGCGATCGCGTCGTCCATTCGTCGTTGTTCGCGAAAACGTGGAGCAATCCAACGGGGGAGACGGTGGTCGCCGTCGCCGGCGACGCGCTCTTCGCGTGCCCGCGTCCGTTCGTTTGGAACAACATCGACGTCGGCGGTCGCATGGCCGTGGTGAAGCTCGCGAACGGGGACTTGTGGGTGCACAGCCCGATCGATTTGGACGATAAAACGCGCGAGGCGATGAACGCGCTCGGTCGCGTGGCGCACGTCGTATCGCCAAACTACGAGCACGTCAAATACGCCGCGCAGTGGAAGCGCGCCTACCCCGACGCCACGCTCTACGCCTGCCCGGGGTTGATCGCAAAAAGACCTGACATTCCATACGATCGCGAGGTCACCACGCGAGCGCCCGAGGCGTGGGGTGGGGAGTTTGAAGTCGCGTGGTTCGACGGCGAGCGCGCTCCCGTCGTCGACGAGCCCTTCTTCAACGAAATCGTCTTCTTCCACAAGCCCACGAAAAGTTTGATGGTGACGGATGTGTTTTGGAATTATCCCGACCGCGCGATCGCGGGCGTGGACGTGCCATTCGGAACGAAATTGTGGAAGTTTGGGATGGATAAGGTGTACGCTCCGTTTTATCGTCGAGTCATGGTCGCGGACGAATCCAAATACGCAACAACCGTGCGCACGGTCACCGAAGATTGGGATTGGGACATCGTCGTGCCGTGTCACGGGTCGATTATTCGCGGCGCAAGCGCGCGCGCGGCGGTGCGCCAACATTTACGTTGAGCGAGCGACCTCGACGCCGCACACGGCGACGCGCGTCGTCGCGCGCGAACCGACTGGAGCGATGGCCCCGAAGACACGACAACGCGCTCGCGAACGACTACCATCGATGGACTGCGGGCATTCATCGGGCGCCGCGCGCGCGCGACGCGTGCGCTCGCGCGCGGGTGAAGAGGGCGACGCCGGCGAGGCGGTTACGCAACCGCCCGCGCTCCGCGAAGCGTCGAACGCGACAAAGACCTTGACGGAGAACGATTTGTTGAGCGCTTTGTGCGAACGCGCGCTGAGTAATTCCGTGCCCGCGAACGTGCGCGCGCTGTGCGGCGCCGAAGAGGAGGAGGATGCGATCAGCGAGTGGTGTTCCGAGACGACGTCGTCGCGCGCGACGTCTTCGAGCCTGCGCGCGCGACGGTCGCTTCCAGGACTACGCTTACCAAACGAAGCCTTCGATGGTGATCGCGCCGATGACGTCGAGGGCGAGATTGAACCCGAGGGCGTCGAGGTTCCGACAGACGGTTGGATACAACCATGTTTCGCCTGCGGCAAGTTGACGTGGCAAAACGTCTCTTTGGGCGGATACCGGGTGTACCGATGCTCGCAATGCGCCGCAAAGTTTCGCGAGCGCGCGAACGCGTTGAAGGACAGCAGCACTCGCGCCACGATAGAAGGGAACGGCATGGTCGATGGCGACGAAGAAGCGAAACGGCGAATTCTCGACTCGCTCGTGGCGAAGCTGCACGCCGTCGTGCGGCAGAATCAGGGCGAAGGCGTGCGCGGGAGTTTCACCGCGATTGAATGAGCGCACGCTAGTGGCCGTCATGGCGCGTAGTGGTAGTAGTAGTAGCACTGTAGTAGTAGTAGTATGTGCCTAGAATGCGCGTGCTGTGTGTATTAACTATAAATTGTGATTTTTGTACCGCGAACGTCGTCGCTCAAAGCTCGACGCGAGTTTCAGGGATTTCTACGCGAGCGCCACCATCTTCTGGATACTGAAAATCGAACCAGTCTTCGTCGTCGAACATGTCGTCGTCGTCGCTCAATCCATCGTCGCCAAGACCAATTTCTTTCCGCATCGCCCGCCATTTCGCCGCTTGGTCGCTTCGAAACGCCGCCCAGTCCATCTCGCCGTCGGCGGTGAGATACTTTTGGTCCTCCAGCGCACGTCTCTCATCTTCATCCTCCTTCGATGGGTTTTCCACGTGGTACTTGGCGTTGTCGAGGAAATTCCAAACTTGAGCCGAGTTACCAGACGGCGTATTCTTGAGCTGCGGCGTCGATTCCATGCACATGACGACGAGCATCGCTTCTCGCCATCGCTGCCTATCTGCGAAGGCCTTGGCCTGTTTAAAGACGTGGTGCACGATACTTTCATAACCATCGGCCCCGACTTCACCTCCACTTCTAACTTTCTCGAGATTTTCGTCGAACTGCACCAATCCTTCGTCTCGCAAACCGTCGAAACACTCCCAGGGCCCCATGTCCGCGACTCGCATCTCATCAACCTTCACTTGCGGCGATTCCACGAAATCAATCACGCGCTGCGTCGTTCGCTTTGCGCCTCTAAAATCAATTCCACGCGCTTTATAGCCGCGCGGGAAAAATTGTATGGATGGCAATCCGGTGATGTTGTATTTTTTCGCCGCGGCGCGGGCGACGTCGACGTCCAATCTCGCGACTTTCACGCGACCGCCCTCTTTTCGTCGCTTCAGCTCGAAGTGCGCGCCCACTTGTTCATAATCCTTTTCGAACGCCTTGCAGTGTCCGCACCATTTCGCGTAAAATTCGACCAACACGTCGTGATTTTCGTCCCGCACGTACGCCTCGATGGTGTCCTCCGTCAATTCATCCACGACGTTTGGAAACTTGACCTCCTTCTCCGTCCCCGCCAATGCGAGCTCGGCGTTTAACCACGCGATCGTTTCTTTCGCGTTGAGCGCTCCTTGATATCGATTTGGTTCCCGAATCACCGTTTCCCCGCTTCGCGTCACGTAATACCACTCCCATCGTTTCAGCACCGCGACGAACGGCGCGTTCGACGCGCGAAACGCCCCCGTGATATTCGGCGTCGCCCCCGCATCGGGAATCTCAATAAACCACACGTCGTCATTCGCCTCGTCTCCGTCATCATCGTCATTTAAATCTCGCGCGAACAGCTCTGCGACGCGTCGAAACTCTTCTTTATATCGCTCGCACAGCTCGCACGTCTTCACGAACAACCCCACGACGGCGGTTCGTCGATGTAATTCGTCGAATATCTCGCGTTCGCGCGTGAACACGACGTAGTTTTGTCTTTTTCCTTTTTCCTTTTCTTCGTGCGCACGCAACGCGAACGCCGAGGTCGATCTGAACGCCATGGACACGCCGACGAAAACGAGCGACGCGAACGCGAACGCGAACGCGAACGCGCGCGTTCGTCTCCCTCGGCCTCGACTGTTTTCATTCATTCCTCGCGCTCCCATCGACGCCAAAGTCTGTCGTCGCTTTGACAGCGACGCGCTCATCGCTCAAAACAACGACCGAGTTCGATGAACACGTGAACCAAGAAGTGAAGACGACGCGAGCGACGACGGTGGTCGTTCGCGTTCGCGCGCGACGCGACGTCACACGCGAATGCGCACCGCAGACGCGAATGACGCGAACTCAAACGACGGCGCGATCGAGCCGTGGTGCGATTTCTATTCGCGCTCGTTCGACGCTTCGCGAGCGCTCGCGGCGAAGTCCAAGGTGAAGCCGCCGCGACCGAACGCGCGCGCGCTGGACACCGTGCGACAGTGCGCGCGCGTGCTCGCGGCGTGCGGCGTGGACGTGCGCGACAGCGAACGAGATTTCGTGAGAGCGGCGAACGAGAGGAAAGAAATACGACATCGCGACGTGACGTCGTTCGCGGCGCAAGCGCGAGCGAAAGCGCGAGCGGAGAAGTTTCAAAAACAAGAGGAGGCGTTCGCGACGCGAGAACGGGTGACGGACGCGCTCGCGCGCGTCGCGAGCGCGAAGAATAAAGGACCGCTGATGGTTTTGTTTCGAGCGCGATGCGAACGGATTAAAGTGAGAGTGGTGACGAGACATTCGCACGGCGTGCGAGGCGTCGCGGAGGCGTACGTGGAGGCGTTTGATAAATTTATGAATTTGATTCTCACCGACGTGGAGGAAACGTACGCGACGCGGACGAAACGGGACGTCGCGCGAGATGTCGCTCGCGACGACGACGGCGCGACGACGCGCCGAGTGCGTCGAGTGGTGAAGTTGGAGCATCGAACTCGACGAATTGCGCAGGTGTTCGTGCGCGGGGAGCAAATAGTTTCGGTCTCGATTCCACCGAGCGTCGACGAACCGAGCGCGGCGGTCGACGGCGTCGCTTGACGGCGACGTTCGCGTTTCATAGCCCCTCATTTCGCGCCTAGTAGCTCAGCGAATGATAGTTTAGCACATCGCACGTCATGTAGTACGCACTAGCTCAATCGACGATGGTTACAACGATGACGTCGTCGCGTTACAATCACAATCCAGCCGTGAACGCTGGAACCCAATACAAAGCGACGAGCGCGGTGGCGATGATCTTGGTCGTCACGCCCACCGCGCCCGAGACATATTCGGGGACCCCCGCCGCTTGCTTTAACTGCGCGCCGATGATGATGAACAAAGTGGGAATCAATAACCCCAAAGTATCCCCAGACATCGCGGGATCGAGCGCCCACGTCACTAAATCCTCCGCGTTCCCCGGCACCAAAATGATCCCATCGCTTCGTACGACCGATCCATTGATCACGCTCTGCGTCGACGCTTTCACTCGAAGCGGCGATGCGTAATCCTCCGCGCACTTTCGCGCGTCTGGATGTCGCTCGCACAACCTCGCGAACCGTTCCCGTTGTTCCTCTTTGCTCATCTTCACGTCCACGTCGAACCCAGTCTGTCGCGCGCGCTTCGTTTGCGCCGCAGCGATCGCGCTTGGAAAGTATCCGTACTGATTCGGTGCTTCGAATTCAAACCCGTTCGTCGTCGTCGTCCCTGTCGTCGTCGTCGTCGTCCCTGGAGTCACTCCCGTCGCCGTCGCGTTCGCTCGCTCTGCCCCGGTCGTGCGTTCGCTCCCCATCGCCATCGTCGCATGCGTTCGTCGACGTCCTCGAACGCTCGTTCGAACGCATCGATGTCGTTCACTTAAACTTGTCGCGTTGGCGTGTGCGTAGATCTCCGTCCTCGCATTCGTCGATGTCGTCATCGCGCCTCTCGTCCTCGAACGTCGTCGTCGTCGAATGTCCACCGCGAACGACGACGACGACGTCATCGCGTCATCGCGTCATCCTCATCCTCGAGGGGAGTCGGTTTTGTGGTCGGTCGATTGTATGGTCGGTCGGTCGATGGTATGGTCGGTCGGTCGGTCGATGGTATGGTCGGTCGGTCTTATGTGGTCGGTCGATTCAATCGATTGTATGGTCGGTCGGTCGGTCAGTGGTGTGGTCGGTCGGTCGATG
>Ga0222712_10007181_pt1 | contig 10843 bp, 29 predicted proteins | sample C33_657DmetaG_FD_165043 | JGI IMG/M metagenome (GOLD analysis project Ga0222712, IMG submission 165043) | Estuarine water microbial communities from San Francisco Bay, California, United States - C33_657D | ecosystem: Environmental > Aquatic > Marine > Unclassified | place: USA: California... | reverse complement strand
GTAAAGAGCTTATCTTGCCCTTAGAAAAATATATACAAATAGGACATATGGTACAAACTGTACATATAGTACAACTTGGACATATGCCCTATGAGTAGATGATATTAGATTAGTTAATGTGTTGCGTAGTTCTTACTGTTACTTGTGTATGCTTTATCTCTTTATATGTAACTGTTACAGGACCACATAGATTATTAAATCTATCTATCTCTGCCTGCTTTGCTAGCCTCTCTTTGTTCTTCCATTTCCTCCAGGAAGCTATCATATAGTTCTTGTCTCTGCCCTTTTTCGTATCCGTCCACTTCTTGCCCTTGCGCTGCTTAGCACCGACTGGTTTGGTCATCGCATTGCCGCCTGTTGGCTAAACGGATCTCTATGAGGCTCGTGCAGCCATGAGTACTTGGTGCCGTTGCCAGGGGTGGGCTCAGGAAGGGAAGCGATAATATCCTTAGTAGACTTAGGGAGATTAACATGTTCCCACTTGTATTGCTTGGATAACATTTGAAGATGTTCATTTAGTTCATTTGCTAGAAACAAGCCTTCGCTTGTGCTACCTTTTTCAAAATCCCTTTTATATCTCTTACTACCAAACTTGATAATATGAGCAAGGATTTCCATAATTCTATCTATGGTGTAATAAGGTTGGTCTGTTAGCATGTGTGCTACCATGGCTGAATTGAACCAATGGTCTTCAACTGAGTTAATTATTTCATCTGCTACTTTTTGTTCTTTGGTTTTCATATCCGCCTTTCCTATGTATTATACCAAGAGGATGTGGAACTGCCAAGACTTTCATCCTGACAATTCCACAAGATTGTTTATTTAGTTAATCTCTTATCTGTATCTGGTGTCTCCGCCTCAAACTTCATCCCAGACTTAGTAGCTTCTGAGATCGCATGTGAAGCCGCAGCTGAGAAGCGCCCACGCTTGCCAACTGTAATGCCTTGAGCTTTTAAATATTCACGCTTTGTTGCCATTGTATTCCTCCAGTAGTTTCTTCCATTATACCAAAATCTTGGGGATTTGTATATACCCCCGTAAAAGAGCTGATTGGCCCTTATATTTTTTTACAGACTAAGCGGTGGTAGCCGCTTCGTCTGCAGTAACTTCTTCATCCTCGTCTAGCCAGCCGTCATCATCTAACCTGATCATGTAATCATTATCAATCATCCAATCAAGGATTGCTTCGTCCAACTGATCGGTCCCGTACTCTAATGTAAAATCGGCAGGCGGGTTAGCCCAGAGATCCTCAAATATCTTATCTAGAGTAACATCATCCTTGATAGTATAATCATAGTTCTCTTCCTTATTCTGATTATATACATCAACAATTGAATCCCATACCCATAGCCATACTAATGGAGCATTAATATTCATAGATCTTAGATTAGTTATCATCTGATCTAATTGAAGTTTAGTCTGTGGTCCATTTTCTTTAAAAGTCATATGCTTCTCTTTCCTCCCATTGGGCTAATGTTCGAACTGTGAAGTCTTTACCTAGATTATAACAGAATTGGACCGCTTCGGTCAATGTCTGAAACTCTCCTACAAGAGAAGAATCAAATTCTGCTTCTTGGTCATATACCTCAAACATGTCTACACCTCCAGGAGAGCATGAGTATCCTACCTCCAGGATTTCGATTGTTGGATTAGTTATCGTATCTTGTCCAACACTAGTCATTTCTGTCATTTCTAACTATCCTTTCGTTTAGGGCGAAGGCTAAATTATACGTCATAGAGTAGATTTCTGTCAATGCGTCCATGCGGCCTTCATGATAGAACTTATCAGCGATGTTATCGGAATCTCCGATTTCTCCAAGCTTTGTCTCACAGTCATACATTAGGTTCTTTAAATGACCGTGCATGATGTCTGTCCCTGATTCCCCCAGGTCTACCAGTTTTTGAAGGTGGGGTTCCAATAGAGTATCCTTATAACTCATTAGCCACCTCCAGTATATGGTCCATACAAGCAATTGCTCCTTGGAGATATTCTTTTGGATATCCCTGACTTGTCACCTCATGGTCCTCAATCAGATCTAAATCTTGAGATATAGATAATCTATTTAGTTTAATGTATTCAACTAACTTATTAAACTCTGACATCATTCACCCTCTTTACACTGACTATCTTACATATCTCATCTTCGTATACATCTACGGAAATAAGATCTCGAACAGCCTTATACCAAAGTTCATCTAACTCTAGTTCTAACCTATATGTTGTTTTCATTAGTCGAAGTACCCCTCCGCCCATAGGCCCTGTAGAAAACTATTTGCCATTTCTAGATCAGTTCTAAGTTGTGTCTTATCCATTAAATCGGACGGGGTCCGAAGATAAAACAACTTAGCGTCATGTACAGCATTAATCATCTTATTAAGATCTTCTAATGTATAACCTAACATAGATAATACTCATTTCCCTCAATGTAAGAATAGAAATTATTATATTCTTGCTTTAACTCAGGTGAGGCATATTGCATGAATTCATATTCAGCATATTCAGCACCCTCATCTAGATTCTTATTAGACCAATCTTCAAACAATTGTTCTGCTATTTCCTGTTGCATTGCACCTGTAATGTGCTCTGCCACAGTATCTATAAATAGTTCAGGCATGATATTCCTTTCGCTAGGGTCTAATTATATAACAGGCCACTGACATTGTATAGGCTATATCCGTGTGATTCACACCACATGAGCCCAGCTTTGTCCATATAGTAGGATTTCAGGGAAATAAATTTGACTTCCGTAAAGAGAATATGCTACCCTCACGGCTGGGCGCAAAGCTAAACCCCCGCACCTCGAGTACGGGGGTTAAACAGAATGGCTGCTAGGACCTCAACGAAAGGAAAGCCTGCCTTACTTAGCATCTAGAGGAGATGCACCATTCGTTTCAATAGGCACAGGGCCTACTAATATTATATCATATTAGACGACTAGTAATTTCTCCAATGCATACTTCTCGCAGAATGATGTTAGGTCCATTGTGAACAACGCTTTGTTATTCATGCCACGAACTTTGTTTAAAGGATCTCGTCCATCCGCCCACTCATGAAGACTAAATGTCTGTTGGTCCCAATCAATGATAGCGATCTTATGTTCATTGTCGCCAATCTCATTTACGTATAGGCCCCATCCAGTTTCCATATTCCACTGATCAGCAATGATATTACTGATAGCGATACGTGTTGCATATGATGAATCATTCCAGCGTGGTCTCGCAGCAATGACAGCGTCTGCTAACTTGCCTAGCATTTGATGTCCTGCCCAATGACCGTATAATACGATTGTTTGTCCGTTCGGTTGAACAAACCCAAAATTTGCTCTGTCTCCCATTGCTATACCGCCTTTTCTGTTAGTTTAGGTGCCTCTTCGATTTTATTTAATTCTACCACTTCGTATGAGTTTTTGTCAAGAGTTTCTTTATGCCTGTTGTAATGATGTCCACATAGGCTGAGCTCACCGTTAATTAGTTTAATTAAGTAGGCAGCCCTGGATACGTGGCAACGATCACACATGTATATTGGTTCGATATCTAGATTGGTCATAGTTTGTTCCCCTCTATCATGTCCGATAGTCTGTCCAACATCCATGAATCAATATCGTTGATATCTATTTCTCGTAGCTTTTCAATAATTTCTTCACGAGCAAACTTATATCCGTCATTGAATCCATCTTTGTATTCTGACATTATCTCCTCATATATCCAGTAGGTTCGTATTCTGACGTATAACTTTCAATTAAGTTATGTTTGTCACGAATCCTACTTACTTTCTCAATACTACCAGTTCCCACATTGAAAGTCAACGGTGACATGGCAGTTGGGTCTAGTCCAATTATTTGTGCATCCCAATAGGCCATCTCCATTGACAGCCTATCAGGTGCAGTAAGTTCAAAGTACATTAGTTCCAATCCACATCTGTGCTCTCGATTGTCCAATCGCCTACTTCAACATCGCTTCCGTAAGATGTTAAAGAAAGTTCATCTCCAAGTTTGTAATGAGCATCGAAATCATCCATCTCATCAAGTGGGACTTCAACTGTTACTTCAAAGGCAATCGTTCCAGTTACGGTAACTGTCTTTGTTAATTCAAATCCAAATAGTTCTGCGATTTGTTTAAGCGCTTCCTCCTTTGTATAATTAGGATTATAGAGTTCGATCAAGAGTTCTTCTAATTCCCTAACTGTACTTTTAAGGTTGTCAAGGCTTTCACGATTAGTTCTGCCCTGTTGTAGGTCCCACTCTAAGTCTGTTACCTTAGAGATTGGATATGTTACATCTTCTCCTTTAATAACCTTGTATTGCACAAGGGCGCTAGGATTGTATGTAGCAGGCACTGCAGGTGTTACTGTTGCTCCGTATGGTGTTTCCATATTAGTTTCCTTTCGTTTCGGTAGTGGTTAAGTATATCTTATGGGTCTGACATTCCGCCATAGCCTCTTCATCTTTCCAAGAGCCTTCATTACAAGATGAGCAGAATTCTCCACAATCATTATCACAATAATCCATTGTGTCATAGGAACCGCAGGCGTAGCACATATTGGTATATTCTAGGATTTCTTTGACTTCGCCACGGACAATCTCATATTCGCCACCCCAACCTGTCTCTTCCTCAAACTCAAGGGTTAATAGAGAGTTAGGAACTAGATTACTTAGTTTAGTTAATATAGTAACGGCAGGAGACCAAGCAGTATTATATTTATATACAAGCCAGTTATCATCACCCTTTGATTCATATTCAAGTAACTCAGTATCAGGATATTGTTCACCGTCACCTACACCAACATCCCATTTAGTTCCCCAGTTAGTTGTATTCCATGAATACCAATCCTTCTGAGTTTTAGCATGTGCAACTTCTTTAGCAAACCAATCAGGTGCACTCGTGTCTGTTCCTAGTCGTGTAGGTTGCTGAATGTATTCATCCATTGTAATACCGTCTTCTAATGGAGAATGGATATTCCAGAATGCAAATACAGGATTAGAATAAACAGATTCTGTTACTTCCATTTTATTAGTTTCCATACTCCAACTATCATGTAATACTTTAAATGGTTGATTCAATCTTTCCTTAATTGAATCTATCTCTGACTTTGGACCTTGTATGGTCAAAGTGTTATTTACCCAGTTAGGCATTGTATTCCTTTCGTTGAATGTCGTAATTGTAGCAGAGGCTACTGACATCCGCAATAGGTTTCGGGGGATTTTATGTAGTACCCGTAAGGCGCTAAAAGCGCCTTTACGTCTGGGCGCAGCTTGCGATCCATAACGGACTTGAACCGTCGACCTCTACCGTGACAGGGTAGCGCTCTAACCAACTGAGCTAATGGACCTAGAAACGGGGCCCTTTCGGGCCCCATTAATTTAGGCTAGAGATTTAACCGCTTTGAGAATTTTATTTTTCTCAGCAGTTACAATTGGGTCAAACCCGCTTGCTGCAATCATTAGTCCGTCAGAGTTGTTACGAGTTGAGCGGTAGTAATCTATACGCTCAGTTAGTGCGTTGAATGCACCCCAACCAGTTCCTTTGATTGTAGAATTAGTTGGTGAGTTGTGATATAGGTTATCAATAGTGATAACTTTGTTTTCCCATCTAGTCATTGAAGCCTTGTTAGTATCTTCAGGCTTTGGATATAGGGAACGGATAAGATCAGAGAATTGCTTATCAGTAACTGATTGCTGGAATAACTCTTGTGCTTGCTTCTGGAATTCATCTGCATATGCAAATGTTAATCCCAATGCTTGACGGGCTTGCACAATTCTGCCTTCAGCAGTTTGTGTGTGGCGAATCTTGAAAGATTGCTTAGCGCCCTTCATTGCAAGGTTAAGAGTATTTTGGCAAACTACACGAACAGGCGTGATTGCTGCTTGAACGGCAACTGAACCGTCATGTGATGTCCAGACAATTAAATACAACTTAGTTTTATCGTTAACCCCTTGTGGGTCTAATACGATTTCACGTGGAATATCTAATGAACCAAATACAACTTTGCCCTTTTTAATTGAGCCAGCAGATTCCCATTTTGCGGAGCCATTATCAAGCACGTTGTCGGCGAATTGAAATAACTCTTCATTCTGAACAGTTTTGTATCGCTTGCCAACTACTGACAAAACATCAGTGCCTTGATCAAACGGGTTATCTCTAATCACATAGAAATTGTCTGATGTATTTCTCCATGTGTTAGGGATATGATCTGCAACATCCGACAAGCGAACATTCCAGTTGTTTAACTTTGCTTCTTCAAGCATTGTTGATGTAGATACATTTTCATCTTGTGCGAAAATGCGATTTGCTAGATTGTGCCAAGCAGGTGCGCCACGTAACGCAAATGCTACTTGACCATCTTGCACTTCTAGGTTATGAGCCATTTTTATCCTTTCGTTTGGTTGTTAGGATTATTATAACAGTTGGCACTGACATTGTCTATCTTATTTATCTATGGGTTTCGGGGGTTTTCCACAGGAAACCGTAAGGCTGTGGATAAGTCCCTAGCTTTGGGGGCGGACAAAACGGACAAAAGGGAAATGGGGCGGAAAAGATTAGGAGATCCGCCCCAAGCTTTATCTTTTAGGTACAAACTCCATTGGTAAATATAAAGCAGTAACTTTCTTTTTTTCTTTGTTATCATAAACATATGCTTTTATATTACCGTCAAAACGGCGGACATTAGAGAAAACCATTTCGGTTAGATATTCTTTATCAACGCCTTGTTCGGAGTGAATAGTTAAATCATTTGACTTTACTTCATCATATATTTCTACACGATACCGCATTTTGTTCCTTTGTTAGTAGGGATAAAAAGTATAACATAGGGGGCTAGATTTTGTCTAGCCCCCATCTGTTATTTAGAGATAACGAGCAATAGCGTTATAGGTGCTTGCGCTAACTGTTTCCTCATCGGTCATTTTAAGAATACGGATAGCATTTTCCATTTCGTCTTTCATCTCACGATAAGAGTGCTGATGGATTTGCTCGTAGTCCTTTACTGGTTCAGCAGGAAAATCCTTTTCGCTTACTACAATATCAAAATCAACATTGAGAGTTTTGTTCCATTGGCGATAGTTGGTGCGTAGGTCTTGCGCCTTTGAGAAATTAGCAATAGCCCACTTCCCAATATCTTTTTTCCATGCTTCCAATTTCTTTTGGAACTTTGCTTCATTTTCATCTTGCTTTGTGTAATCAGCCTCTAGTTTGGCTAATCTTGTTTCTAAGGCTTTGATAACCTTAGCAGTAGGTATTTTTACCTGTATTGCTTTGCCTCTTGCCATTTGTGTTTCCTTTCGTTAGGTGGGTTTATTATATCGGACACCACCGACAAGCGGTATCCGACCTATGATTAGTTAGTTAGACTTGTCCAACGCTCTTTGCCATTTACATCAAGCAAGATACGACTTACACCGCTTGGGTGGTTGTCTATTGCTTTGATGATACCGACAACATTATTAGTTGTGGTTGTGTAGGTCTGTCCGACCTCTAGTGTTGAGTTGGTCATTTGTTTCCTTTCGTTTGTTGTTAGTAGTATTATAGCGGACACCACCGACATTTCCCCTCATTTCGGAGGGGAGTGTCGTGTGAGGTTAATCACATTCAGGCAGCCAAAACTCTAGGTGATGCTGTTCTACGATAGCCCACGCTGGTGCGGTAAGGCTTCCCTTATAGGTAATCTGAAAATCATTTACCTTAGGCATATCTATCTCTCGATCAAAATCATTATCGTAGTATGCGTCAATGGCATCTACACAAGGCTTTACCATTTCGGCTGGAACGGGAGGGTAATGATTACCCTTTAGGTGATAGAGTAATTGTGTTTCTAAATCCAAAACTGTATCCTGTATTCCTAGTGCTGTTATGCTTCCCATTTATTTATCCTCTTCTAGTATAGTTTCTGATAGGTTGTCCATTTCGTCTATTGTAGCGCATAGCACCGACATTTCCTCTTTGCTTAGGCAGACCTTAGTTACTAGGTCGGCTACTTTGCTAGATAGGGCTGTGGAATACATAAATAAATACTTAGCAAAAGTTTCATCTGATAGTTCATTTCTGCGTTCATGGAGTTCGCCTGCTAATCCCATAATTTCATCGTCAAAAATACTATCTTTGGTTGCGTCAAGTATCCCGATGGCAGTTGCTAACATTATTTCACAAACCTTAGTGTTGCATAAGAATTGCCTGCGTTTAGTTCATCTATGGCAGGCATAATTGTTGGAACAAGAAGAGCCTTTAACATACCTTCTAATAGTTTTACTTGGTCTTCATTAGGCAGGGCAAGCAAGCCTTTAACTGTTTCATTATTCTCATCTAAATCAGTAGCAAATCTTAATGAGTGATAAATTGTTTTCATTTCAGCCTTTCGTTGTTGGATAAGAGTATTTTACCATACCACACCGACAATTTGTGCTTTATGGCTAGGTTTCTAGGGTGTTTTAAATCACACCCGTAACGACACGCCCGACCCCGCACATTGTGTGGGCGCAGCTGCGGCGTTTTAGATATCATCCTTACCATCATTATCAATATCAAATCTAACAAGCATTCCCGCAATTATAATAACTACGGGAGCCAATAATAATAAACATAACATAGCGCCAAATATTTCTCCAAACGTAAACGCCATTTATTTTTTACTCGCAGAAAATCTTATATCTGCTTTACCATAAACACATAAGCCACATGATACACATGCACTGCCTGCGCTTGAGATAAGCGGAATACTTTTCATATTCTCAGGACATTTAGCGCCAGGCTTACCCGTTAATTCTTTCATGATACTTTCAGTAACGGCGAAAGTCTTTCCTAGATAAGCAAGGCGAATTCCTTCATTTACTTTTAGTTCATAGCCAATTTCTTTATTCTCATCATCCGTAGAATAATATAAAGATAGATTAGATATATTATTTAACATAAGCGCTGCAGACTTTACTCGTGTGTACACCCAAAATTGTACATCGGTATTATTTAAGATCACATATTGCCATGCTCGTGTATAGGTATCGTTAAAAAAATCTCCGTCCCAGTGGATACGGAATAACATAGGCGCATTCTTTTTTACACAATCAGCCTTAAAATCTGCAATCATATCCTCTAGTAAATCCACCATAGTGGGCTCATCCGCATTGCGTAACAATTCCCAATTGTGCAGCAGATTAGCCTTAACAGCCTTATAAAGTTTTTCTAATTTTCCCGCATAGCAAACAGTCTCACAAATAGTAGTTGCGCCAGGGCATGAGTATTCTTTACCTGCAGGCAGGCCAAAAGTATTAGCAATCGCTGCTTGCTTACCATTCTTTGTCACAAGGTTAGCCACTTTGCGATCATTAGATCTTTTTAATTTCATGGGAGTAATTATAACAGTTGGGTCCGACATTATAAATCCCCCATTTCTGCATCGGCCATGCGGGACATCGCCCAATCTTGCGCTAGATCACGATCATACACGGCCATCCCTTCGGTGGTATAGCCACGTGCACAAATTGTGCAAATAGAATAGTTAGTACAGTAGCATGAGTTAATATCATTCATGAGTTGACCTTTCGTTGGTTGAATTGATAGTATAGCAGGGCCGACTGACATTTATTACAAAACCCCCCAGCTTTCAGGGTGTTTTTAGTCACACACGTAACGACACGCCCGACCCCGCACCCATGTGGGCGCCGACACGCCCGACCGCGTTGTAAGCTGCGACACGCCCGAGATTATATTAGATCAGTTTTTTTATATTTAATTTTGCGTGTATATTTTTTTTTATTGCGAACAGGTTGCGCCGCATTACTACGGCGCAATTCCTGAATTCGTTTTACTTTATTTAGAAGAGAAGTTCGGAACACGATAACCACTCGCTTTATGAAATCTGCTTACATCAAACCGCTCATTATCTTTCGCAAACATTTCTGCGAAATCGTGAACAGTTTTAGAAAAAACAGCGGGGTGAATTTTATCTGAAATATATTTCATAATTTCAGCAGTAGCAATATAATCTTTTCTAGTCATCATTTTGCGGATACCAAACCAATTCTATTAAAGTTTTTAGTATACATTTTGCCCGTTGGCATAGATAAATTATATGTTGCGAATTCTTTAGCAAACCCAACATCATAACATTTTGCGAAAGCCTCAAAGGCTTGTAAGGCATCAGCGAATTTATGTGTGTATTCCAAATTGCCATCATAGTAAGTATCTAGTCTATACATTAGTTTCCCTTTCGTTAGTTGAGCATTGGCATTTATTTAGAGTTATTGTATCGCCTACCACCGACAGAACGGCAAGCGTATCGCAATTATCGCAAAGATAAATATTCATTAGTAATTTATCTCCAATTCTTTTGGATTACATTCGCAACTTTCCACATCATAATTTGTGGCGTCGCCAAAGAATAACCAGCCCTTACCATTACACAAATCGCAATTAACGATTTCGGTAATTAGTTCCTTCATTTTACCCATTTTAGTTTTCCTTCCGTTGTTGTTAATTGTAATTATAGCCTAAGCCACCGACAATTTCGGGAAGACACGCCCTAGAGCGCACCTTCCTGAAATAATCCAATTTCCAATTCTAATAAAGTTTCGGCGGGAATATCTGAAAGGTCAAGCCAACCAGCACCCTCAGAATTCATTGTGAAAACTTCTATGTATCCCATTATTATTCACCTACCTTAACCGCTACTGTGCGATAAGTATTTTTAAGACGACCTTCATCTATTTCTACGAAATAGGCTTCGGTATTATCACCATACCAAAGAGCCTGTTTAGATTTTTCTGCTGAGATAATTTTCCCAGTTACAGAATTAGAGTTGTAAGTTTTACCAATTAGTAAATCTTCTATTGTGTATAAGTTAGCCATTATTTGACTA
>Ga0222712_10007179_pt1 | contig 10843 bp, 10 predicted proteins | sample C33_657DmetaG_FD_165043 | JGI IMG/M metagenome (GOLD analysis project Ga0222712, IMG submission 165043) | Estuarine water microbial communities from San Francisco Bay, California, United States - C33_657D | ecosystem: Environmental > Aquatic > Marine > Unclassified | place: USA: California... | reverse complement strand
GCACGCCTTCACGTCCTCCGCCTCCTCATCGCTCCCGCGCCAACTCGACGTCCCCGCGCTCCCATCCGTGCCTCGCGCGCTTACGATCGCGCACGTCACATCGCGATCGCACAAAGCGCGAGCTAAACCAACCATCATGTCCCGCGTCGCGCCGAGCTTCGGGTGCGCGTGCGCGAGCACCGCGCACGTCGCTCCACTCGTTTGCCTCTTCTCTTCGTCATTCACGTACGCGCGTTCGAACACGAGCATTTCAATTCGCGTGTCGTCGCTCGAATTCACGTAGCGCAAAAACGTGCGCATCGTCAAAAGCGCGTCACTCTGCGGCGCTTCCATGTCTTCAATGGTGCTCGACAGCGTTCGATGTCTCGGCGAATGCTCGAATGGAATCAACCCCGGCTCGCTCGGCTTCCACGACGAGCGACGGCGTGGACGTGCGCGTCTAAGATGTCAACGACTTCGAAACGTCTTCGCCGCCTCGGCGCTCGTTGGGGAACGCACGCAGGAGAGCTGGGTCGAGCGCTGCGCGTCGCCGGTGGACGACGTCGACGAACGCTCGTGGGGCGCGAGCGAGGAAAAGCGCGCGTGCGCACGAGCGATGCGCGCGCAGTGGTTGTATTCGTACACGTCAACGCCGAAAGGATATAAACGCGCGACGCACGGTTTCGGGGAGGTATTAGCCGGCATGCAGGCGGCGGCGTGCGACGCGATGTTCGACGCTTTACCGGGCGCGAGCGTGCTCGACCCGTTCGCCGGGGGGGGGACGACGTTAGTCGTCGGGCAAATGAAAGGCAAAAGAGCGATTGGGGTGGATGTTTCCCCTTATAGCGCGTTCGTGGCGCGACATCGAACGTGGCGAGCGAATGCGAACGAGCTCGGGGCGTTGCGCGACGTGGCGAGGAACGCGGCGGAGCGAGCGAAGGCGAACGCGCTCGAGCTCGACTCAGCGAGCGAGCGTGCGGTTGACGTGACGATAGGCGATCGTGACGAGGAAAACGATAGAGGAAAGGAACACACGACGTCGGGGGAGGTTTTAGCCGGGGATTCCGGGACGCCGCGAGCGTGGCGGCCGATGCGGGACGCGTTGCGCGGAATTTTGTCGAGCGAAACGAGAGACGGACGCGTCGTCGAGGCGGCGTGGTTTTGTTTGAGCGTTGCGGCGCAGCGCACGCAAAAGGCGCGCAATAAGCGTCGGCCAAAAGGTAAGGGTCGAAAAATGGCGAGCGCGAACGTCGCGAGCGAAAACGCGGATGCGTTCGTGAAAGTGACCGATGAATACGTCGACCGGGTGATGGAATTTCAGAGCGAGTGCGAGCGCGTCGCGCCCGCGGTGCCCGAGGCGTCGATTTTCAACATGGATATTCGAAATTTCAAGTTGAAAGAGGAAGATAAAGTCGACGCGGTGTTGACATCGTGCGTGTACCCTGGGGTGTACGATTACCAGAGCTTTGCGCGAAAGGTGCGCGCCGGGAGCGGCGCCGTCGTCGCGAGCGACGATGGGAAATCTCATCAAGCTTTTTCGTCGACGTTCCTCACGACAACCGTCCCGGAAGATCGACATTGGCCGAAAGAATGGCTCGAAGGCGAGATTGGCTCACGAAAGGCGCTGCGAAGTGATCCGTACGCGTTCAAAGAAGTTTGGCAGCGAGACACCGACGCGTGGCTCGCCGTCGTCGCCGATTGCCTCAAACCGGGCGGACGCGCAGCTATCATGGTCGGCGACGGGGCGAACATCGACACTCGCGCCTCTATCGTCGATGCTGGGGCTAAAGTCGGTTTAATCGAGCTCGCGGGATGCACTCTGCGGCGGCTCGGCACGCTCGGCGACGGCGTCACCGTGTACAATCAAGCGCGCACCGAACACTTACTCCTTTTAGAAAAGCCGCGCTCATCTGTCGAATGACGATCACCCTAGAGCACCGTTGACATATTTAGTATTACCACATGCCTATTTCAAACAACAAGTCGTCGTCGCACTGAGAATCGACGTCGGAATCGTTCGAGCCGCGTCCGCGCCGCGGCGCTTCCGCCGCGGGCGACGGCTCGTAATCCGCGTAATCCATGTAATCCATGTAATCCACCACCTTCACTTCCTCGCGCGCGACTTGAGCGACTTCACGCGCGCGCGACTGTTCAATGTCACACAGTTGTGCTTTGGCTTCCGCTTCCGCTTCCGCGCGCGTCGCGGTCGCGGTCGCGGCTCGCGCTCGCGCTCGCGCTTCACCGACGACGTCCCAGCCGCGGCGCTCGCGCGCGCGCGCGAGCGCCGAGCAACCATCCAACGACCCTTTCGCGTCGAAGCGAGAGGAAAGCGCGAAAGGAGAGAGCGGCGAAAACGAGGTCATCACTCGGGATTCCTTAGTGGCGTCATCGAGCGGCGCCGCGGTTGGGGAATCGCCGCCCGGGGCGGGATCGCGCGAGCCGAGCGCGACGGCGAGCGATGCCACCGGATGGTGGCCCAGCGGGGGGTTTCCCGGTTTGTTGGATGGGTTTCGAGCGATTCCACGCGGGGCGAGTTCGCGTTGGAATTCGCCGCCGACGCCGCTGAGAGAGTTGGATGAGACGCAAGTCCCCAAGCACATTGCGATTATTATGGATGGAAACGCGCGCTGGGCCGAGAAGCGTCGTCTACCGCGAACGATCGGACACGAACGCGGAGTAAATGCGTTGAAACAAGTTGTACGGTGCTGCGGCGCGTGGGGCGTGCGCACGCTCACTGTTTTTGCGTTTAGTCACGAGAATTGGGGGCGAAACGCGAGCGAAGTCGACGAACTGATGACGCTCCTGGAAACCGCGATGCGAGACGAGCTCCCACTGTTAGTGGAAGAGGGCGTGCGAGTGGAAGTTATTGGAGATTTAAATCGCGTGAACGATGGACTACGCGACGCCGTCGATCGCGCGATGACGGCGACGAAGGATAACAACAAGATGCGTTTGGTCGTCGCGCTCTCCTACGGCGGCCGCCAGGACATCGTCGCCGCCGCGAGAGCGATCGCCACCAAGGTCGCCTCGGGTGAGCTTCGCGTCGAAGACGTCGATGAAAACACCGTGAGTTCGCACTTATCGACGTCTGGCTCGCGCGCTGACCGAGACGACGTTCATTTCACGCAATCGCCCGATTTACTCATTCGCACGAGCGAGCAGCGTCTGAGCAATTTCCTCTTATGGGAGCTCGCGTACACTGAACTTTATTTCGCCAACATGATGTGGCCCGAGTTCGGCGAGGCCGAGCTCAGGCGTGCGTTACACGCCTACGCCATGCGCGACCGGCGTTTCGGCGGTCGCTCGTGAGCTCGCGCGCTCGCTCGATCGCGTTCCTTCCATCGGTCATCGCTCGCGTATGTGTAAACAGTCTAAATTCGCACACACTCGCCCCACGCCGTCGTCGGTCGTTACATCAATCGCGTCGTGCGATCGCGCGATCGCCCATTCACCGCGACTTCGCGACGCGTCTGCCGTCGATCGCGTTCGAGCGTCGAACGACTGGACGAATCGAAATTTTCTCCACCCAAAGTTTCCGTCGCACGCGCGCGTCCGACGTCGACGCACGAGCGCGCTCGCTCCGTTCGATCGATCGATCGATCGATCGCCCATGGCGAACGCGCGCGCGCTCGCGTCGATGACGGGACACAGCGCCGAGGAGTGCGCGCGCGCGTTGACGGAGTGTCACGACGACGTCGATCGCGCGATCGATGTTTTATTAAACAGTGCGTCGATCGTCGAAGCGAGCGAGAGCGACGACGATCGGATCGCGTCGATCGATCGATCGATCGACCGATCGACGACCGATCGATCGATCGCGAGGCGACGCGCGCACGACGTCGGGGGTTGACGTCAGTGAGGGGTTCGTGGATGAGTCGTGATTCGAGAATGAGAGCCGAAGGCGCACGCGCGAACGGCGCGAACGCGAACGGGAAACGACGGCGCGTTCGGGCGATGCGAACGGATTAAAGGCGAAGGACCAGCGCGAATGATGATGATGACGATGACGACGACGACGACGACGACTGACGACGCGCACGCCCGCGACGGGCGACATGGCGAACAGTGGAGAAGTTTGAGACGGTGGATAAAAAAGTGAAGAAGAAGGCGGAACACGGGGCGAACGCGGCGAACGCGGCGAACGTTGGGCGTAAGTTTGAAAAGAGAGTGGATGGAGGGAAGTTTAATAATAAGGAGAATGGTGCGAGAAAGGTTGGAGGGAAGTTTGAGGGCGGTGGGAAGTTTGGATCGATGCCGGCGCCGCGAGCGGGGGAGCGAGGCGGCGACAGACGAGACCGGGGGAAAACGGCGGCGGCGGTCGCGCCGGCGGGGGCGGCGGCGGCGGCGGCGCCCGCGGCGGCGCCCGCGGCGGTGGTGAAGTTGGAGCCCGTGCCGAACCCAGCGCCGATTCGTCCGGGTGGGAAGACGCTCGCGGATTTGGTGCGCGGGGAGCCGGCGGCGGCGCCCGCTCCGGCGCGTCCGCAGGGCGGCGCGCCCAAGGGCGGCGTTCCGCGTCCGCAAGGTGCTGGTAAGCCCGCGCCCAAGGCGAGCGACGCGGCCGATGTTCCATCGCCGAATTTCACCGGCGCGGCGACTAACGAGCCCGTGAACTGGGCGAAGAAGGTTTCCGGAGCGCAAGCTCCGCCGGCGCAACCGCAACAAGTGCAACAACAAGCGCGTCCGCCGCAACCTGCGCAACAACCGCCTCAACAAACCCGCCAGGCGGCCCCGCAGCCGACGACAACTACCAGCGATAGCTTTGGTTTCGGTTTCGAGGCTGCTGCACCAGCTTCGACCGCGCCTCGCCCGCAGCAACAAGCGGCGGAGCAACAAGCGCAAGTGCAAGATTTGGGTCTTCAGTTTGGCAACTTTTCGTCCGCCGGTGGGGATTTCGGCTTTGGCTTTGATTCTTCGCAACAATCCACGGCGGGGTGGGGCGTGCAGCAGCAACAGCAGCGTCAGCCGGCGGCGAAGAGACAGCCAACTAGTAGAAACTCTGGCGTGGCGTCCAAGCTTCCGGACGCGACTTCGTTCAACGGAAGCGCGACGACGAGCGGTCCGGATGGTCAACCCGTCATGCCCGCGTATTTCGGTGGTATGATGCCGAATGCTTACGCAAACTACATGATGCCGCCGGCGGTGCCGATGGCTGGCGGTTACACCGGTTACGAAGGATACCAAGCGGCGTCTGTGCAAAGCGCCTCGGTGCAAGAGGGCGCGTACGCTGACTACTACAAACAGCAAGCTGCGGCGCAAAGCGCTAACGCGCAAGCCTTGTCTGGTGTGTCGGGCGACAAGAGCTCAAACGCGCAGCAAATGCAAGCGTTTGCCAACATGCCAAATGCTTACGGCCATCCCATGTACTCCTACCCTTACGCCATGCCCCACCAACCGGCGTACCCTTACGCAGTGCAATCCCACTACCCTTACCCCCCCGCCGCGGGCGTCTACCCCGGTGCGGCTCCATCGGCGCCGACTGGTGGTAAGCAGTCCGCTGGAAGCGCTCCGCCCGGTTACAAGGCGCAGGATGGCGCGGCGCAGTACGGAGCGGCGCAGTACGGAGCGGCGCAATACGGCGGACAGTACGGGGCGTATAACCAAGGTCAAAGCGCCGCCAGCCGCGATTCGCAAGCGGCTCAGTACGCCGAGATGCAAGGTTACTACACGCAGTACGCGTCACAATACGCCGCAAACGGATACAGGCAGTAAACTGCACTGCACGACAGACACACGACAGTTAGAAATGACGCGATGCGACGAAAGTAAAACGCGACTCGTTGGATTTAATACCAATTCAAAGAATTGTAGGCTGAATATTACATCACGCGCTGAGGAAAATTTTCCTTTGAAGAGCACTTCATCACAGATTACGCGTCGAATAACGCAAGCAATATTACTTAATTACCAGTGATCAAAGCGAGGGTGAAAATGACCATGGCTACCTTGCCGTTCACGGCTTCGGCGCTCGAGGTCCAGATCGTTGGGAGTTTTTCATCCGGATACGATGCGTTCTCGTCCGGAATCGCTCCACGAAGCGTGGTCTTGCCGAGTGCGAACGGTGCAAGCGTTGAAGCGGTGGCGAATCCCATGATCAACAGCATGTTGAAGAATCCGCTCGCGGAGAAGACTTGTTCGGCGACCGAGTGCCCACCAAACTTGCCAAAGAGCGCGAAAACCGCGCCCAACATCGCCGCTCGACCGTTCACGATCTCTGGGATCTTATACTTGGCGTTAAATCCGAACAATTCCGCCATGTTCATCGATGCGAAATCGAGCACATCATCGCTCGCTTTCCCATCCGCCCCCGCCGGCGCCGCCGCGCTCCCGATCGGCGCCGACATATCCGCCTCGATCACCCCCGCCTTGTTCACTCTCGACGCGTACATCTTCCCGAACTTATCCGTCACCGTGATTTCCTCCCCTTTCGATTCGATCGTATACACCTTACCATCGATGTTCCGCGTCGTTTTCCCGTCCAAGTTATTCTTCAGGTTCGGCGCCGTCACCGCCATCGGCTTCCACGCCGCGTCCGCTCGCGCCGCCACCGATCGTCTCGACATTCTCGCTCTCGACGCGCGTTTCCCCGCGAGGGACGATCGCATGGGTGTCATCGTCACCGAACGTTCATTCGTAAGCGAACGGGCGGGTGTAATCATCGCACAAGAACCTAGTCGACGAGCGCGCGAATGACCACCAGAGGCGATGGGTGACGTCAGCGATCGAGCGAATGATTGAAATCGCATGGAATCGAATGGAATCGAACGACGACTCCATCGACGACGACGATGGAGGCGAGGAGGACGACGACGACGACTCACAATTCGCGCGAATGACTCGAATTCGCGTCGACGTACCGTCGAAGTGGACGCGAATGACGAACGATTCGCGAATGCGAATGTGACGCCATGGGTGAGTGATGGATGCGACCTGAGCGAGTCGAATGAAACGTCATAACGGAGCGCAAACGAACGGAAACGAGCGCGAGAGTGGTCGAACTCGAGAGTCGTCGAGCGAACGTCGGGTAAAGATGATGCGGAAAAAAGTAGAAGAATGCGCGAGGGCGCTGGCGCGCGCGCGCGCGTCGGGCGTCGCGGGACACATTCGGCGGCTGACGTCGGCGACACCATCGAACGAGGACGGGAAAGCGCAGACACATGGAGGGCGATTGGCGGCGTTGAGCGTGGTGAGCGCATTCGGTGCTCTGGCGTTGACGCGGATGAGCGACGCGGCGATGGCGGAGGATGTGGAGTTCGCGGCGTACGGAGCGGCGACGCCGCTGTTGCGGGCGTTGGACGCGGAGCGCGCGCACGATTTTGCAATCGCGGCCCTGGCGCTTGGGTTCGCGCCCAGGGCGAGACGAGTGGATGATGAACGCTTGCGCGTGAGCGCGCTGGGGCGGGAGTTTGCGAACCCGATCGGTCTCGCGGCGGGGTTCGATAAAGACGCCAAGGCGTTCGCGGCGTTGCTCGGCGTCGGATTCGGGTTCGTGGAGATTGGAAGCGTCACCCCAAAGGCGCAGAAAGGGAACGATAAGCCACGAGTGTTTCGATTGACCGAGCACGGTGCGGTGATAAATCGCTACGGGTTTAATTCGGAAGGACACGAGGAGGCGCGAACGCGACTGGCGGCGTATCGAGCGGCGGAGAAGAGCGCCGCGGCGGAGGGGAAGAAGCCATCGCTCGGGTTGATTGGGGTGAATCTTGGGAAGAATAAGTCAACGCCGGAAGACAGTGCGGCGGATGATTACGTCCTCGGCGTGGAGACGATCGGTGAGTTTGGGGATTACATCGTCGTCAACGTGTCGAGTCCGAATACTCCGGGATTGAGAAATTTGCAAGGACCGAAGCACTTGAGCGCGCTTTTAAGAAAGGTGCTCAAGGCGCGAGACTCGAACGCGAAGACGGCAAAGATCCCGGTGTTGGTGAAGATCGCTCCGGATTTGACCGAAGCGGCGTTGAAGGATATCGCTCACGTAGTGAAGAGCGAACGCGTCGACGGCGTCATCGTGAGTAACACCACTGTGGCGCGACCGGACGCGATCAAGGCACACGAACACGGCAACGAAACCGGCGGGTTGAGTGGAAAGCCTTTGATGGAGCCGAGTACGAAAGTTCTGCACGATTTGTACGCTCTTACGGGTGGTAAAGTGACGTTGATTGGAAGCGGCGGCGTGGCAAGCGGCGAGGACGCGTACCAAAAGATTCGCGCCGGAGCGAGCTTGGTTCAACTGTACACGGCGTTTGCGTACGAAGGACCTGCACTGATACCGAGAATTAAACGCGAACTCGTCGCATGCTTGGAGCGAGATGGATTCAAGAGCGTACAGGAAGCCGTCGGTACCGCGCACAAGCGCAAGTAACGTCCGACGCGTCACTCGGGAACTGATACGAATGGAATCAATTTCGGACCGATTGTAAAACAATAAATGGATTCAGATCACAAAGAACAAAACATAAAGCTAAAAAATTACAGAACGAATGCCCAACAAAGGGACACGAGCGCGATGGTGAATTCTGCGCTGATTGATGAATAGCTAATTTTCGGAATCGACGACTGCGGCCAAATCTTGTACGGCACTTTCGAGATTCCTTCCCTCACCGACGGTAAACTTAACGAGCGCAAGAAATTGCGACTCAGTCAAGGATGCGCAAGCTAACAACTCCTCAGCGCTCGCCTCTGTGCTCGAGTCGTAATCGCTCTCTTGCTTGTAAAGTAGGTGACCTGAAATCTCAAAAACGGCGGGATTCACCCCCGTCGCCATGATGTGTTCAGGAATTTTGTTGTGCGCGATGCGCCGCGAAAACACCTGCGGTATTAGGAACACTCGCGCGCCGTGATCGGCGATCAGGATGTTGAACGGAATGTTCGCTCCTTGTAACTTTACGCAGCACTCGCCCACGAGCGCGGCGAGTTCTTCAAACGAGTCACCCACTTCGAAGCACAAACATCGCACCGGATATCCGTTCACGCGATAAACAGTGCAATCGCCATGCGTGTTAGGTGCGATCACTACCGTAGGCGCGCGCTCAATGGGAAACGCCTCCATGAGGTAGTACGCCTGAAAGTGCAGGTGGTTGATCGTTGCGTAAGCGCCGAGCGCGTTGTATCCCACGCGAAAGTATGGATTTCTGGACTCTGATGCCATGTAGAGCGCCGGCAGCAACACCTCTGGAGTGATTTGCTGCGGCAATCTATCGGTGACGCGAGGACAGAGTAGGACGTGCCCGTACTCGATCGGAGAGACGTTGATCAACACCACCGTTGGACTCTCTCCAACGTACGCCAATTGTTCAAAAATCGAGCGTTGGGCGTTTTCCTCCGCCTCTCCAGCGAGCGCGGTGAAGGAAAATAGTACTTCCTTTAAATCAGCCTTTGTGAAATTGAACTTGTTCGGATCGAAGTCTTGACAAACCTTGTCAATTGGAAACTCTGTCGGACGTTTGTTCGTAGCGCGTCCGATGTTGAACTGCGCCACGTATTGTTTGTCTCCGGCGATAACCTTGGTGCTCACGGCGGTGACGTCGTAGCGGAAAAGTCCGCCAGCAAAGCGGTCTTCCCAAGCGGAGATTAAAATCCGATCAAACTCACTCGCATCAGTGACATAACCGGACAAACCCCAGGAGTCGTCGTCGTCGTCGTCGTCGTCATCGTCGTCGTCGCCTTGATTCTCGGAAGACTCATAGCCGTCTATGTCCGGCACGACGGAATCCTGAAACGACCCAAACGACCGAACGCGCTTGAAAACCGCCGCCGCCTCATGCTTTAAATAGCTAATCCTTGGCAGCATTCGTTGACCACCAACTATTGACGCCACTTTCGCGAAATCTTTATCGCTATCGCGGCCATCCAACTGATGAAGCGAATAGGCGACGCTCGGCGTTCTCGAAACGCCCGCCGACGCGGTCGTCGACTCTTTCCCGCCACTCATATCGCCTTCCAAAACTCGCTCAACGCAAACAAACAAACAAACAAACAAACAATCCAACAATCCAACACGCAATCAATCAATCAATCAAAAATACTTCCAACACGAAATCCCTCCGTTCGCTTCCGCGGTCTCGGTCTCTCGGTCGACGCTCGCCGCGCGCGTTCGCGCCTCTCTCTCCTCCTCCTCAATCCCTTCACTCCCGTTCGCCTTAGCCTTTCAACACCGCATTTATTCCCCTCTCGCGCGCGTTCGCTCGTTCGACGCGTGACGTCGTGAAATCACGCGCGATGTCCTCCCCTCGTTCGCGCGTACGTACGCTCGTTCACCCAGCGCGCGCTCCCATCGATCGCTCGCGCGCGACCTCGCGTTCGTTCACGCACGCGCTCTCGCACGCGCGCGCGTCAATAAACGAAACAATAGTCCGTGCGTCGACTCCACCCAAACGTCGTTTCTCGTTTCGCGCGTTCGATTCGATTCGATTCGATTCGATTCGATTCCCTCGCCGCGCCCTCGCGAACGCGCGATCGATTCGATTCGTTCGCCTCGCCCTCGTCGCTTCGTCGCCTTCGACGTCGTCACACACGACGACGGAATATATGAATGCAAATGAAAAATATATCGTCGCACGCAACGCGCCCGCTGCTCGTCGCTTTGTCGCCCGTCGTCGTCGTCGAACGCCGAGTGCGGGCGATCGACGGCGACGTCGCGCGCGACGAGGGCTCGACGTCGCAGGACATAAATACATTCGTGGCGTCATAGTCCATACATTCGTGGCGTCATAGTCCATACAGTCGTGGCGTCATAGTCCATACATTCGTGGCGTCATAGTCCATACATTCGTGGCGTCATAGTCCATACATTCGTGGCGTCGTAGTCGTGCGGTCGAGGGCTGGTCGGTCGGTCGGTCAACCGAACGACGTCGACGCGACATCGACC
>Ga0222712_10007178_pt1 | contig 10844 bp, 7 predicted proteins | sample C33_657DmetaG_FD_165043 | JGI IMG/M metagenome (GOLD analysis project Ga0222712, IMG submission 165043) | Estuarine water microbial communities from San Francisco Bay, California, United States - C33_657D | ecosystem: Environmental > Aquatic > Marine > Unclassified | place: USA: California... | reverse complement strand
GGCGCGCGATTCGCTCGATTCGCTCAACCGCGCATACGGCCGCGGGCAGTACGGCCGCCAGGGCGGTGACTGGACCAAAACCGACAAGAACGGCAACAAGTGGGGCTGGGATCAGCAGGGCATCCGGCTGGGCAAGGTGATGATCCCGAATGCCCTCCTCGCCTTGCTGCCGCTCAATGCGGCGACGGCGGCGGGCATGTCGGCCAACCCGTCGGGGATGGCCAATGCCGCGCGTATCAACGCCGGTCGGGCGGACATCATGCGCATGAGCGAGCGCAGCATGGGCGAAGCCGAGTTCAAGCGCATCGTGAAGGAGATGGACAAGCGCCGCGACGCCGAGCGTCGCGAGCGGTTGCGCGCGCCAAGTGCCACCCTCGCAGCACCCCTCAAGGCGGACCCGAAGCCCGGCGACAAGCAGTAGCCGCCGGGGCTACCCGATCACGTCGACTGCCGCAGATACGCGACGGCCTCGGCGATGCGCGCCAGCGAGCGGTCGCGCCCCACGTACCTCAGTACATCGAAGATGCCCGGGCTCACGGTGAGACCCGTGAGCGCCACGCGCAGCGGCTGGAAGATCTTCCCACCGGAAATCCCGCGCTCCTCGGCGAGCTTGCGCAGCCCTTCCTCCATGGCGGCCGGCTCCCACGCCTCCAGGCTCGCCAGTCGCTCGCGTGTCGCGTCGAGGATGTCCGACGTCGCCGCTGCATCACGCCACTGCTTGCTCACCGCCTCCGGGTCGTATTCCACCGATTCCACGAAGAACGGCTTGGCTTGTTGCACGATCTCGTCGGTAAGACGGGCGCGGATGCGCAGCAGTTCGAGCACACCGCAGAACCACTCGTGACGCGCCTCCAGGTCGGCCACGGTGCTCAGACCGGCGCGCTCGACGAGCGGGGCCATGATCGCTGCCAGCTCGGCGACGGGGATCTGCGCGAGATGCTGCCCGTTCATCCACTCGAGCTTCTTCGTGTCGAACACGGCGGCCTTCGCGTGCAGGCCGTGCACGCTGAAGCGCTCGATGAGCTGCGGCACCGTCATCACTTCCGTGTCGTCGCCCGGCGACCAGCCGAGGAGTGCGAGAAAGTTGAGCATCGCCTGCGGCAGCAATCCCTGGTGCTGATAATCGCCCACGGCCGTGGCGCCATGTCGCTTCGACAGCTTCTTGCCATCGGTGCCGTGAATCATCGGCACATGGCCGAACTGCGGCACGTCGGCGCCCAGCGCGCGATAGAGCAGGATCTGCTTTGGAGTGTTGGAGATGTGGTCGTCGCCACGCATCACGAGCGTGATACCCATGGCAATGTCGTCCGACACCACGGCCATGTTGTACACGGGCGTGCCGTCGGACCGGAGGATGATGAAATCCTCGATGTCCTTGTTGGGGAACGCGATGCGGCCATGCACGAGGTCGGGCCATTCCGTAGTGCCCTCCGGTACGCGGAAGCGGATGGCGTACGGCTCGTGGTTGGCGAGCCTCTGCGCGAGCTCGGCATCGCTCAGGTCAGCGAGGCTGCGATCGAACTTGAACGCATCACCGCGCGCTTCCGCCTCGGCGCGCAGGCGCTCGAGCTCTGCCTGCGGCGTGAAATCGCGATATGCGGCGCCGCTCTCGAGGAGACGGTGGGCGTCGGCGTAGTGGCGCGCGACATTGGCGCCCTGATACACCACCTCTTCGTCCCACGTAAGCCCCAACCACTCCATCCCCTCGAAGATGGCGCGGGTGCTTTCGTCGGTACTGCGCTGACGGTCGGTGTCCTCGATACGCAGCAGGAACTCACCGTCGTACTTCTTGGCGTAGAGCCAGTTGAAGAGCGCGGTACGCGCTCCACCCACATGCAGGAAGCCGGTGGGCGAAGGAGCGAATCGCACGCGCGGGCGCTTGGCGGAAGACACAGCCGTCATGGAAGCCACTGACCGTAGAGGGTCGGAACTCGACGAAAATTCGGGACAAAAAAAGCGCGGGTCCGCCGAAAAGCCGGCGGACCCGCGGCACGGAGAGAGCGGGATTCGAACCCGCGATAGGGGTTGACCCCCTATGCCGGTTTAGCAAACCGGTGCCTTCAGCCTCTCGGCCATCTCTCCTGACCTGCTGGAACACGTTCAACCCGTTGCAGCGCAACGCATTGCGCATTCCGTGCCGCCTCGGCTCTGAGGAACCACGACGGAGCGGAAATGTAGTCGGGGGCGCATCGGGGAGGCAATGGCGGTGAGCGGGGAATTCGACAGGCCACGATCAGAATTCCACGCGCCACAATTTTCCGTTGGCGCCACCGATCCACACCGACCGGCCGCTGGCGGACACGCCGGTGGTCACGTCGGTGGTGATGATCTGCCAGCTTCGTCCCTCGTCGAGCGTGTAGAACGCGCCACCGAAGCCCACGGCAACCGCGACGCCGGGCCCGGCATCGGGGACCCAGGCGACGCCGGCGAGCGCCCCGGGACGCGGCGGGCGCGGCCGCATCGTCCACGTGCGTCCGCCGTCTGTGGTGATGCCCACCACGGCCTGCGCCGAGTCGGTGCGCAACCGGTTCATGTCGCCTGCTACGGCCATGCCGCGCTGGGGTGACGAGAAGGCCAGCCCGGACAATCCCGAGGCGATGCCGCGGGCGAATGGCGTGTTCTCCGCCATCCAGGTCCGCCCGCCATCCTTGCTGCGAAAAAGGCGCGAGCCGGGCGCCCCCGTGGCCACGAACACCGTGTTCACGTCGGCGTGCACGACGCACAGGCCACTCGCCGCGAAGGCCCCTTCGCCCGGCAGCGGCTCGGGCACGGCCGTTGGCGCGAGCAGGCGCCACGTGTCACCGGCATCATCCGTGCGCAGCAGGTTCGTGCGGCGCTGCGACGCGTCACCGTAGGCGATGCCCGTGGTGCTGTTGCCGAAGGACAGGCAGTCGTAGAACGCGGCGCTGTCGGTGTTGATGAACTGCAGCGTCCACGTCGCACCGCCGTTGGTCGTGCGATAGATACGCGACTTCGGGCCCTCACCGGTGGAGAGGATCCACGCCGTGTCGGCGTTCACCCCGTGCACGTCGCGGAACTCCAGGGAGTCTCCCACCGGTGTCCCGAGGCGCTCCCACATGCGCCCACCGTCGCGCGAGCGCAGCACGTGCCCCTTGTGTCCCGACGCCCAGATCACGAGCGGATTCACTGCGTGCACCGCCTGAATGAGCGCGGAGGCCGGGCTTTCGAGCGGGGTGATGCGAGGAGCCGGCTGCCCGGTGGCGATGGCGGCGACGGGCTGCGCACCGGCAGAAACACCAATCGCCGCCGTGAGCACGGCGGCGATGGCGATGGACGCTCGCGAGGTGATACGCGTAACTGTGGTCATAGCGGGGAGAGTGGGATTCGAACCCACGGTACCGTTGCCGGTACGCCGGTTTTCAAGACCGGAGCCTTAAACCACTCGACCATCTCCCCTGTCCGGGACGGGCCCGGCGCTGCACGGGAAAATAGCGGGACGCCGCCGCGGCGGCAGCGTCCCTACCGCAAATCCCCGTGCTCAGCGACCGGGCAACGGCGGCAACGCGTCGACGAACTTGATGATCTGCTCGCGCTGCGCCGGCGTGGGAATGCGGCCGATGCCGCCGCCGATGTTGTCGATCATGTTCTTCGCCTGGCTCGTCGCCGGCGTGACTGCCGTGATGGCCGGATGCGACAGGCAGAACTTGAGGAAGAACTGTGCATACGTCGTGGCGTCGAACTCCTTCGCCCACTCGGGCAACGGGGTGTTGGCCGCGCGGCGGAAGAGGCTCGTCCGTCCGAACGGCGCATACGCCAGCACGGCGATCTTCTTTTCCTGCGCGAGCGGGAGGATCACCTCTTCCACGTCGCGGTTGTCGGCCGCGTAGTCCACGCCGATGAAGTCGAGCGGCTCGTTGCGCATCACGTCGATGAGCGACGCGTACTGGTTAGGGAACGTGGTGGTGATGCCCACATAGCGCACCTTGCCCGCCTGCTTGAAATCGCGCGCGATCTTCAACTGCGTCGGCGGGTCACCCATGTTGTGCACCTGCAGCAAATCGATTTTCGGCTGGGCGAAGCGCGCCAGGCTCGCCTCGATTTGGGCCCGCGCCGCAGCAGGGTCGGCCGAATTCCCGCCGCGCCCGGCGACGTTGACCTTGGTGGCCCAGAACAGCTTGCCGGCCACCCCCAACTCGTTGACGATCCTGCCTGCCACTTCCTCGGAGGCACCATAGCCGGGTGCCGTGTCGAAGACGCGGGCGCCGCGCTCCACCATGACTTGAAACACGGCCTTCAGCGCTGCCACGTCTTCAGTGCGGGCCACGCTGGCAAAAGTGGCCGAACTGCCCAAGCCGATGACGGGGATCCGTTCGCCTGTGCTCGGAATGGCGCGCTGAATGAGCTGGCCTTGGGACAGGGCCGCGAGAATCCGGGGGCTCAGGGACAGCGTGGCCCCGGCGCCGGCAGCAGCGGTCAGAAAGTCGCGTCGGTTCATCATCACCAAAATTTACGTGCGCGGGTATTATTCCGCAGAGCCCCGCCGGGGCTGCCAATGGGAACCGTCACACCGACTTCTTCGCCGGAGCCGTCATGCGCACCAACAACCCCGTGCTCTCGAAGTTCGCCGAGACCGCACGCAACACCTTCGGACTCGTCGCACCGGGCGCCATGACCGTGGCCGGCACGGCGGGCAAGGCGCTCGTGCTCCTCGCCGTGGTCATCTTCTCGGCCACCATCACCTGGCAGCAGGTGGCCAACGGCCGCCTCGATCTCGTCGTGCCGGCCATGCTGGTCGGTGGGCTCGGCGGGTTCGTGTTTGCGATGGCCACCAGCTTCCGCCCCCGGTGGGCGCCCGTCACGGCGCCCATCTACGCGTCGCTGGAAGGCATCTTCCTCGGGGCGATCTCGGCGCTGTACAACGCCCGCTTCGCCGGACTGCCGCAGCAGGCCGTGTTGCTCACCTTCGGCGTGGCGGCTGGCGTGCTCGTGCTCTACCGCCTTCGGGTGCTGCGCGCGACGCCCATGTTCCAGCGGATGCTCTTCGGCGCGATGATGGGTATCGGCCTCTTCTATCTCGGCTCGTTCCTGCTGTCGCTGTTCGGTGTGCAGATCGGTTACTTCACGAGCAACAGCATGCTGGCCATCGGCATCAACGTGGTCATCGCCGGGGTCGCGGCGCTCAACCTCGTGCTCGACTTCGATCGCATCGAGGAGGGCAGCCGTATGGGCGCGCCCAAGGCCATGGAGTGGTTCGCCGCCTTCGGCCTCATGGTCACGCTGATCTGGTTGTATCTCGAGCTCCTGCGCCTCCTGTCGCGTCTGCAGGGACGTCGCGACTGAGTGTCCGGCGCGTCGCCGGACTGCTTAGACCGCCGAAAACACGAAGCGCCGCGGCCATGTCGGTCGCGGCGCTTCGTGTGTGTTGCCGGACGATCGGCGATTACTTCGGCCACCCCGTCATCGGGATGCCCGTGATGCGCAGCGCGTTCTGGTAGTAAACCTTCTTGAGCACCACGTCCGGCAGGTCGATGCCGTACAACTTCCAGAAGGCGTGATAGTCGCGGTAATAATCGAAGTAGTCGTCGCGCGTTTCGAGCACGCGCCAGTAGTACGGATACTCTTCCGGCTGGTAGCTGTCCTTGCCGAAGAGAATGCGGTCCTGGTACTTCACGAAGAAGTCGTGTGCCGCGCGTGGCTGACGGCCGATGTCGTACAGGACAGCCCCCATTTCGCCGAGCACGTTCGGCATCTCGTCGAACATCTTGCCGAGGCGACCGAGATCGTTGGCGTGCCAGCCCAGGTGCGCCGCCACGAACGTGGTCTGCGGGTTGGCCTTGAACAGGCTGTCGCGCTCCGCCATGAGCTGATCGAAGCTCGGATAGCGATCCTGCGGATAGTGCCGCTCGGGGAAAAGCGACTGCTCGAGCCACCGCTCGTTGGTGTAGTCCACCGTGCGGAAGAATTCCTGCGGGTCTGCCGTGTGAATGAACACCGGCAGCTTGAGGCGTGCCGCCGCCGCCCACACCGGCTTGAGCTCGGGGTCGTTGAGCTTCAGGCGCGCTCCATCGGCCTTCTTGTTGGAAAGGCCGAAGCCCTTGCCAATCTCGCCGATTCCCACAGCACCGGCCTTATTGTCCGCCTCCAGTTGCGCCACGGCCTTCTCGGCCCAGCCCGGGGTACCCACGCCGTTGAAGTTGATGCCGGTGAGGAAGCGAACGCGCTCCTTCATCGTCTTCGACTGATTCACCAGCGCGATGCCTTGCGTGAGCCGGTCGCCGGATACGTTTCCCGCCACCAGCATGAGCCGCACGTTGATCGAGTCGAGCTGCACGCCGAACTTCTCGAGCGCCTCCGCACTGCCGATCTGCGGACCGCCGGGATGGCCGTGAAAGTCTACCACGGGAAACTTCGCCTTCATGCGCACCGTGGCCGGTACCCTGAGGGTGCTCTTCGGGCGATAGTCCACGATGCTCGGCACGGCGCCTTCTGGCGCAAGGCAGGTGCGCGGCCGGACCTCCGTGGTGCCTGCCGGGCACTCCTCGCCTGGCTTGATTTGCGTACCACCACGGAATCCCTGCGCCATGGTGGTGCAGGGAAGAGCGAGCGAAAGCAACGGGAAGAGCGAACGGGAGACGCGACGCACGGGTGCTCCGGGAGTTTCGGTCGGGAAGAAACGACAAGGGGACCGCCTGCTGAATCTACGCGGAGGTGGTCCCCTTGGTTCGGCCGCGTGGCCGGAGCGCGTCTCGGTTACTTCCTGCTCGTATCCGCCGGGAGCAGCAGCGGTTGCGCGGCCGTGTCGGCCCCAGGCGCGATCGGCAACGTAGGCTGGCGATCGAAACCGAAGATCTGCGCGCGGCGCATGGCCGTGGCGACCTGCTTGGACTGGTCGTACACGGTGCGCGACTCGGGGATCTTGCCGCTCTGTGCCAGTGCCTCGGCGAGTGTGACCCCACTGATGACGTAGAGGTCGGGGATGCCCACGGAGGCATCGTCCACCCACCCGTCACGCGCCGCCAGCGACTTGGTGGCCGTGAACACGTTCGTCCAGAGCTCCAACGAGCGCTTCACGTCCATCGCGCCCTCGCCCTGGATGAGTACGATGTCCGGCCCCGGTACCACGGGCTGCGGCAACAACTTCTTGGTGAGTCCCTGCGTGACGACGTACCGCTCGAGGCCAAGCTCGTACGGATACCCGCCGGCGGTGCGACTGAAGAAAATGCCACGGTCGGGGAAGGCATCGCGGATCATGAAGTAGACCATCTGGTCGGCCTTCATGATCTGCGGCAGGCGCGGTTGCGCAATGATCTCGCCCTTCTGGAAGGCGGCGTTCTCCGGCGTGGCAATGGCCAGCGGCAGCGCGTCGGCTTCGTCGAAGGTCATCTTCACCGGCGGGCCGCTTGGCTGCTTCTTGCCCATCCCCTTGTACATCGCCGGCCCGTTGGCTTCGTCGTACGGGTACGACTCGCGGCGCAGCAGCTGGCGCACGTACCAGTCGGTGTTGAGCAGCGACGTATTGGCAACGATGACGTCCTTGCGGATGCCCTCCACCTCCTGGGCGTACCACAGCGGGAAGGTGTCATTGTCGCCGACGGTGATGAGAATGCCGTACGGCTCCACTGAGTTGAGGAGGTCGCGCGCGAAGTCGGTCGTGTCGGTCTGACCGCCGCGCGACGCTTGTGTCCAGTTGCCGAAAAGCGGGATGAACGCGATGGCGAGCAACGGCGATGCCATGAGGAAGCTGCGCGTACGCGGCTCGCTTACCGTCTGCTTGCCCAGCTTCACCTCGTCGGCCCCGAACAGCGTGGCCACCGTCTCCCACAGATAAAAGAGGCCGAGCGCCGCCCAGACACTGAGTGCGGAGAAGCTCCACAGGTAGAAGTAGTCGCGGTCGCGCACTTCACGGGGGACGCTGTCGCCCAACTCGGGCGCCTGCGAGTGGCCGTACTTGAAGTTGAGGTAGAAGATGAGCCCCAACGTCATCGTGGCCACCAGCGGCCCGAAGAACCAGAAGCTGCGCCGGTCCTTCTGGAAGTGCATCCATCCACCGAGGATCACGAGAATGAAGTAGAACACCGCGAGGCCATTCTGCAGCCCGGGGTTCTCGTTGTAGGCGTCGCGCAGCCACTGCCACTTGAAGTACAACCAGTACATCCCCAGCTGCGCGGCAAACGGCGCCTGGCGCTCACCGAGCTCCGGCTTCCCGTACTGGCCGCGGTTGAAGTTGTACATGAAGCGGTCGTACGTGAGCTGGCTGAACGTGCAGTCGGCCTTGATCTCCGTGGCGCAGCCGGTGGGCTCGCCTTCGTTGATGGCCGGGAAATGCGCGGCCCGGATGGGCTGGGTGGCGAACGGCGTAAGTCCGAACACCAGCGCCGCGGCACACGCCACGAGCAACTTCCAGCGCAGCAGCGTCTGTGGGCGGCGGATCAGTACCGCGAAGCCCACCGCCGGTGCGGCGAGCATGCCGGCCATGTGGTTGGTATAGCCGAGCCCGAGCAGATACGCGATAAGGACCAGTAGTCGATCGGCCGTGCGAGATTCCGGATCGTCACACCAGCGCACGGTCAGCCAGCAAATGATGGCCAGCCCCACGAGCGATACGGTGTACACCTTCTCGTTCACGACCGACTGGTTCCACACCGTGAAGGCCGTGGCGCCGATGAGCACCGCGAGCGAACCGCCCACGATGCGCTGCCAGCGGCGGGGCATCCACTGCACCAGCACGCGTTCGGTGACGAGGAACCAGAACATCGCGCTCACCGCGCTCGACAACGCCGCTAGCACATTGATGCGCATGGCCACGGTCGGCGCGATCGGGAGGATGCTGAAGACCCGCCCGATGAGCACGAAGAACGGATTGCCCGGCGGGTGCGGAAGGCCCAGCACGTAGGCGGCCGCGATGTACTCGCTGGTGTCCCACATCGACGTGGTGGGGGCGAGCGTGACAAGGTACAGCAGGAACGCCACGAGCCCCGCGATCGCGGCGGCGAGGTAGGACGGTCGGTAATCGAGTTCGGCGGCCTCGGCGCGCGTGGCGCCGTAACTGGCAGAGGTCGCGGATGCGGTCGCGGCGACGGTCATGGACTGATCGGAGGGTGTGCAGCCGGCGCCCGGATGGGCCGCCGGAATTCCAGTGCCGGAATCCGGTTACCCGGATTACCTGCAATCACGGAAGTTCGCCCCGTGTGGGAAGGGGCACAACCCGTTCCGGAGGCTCCGCCGGGCTCCCAACGGTCACGCTGCAGGCCTCGATGGCTTAGCTTAAGCGGCACGGCGGGCAGGGCGTGCCCTCAGCGGACTCCCCCCGGCAATCACCGTTCCGTCACATCTGTCCGGCCCGGGTATGCACAAGCGCGATTTTCTCCGTACTCTCGGCGGTGCCGCCATCGGCCTCGCGCTCTCGCCCGCCGAGCGGCGGCTCCTGGCCGCCACGCCACCGGCCGCGCTGGCGCGCCGCGAAGACTTCTGGACGGAGCTGCGGGCCCGGTACGTGGTCCCCACGGACTTCATCCACCTGGAGCACGGGTACTACTCCATGCAGTCGCAGCCGGTGCTGGAGCGCTACCTCCAGCACATCCGCGACGTGAACGCCGTGAGTTCGCGGTACATGCGCACGGTGCAGTATCCGAACAAGAACCGGGTGCAGGGCAAGCTCGCCGCTCTCGCCGGATGTCGCACCGACGAGCTCATCATCACACGCAACACCACCGAATCACTCGATACGGTGATCAGCGGGTTCGACTGGAAGGCGGGCGACGAAGCGGTGATGAGCGTGCACGACTACGGTGCGATGCTCGATCAGTTCAAGCTCATGGAGCGGCGTTGGGGCATCGTGAACACGCGCGTGACCGTGCCGCTCGACCCGAAGTCCGACGACGAGGTGGTGCAGGTGTACGCCAACGCCATCACGCCGCGCACCAAGCTGCTGATGGTGTGTCACATGATCAACATCACCGGCCACGTGCTTCCGGTGCGGAAGATCTGCGACATGGCCCATGCGCGCGGAGTCCCGGTGATGGTGGACGGCGCACACGCTTTTGCGCAGCTCGACTTCCGCATCCCCGACCTCGACTGCGACTTCTACGGCGCCTCCCTCCACAAGTGGCTGGGAGCGCCGTTGGGGGCGGGGATCCTGTACGTGAAGCCCGGCGCGCTCGAGAAGCTCTGGCCCCTTTTTGGCGACGAAGGCGTTGCGGTCAACGATATCCGCAAACTCAATCATACAGGCACGCACCCGGTCGCGACCGATCTCGCCATCGAGGACGCGATCGCCTTTCACGAGTCCATCGGCATCCAGCGCAAGCAGGAACGGCTGCGTTGGCTGCAGCAGTACTGGACCACCAAGGTGCGGGGCATTCCGCGGGTGCAGGTGTTCACGCCGACCGACCCGTCGCGCACGGGGGCCATCGCCAACGTCGGCATCGGGGGGATGAAACCCGGCGTGCTCGCTTCGGCGCTCATGGACCGGTACCGCATCTTCACCGTGGGCATCAACACGGCGGGCGTGACCGGTGTTCGGGTCACCCCACAGCTGTTCACGACCACGGCGGAACTCGATGCGCTGGTGCGGGCGATCACGGAGCTCGCCCGCGGCTGATCAGTGGCGGAACAGCCGCTCGCCGGTGAACACCATGGCGATTCCATGTTCGTTGGCGGCGGCAATCACTTCGTCGTCGCGCACCGAGCCCCCGGGCTGCACGATGCAGGTCACGCCCGCCGCGGCGGCCTGGTCGATACCATCGCGGAACGGAAAGAACGCATCGCTGCCGAGCGCCGAGCCCTTGGTGTCGTGACCCAGCGTGGTGGCCTTGTGCACCGCCACGAAGCTCGCATCCACGCGGCTCATCTGACCGGCGCCGATGCCGATGGTCGCGCCGTTG
>Ga0222712_10007175_pt1 | contig 10845 bp, 11 predicted proteins | sample C33_657DmetaG_FD_165043 | JGI IMG/M metagenome (GOLD analysis project Ga0222712, IMG submission 165043) | Estuarine water microbial communities from San Francisco Bay, California, United States - C33_657D | ecosystem: Environmental > Aquatic > Marine > Unclassified | place: USA: California... | reverse complement strand
TGATTTCCGGCAGCAGCTCCTCCTCGAGTGTCAGCAGCTCTTCCGGCGCATACATCGGGAAGGACAGAACGTTGGTCGGCTTGTCCTTGTCCCGATATTGCCGGTTAAGGGCATGGACTTCCACGTCGCTTGTCAGCCGGATGGCGATTTCGACAGGCGTGTCGGACCGCGCCAGCCCGTCAAAGGGCGTCCGCGAAATGGCCGAGGAAACTGCCGTCCGGCCAAGCGCTTCCCAGTTCGTGCCCTTGTCCCAGCCTTCATCAATGATCGCCGCCTCAATCATCGCGGTGCGCTGTCTGGCCCTTCATAGGCTTCGACGATCCGCCCGACGATCGGGTGGCGCACAACGTCGGCGGCGTTGAAGCGGATGACGGAAACACCCTCCACCCCCTCCAGACGGTTTACAGCATCCGCCAGACCGGACTTGCTGGGGTCCGGCAAGTCGACTTGCCGTGGGTCCCCGCAAATGACCATGCGGCTGTTCATGCCGAAGCGCGTCAGGAACATCTTCATCTGGTTGGGCGTCGTGTTCTGCGCTTCGTCTAAAATGATGAAGCTCTCAGCCAGCGTGCGGCCGCGCATGAAGGCGATCGGCGCGATTTCGATTTCGCCAGAACTGATGCGGCGCTCCACCTGTTCGGCGGGCAGGGTATCGTAAAGCGCGTCGTAAAGCGGGCGGAGATAGGGGTCGACCTTCTCCTTCATATCGCCGGGCAGAAAGCCCAGACGCTCGCCCGCTTCCACAGCCGGGCGGGAGAGGATGAGCCGGTCCACAGATCCGGTGATGAGTTGCGATACGGCCTGTGCAACCGCCAGATAGGTCTTGCCCGTCCCTGCCGGCCCAAGCGCGAAGATAATGTCGTTGCGGACCAGCGCTTCCATGTAGCGGATCTGCGTGGCCGAGCGCGGCACGATGGTCTTCTTGCGTGTGCGGATCATCACGGGCGGCACATCTGCAGCGTCATTCTTGATGATGCCGTCCAGCGTCGGTTCGGCCGACATGGAGATGATGCCCGACACAGTGCCCGCGTCGATTTCCTGCCCATGGACGATGCGGTTGTAGAGGCCGGTCAGCACATCACGCGCCCGCGCGATGGACTCGGCCTCCCCCTCAATCTGCAGCTTGTTACCGCGTGCCGCGATATACACCCCGAGTGCGTTTTCGATCGCGACCAGATTCTGGTCATATTGCCCGAAAACTTGGCCAAGAAGCTGCGGTTTATCGAAGATGACTTCGAGGCGGGCTTTGTCGCCCGATTGGGCGGTTTGGGGTTTACGCGACATTCAGCTCCTTGTCGGCAAGAGAGCCTGCAAGGCTATTTGGCCCCGCAGACAACAGATGAACAGCAACCATATCACCGATTTGTGCATCGGTCATGACATGAACCGACTGCAACCAGGGTGTTTTACCGATTTTTTGGCCGGGCAATTTTCCGTTGCGTTCCAGCAACACCTTAACTGTTTGGCCGACGCTCGCTTCGTTGAAAGCGAGCTGCTGTTGGTTGAGGAGCGCCTGCAATCTTTCGAGGCGATCATCCATGGTTTCGGGCGCGATATGACCGTCCATGGTTGCCGCCGGCGTGCCGGGGCGGGAAGAGTATTTGAAACTAAAGGCCAGCGAATATCGGGTCGCGCGGATGATATCGAGCGTCTCTTCAAACTCCGCTTCCGTCTCTCCGGGAAAGCCGACGATGAAGTCGCCCGACACGGCAATGTCGGGCCGCACGGCGCGGACGCGGTCCATGATGGCCAGATAGGATGCCGCTGTGTGCTTGCGGTTCATCGCCTTTAAAATGCGGTCACTCCCCGATTGGACGGGCAGGTGCAGGAACGGCATCAGCTTCTCGACATCTGCGTGCGCCTGGATCAGGCCCTCGGTCATGTCGTTCGGGTGGCTGGTCATATAACGGATACGGTGAAGGCCGCTGATCTTGTCGAGTGCGCGGATCAAATGATCCAGACCATTGGCGCCTTCGGACCATGCGTTGACGTTCTGGCCGAGCAGCGTGATTTCCTTGGCACCACCGTCGACCAAGGCTTTGGCCTCATCGACAATCGCGTCAAAGCTGCGGCTGATTTCTCCGCCGCGGGTATAGGGCACGACGCAATAGGTGCAGAACTTGTCGCAGCCTTCCTGCACCGTCAGGAAAGCGGATGCGCCGGTGCGCTTGCGGACGGGCAGCTTGCCGAACTTTTCCAGCCCCGGCAGGTCCAGATCATGGACGCGTTCCCCGCGCGTTGCGCGTTCGATCATCTGGGGCAGCGCATGATAGGCCTGGGGCCCGACGACAATGTCGACGTCCTTGGTCCGGCGGGTCACCTCGGTCCCTTCGGCCTGCGCGACGCACCCGGCCATCGCGATCATCGGGCGGGTGCCGTCCTCCCGGCGCTGGCGCCCGATTTCGGAGTAGACTCGTTCGGCGGCGCGCTCGCGGATGTGGCAGGTGTTGAATACGACAAGATCCGCCTCGGCCTCCGGGCTGGCGACCATGCCTTCTGCGCCCAGCATTTCGGTCATCCGCTCCCCGTCATAGACGTTCATCTGGCAACCGAAGGATTTGACGTGGAATGTTTTGGGGGCGGGGCGAGTCATGCGGCGGCCCTAGCTGACGCCCAGTGCAGCCGCAATCTCGGCGCGACTATGCGCGGCGATTGCCTTGCGGTCGGCAAAGTCGGCGTGGGATAGGGGCTCCAGGAAATGGAGGGTCACCGGAAAGCGTCCCCGCCGCCCCAAAACGCGCAGGGCATTCGCGCCGAAGGACTCTTCTCCCACCCAGGCAATGTCCGCTGCGACCGCGCCATAATCTATGGCGACAGGCTGGATGGATATCTGTTCCGGTGCCGGTGTAACGGCGGCAATCAGCGATGTGCGAAATGCCAATAACTGGCGCCCGTCATGGGTCGTGCCTTCGGGGAACAGCGTGACGGGTTGGCCGGATGTCAGCGCCGTCTGCAAGGCTGTCGCCTGATGGTGGGCCGTATGTCGGCTTTCACGTTCGACATACACAGTGTTGTTGCTTGTCGTCAGCCAACCGATCAGAGGCCATGGCTTCATGTCTGCCTTTGCGACAAAGGCACAGCGCGTCCTTCCCGCCAAGGTGAGGATGTCGAGCCAGCTGACGTGATTGGCGATGTAGAGGACATTGCGGCGGATAGGCCGGCCGGTCACGCGGACATCAGCCCCGGCGATTTTTGCCGCGAGCGCCAGAAACAGGCCTGCAATGGGGGACTGGCGATCAAACAGGCGCCAAAGCAGATGCGGCAAGATGAAAACGGCAAGGACAAGGACGATGCCCCCGATCCTGACCCAAGCCCGCACGCTTGCGGTGTCAGCTCTTGCGATCGAGCGCGACGCCATAGAGTTCCATGCGGTGGTCAACGAGGCGGAAGCCAAGCCGTTCGGCAATGACCTTCTGCAACGCTTCCAGTTCAGGATCGACAAATTCGATGACGCGGCCGGTTTCAACATCAATCAAATGGTCATGATGGGCTTCGGCGGCGGCTTCGTAGCGGGACCGGCCATCGCCAAAGTCATGCCGCTCCAAAATACCGGCTTCTTCAAAAAGGCGGACCGTCCGATACACTGTGGCAATTGAAATGCCCGGATCCACAGCTGACGCCCGTTCGTGAACGGCCTCGACGTCCGGATGGTCTGCGGCTTCAGAGAGGACCTTGGCAATCACGCGCCGCTGATCGGTAATGCGCAAGCCCTTCTCCTGGCACAGCGCTTCTACATCGATATGTCGGTTCATCAGTAAAACTCGGGGCCAGAAAGCAGGATCATCTCCCGCCTTCTAGCCCCCAATTCGTCTCACGGAAAGAAGAGTTATTTCTTCTTCACACGTGCGCCCGGCTTACGACCGAGGCCGATCTTCACTGCAAGCGTGCGGCGCTGTTCGGCATAGTTCGGTGCAACCATTGGGTAATCCTTGGGCAGGCCCCATTTGGCGCGATAGTCATCCGGCGTCATGCCATAGTGCGTCATCAGGTGACGCTTGAGCATCTTCAGCTTCTTTCCGTCTTCAAGGCAGACAATGAAGTCCGGCTTGATCGAAGAACGGATCGAAACAGCTGGTTCCAGCTTCGTCTCTGCCGGTGCGACAGGGCCGCCAAGAGCAGCAAGCGCACCATGGACGTTTGAAATCAGATGGGGAAGGTCGGAAACGGCAACGGAGTTGTTGCTGACATGTGCGGCGACAATATCAGCCGTCAATGTGATGAGCGTTTCTTTAAGTTCAGTAGCTTCGGTCATTTATTTCTCACTTTCTGGAAACTGAGCGACCGCCTTCTGACGTGCCTCCCCAGCCATTGCAAAAACATTATCGACCATCATGGTTATAACAAACCAGTCAATAAATATTCAAGACGCAATTTCATAGCGCAAAGTTAGTGCGTTGAAATAATCGCCAGACTTACCGCGATAGTAGTTTTCACGCCGTCCGACTTGTAAGAAACCGACGCGCAAGTAAAGCGCGAGTGCCGGATTGCCCTCCCGGACTTCTAGGAAGACCATTTTGGCCCCTTTTTTGGCAGATTGGTCAATGACTGCTTTTGCGAGGCTGTACCCGACGCCTGATCGCTGCGCGTCAGGATGGGTCGCAATCAGCAATAATTCTGATTCTTCAAAGACCGTGCGGGAAAGTGCAAAGCCGACTATGGCGTTTTCTCTCCGCGCGACCAGTAATTCAGATCCGGTTATACTCAACATTCCAAGACATTGGCCGGAATTCCAAGCTTCACCAAAGGCAGGATCAAAAGCGGCGTCCATCACCGGCATGATGTCTTCCACGCAACGGAAGTCCGCCGGGGCAATATCGATCAACGCACTCACGGATTTGGTTTAGCATCCGGCGCCCGCCCGTAAAGCGCGGTAGCGGGTCTTTGTCGTAAGTCTTCGGGCAGCAGGCAGGCCTTGCGGGCATCGGGCCCGATGTTGACGGCCTCCCCCGCGTCGATCCGTGCCGCAGCAGATCCGGCGACAAGCGGATGATGCGGGACGGCGTCAGGCCGCAAGGATTGAAGCTCATTCAATGCACGCAGGGGGTGATTGGCAAAGCGTTGGACGAAGACTTCGCCATGGCCACCCTCAATGGCAATCACCGCTTCGGTCGCCTCGGGCCGTTGTTCAAAAAGGGTCGCGGCCAACAGGGCGTGGGTTGAATAGCCCGTGACGGGCACACCCCAGGCCAGACCCAGCGCTTTGGCTGCAGCCAACCCGACGCGCACGCCCGTAAAGCTGCCGGGTCCACAATTCACCAACACGCTGTCCGCGCGCCCGCCGCCCGGAAGTTCGGCGATCATCGGGACGAGCCGTTCGGCATGGCCCCTGGCCACATCTTCATGGACGTGGGCGACCACGCGGTTGCCCTCGATCAGAGCCACCGAGCAGGCCGTCGTTGCCGTCTCGATGACGAGGATCATGCGCGTGTCAGACGACCGTGTTGAACCGGTCAAAACCGGGGCGGGGGGAGCGATCAAAGATGGACGCCGGGTCCCCATAGCCGAGCGTCGAAATGAAGTTCGACTTCACCTTCGTGCCGGCAAAGAAGGCTGCATCCACGGCATCGTTCGAAAAGCCCGACATCGGCCCGGTATCAAGCCCCAGCGCGCGGGCCGCCAGCATGAAATAGGCGCCCTGAAGCGTCGAATTGCGGAATGCGGTGGAATGGATCATCGCGTCATTGCCAGCAAACCAGCTTCGCGCATCGGCGTGCGGGAAGAGTTCGGGCAGCTGCTCATAAAACTCCATGTCCATGCCGATGATGACAGAGACTGGCGCGCTCAGGATCTTTTCGCCATTGGAGGGCATGGTCAGTGCGGCGAGCTTTTCCTTGGCTTCTTGGCTGACGCACCAGATCAGGCGCGCGGGCAGGCAATTGGCCGAGGTTGGTCCGTACTTCATCAGTTCCCAAATGGCATCCAGCTGCTCAGTCGTGACGGCTTTATCGAGATAGCCGTTGTAAGTGCGCGCGGTGCGGAACAGCTGATCGAGCGCCGCGTCGTTGAGAGGCTGGGCCATGGGTCGTGTCCTGTCTTTAGAGGGTGAGATTAGATCGCGAGGACTTCGGTTACTTCGGGCACATAGTGCTTCAGCAACTGCTCAATGCCGTTCTTGAGTGTCGCGGTTGACGATGGGCAGCCGGCACAGGCGCCCTGCATCTTCAGATAAACCACGCCCTTTTCAAACCCGCGATAGACGATGTCGCCGCCGTCATTGGCAACGGCGGGGCGGATGCGGGTTTCGATCAGTTCCTTGATCTGGACGATCACGTCTTCATCTGCCGGATCATCCTGGAACTGGGACTCTTCGGCAGGCACGCTGAAGCTGGCGGATGCCGGCTTGAACAGCGGCATGTTCGCGGAGAAATGGTCGAGCAGGATCGACAGCACATCGGGCTTCAGATGCGCCCAAGATGTGCCCGGCCCTGCGGTGACCGAAATGAAGTCGCGTCCGAAGAACACACCTTCCACATCACCCAGCGTGAACAGGGCTTCTGCAAGCGGGGAGGCCTCCGCCTCTTCCGGCGAGGCAAAGTCCCGGGTGCCCGCGCTCATGACCGCGCGACCGGGCAGGAACTTAAGCGTCGACGGATTCGGAGTGGTTTCGGTTTCTATCAGCATGGTCTCTATCTGGGGGCTGCGGCGCGCGCGATCAAGCGGCTTTACGGACAAAGACGGTGCCCACTGAATATCCGGCGCCGAAAGAACAGATCAGCCCCACATCGCCCGCGGCCAGATCTTGGCTGTGTTTGTGGAATGCGATGACTGACCCTGCCGATGACGTATTCGCATAAGTGTCCAGCACGGTCGGGCTTTCATCCGGCTCGGCCTCATGGCCCAGCACGCGTGACGCGATGAGGCGGTTCATGCCGGCATTGGCCTGATGCAGCCACATCCGGCGCAGCTGCTCCGGTGCCAGCGACAGCCGGTCGAGTTGCTGGAGGATAAGGTCCGCCACCATCGGCACGACTTCCTTAAAGACCTTGCGCCCTTCCTGAACAAACAGCTTGTCGCGTGCATCGCGCGCTTCCGGGGCTGCGCGGTTGAGGAAGCCGAAATTGTTGCGGATGTTGTTGGAGAATTGGGTCTTCAACTTAGTGCCGAGGATGTCCCAATGGCCCGCCGGTGCCAGCGACTTTTCCTCAACGAGGATGGCGGTGGCCACATCGCCGAAGATGAAGTGGCTGTCCCGGTCGCGCCAGTTGAGGTGGCCGGAACAGATTTCGGGGTTCACGACGAGGACGGATTTGGCATTGCCCGCGCGGATAAAGTCGGCCGCTGTCTGAATGCCAAAGGTTGCCGACGAACAGGCGACGTTCATGTCAAAGCCAAAGCCGTCAATGCCGAGCGCGTCCTGAATTTCCACGGCAATCGCGGGATAAGCGCGCTGGAGGTTGGAGCAGGCGCACAGCACAGCGTCGACATCTGATGCGTCCCGTCCGGCGCGGGCCAGCGCTTCACGGGCAGCCGCGACGCCCATTTCGGCGAGGATCGACAGCTCTTCATTCGGGCGCTCGGCGATGCGCGGACACATGATGTCGGGGTCAAGGATGGGCGCCTTGGAGACGACATGGCGGGATTTGATGCCGCTCGCCTTCTCGATGAACTCAACCGAGCTGGGCTGCAAAGCTTCCACGTCTCCCCGCGCGATGGCGTCTGCATGGTCTGTGTTGAAGCGGTCGACATAGGTGTTGAAGCTGGCGACCAGCTCTTCATTCGAGATGCTCTCGGGCGGTGTGTACAGTCCGGTTGCGGAAATGACCGGAGTGAATTGGCTGGTCATTCAGGGTCCCCTTATGACAAATTTTTTCGTGCCCTAGACCGGAGACTCCGGGCGCGCAATGGCGGGATTTACGCCTACAATCCAAGCCTGTTTGCGGAAAAGGTCCCCTTTCCCCTTGCGCAAACCCGTTGCCGTCCGCCACATTAGGGGGATGTTGCGTCAGTACGAACTTGTTGAAAAGGTAAAGGGTTACGACCCGGATGCAGATGAGGATCTGCTGAACAAGGCCTATGTGTTCTCCATGAAGGCGCATGGAACGCAAATGCGCGCGTCGGGCGACCCCTATTTCAGCCATCCGATTGAGGTGGCCGGCCTGCTGACCGATCTGAAGCTGGATGACGAGACGATCGCCACCGCCATCCTGCACGACACGATTGAGGACACGCTCGCCACAGCTGAACAAATCGAAAAACTGTTCGGCGCCAATGTCGCGCGGCTGGTGGATGGCGTCACCAAGCTGTCCAAGATCGAAGCATTGACCGAGAATGAGCGGGCGGCGGAGAACCTTCGCAAGTTCCTGCTCGCCATGTCGGATGACATCCGCGTCCTGCTGGTGAAGCTCGCTGACCGGCTGCACAATATGCGCACGCTGCACTTCATCAAGAGTGAGGAGAAGCGCCGCCGGATCGCCCGCGAGACGATGGACATCTACGCACCGCTCGCTGAGCGGATTGGCATGTACGAGTTCATGAAGGAGATGCAGACGCTCTCCTTCCGGGAGCTTGAGCCCGAAGCTTATGCGTCGATCACCAAGCGGCTGGAGCAGCTGCAGGAAGGCGGCGGAGACCGGATCGCGCGGATCAGTTCCGGGATGAAGATGTTGCTGTCGCGCGCAGGGATTGAGGCGGACGTCAGCGGGCGCGAAAAGCATCCCTATTCCATCTGGCGCAAAATGGCGGAGCGCCATATCAGCTTTGAACAATTGTCGGACGTCATGGCCTTCCGCGCCATCGTTCCCGATACTGAGGCGTGCTACAATGCGCTGGGCCTGATCCACCGTCGCTGGCCGATGGTGCCGGGTCGCTTTAAGGATTACATCTCCACCCCGAAGCGCAACGGATATCGCTCGCTCCACACGTCGGTGATCCACAACGAAAAAGTGCGTATCGAAATCCAGATCCGCAGCCGGGAAATGCACGCACAGGCCGAATATGGCTATGCCGCGCACTGGGCCTATAAAGCGGGCGTCGCGCAGCCTGTATCCCAGACCGCGTGGATCCAGGACCTTGTCGAAATCCTTGATCATGCCGAAAGCCCGGAAGAGCTGCTCGAGCATACACGCATGGCGATGTATCAGGATCGCATCTTCGCGTTCACGCCCAAGGGCGAGCTGATCCAGTTGCCCAAGGGCGCGACGCCGGTGGACTTCGCTTATGCCATCCACACGACCTTGGGGGACACGTCTGTCGGCGCCAAGATTAACGGGCGCGTCGTTCCCCTGCGGACAGCCATTGAAAATGGCGATCAGGTCGAAATTCTGAAATCCAAGGCGCAGGAGCCGCAACCGGTCTGGCTCGGTTTTGCGGTGACCGGCAAGGCACGTGCCGCCATCCGCCGCTTCGTGCGCAATAAGGAAGAAGATGAACTGATCGCGCTGGGCCAGAGCATCTATGGTGAAATTGCCGCGCGGCTTCCGGGCAAGCTTGGCAAAACGGCGATGGCAGAAGCCATCAAGCGGCTGAAGGTCAAAGATGAAGATGGACTGATGACGGCCATTGCGCGCCAGAGCGTGACCGACGCCCAGCTGATGGATGCGCTCATGCCCGGCTCTGCGGCCAAGGCCAATGGCAAGCTGCCGGGTCAGCGTCAGGCCATCTCCATTCGCGGGCTTCGCCCCGGCGTGGCCTTTGACCTAGCTGAATGTTGCCGCCCCGTGCCCGGAGACCGGATTGTCGGTCTACGCCGTCCCGATGAAGCGATTGAGGTCCACACGATTGATTGCCCGAAGCTGGCGGATGGCGTGGATGCTGACTGGCTCGATCTGGCCTGGGGCGATGGATCGGACGGCGGCACGGCGCGGCTCAACATCATTGTGCGTAACCAGCCAGGGTCGCTCGCCGTTGTCGCGGGCATCTTCGGGCAGAATGAGGCCAATATCCTCAACCTGCGTATGGAAAACAGGGATGCGAGCTTCCACACATTCTTTGTGGATCTGGAAGTGCGTGATTTGCAGCATCTGACCCGTATTTTGGCGGCGCTGCGTGCGGCAGATGCCGTCGTCCAAGCGGAACGGATGTAACCCATGGCCACACCCGTTCCCCAGCCCGACTTTTCCTGCCAGATGCGCAATCCCGTGCTGCTGGAAGCGGCTGTCGCGCTCAACGAGAACCGTCTGCATGATGCAGAGCCGCTGCTGCGCCAGCATTTGAAGGCGGACCCGTTTGACGTTGCCGCCATCCGCATGATGGCGGAACTGGCAGGCCGCATTGGCCGCCTAAAGGATGCCGAAGCGCTGCTCCGCCGCGCGGTGGAACTGGCGCCCAACTTCATTCCGGCGCGGTCCAATCTGGCGATTGTGCTCTATCGCCAAAACCGCGCAGATGAGGCGATTTCCGAACTGGAGACGCTGTCCGCGCTCGACCCGGATGATGTGACGCATGACAGTCTGAAAGCTGCGGCCAAGGGTCGACTGGGCGACTATGAAGAAGCCATTGAACTCTATGGTTCCGTGCTGGAACGCTTCCCCGGCCAGCCCAAGATCTGGATGTCTTATGGCCATTTGCTGAAGACCGTTGGCCAGCAGGCAGAAAGCGTTGCCGCCTATCGCCGCGCGCTCGATATTGCGCCGGGACTGGGTGAAGTCTGGTGGAGCCTCGCCAATTTGAAGACGGTGCGGTTCGACGATGCTGACATCGCATTGATGGAGGCCGGGCTGGCGCGCACCGACATTTCTTCGGAAGACCGCTTCCACCTCCATTTCGCGCTCGGCAAGGCGCTGGAGGACCGCAAGGAGGCCGCCGCATCCTTCCACCATTATGATGAGGGCAATCGCCTGCGTGCGGCAGAACTGGAAAGCCATGAACGCAATGTCTCGCGCCATGTTAAGGTCGCTAAGGCGCTGT
>Ga0222712_10007174_pt1 | contig 10845 bp, 9 predicted proteins | sample C33_657DmetaG_FD_165043 | JGI IMG/M metagenome (GOLD analysis project Ga0222712, IMG submission 165043) | Estuarine water microbial communities from San Francisco Bay, California, United States - C33_657D | ecosystem: Environmental > Aquatic > Marine > Unclassified | place: USA: California... | reverse complement strand
ACCTTCTTCAGCCTTGCGTTCTCCTGCTCCAACTGGCGCAGTCTGCGAACCTCATCAACGGCCATGCCGCCATACTGCTTGCGCCAGGTGTAGATGCTCTGCTCGCTGACCCCGTTGACCTTGGACACCGCAGCCACTGATGTGCGGTCCGCCTCGCGCAGCATCTTGACGATCTGATCTTCCGTAAATCGACTCTTCTTCATGCCTCACCTCGATTGAGGGGGCCATACTCTCAAGTTTTAACTGGTCCGAAAATAGCCGGGCAGGTCAGCTGCTCCGAAATACACTATGAGAAAACACAAGACTAAGTAATAGGTTGTTGGTGTAAGAATATCGAAAGCCATTCCAGCAGCACTAACGCCCTCTGGCGTGACGCCAGTAATAACAGAGATCAAAATTATCGCTGATATCAGCAATAGATTTCTTCGCTCAACACTTATGAATCGTGAATATGATTCTAGAATAAGCTGATGAATTATTTTGTCTCGCTCAGGATCTAAGTCTTCTCGGATATCAACCATTAAACATGCCTGTTAAATATAGTTAATCATTTACAATTCAGCACTTCTCATGTGGTTTTGCACCCTTTTAGAAAGCTAAAAGTATGCTATGAGTATGCTATAGGATTTGGTAAGGCTAAAGGAATTAAAAACTAAGGAAATCAGAGGGTTATGGTGCCCAGGGGCGGAATCGAACCACCGACACGAGGATTTTCAATCCTCTGCTCTACCGACTGAGCTACCTGGGCGTCAAGAAACCTGCGGGCTTGCGGGCATGTGCCTGCCGCCGGTTTTGACAAGGCGCGTATTAAACCTGCGAAGCCCGGGCCGAGTCAAGCGCGAGATTTCAGGCCTGCGGGGGCACGTAGCCGGACGCCGTGTCGTGGCTTTCGTTGTTCAGGAACTTCTGCATTTCGTCCTGCAGATAGCGCCGATGATCCGGATTCATCATGCTCAGCTGCTTCTCGTTGATCAGCATGGTCTGCTGCTTCAGCCACTCCTGCCAGGCCTGGCGCGACACCTGCTCGAAGATCTCCAGCCCCTTGCTGCCCGGATAGGGTGGCGCTTCGAGGCCGGGCAATTCCTGCTGATACTTGCGACAGAACACGGTTCGGGACATGGCGGTTTCCTTGCGATGAATGGGTCGTTGGCCTGCGCTCGCGCGTCAGCCTGCGCGGTGGGCGGCGATGCGCTGCAGCAGCTCCAGCACCGGTGCCGCGAGGCCGACCGTGGCGGCGGGCGTGGCAGCGTCCGGGCCTGCAGCGTACCAGAGCCAGCGTCCGGCCTCCATGACGCCAGGCAGCTCGCCCGGGGCCTGCACCAGCAGCGGCGTGATCTGCAGCTGGAAATGGCTGAAGGTGTGCTTGAGTACGGGCCAGGCCTGCTGCGGCAGGTCCTGCCCGGGCCACTGCCTGGCCAGAAACTGCTGTGCCGCGGCGACGTCGGCGAATTCCGGAAAGCTCCACAGCCCGCCCCAGATGCCGCTCTGCGGGCGCTGCTCCAGCAGCACCTTCCCCGAGGGCTGGCGGCACATGAGCATGCAGACGGCGCGCGTCGGCACGGCACGCTTCGGCTTGCGCGAAGGCAGTGCCGCGACGTTGTCGGTTGCCAGCGCCTGACAACCCTCGGCCAGCGGGCACTGCGGACAAGTGGGCCGGCTGCGGGTGCACACGGTGGCGCCCAGATCCATCATGGCCTGGGTGTAGGCAGCGAAGCCTTCAGCGGGCGTGGCCTCTTCCGCCAGCACCCACAGACGTTTCTGCACCGCGGGCAGATCCGGCCAGCCTTCAATGCCGTGGAAGCGACACAGCACCCGTTTCACATTGCCGTCAAGGATGGGCGCCCGCATGCCGCAGCCCAGCGCGAGAATGGCGCCGGCGGTGGAGCGGCCGATGCCGGGCAGCTCGCACAGTGCGTCAACCGTGCGGGGGAATTCCCCCTGCCACTGCGTGCTGAGGAGCTGCGCGCTGCGATGCAGATTGCGGCCGCGAGCGTAGTAGCCCAGTCCTGTCCACAGATGCAGCACCTCGTCCAGCGGGGCGGACGCCAGGGCGTGCACATCGGGGAAGCGCGCCATGAAGCGCTGGAAATAGGGGATGACGGTGCTGACCTGAGTCTGCTGCAGCATGATCTCGGACACCCAGACGCGATACGGCGTCGGGTTCTGCTGCCAGGGCAGGGTGTGGCGGCCGTGCGCGGCAAACCACTGCAGTACGGTGTCGGTGAAGGCGGGACTGGGCATGAGAGAGCCGACTCAGCGCAGCGCGCGGTCGAGCAGGCTGCGCGCGGCATCCTGCAGGTCGGCCGGCACCTGGTCCGAGACGGCGTCCTGCACGCGGCGCTGCACCTGATTGCGCGAAATCTCCACGAACAGATCCCGCACCCGGCCGAAGTCCGGCCCGCAGTATTGGCTGTACTGAGCGTCGAAGCGGGCGCTGCACTGCACCGGCCAGCCGACGTTCTGGTACAGCGGTGCCACCGGAATGGTCTGCACGGCCGGCTCGCCATAGACGGTGATCAGCGTGGCATAGTCGAAGCGCTCCTGCGCCAGGTCCACGCCGCCGTTGGCCGTGATCTCGAAATTGTCCATCTGCAGTTTCAGCTGCTGGCCGCTGGCGATGCCGCTCGCGAAGCTCAGGCTGCCCTCGACACTGGCGAAGTTCACGACATCCGGCCACTGCTGGGCCAGGTCGCCGGAGCCTGCCGGGCTGAGCACGGAGATCGCCGAGAACACCTGTTTCACGATGCCGATGTCGATGGCATTGTCGGCCAGACTGAAGCTGGTCGAGCCATTGAGCGAGCTGAGCAGCTGGGCGCTGGTGCTGCCTTGAGCCGTGTGGAAGGACTCCAGGTTGAGGCGCCCCTGGGCGAAGCCGGCGGCCGGAAACGCTTGGGCCAGCAGGCTGACATCGAGGTTCTGCAGCGACATGATGCTGCTCAGGGCGGGCGTCGGCTGCCGTGTGTCGTAGCTCAGTGCCGCCGTCAGCTGGCCGCCATAGAGCTCGGTCGGGCGCAGGTTCAGGTTGAGGCGGCCATTGCTCACGGTGAGGCGCGCATCGACGGTGCCGACCTGCAAACCGCCGACAGCGAGGGACGCAATGCTGTGAGTGCCATCCACGTCGAGGCTGCGCAGCAGGTCGACGGGCAGTTCGATGTCCGTGGTCGCGGCGGGTGGGGTTGCCGGCTCTGCGGGCTCTGCGAGTTCTGCAGCGCCGGGGGCCGCCCCGGGCGACGCTGGCGCGCCGTTGAAGTCCAGGGCATTGCCGATGAGGCTGTAAGTCAGACGCGCGGGCGTGTTCGCGCTGGCGGCCGTCCAGGTGGCGCGGATATCGATCTGCTTTTCATCCAGCAGCCATTGCAGTCTGGGGATGTCGAGCGCACTGGCATCCCCGCTGAAGTCGACGCTCAGGCTGGCCTGGTCGCGGTTCGGGTCGAAGTCCTGCGCCAGTGCCGCAGCGGCCGGTTCCGGAGCTTCCGGTCGCACGTGCAAATCCAGGAAATCGTTCAGCGGGAAGCGATTGCTCTGCAGGCTGCCCTGCCAGCGCGGCGTCCCGTTGAGGTTCTCCGCCGCCAGCCGGCCCTGCAGCTGCAGCGGATTGAGCTTGAGTGTCAGCTCCTCAATGCTGGCACTGCCGGCGGCGCGGTCCACGCGCACCTGCGTCGCGATGTCGAAGACTTCGTCGTGGCCGATGTCATCGCGCGTCAGGGCGAAGGCCAGTTGCAAGGGGAAACGGGTGCCGCGCAGATTCGCGCCGGTGGCGTCGGCGCGCAGATCGTGCAGGCGCAAGTTCAGCCCGCGCTGCCGATCCTGCAGGCCCAGACTGGCATCGCGCACGCCGATGTGCTCGATGCGGCTGGAATCCACGAGGCTGTCGGCGGCTGCGCTCCCGGCGGTTGTGGCTGTGGCGCCTGCCGTGCTGCTGGCAGCCGTGCCGCGTTCCCAGTTGCTGCGGCCGCTCTCGTCCACCAGCCAGTTCATGTGCAGGCCTTCGATCTGCAATTCCTGCAGCGCCAGGCGCCCGTCCAGCAGAGCCCGCGGTTCCAGCCGGATGTGCAGCAGCGCCAGCGAGGCCAGCTCCATCGGCGACTCGGAGTTGCGCAGGCGGACATCGGTCACGGAGAGGCCGAATTGCGGGCGCAGGGTCCAGTCGATCTCGCCGGCCATCTCGAGCTGCAGCCCGGTCTGGCTGTTGAAGGCGGACTCCAGGGCGCTGCGGTAGCGCGCCGGATCGACGAGCAGAAATGCTGCCGTCACGGCGACCAGCAAAAGGATGACCAGGGTGGCGAAGGCGAGTGCGAGCGTCTTGAACAGTTTCAACATCGTGGGGTTCCGGGGTGCGCGAGCATGTTCCAGCCATGTCTCGAGGAGGCGAAAGTGTAACCCATGGCCGCCGCGTGGTGCATCGTCAGGGTAGTGGAAGTGTCGGGAAAATCACGGATTCCAGCCATCCTGCGTGCCCTGCGCGGCGGTATCCGCGCTTTCAAAAGCCGCTGGCCTGCCCGTATAATGCCCGCCACCTGAAACCGGCCGCACGCGATGGCCAGGACACGAATGCGAGGAGCATTGATGTCATCACGACAAGCCACAGTGGAACGCAACACGAAGGAAACCCAGATCAAGGTGTCCGTCAATCTCGATGGCACGGGCGATCTGCGCTGCGAGACGGGGCTGCCCTTCCTGGATCACATGCTGGACCAGGTGGCACGCCACGGGCTGATCGATCTCGACATCAAGGCCGTGGGCGACCTGCACATCGATGCGCACCACACGGTGGAAGATCTGGGCATCACCCTGGGCATGGCCTTCAACAAGGCGCTGGACCGCAAGGGCATCCGTCGCTACGGCCACGCCTATGTGCCGCTGGATGAAGCGCTCTCGCGCGTGGTGATCGATTTCTCCGGCCGTCCCGGTCTGGAGTACCACATTCCCTTCACGCGGGGTGCCGTGGGCGGCTTCGATGTCGACCTGTTCCACGAATTCTTCCAGGGCTTCGTCAATCACGCGCTGGTCACCCTGCACATCGACACTCTGCGCGGCGTCAATTCCCACCATCAGATCGAGACGGTCTTCAAGGCCTTCGGTCGCGCCCTGCGCATGGCGATGGAAATCGACCCCCGCAGCGCCGATGTCATTCCGTCCACGAAAGGCGCGCTCTGATACCCGGAGCCGCGCCAGCAGGTCAGCATTATGAAGAAAGTGGCCGTGATCGATTACGGAATGGGCAATCTGCATTCCGTCGCCAAGGCGCTCGAACATGTCGGTGACAACGTCAAGGTGCTGGTCACCAGCGACGCCAAGGCCATCGCGCAGGCCGACCATGTGATCTTCCCCGGCGTGGGCGCCATTCGTGACTGCATGGCCGAGATTCGCCGCCTGCACATTGACGAGATCGTGGCCGAGGTCAGTCGCACCAAGCCCCTGCTCGCGATCTGCGTGGGCATGCAGGCGCTCATGGACTCCAGCGAAGAGAATGGCGGTGTGCCCTGCCTGGGCCTGGTGCACGGCGAGGTGCGTTTCTTCGGCAATGTCGATGCCGGTGCCGTGGGCGACACGACGCGCGCTTGCAGCGGACTGCGCGATGACGACGGCGCGCCGCTCAAGGTGCCGCACATGGGCTGGAACTGCGTGCGGCAGACCGACCATCACCCCTTGTGGCGCGGCATCGAGGACAACACCCGTTTCTACTTCGTGCACAGCTATTACGTGACTCTGGGCGCCGGCGAAAAGGCCTCGGGCCTGACCCGCTACGGCGTGGAATTCACCGCCGCTCTCAACAAGGGCAACCTCTTTGCCGTGCAGTTCCATCCCGAGAAGAGCCAGCATGGTGGCCTGCAGCTGCTGCGCAATTTCCTCGCGTGGGACGGCACGCACTAGATTCCTGACCGGACGATTCATTATGTTGATCATTCCCGCAATTGACTTGAAAGATGGGCAGTGCGTGCGCCTGAAGCAGGGCCGCATGGAAGACTCCACCGTATTCTCTGACGACCCGGTCAAGACCGCCGGCCACTGGCTCTCCCAGGGCGCGCGCCGCCTGCATCTGGTGGACCTGAACGGCGCCTTCGCCGGCACGCCCGTCAACGGCGGTGTCGTGCAGGCCATCGCGCGGCACTACCCCGCGCTGCCACTGCAGATCGGCGGCGGCATCCGCGATCTCGGCACCATTGCCCGCTATCTCGCGGCCGGCGTGTCCTGGGTGATCATCGGCACCAAGGCCGTTCGCGACCCGGGCTTCGTGGCCGAGGCCTGCCATGAGTTTCCCGGCCAGATCATCGTCGGCCTGGATGCTGTCAACGGCATGGTGGCCACCGACGGCTGGGCCAATGTCACCGACGTGAATGTGATCGACCTGGCACGGCGCTTCGAGGACTACGGCGTCGAGGCCATCATCTACACCGACATCGCGCGCGACGGCATGATGCAGGGAGTGAACGTGCCGGCCACCGTCGCGCTGGCGGAAGCCACGCGCATCCCCGTGATCGCTTCGGGCGGCATCAGCCGCATCGAGGACATCCACGCGCTGCAGGCCGTGGCGAAGACGAAGACGGGCGGCGGCATTGCCGGCGCCATCACCGGCCGCGCCATCTACGAAGGCGCACTGAATCTGGCCGCCGCGCAGCGCTACTGCGACGAGGCCGCCCGCGCAAGCGCGGCCACCTGAACAGGCGAAGAGGCAACCCATGGCGCTGGCCAAACGAATCATTCCGTGTCTGGACTGCGACAAGGGTCGCGTGGTGAAGGGCGTGAAGTTCCTGGATATCCGCGATGCCGGCGATCCGGTGGAAATCTCGCGCCGCTACAGCGATGCCGGTGCCGACGAGATCACCTTCCTCGACATCACGGCCAGCCATGAAGGCCGCGAGACCACCGTGCAGACGGTGGAGCTGATTGCCGGTCAGGTGTTCATTCCGCTGACGGTCGGGGGCGGCATCCGCACGCTGGAGGACATCCGCACCATGCTCAATGCCGGTGCCGACAAGGTGTCCATCAACACCGCCGCCGTGTTCAATCCGGATTTCGTGCGCGAGGCGGCCGAGCGCTTCGGCTCGCAGTGCATTGTGGTGGCCATGGATGCCAAGAAGGTGAGTCAGCCCGGCGAGGCCGAGCGCTGGGAGATCTTCACTCACGGCGGGCGCAAGGCCACGGGCATCGACGCGGTGGAATGGGCGCGCCGCATGGTGAGTTACGGCGCCGGCGAGATCCTGCTGACCAGCATGGATCGCGACGGCACCAAGAGCGGTTTCGATCTGGGCTTGAACCGGGCGGTGAGCGATGCCGTGTCGGTGCCCATCATCGCCTCGGGCGGCGTGGGCACGCTGCAGGATCTGGTGGACGGCGTGCAGATCGGTCACGCCGATGCCGTGCTCGCCGCCAGCATCTTCCACTTTGGGGAGTTCACCATTCCCCAGGCCAAGCGTTACATGGCCGACAAGGGCATCACCATGCGCCTGTAGCCTGACGCTGCAGCGCGATCATCTGCGACACCGGAATCAGTTCGATGTGCAGGGCTGTCAGGGTCGGCAGCGCTTTCTCCAGATAGTCCAGGGTGGCGGCATAGGGATGTCCGATGCCGGTGGCGAAACCCTTCTCGCGCGCCAGCGTCAGCAGGCGCTGGAACTCTCTGTCGATGTCCTCGGCCGTCTGCACATTGTCCAGAAACACATTGCGCGTCAGCGTGGGGATGTCCTGTTCCTGGGCGATGCGCCCGGCCACACTGCTGGCAGTGGTGTAGCTGTCCACGAAGTAGAGATTGCGCCGCTGCAGCGTTTCCATCACCCAGCGCATGGGTTCTTCCTGCGCCGTCAGTTCACTGCCCATGTGATTGTTGAGGCCCTGCAGATGGGGCACGGCGTCGAGGGCGGCGGTGAGCGTCTGCATGAATTCCTCCCGCGTGAGCTGCGGAGTCAGGCCGCCCGGGCCCAGCGGCATCGCCGCCAGATTGCTCATCGGCGCGTGCAGCATCACTTCCTTGCCATTGGCGTGGGCCGCCTCGGCCAGCGCCACGCCATGGGGCGTGTGGGGCAGCACGGCGAAGGTGACATCGTCGGGCAGGGCCACCGCGCGTGCGCCGAGGTCGTCGACATAGCCGATGTCGTCGATGATCAGGGCGATGTAATGGGTCCCGGGCGCTGGCACGAAGCTCTGCGCTGGGGACGGCGCGGGGTTCGCGGAAGTGGGGGCTGACAACGTCTCTGTCGTCGATGCTGGCGCAGTGGCGGGGGCCTCCTCAAGCAGCTCCGCGGCGGCAGGCTCTGCAGGGATCGCCGGCTCTGCCGAGGCTGGCGTATCGACGGTCAGAGTATCCGCCGGGCTCTGCTCGGGCAGCGCCAGCGCGATGTCCTGAGTGGCAGCGGCAGTGGCCGCGACCGGGGTGCCGGTCGGCGTCGCGGTGGGCGTGGCACTTGCGCTGATCACGACCGGCGTGTCGAGGCGCGCGGGCGCGCGTTCCGGCGTGAACAGCCACAGGGAGAGCGGCATGCCCACCAGCCCGACGACCGTCATGATCAGCGGCGCGGGGTAGCGGGCGATGGCCTCGAGCAGAGGGTCGCGCTGACTCAAGGTTGCGCGGTTCCCGCAGGCGGGGCCTGGGTGACGGGCGTGCCGAGGCCACGGGCGCCTTCCAGAATGCTCAGTCCGCGCAGCAGGGTCAGGGCCTCCTGCAGCTGGTAATCCGTGGACACCACCTGTTCGGCCGAGACTTCGGCCTGGCGCTCTTCGCCGTCGATGTCGTCAAGGTCATTGCCGTTGCGCAGATGGCCGGCCAGGTCGGCCTCGGTATACCCGGTGCGGCCCGTGGTGCGGGTGACCAGGCCTTCCTCGATCAGGATGTCCGGCTGGATGCCCTGCGCCTGGATCGAGCGCCCCTCGGGGGTGAAGTACAGCGACGTGGTGAGTTTGATGGCGCGGTTCTCGGCCAGCTGCATCACGCTCTGCACCGAGCCCTTGCCGAAGCTGCGGGTGCCCATGATCACGCCACGGCCGTGGTCCTGCAGCGCGCCCGCGACGATCTCGGCCGCCGAGGCGGAACCGGAGTTGATCAGCACCACCAGGGGGACGCCCAGACTCGGGTCTTCGGGTGTGGCGAAGAATTCCATCTCGATCTCGCCCTCGCGGCCCTGGGTGTAGACGATGCGGCCTTCGCGCACGAAGGCATCCACCACTTCCACCGAGGCCTGCAGGATGCCGCCCGGGTTGTTGCGCAGGTCCAGCACCAGCCCCTTGAGGTCGGGTTGTGCGGCCTTGATCTCTTCCAGGGCTTCCAGCACTTCCTCGCCGGTGTTCACCTTGAACTGGGAGATGCGCAGATAGGCGAAGCCCGGCTCCAGCTCACGGTGACGCACGCTGGCCACTTCGATGATGTCCCGCACCAGGGTGATTTCCAGCGGCTCGGGCTCGCCCTCGCGCATGATGCCCAGCACGATGGGGGTGCCCACTTCGCCGCGCATCAGCTCCACGGCATCGTCGATCTGCATTTCCACCAGCGGACGGCCGTCGATCTCGACGATCAGATCGCCCGGCAGAATGCCGGCGCGCTGGGCGGGCGAATCGTCGATGGGAGTGATCACCTTGATGAAGCCGTTCTCCTCACCCACCTCGATGCCCAGGCCGCCGAACTCGCCGGTCGTGGTCTCCTGCAGGGAGTCGAACTCTTCGTAGGCCAGATAGGCCGAATGCGGGTCGAGGCCTGACAGCATGCCTTTGATGGCGTATTCCAGCAGGGTCTTGTCATCGATCGGCTCGACATAGGTGTTGCGGATGGCGTCCAGCGCTTCGACGAAGAGGCGGACCTCTTCCAGTGGCAGGGGCAGTGGCTGCTGCGCAGGCGCGGCCTCCTGGGCAATCACCGGGGCGCCGAAGGCCGTGCACAGCGCCAGGGTCAGGGCGCGAGGCAGCAGGCGGCGCGGGACAATGCCAGCGGGGGTGTGGCGTCGTGTCTTCATGGGCTCTCCGACTGCGTGCCACGGGCAGCGCAGATGATGAGTGGTTCTCGTGTGGCGCCGAGCATAGCACGGCACTCTCGCGGCTCTACAGGGGCCGCGCGAATTTCAGGGCTGCCACCACTGGGCCGGGTCCTGCGCCTGGCCGTCATGGCGGATCTCGAAATACAGACCGGGCTGACCCGAGCCGCCATCCCTGCCGGCAGTCGCCAGGGGTTCGCCGCGATTGATCCAGTCGCCGTTGCGCTTGATCAGGCTGCCGGTGTTGGCATACAGGCTCATGTAGCCTGCCCCGTGATCCACCACGACCAGCAGGCCGGAGCCCCGCAGCCAGTCGGCGAAAACCACCCGGCCTGGATGCACGGCACGCACAGGCGTGCCTTCCGCGGCGCCCAGCACGATGCCCTGGCGGTGCAGATTGCCGTCGCTGTAGCTCTCGCCGAAGCGGTTCAGGGCCGCGCCGTCCACGGGGCGCGGCAGGCGGCCGCGTGCCTGCGCGAAGGGCGCCAGATCCTCCGGTGCCGGAATGTTGATGACGACGTCACGGATCTGCTGCACCAGGCTTTCGAGGCGTTGCTGGTCTTCCCGCAACTGGCTCAGCTGAGTGCTGCGCGAGGCCATTTCCTGTGCCAGCTCGGTCAGCAGGGCCTCCCGGCGCGCCGTCTCGGTCGCCAGGGCGGCCTGCGCATCCTCGAGCGTCTGTCGCGAGGTTTGCAGGGTCTGTTCCGTGTCGAGCAGACGGGCGGTGGTGGTGTCGAGGGACTGCAGGGTGGAGCGGTAGGCCGTGATGCCGTCGAGGCGGGCACGGTTGAAATCGCTGTAATAGCGCAACATGCGCGCGCTGCGGGAAGGGTCGTCCTGGGTCAGCAGCAGCTTGAGGTAACTGTCGTGGCCGCTGCTGTAGGAA
>Ga0222712_10007173_pt1 | contig 10845 bp, 6 predicted proteins | sample C33_657DmetaG_FD_165043 | JGI IMG/M metagenome (GOLD analysis project Ga0222712, IMG submission 165043) | Estuarine water microbial communities from San Francisco Bay, California, United States - C33_657D | ecosystem: Environmental > Aquatic > Marine > Unclassified | place: USA: California... | reverse complement strand
TTCGAATCCCATCCTCTCCGCCACTTTAACGCGGAAAAACCCCCTCAAACGGACTTTGCGTGCGTTTTGCGTTTCGGGTGGTTGACGCGGTTGGTCGGTGTGCGCTGAAGGAGCGGTTTATTCCCGAGCGGTAATGTTTCGAGGGTTTCTTGAGTTGGATCGCCTAAACATTCCCGAGCGGTAAGACCTTCCCGGATGGCACGACTTAACTCCAAGGACATCGGCAAGGCGGTCCGGCAGGCCCGCCGCAATTTAGGCGTGACCCAGAAGGCGGTCGCATTGACCTCTGGCGCGGGTCTGCGCTTCATCGGCGAGCTCGAGCAGGGCAAGGCGACGTGTCAGTTGGGCAAGGTCCTGATGGTGTTGAATACCCTGAACGTTTCGCTTTCCTTGGTGCTACCTGGCCCGCAACCGCTCCCGGCCCCGCGCCGTCAGGGCAAGCGGCGTCCGACTTTGCGTGGTTAGGTCAGCACGTGGCCGGGAGCAGGCCGATCGGGTTAAGCCCGGCGTGCCGTGAGTAGGTCGATGCTTGGTCTATGCCGTCCGCTTGGCTTCACGCGCCGCCTTCGCTTTCGCGCAGACGCCACTCCAGTTGCTCTTCGGTGAGGACCGCTTCGGCTTCGCCAATCAATTGGCGGGCGTAGGCCTCGGTGCGAATCATCTGGATGCGCAGGGCCAGCGCCGAAAGCCGCTCGGAGAGGTCGCCGTAATGCAGGCTACGTCGATTGGCGCTACTGCCTTGGCGGCGGGAACTGAGGTAGCCTGCGGTCAGGGGGATGCTGAGGGACAGGAAATCAAGGATGTGGTTGAACAAGGCCCGGTTGCCGCGGAGGAATTCCCATTCGCCGATGGGCAGCCGCTGCACGCCCATGTGCAGGAATACCGCGACGAGGATACACGGGGACATCTGCGCGGCGAAACTGCCGAGCTTGCGCAACTTGCGGCATTCCTCCGTCGCCGACGCTTGGCGGGCCTTGAAGTACTTGGCCTGGGAGACCAGATGCTCGGTGACGTACTCGTCGCGCCCGACCTGCCAGGCGCGCGGCGGGTGCTCCCGGCGGATTTCCAGCGCGAGCGTGCGGGCGAAGAGCGCCCATTCGGGCCGGTGACGTCCGATGGGCAGGTGCAGGGGGTCGGTGAAATCGCGGGCCGCCCGGAGGCCACGGGCGATCTCCGACGCGAAGCGCAGCTCCAACCAGCGCGCCTGCGCTTGGTCGCGGCGGTTGCTGCGTTGGATGAACCAGGCGGCGGTCGTGAAGCCCACCTTGGCCACCACGATGACCACCAGCAAGGGCAGCATCCAAGGGATGGTGCTCGTCGCGGCACCGAGCAGGGTCGCGTAGTAGAAGAAGCTCGTTGAACGGCTCAGACGCTCGCGGAACGCCGTCCCGATGGAGAAAGCCTCGTCGTCCAGGCGGGTGAACAACTCCTGGGAAGTCTCGAGCGACTTGCGGCGCGTGAGCAGGGTGATGGTGGAGGCAAGGTGGGTCGAATGGAAGGACGGCGCCAAGCCGCGCGCGGTGGCGAGCGCCTCCGTCGGCTCCGGCACCAGGACGAAGACGGGCTTACCGGTGGAGCGGGCGAAGTCACACGAGTCTCCGGTGCCGCCGATTCCCTTGGCGGGCTGGCCGTCCCAGACCGCCAGCAAGGCATCGCTGCCATCGACCAGCATCACGCCCGCATCGTAATAACACCCAGGGTCGCCCGAGGCTTGGCTGACGACGCGCCAAGAGCCACCATGGACGCCGTCCATGGCTCGTTGGATGGCCAGACGGGCCCGACGCCAATCCTCAAGCCGGTCGGGCTGTCCGGGTCCGCCCTTGAAGTCGGCGGCGATGCCGTCGGTGGGGACGTCCGCGAGCGACGACGGGAGCGGTTTCGCCAGCAGCAGGTGGACGGGCACGGCTAACTCATGTGCGCACTCGATGGCCAGAAGGTCGGCGCCATAGCTGATCGAGCAGTACAGGTTGAGCCGCCCGCCCCGGCGGGCCGCATCTTCCATGAAACGTTCCAGGCAGAGACGGATGGCCGGTCGGAGGCCTTCTTCGTCGGGTAGCTGGCGATGGCCGACGAAGCCTAGCACGAACTCGGGTTGGGGTTTCATGGACGACGGTCAGGGCTGACCAGCAGAGGGGACTTTGGATAAGCCACGGCCCCATGGTGTCAAACGCCATGGGAGGAAACGATGCCTACCGAGAGCTTTACGGATGGATTTTCCTTTCGGGTGCCTGTTTGCGGGGTATACCCAGCCATGTCTTCGGCATGAAACCCTCCGATTCGATCAACGTAACGACCTATCGGTGCTTCATCAGTTATCGTCATGCCGATAACCACGAGGCGGGCCGGCGCTGGGCGACCTGGCTGCATCAGCGACTCGAAAAATACCCGATCCCGCCCTCGCTCATCGGTAAGTCGAACCTGCGCGGGCAACCCGTCCCGGCGAATATCTTCCCGGTGTTTCGGGATGAGGAGGAACTGCCGGCGGATGCCGACCTCAGCACGCCCATCCTCCGGGCGCTCGACAACAGCCTCGGCATGGTCGTGATTTGTTCTCCGCGCGCCCGCGCCTCGCGTTTCGTCGACGATGAAGTCCGGTTGTTCAAGCGTGCCACGCAGGGGGAGCGGATCCTCGGTCTGATCATCGCGGGAACGCCTGACTCGACGGGCCAGGCGGCGGACACAAGTTTCCCGAACGCTTACCTCCATCGGACCGATCAAGCGGGTCGAGTCCTCCCGGAGGCGGAACGGCCGCTCAATCTCGTCGACCTCCGGACCTCGCAGGGGCAGGAAGGTTGGACGGACGCGGAGCACCACCAAGCCGCCCTCGAGGCGAGCGGCGTGGATGAGGACGGGGCGGCGGCTGCGGTCAGCGCTTACGCTAAACAGCTCGAGGCGAACTTCCTGCTGGTCGTGGCTCATGTTCTGGAATTGCCGGTTGCGACGTTGACCGCGCACCACCACTGCCATCAAGCGGAGCTCCAACGGACTCGCCTTCGCTCGCGCTACATTTGGAGCGGCGTTGCCCTGTTGCTCACTCTGGCGGCTTGGCAGGGGGTGCAGCTCTCCATGGAACATGGAGCGGCGGCCGAGGCCGCCGCGGAGGCGGCCGCCTCGCAATCCCAAGTGGCCCTTGAACGTAAAGCCCAGCGAGCGGCCGAGGAAGTCCGGACGCGGCAAGCCCAGGCGGAGGGCGCCTACGCGCAGGCCGTGGCGCAGCTCAGCCTCCCGCTGTCTTCCCCCGAGTTTATCGACCGGAATTTCCGGAACGCCGCCGAACTCGGCCATGCGCCGGCTCAGGTCGCTCTCGGTCAGCGGCTCATGGACCGGGCTGGGGCGGCCCAAGAGGCCCTCCGCTGGTTCACCGAAGCGGCGAACCAAGGCTATCCTCCGGGGATGGAGGCGCTGGGACTGGCTTACCGCGATGGCCGCGGCGTCGCGCCTAGCCGCGAGCAAGCGGAGCGTTGGTTGCGGCAGGCGGCCGAGGCCAAACTCGGCTCCGCGCAGTGCGAACTTGGCCGGCTCTTGAAGCAAGGCGCGAACGCGGAAGAAGCGCGCCGTTGGTTTGAGACGGCGGCTCAAGGCGGTCATCCGGGCGCCCAGCTGGAACTCGGTTTGTTCTTGTTGGGTCGTTCCGCCGACGCTGCGGCTGGCCGACGCTGGCTCAAGTCAGCGGCGGAGCAGGGGCTCACCGATGCGCAGCGGGAGTTTGGCTGCGCTTTGGCCCGCGGGCAGGGCGGCCCTGTCGACATCTTGCAGGCGCTGCGCTGGCTGCAGTCCGCAGAAGGCAAGGGAGATCAAGGAGCGGCCAAGGAATTGGCCCGGATCTTCGGCGACGAAGCCACCATCCCCAAGGTGCGCGCGGAGGCGTTCCAGTGGCACCTCGCCCGCGCCGCGACGGGTAACCCGGTTTCGCAGAACGTCGTCGGCTTGGCGTATCGTGATGGCTTGGATGTCCCGGTTGACCTGAAGAAGGCCGGCGATTTCCTCAGCAAGGCCGCGAAGTCGGGGCTCGCCGACGCGCAGTATAATTTCGGCGAACTCTTCGCGAAGGGCCTGACGCGCCTCTACCGGCCCACGGAGGCGTTCAACCTGAAGGAACAAGCCGCCCGGCAAGGCCACCTCCAGGCGATGTACGACGTGGCGCAGCTGCATTTCCGCGGTTTCACCGTGCCGGTCACCGATCCGCAGGACATCGAATGGGTCCGGCGCATGGGCTTAGGCGCCGCCGCCGCCGAACCCGCGGGCATGGAATGGTTGACCAAGGCCGCCGAGGGTGGGCATCCCCGCGCCAGCTTGGAACTCGGCCAACGGCTTCTCCTCAAATTCGAGAAAAGCAAGGATGCGACCGACCGTGCGCAGGCGCAGCGGTGGTTGACCAAGGCCGCGGAGCAAGGCGATGTGGAAGCGCAACGTGCCTTGGGACTTTTTCTCTATCCCACGGACAAGGTTGCCGCGATTGGCTGGATTCGCAAGGCGGCGGAACAAGGCGAGACGATGGGGCAGTTCACGCTGGGGGTTGCGTTGCGGGATGGGAACGGCGTTAAGCCCAGTCGCGACGAGGCGATGCGTTGGCTTGGCCTCGCGGCCAAACAGGGACTGCCCGAGGCCGAGTTGGCCCTCGGTATGCTCTTGCTCACCCAGCCCGCCGGCACGGATGCCATCCAAGGCTTGGGCTGGTTGCGTAAGGCCGCCGAGCAAGGCTACGGCCCGGCGCAAACTCAACTCGCGGAGGTACTGTTGGCTGGGACGAGCGTTAAGGCCGACCCCATGGAGGCCTACAAATGGCTGCTGATCGCCTCCGTCAATCCTCAGGCCATCGCGCGTGAGCAGCGCAGCGCTTTGACCGGCCGCCTGAACGTAGTGGCTGGCCGACTCACCCCCGCGCAGCGGCTCGAGGCGCAACAAGCGGCCACCTTATTCACTCCCACGACTTCCCCGCGATGAAGCGGCTACCCGCATGAGCACGACCTCGCCGGTTTTTTGGTGTCACATCTTGAGCGACCAATCCCACGGTCGCTCGACGGGCGATGCTTGGGCGGATTGGTTGGAGCGCGAGATTCACGGATTCGTCATTCCGGCCAAACTGGCGGGTCGACGTAATCTGCGCGGTGAAGTGATTCCCGTGGGCAAGCTCCCGGTATGCGTCACCAAGTCTGCGGCCGACCCTGCCGCGCTGATCGACGGAGCCCTTGCCGAGAAGCTGAACCGCAGCCTGAACCTCGTCGTGCTTTGCTCCCCTTGGGCGACCCATTCGTCCTTGGTCGATCAGGTGGTGCGGACCTACAAGATGTCCGGGCGCTCCAGCCGGTTGTTGGCTGCGATCGTCGCCGGCATCCCGCATGCCGCCGGCGAACACGCCGCGCAGGAATGTTTCCCGGCGGCGACGCGCTTCAACGTCGACGAACAGGGCGAACTGCTCGCGTCCCCGGCCGAACCCATCGCCGCCGACTTCCGCACCGTGGATGGGGGCGAGGGCTGGACGGATCCGTTGGCCTACCTGGAGGCCTTGCAGGACAACGGTTGCGACCCGGCCGAAGCGAAACGCGTCGTCCAAGCATACGAGGAACGGCTGCGGTTGATGAAGCTCAAGATCATCGCCGGGGTGCTGGGCGTGAATCTCGGTGAGTTGACGGAGCGAGACCTCGCCCACCAGAAGCAGCTCGCGGCCCAACAACAGCGCCAAGCGACGCTGCGGTACGGCCTGGTTGGCGTCGTGAGCGTCGTCGGACTCGTGGCGGGCGGCTTGGCGTGGAAGAGCAGCACCGACGCCGAAGTCGCCAAGGAACTCGAGCAGAAGAACAGCCAAGCGGCGACGGAATCGAGCCGGGCGATTGCCCAGGCCCAAAAGGAGGCCGAGACGCTCCGGCCCATCCAACTCAATGAGGAGGCGATCAAACTGTTGGTCGAGAACACCCCCGCGAGCCTTGCCCAAGCCAAGGTCAAGCTGCTCGAGGCTGCCCACTTAGGGTATGTCCCCGCCCAGTATAACCTCTCGCGGCTATTCCTTGACCACAATGACCTGGAGGGCGTCAAGTGGCTGGAGATGGCCGCCAAGGGTGGGAGTTCGGAGGCCAACAATTACTTGGGCATCGGGCACCTCAACCGTCTCTTCGGACTGAACGGCGGGACCGTCGAGGCGAGTCGCTTCTTTCAGGTCGCCGCCGAGAAAGGTTACACGCCCGCCATGATCAACCTCGGGCAGGTCGCCGAGCGTGGCGTGCCGGGACTCGGCGGCATCCGCGGCGCCGCTCAATGGTATGAACGCGCCGGTAAGAGCGGCGACGGCCAAGGTTGGTTCAAGCTTTACCAGTTCCACTCGACGGGCCGGGAAGACTTTCCGAAAGACCGAGCGCTCGCGCATGCGCATCTGCGCCAAGCGGCCGAGCAAGGTCACCCGGAGGCGCAATGGGTGCTGGCACACCTGCTCCTCAAGGGAGAGGAGATGCCGCCCAACGGACAGGCCGCGGTGAATCTGTTTCACCAAGTCTCCATCCAGAGGCTGGACCGCAACTTGGCGGCCTTGGGCCGAATTCAAATCGGCAAGATGTATCGCGATGGTCAGCTGAAGAAGGCGGAGACGGCCAGCGGCGACCTCGCCGAGGCGATCCGCATCTTCACCGAACTGGCGGAGAAGGGCCATGCCGGCGCCGCTTTTGAATTGGGGGTCACGTATGGAGACGGTCGCTCGCCGGTCGCCGATGAGGCCGCGGCGACACGCTGGTACCGGAGGTCGGCCGAAATGGGTTCCCCCGATGGACGTCTCCTCGTGTCGAAGCGGATCGTTCAGTCGCTGACCGAACAGCTGGCTTTCCATGCGGCCACGCGCTGGTTGAACGCCCGGGAGGGGTTGCCGACCGTCGGTAAGCCTTACCCCAACCTGTTCCTCGACCCAACGCATGGCCTGGCCTCCGCCGAGGCCGATGCCCGACAAGCGGAGCAATGGCTGACTTCGGTCGTGAGGTCGAATTCGCCGCTCCAAACCAGCGCGCTGGTGGCGCTGGCGGAACTTCACCTGCAGCGCGATTTGCACCGCGGTGACCGCTTCGCCGAGGGCTTCGACCTCCTCACGCGCGCGGCGACCCGCAAGGACGCCCTTGCGCAGGCGATGCTGGCCGAAATCTACGCTGAAGGCCGGTTGCCGGCAGTGCCCGTCGATTTGGCCAAGGCTGCGGAATGGCGCGAGCTCAGCCTGGCGAACGACCAACCGGACGGAAAGAATTACCTCGGCCAACGGGAGGAGGCGAAGTCGCTGCGCGCGGCCGGCGCCGCCAAACTGGCCCCTGCCTACGTCAAGGCGATGCTGCAGGCGGCTCAGCGCGGTCATCCTCAGGCGATGACGGAGTTGGGTCTGCACCATCTGCATTTTGATTCGTTTTCGGAAAGCACCCTGCCGCTGGACCCGACGAAGGCGGCGCAGTATCTTTCGCCGGGGGCGCTCGCCGGGGATTCGCTGGCGCTGATGGGCCTCGGCCTGACCTACCAGAAGACGAAGGATTTACCGAACCGCTTCAAACTTCACCTGAAGGCGGCCCAAAACGGCGACCAGCCACTCGCCCAGCTGTGGGTGGGCGTCGCCTACGAACAAGGCCTCGGAACCGCCGTCGATTTGGTCGAGGCGGATAAGTGGTATCAGCTCGCCTACAAGAGCAAGCAGGAGGGGAGCGTCGCGGCGCGCAAACGCGTCGAAGCCAAGATGTCGGACGCGCAGTTGATCGAAGCCCGCCAGCGGGCGGACGCTTACAAGCCCCTGAAGGGTTTGCCCGTCGCCGCCCCTGCCGCCGGCGAGAATGGGGCGAAGTAGCCTGGGCCTTTCACCGCGCGGCGGGCAGCAGGCCTTGCTGCTTGAGCCAAGCCTGACACTGCTCGGGCCAGGCTTTGATCTCCTTGTCGGAGCGGAGGCCATGGCCGTGCCCGCCCGTGGGGACGTGGAAGAAGGTGGCGGCGACTTTGGCGTCGGTCAGGGCCGCGAAGTACGACCGGGTGCCGGCGATGAAGCTTTTGTCGTCCTCGGCCTGCGCGATGAACGTCGGCGCGGTCTGGGCATCGATGGACTTGGCGACGCCTTTGTCGAGGTAGGCGGGGTACACGAGGAGGGCGAAGTTCGGACGCAAGGGTTGGTCGTCGGCTGCATCGATCCGGGCATAGGTCGCGGGGCCTGAGTGCGTGCTCAAGCGGGCGCTGAGGTGGCCGCCGGCCGAGAAGCCGATCACACCGACGCGATCGCGGGCGATGTTCCATTCGGCCGCGCGGCTACGGACGAGCCGGATGGCGCGTTGGACGTCCTGATAGGCGCCGTCCTGGTTCCCGGGGACGCGGTACTTGAGGACGATCCCGGTGATGCCGAGGGAATTGAGCCAAGCCGCGACCTCGGTGCCTTCCTTGTCGTAGGCGAGGATGCTGTAACCACCGCCGGGGCTGATGATGACCGCGGGTGTGGGCTTGTCGGCCGCGACTTTATAGACCGTGAAGGACGGCTCGGCGATGTCGGTCAGGCGCAGGACGTTGTCGCCGCGTGCGGGTTGCGCTCGTTCGGGTCCGGCGATGGCTTTGCCCGGGATGCCTCCCTTGGGCCAGAGCGTCACCACTTGGCCCGGGACGGTCGGTCCCGGCTTAGCCTCTTCGGCTTGGCAGACAAGCGTGGCTGCGGACAGCAGCAGGCAGGGCAGGGCGAACAGGCGACGCATGGTGGGGTTCCTCATGGATACCCACTCGCCCTGGCTCTTCAAGGGTTTCCCTAACGGCGCGGCTGCCCCGTGATTTCCCGCCAGCGACGGAGTGACCCCGTGAGGTGCTCTTCCGGCGGGGATTTCAGGCCGAAGGTGTGAACGAGGACCGGACCGGTGTAGCCGGCCGACTGCAGGCTGCGCACGAGCGGAGCCACGTCGTAATCTCCTTGGTCCAGCGGCAGGATGGCGCCGTCCCAGCCTGGTTGAGCGAACCGCTGGGTATCTGCTCCGTTGATCGAGACCAGCCCAAGTTGGGCGGCGTGTCGGCGGATGAGCTCGTCGAAACGTGCGAGGTTGCCGGCCTTCAGTTCATGGCAAACATGGAATGACGTCGTCACGCCGGGGCGCTGCAGGGCCTCGATGATGACAAGGGATTCTTCGAGGTCGCCGTAGACGCAGCCCTCGTGAGGGTACAGGACGAGCGAGCCACCCTTGGCCGTGCACGCATCCGCGAGCTTTCGCAGCATGGCCACGGCGATCGGGGCGCTTTCCATCCGGCCGCCGTGGACGTAGACCCAGAGCGGGGCGTGTAGTTCGGCGGATACTTCGGCGAGGGCGTTCAGTTCGGCTTCGGTGGCGGGCTTGGCCACTTCCAGGTTGGCGAGGATGGCCATGATCTTGACCTTGCCCGCGAGGACGGCGGGGAGCTTGCCGTAGGAACGGAGCTTCGGCCAAGGCGCGCGGTCTTCCCAGGTGCCGACCATCAGGCCATCGTAACCGATCTTCTCGACGAGCGCCACCTGGGCGGCGGCATCGCGTTGGCGGAAGCTCAGGTTGAACGTGCCGATGGCGTTGCGGGGCGGGGTCGCGGCGCAGCCCACAAGGAAGAGGCCGATGAGGCCGCAGATGAGTCGGAGCATGGGCAAGGTGCGGATCACTTCTTGGCCGGCGTCGCCTTCAGCGGATGCTCCTTGAGGAGTTCATCGGTCATGTAGAAGTTGGTACGCTCCTGCGTGGCGGCGCGGACCTTGGCGACCTGCGCGGGAGAGATCAGCTTGCCGCTATTGCCGTAGGATAGGCGAACGAAACTCAGCGCGGCGGCGACTTCAGCGTCGTTCAGCATGCCGCCGAAGCCAGGCATCGGCGGGACGCCCTTGCTGGGGTCGAAGGCCTGTCCATTGACCGTGATCGGCCCCCAGAGACCTTTGAGCACCAACTTGATCGCGCGGGTATCGTCGTCGAGCCAGTCGCTGCGGACGAGGGGAGGGTAGATGTTCGGTAAGCCCTTGCCGTCGGCTTGGTGGCAGGTCGCGCAGTGGCCATCGCGGAAGTAGACTTCGCGGCCAAGTTGGAATATTTTTTCTTCCGCGGCGCTCAGTTTGCGGACGGGTTTGGGGGCGGTGTCGGCCACCGGCTGGCCGATCTTGGATTTGCCCGCGAGGTATTCGGCCGCCGCGGGGTTATCCGCCAGGTTCAGTTGGCCGCCGGCTTGGAGCGTGGCCACGTCGTCCTTGAGCGTGTAGGTGAGGGCGTAGTGGAGGACCGGGCCGACCCAGCGGTCGACCGGCTTCCGGAAGGCCTCGAGCGCGATGTTCGCGCCGTCGGAGTTGTCGAGCCACGTCGCGGCCACCACCGCGGTCAAGCGCACCCGTGGGTGCTCGTCGCGGACGGCTTGCGTGAGGAGGGCGACATGGTTGGGCAGCTGGCGGAACGCATGGCGCACGACATCGGCCGCCGCGGCGCGGGCCTCGAACTGCTTGGCTTGGAGCAGACGCTGGATCAGTTCACCGTCGGGTTGGTTCTGCGCCCACGTCGCCCACAGGGCTTCGCACAAGTGGTGTTCGTAGGCGGGATCCTGCGGGTCGAGCTTCGCCACCCAAGCCTTGACGGCGGGGAGCACCTCGGCGGCCGGGTGGCTGCGGAGTTCGCGGCGGGTGCGGTAGCGGGTGCGGTACTCCGGCTCCTTCAGGTTCTCGAGCAGTTCGGCGACCGAGGCGCCATCGACCTTGGCCGGCTTCACGAGCGGGCGCCCCGGGTAGGTGACGCGGTAGATGCGGCCATGCTCATGGTCGCGATTCGGGTCACGGGCGTTGTGCTGCATGTGCCCGATCAGCGGGTTGTGCCAGTCGATGAAGTAGAGCGAGCCATCCGGCGCGAACTCGAGGTCGACCGGGCGGAA
>Ga0222712_10007171_pt1 | contig 10847 bp, 7 predicted proteins | sample C33_657DmetaG_FD_165043 | JGI IMG/M metagenome (GOLD analysis project Ga0222712, IMG submission 165043) | Estuarine water microbial communities from San Francisco Bay, California, United States - C33_657D | ecosystem: Environmental > Aquatic > Marine > Unclassified | place: USA: California... | reverse complement strand
CGCAAGGCGAGGCCGCCGTGGTCACTGCCGAAGGAAAGCGTAAGCGGGCTGGTCATCGCGAGAGGTTCTGCCGCAGAAACTCCACCATCGCAGGGATGGCTTCAACCATGGAATCACGGCATTCCTCATACTCGCGATAGGGCCCGCCGAAAGGATCGGGGATATCGCGCGGGACGTCGTCCGGCAGGACGTCGCGGAGCAGGAGCACGAATTCCGGCAGGGAGTCGAAGCGGGCGTGCAGGGCCGCCAGGTGGGCTTCGGACATCCCGAAGATCACGACGCTGCGGTCGACGTCGGCCTGGGTGAGCAGGCGGCTGCGATGCGCGCCGACATCCAAGCCGATGCGCTGCATGGCTTTGACGGAGTTGGTCGAGGCGGGCAGACCGGACTCGGCGGCGAGGCCGAACGAGGCGACCTTCAGTTTCTCGAGCCCCTGCCCTCGCTTGGTCAGGGTCGCCCGGAGCAACGCCTCCGCCATCGGGCTGCGGCAGGTGTTACCTGTGCAGACAAACGTGACGGTGTCTCGCTCGACGGCCATGACCCCAAGATGGGGGATTAGCCCCTCGGTTCAAGCGCTCAGAGGACTCCGTCGCGGCGGAGCTGACGATAGCCGATGTCCCGACGGTAGTGGCAGCCCTCGTATTGGATCTGCGGGACGACGGCGTAGGCCCGACGGGCGGCTTCCTGCAGGGTCGGGCCATGGGCCACGACGCCCAGGACGCGGCCGCCGGTGGTGACGACCCGTCCGTCCGGCAGGCGCTTGGTGCCGCCATGGACGATGTCGACGCCTTCCGGCAGGCTGGCTGGCAAGGTGATGGGGTCGCCCTTGCGGATCTCGCCCGGATAACCGCCGGCGGCGAGGACGACGATGATCGTGGCGCCGGGGCGCAGTTTGACGGCCGCGGGTCGGAAACGACCGTGGGCGATGTCTTCCATGATCTGCACGGGGTCGGTCTCGAGCGAAGGCATGAGCACTTGGCACTCCGGATCGCCGAAACGGACGTTAAACTCGACGACCTTCGGGCCGGTCGCGGCCACCATGATGCCGACGTAGAGCGTGCCGCGGTAATCGATGCCGTCGGCCTTGAGGCCGCGCAGCGTGGGCGCGATGATCTCCTCGCGGAGACGACGCTCGACCTCCGGCGTGACGACGGTCGTGGGAGCATACGCGCCCATGCCGCCCGTGTTGAGACCGGTGTCGCCTTCGCCGACGCGCTTATGGTCCTGGCTCGGCGGGAGCATGAGATACTCCTCGCGGCAGACCATGAGCATGATCGAGGCCTCTTCGCCCTGCATGAATTCTTCGATGACGACCTCATCGCCCGACGCGCCGAAGACCTTGGTCTCCATCATGTCGCGCAGCGCGGCCTCGGCCTCGGCATGGGTGGTCGCGATGACGACGCCCTTCCCTGCCGCCAGGCCGGAGGCCTTGATGACGATGGGGACGGGCTGCTTGCGCACGTATTCCAAAGCCGGAGCCAAGGAGCGGAAAGTCTCGGAAGCGGCGGTCGGCACCTTGTGGCGCACCATGAAATCCTTGCTGAAGGCCTTGCTGGCCTCGAGGCGAGCGCCCGCGGCGAGCGGACCATAGGCCGGGATGCCCGCGGCTTCGAGGGCGTCGACCACGCCGGCGGCGAGCGGGACTTCCGGCCCGACGATCACGAAATTGGACTGGGTGCGGCGGACGAGCTCGAGGACGGCGGCGGGGTTGGCGGCGTCGATATCGAGGCATTCGGCCTCGAGGGCCATGCCGCCGTTACCGGGGGCGACGCGCACCTTGGCCACCCGCGGGCTGCGGAGGCAGGCCTTGAGCAAGGCGTGTTCCCGGCCGCCGGAGCCGAGGATGAGGACGTCGAGTTTTCCCTGCGTAGCCATGTCCCTACTACTGCGGGGTGTCGGGAATGATGTGAACCAAAAACAGGGCCGGCCCGTTTCCGGACCGACCCAGCCTAAATTGGTGCTCAGGCCGGGACTTGAACCCGGACACCTTGCGGCACATGCACCTCAAGCATGCGTGTCTGCCATTCCACCACCTGAGCAATAAAGGAAGGTGCACGCTGGAACTCCTGACGATGGGTGCAAGTAAAAAGCGATTGTGCCGATGCTTGCCAAGCGGACTTCTTTCTAAACGCTCACTTCCTCAATGTCCTCCGACTCGGCTGAAAACAACCCTCCCAAGGAGAAGTCCTTCGAACTGGACCTCTCTTCCCTTGGTTTCGGGCCCTCCTGGGTCAGCGGACCCTCCGAAAAGGTCAGCTCCGGCAACGGCGGCCCGCGTCGCGATGGCGATCGCCCGCGCTTCCGCGACGGTCCCGGCGGCGATCGCCGCGGCCCTCCCCGCGACGGCCAGAGCCGCGGCCCGCGCCGTGACGGCCCAGGCGCCGGCCCCGGCGGCCCCCGCCGCGACGATCGTGGCGGCCCGCGCCGTGATGACCGTGGCCCCCGTCGTGATGACCGTGGTCCTTCGCGTTACGATGACGCCCCGGCCTTCCGCCCGGTCGTCGCCAGCGCTTTCTTCCCCGACGACGCGAAGTTCGAGATCCTCGGCGGCGCGATGAAGAAGAGCAAGATGACCTACGAGCTCTTCGAGGTCGCCCGCCTGATCCTCGACAAGGAAGACCGTCTCTCGATCGTCATCCGCCACCTGGAAGCCGAACAGCGCCCCGACGCCCTGCTCGCCGTCTCCGTGCCCGACGGCCATCCCTTCCTCAGCGAAGGCGACGCGGTCTCCCACGTGATGTCCCGGCACCTCGATAAGTTCTTCGACGTGGTCGAAGTCGAAGTCGAAGCCCCGAAGGGTTCCTTCCTGATGGTCGCGAAGTGCCCGCAGACGGGCAAGCTGCTCGGCGCCCCGACGCACCACAGCTACCAGCGCAACCTCCGCGAACACCACGCCCGCCATTGCCCGAACGTGCCGTTCGATTCCTTCAAGGGCCGTCTCGAGATGGTCCGCGAACAGGACCAGATCGACGCCTGGCTGAAGTCGATGTCCACCCGCAACGAATACGCGCCGAAGGACCGCAAGGAAGGCGAACCGGAACGTCTCGAGTCCCTCGACGCCGCCCGCGGCTTCCTCCAGGCCTTCCGCAAGGACCTCGTGGTGAAGACCCATCCGTGGGTCCGCTTCGCCGGCCGCCTGCTCGAAGAGCTGAATCCCGGCCCGCTCCGTGATTCCGTGCGCTACGCCCTCGAACAGCAGCGCGCCTTCCCCCTCGACACCGCCAACGGCATCCGCGGCCGCCTCCGCAAGGAAGGCTTCCACCTCTATAAGAAGGGCTCCAAGGGCATCACCTACGCGTGCTCCGTCCGCCGCCGCTGCCGCGACCCGAAGTCCGCCTTCAGCGATCCGATGGCCAAGATCTTCGACTCGCTCGACCGCAAGCCGGCCCAGCAGGCCAAGGACCTCGTCCTCGCCCTCGCCGGCGAGAACGCCGAGGACGCCGCGAAGACCCAGGTGCTCACGGACCTCTCGTTCCTCATCGGCGAAGGCTACATCGCCAACCTCCCCGACGGCCGTCTCTTCGCCCAGCCCATCCTGAGCAGTCAAGCCCAGGCCAAGGAAGAAGCCGCCAACGACGAGGCCGCGGACGAAAGCAAGTAAGCGTCGAAGGCGCAGGGCGTCTTCGTCAAGGTAAGGGCAGCACCGCGTGCTGCCCTTGTTCTTTTCTAAGGCCGCCGGGTGGTGAACGCACTAGGGCAGCACGCGGTGCTGCCCCTACCCGATGCATCGCCTACCCCTGCCCCGACCCCTACCCCTTTGATTTACTTCCAATTCTCCGCGATCCACGGCGTGGGCAGCACGCGGCGATACCACTTGCCGCTGCGGCCGACGAGCGCGTCGGGCGGATTGGGAAGCCCGTGGAAGACGACGATCTTGGCTTCGGCGGGGATCTCCGGCGTCTGCCAGAGCGAGAACGGGAAATATTTCACGCAGTGCTTCTTGAAACTGCGGCACCAGGTCTCGGGCCAGTAGCTGACTTTGCCCTGCGCGCTGAGGTGCGCGGTCAGGTATTCCTGCTCGTTGCGGTGACGCTTGCGCACGGCATCGAGGTTCGCGCGGAAATACTCGAGGACGTCGGGATACGCGCCGGCACGCCAGCGATAGACCGACGAGTTGCCGGTGTAGTCGCCCTTCTGCCAATCGCGGATAATCAGGAAGTCGCCGGGATGGTCAAAGAAGCCGTCCATGTTACCGACGATGACGATGTCGATGTCGAGGAAGAGGATATCGCCCTTGAGCTCGGGACCGCCAGGCGTGGTGAGAGCGGGCGAGAACGAGACGAGCTTGGTCCAACCGCGCTCCGGGGCGCCGGCCGGCAGCTCGAGGCTGGGAATCGGGAACGTCTCGATGCCGGCGTTGAGCCCGGTCTTGTCGTCCGTGAGGCAGACGAAGCGATGCGGGATGGTCAGGTGGCGGCTCACCATGGAGTGGAGTCGGTTGACGTATTCCGGGCCGTATTTCTTGCCCCACTTCATGCAAAGGATGGTCGCCATACTGTCGCCAGCGTGAGGATTCCCCGCCGATGCTCCAGCCTGTTATGACGGGACGGCCCCTTGCGCCTACCCTGCCTTCGGGCATAACATGCCCCTCATGAGCGACGATCACGACGACGAGAACTTCAGCTCCGACGACGAATACGGCGAGGGCGGCATCCCGGCTGACCTGGAGGCCGACATCGAGGAACGGATCAACCGGGCGGCCGACGACCGCCTGCACGACCTCCACACCGATGCCGTCCCCCGCTCCGGCGGCTGCCTCCTCATCCTCGCCCTGCCGGCACTGAGCCTGTGGCTCCTGAGGTAGGGACGTGATCACCATCACGTCCGTGGGCGGACGGACATGGGGAGGACAGAAGGCTTGCCCGGCTCAACGTACGCGCCGCTGCGAACGGCGGCCATGGCAATGGCCGCCCTACCCATTGAGCTGTCTCTCGTTCGCCGCAGGGCGAACCATGGTAGGGGCACGATTCATCGTGCACTCCATTACAGGAGGGCGCGGCGAAGCCACGCCCCTACCCTCGGCCGCCCTGCGGCGGCCTGACCCAACCGCTAACCGCCAACCGCTTACACCCTCTGCGTTCTTTGCGTTGAGCCACGCTCAACGCAAAGATCGAAGATACGCCACGAGGTCGATCAGTTCCTTCTCCGAGAGCATGCCGTCGAGTCCGGCGGGCATGAGGCTCGTGGTGAGCTGTGTCGAAGAGGCGATCGACTCATTGGTGAGCAGACGGCTCTGACCTGAGGCCTCCTTGATGGTCACGCCCTCTGCGGAGCGGGCCTGGATGAGGCCGAGCACGCTGGTGCCGTCGGTGAGCTGGAAGGAATTAAGGTCGTAGTCGCGGGCGATGTTGTAGCTCGGGAAGAGGATGCTCTCCACGAGTTCGCGCTCGGCGCGGATGCCGCCGATCTTGGTGAGGTTCGGCCCGATCTCGTTGCCCTTGTCGCCGATCTTGTGGCACGCGATGCAGGCGCCCTTGCCGGACTCATAGACGGAGCGTCCGGCGACAGGGTCGCCCTGCTTGATGGCCGTCAGGGCCAACGGACCGAGGCGCTCACGCTTGGCGTCGTTGGCCGCGAGGGCGGCGTCGAACGAAGGCTCAAGGATCTCGTACACGTCGCGCGGCAGGAAGCCGAAGGCTTTGCGGACAAGGTCCTGACGGAAGGTGCCCAGCATCGCGGACTTGCTCAGGGCGACGGCGATCTTGCGGCCGATATCCTTGGAGATGCGCTTGTAGTTCTGCGGCACCGCCAAGGCGACGAGGAGCTCGTTCTGCTCGAGCGGGCCGGCATTCGGCAGCAAGGCGAGATAGGCGTCCCACTGCGCGGGCGTAAGCTTCGTGTTGGCCAGGCGCGCGGCGGCGTCCATCCGCAGACCGGGGCTGGCCGGATCGACGAAGAGGTCGGTGAGCAGCTTGAAGGCGGCATCGCTGAGGTCTTCGCCGCTGCTGGAGAGCGCGAGGAGCGCCTTCAGGCGAAGCGAGGACGGCTTGGTGGTGTCGGCGGCGATGGCGTTGAGCGAGGCGTCGAAGCGCTTGTCCTTCACGTGGGCGAGGGCGTCGAGGAGCAGCGGCGAGGCGCCCTGGGTGAGCTGGGCTTCCAGTGAGGCGAGCCAGTCCTGGGCATTCACCTTGCCGGGCTGGGCAGCGATGGCGCGGAGCGCAGCCTGACGGACGGCGACTTTCTCATGCGCGAGCATCCGGGCGATGCCCTGGGCGACGCCCGGCTGGCCGGCCAGCGCGGTCGCGAACTTACCCAAGGCGACGACCTGCGTCGCGGAAGGCACCGGCTGCGCGAGCCAACGGGTGAAGAGCGGCGCGATCACCTGATCGGCGTCGGCGGCCTTGCTGAGCGCGAGGTAGGCGTTCTTCGCCAAAGCAGCGTCCGCGGAGTCGGCCTGGCTGACGGCGAACTTCAGGACGTCGGCGTAATCGGACTCCTTGACGCGAGTCTGCGAGACGATGCGCAGGAGACGGGCCTGCGCGACGGGACCTTCGACGGTGGCGAGGTCGACGGCGGTGAACCCAGCGAGCCGCATGCCGGCGGTGAGGATGGCGTGCTCGAGCACCAGGTCGGCCTCACGCGAGAGCAGCCCGCGGATGGCTTCGGTGATGGCGGGAGACTTGGCCTCGCGGAAGGTCAGGCCTTCGAGACCACGACGGACGACCGCTTGGTCGGCGGACGTGAGCTGGGCGAGGAGTTCGGCGTCGGTCTTCACCGGCGCAGGCGAGAACGGACGGTGCGCCTTGGCGACGGCCTCATGGGCGGCCTTACCTTCGGCGGTGCGACGCACGCGGTAGATCGCGCCGGGGACGTTCGCCACGCCCTGCAGGCTGGACGGGCAATGCGAATACCAAGTGCCGGTATCGACGATGAGCAACGAGCCGTCGGGGGCTTCGATGACGTCGGAAAGGTGCGCACCCTTGCGGTCGAGGGTGAAGAACTCATGCTCGGTCGCCTGATAGGTGGCGCCCTCCGGCTTGAGTTCGAAGCGCACGATCTTCTGGGAGTTATAGAAAGAGACGAGGAGGTTGAGGTTGTCGGGAGACGAAGAAAGCGGGTGGTCGGCGGGAGCGATGCGGTCGCCCTGCTTCCAGAAAGCGCAGCCGCTGGGGACGACATGGCCGAGCTCCTTGAGGATCGGCATGCGTTCATGGGTCCGCGGCAGGTCGGCGATGATGCGCAGGAAGTCAGGGCGCTCGTAGACGCCGCCGAGCTGCCACTGCATGAGGGTGTCGACGCGCGGGCTGCCGAAATAGAGGTCGACGGTGCCCACGACCTCGCCGGTCGGGGTGAAGTCGATGCTGGCCGGATTATCGGCGCAGCCCAGGGCATGCCAGCGGATGTCGGTACCGTCGGTCTTCATCGACCAGACGCCGCTGTTGAGGCCGGCGTGCACGAGCGTGCCGTCCTTCTGCTTCACGGTGTGTCCCTTGCGGCCGTGCGTCCAATAAAGGCGTCCGTCGGGGTGCAGGCGCGGACCATGGCAGTCGGCGCCGTTCGCGGTCCAGGCGAAACCGTCCACGACGAGCTCGCGCTTCTCGGCCACGCCGTCGTCATCCGCGTCGGTGAACTTCCAGATGCCGGGAGGCGAGGCGACGAAGAGGCTGCCGTCGGCCCAGCAACCGCCCTTGGGCACGGCGAGCTTGTCCGCGAAGACGGTGCTGCGTTCGAACACGCCGTCGCCGTCCCGGTCCTCGAGCATGAGGACGCGGTTCGGGAGGATGGCTTCGAACTTCTTCGGGCTCCAATTTACGCCAGCGGAGTCGCCTACGAAGAGGCGGCCACGGTCATCGACGCATCCCATGGTGGGATTGGCTACCATTGGAGAGGTGGCGGCGACGACCATTTCAAAACCCACGGGGAGCTTGTGCTTAAGCCCGCCCTGCGGCAGCTGATCCTTCGTCAGTTCGAGGAACTGCGGACGGTAAGCGTAGGCGGGGAATTCCTCGCCGTCGCCATGGCCGGCCGGCTTGGCGGCGCCCCACTTCTCCTTGAAACCTCCGAGCGGGTAGAGCTCGAAGCGGCGGACGAACATCTCGGCGGCTTCGACCTGCAGGAGGATGCGGCCTTGGCTCGGCTTGCACTCGAAGGCTTCGTTCACCTTCACGCCGTTGACGAAGTACTGGAGCGTGTCGCCCTTGGCGATCACCTCGAAACGCGTCCACTGGCCCATGGGCGACTCGACGTCGTCCTTGCCGCGGAAGCCGAGGGTGTCCTTCCAATCGGCGTCGCGCTTCTGCCAGTTGAGGCGTCCGGTCTTCATGGTCTCGCGCGGGGCGCCCGGGGTCCAGACCTTCTCCTTGTCGCGGTCGCGACCGACCTCGGCGCTGAGCGAGGTCTCGAGGACGGTACCGTCGGCGAGCTTGGGCGAGAGGACGAGGATATCGCCCACGCCGCCTTCGATGATCTGGGCTTCGATGCTGGCCATCCAGCTGCCGCCCACGGCGCCCTGCGGTCCATAGCAGTGCACCAGGATGCCGTTGTCGCGCGTGGCCTTGGCACGCTTGCCCCAGGTCTTGTCACCCCACTTGAACTCGATGACGAGGTGGTAGTCCTTGAAGCTGTCGAGGGTCGTGATGCCGCCGTAGCCGTTGCCGCTGACGTGGAAGAGGCCGTCCGGCTCGAACTTGAAGACGTTCTTGGGATCGTCGACGATATCGGCCTTGGGGTTGAGATGCATCTCGGCCTTTCCTTCGCGGAAGAGGTCGAGCACGTTCACTTTCTTGGTGACGACCTGCGCGGCGGGCTCCGGCGGCAGGACGATCTTGGCGACCGGCTCCTTGCTCTGCGCGGAAAGTCCGGCGAAGGACAGCAGCGCGAACACGAAGGCGGCGAGGGGGTGGGTTCTCATGGGGTGAAAGGGAAAGAGGGGCGGGCGGGAACGGATGTTCCAACACCCTCCTCATTCTTCAATCATTTCGCACCTAATGAGCGGAATAGGTCATTATAGTGGCGGAATAAGAGGCAGGAGCCGAACCATGTCACGACCTAGCGGCCTCCATCTCAAGAAAGGGAAGGAAACATCCCGACAAGCACGAGTTCCGTCCTCGGCCCGGATCTCCATGCCGGCCGGCTGCGGGCCGCCATGACCGAAGAAGTCAGGAGCGACCGCGTAACCGAGGCCATGGTTTTCCTCCAACCTTCGGAGTCAGATGGGCGGACGAGACCGGCACAGAAGCAGCGCTGAGACAACGGGCGTCTTCGCGGATTGCCCCGCCTGACGGATTGGGCTAAAAGTGACCGCGATGAACCGCCCCGTCATCTCGCTCGGAATCACCCTGCTCGCCTTTGTCCATGCGCTCGCCGCACCGGTGAAGGTCCTGCTCATAGGCCAGCCGCCCGACCACGGGTACCGCTCCCACACCTACCTGCCCGACTGCGAACTCATCGCGAAATGGCTGAAGCAGAACGGCGAATTCGAAACGGTCGTCGCCCGCGGCTGGCCGACCGAACCGCACGCCTTCGATGGCGTCGCCGCGGTGGTGCTGCACAACAAGCTCGGCGGCGACGTGTTCTTCGCGCCCGCGCACGCCGCCCAAGCCAGGGCTTTGCTCGACCGCGGCGTCGGACTCGTCGCGCTCCATTGGGGCACGGGTTCCGCCGACCCCGCCATCGGCGATGCCTGGCTGAAGGCGCTCGGCGGTCATTTCAACGCCCAGAAAAACGGCTTCTCCCGTTACAAGGTCGAAGCGAGCACGGTGCGCCTCGCCGACCCGTCGCATCCGATCAGCCGTGGCTGGCAGGATTTCCCGATGCGGGACGAATGGTACTACGACCTGCGCTTCCTGCCCGCAGCCAGGCCGGTCGCGTTGGCGAAAGTCGGCGGCAAGGACTATCCGGTCGGCTGGGCTTACGAGCGCCCCACGGGCGGACGATCCTTCGGGTTCGTCGGCCTGCACTTCCACGACAACCTCGCCTCCGAACCCTTCCGGCGCCTGATCATCAACGGCGTGCTCTGGACCACGCGGACCGAAGTGCCTGCGGACGGCGCCACGGTGAAGATGGAGGCCAAGGATCTCGATCTTCCCGAGGAATTCGAAAGACTAAGGCCTGCCGCCAAGTCCCCGGCGAATCGCCCGGCCGGCGATCCATTGATTGTCCGTCGCATGGCGGAATCCGCCGCTTATCAGGAGCGCTTGGACCACGCGCTCGAACACGGCACGGCCATCCCGCAGGCCCTCGCCGAGATCCAGGCCTTCCTGCTCACCGCACCCGGCGTCGATCCGAAGTCCGTCGAGACCACCGGCGTCGGTGTCCACTACAAGACGAGCGAAGGCCTCGGCTATTACCTTCGCATCCCATTCGGCCGTCTTCCGGAGATCAAGTAGCGAGGCCGCCGTATGCCGACCGTACGTAAAGTCACGGCATCGACCTGCCCGCACGTGCAATGATCCGTTCAGCCCTCTAGGCTCTCGACTTCAGCGCGACGACCGCCGCCTTCAGCTCCTGCGTCCGCTCCTTCACGTCGCCGGCCGGATCCATCGGAGCGCCGACGACGATCGTGACGCCCCTTCGGTAGAACGGCCAGAGGCAGAAGAGGATCATGTTCTGCACGGTGATGGAGAAAGGCGTCACCCAACGGCCCGGGTAGTTTCCATAATGGAAATAAACCGGGACCATCGGCACGCCGGCCTGCTGGGCGATGCGCACCGCGCCGGTCTTGAAAGGCAGCTCGGCGTCGCCCAAGGCTTCGACGAGCCCCGTCGGGCAGATCGCCACCGTCTGACCCTGCTTAAGCAACGACACGGCATCATCGATCGAGACCTGGACGAAGCCCCAGCGGAGCGCGTATTTCTTCAGGAAAGGAAAGCTGAACACCAAGGGATGGACCAATAGCCGCGCCGAGG
>Ga0222712_10007169_pt1 | contig 10851 bp, 12 predicted proteins | sample C33_657DmetaG_FD_165043 | JGI IMG/M metagenome (GOLD analysis project Ga0222712, IMG submission 165043) | Estuarine water microbial communities from San Francisco Bay, California, United States - C33_657D | ecosystem: Environmental > Aquatic > Marine > Unclassified | place: USA: California... | reverse complement strand
CACCTTCTTCGGCACCTTCGGCTTCTTCTCCGTCCTCTTCCTCCTGTTCGTGCGCTTCCTGCCTCTGCTGCCCATGGCCGAGGTGAAGATGGTCGCGCCGCAGGCCGACCCCCACGCCCACTGATCCCAGCCGCCCCCCGACCATGAACGAACGCAACGAACGCATCCACGGCGTGGCCTGCACCTTCCGCAAGGTCTCCGACGTGTTTCACGCCGCCGAGAAGGTGCGCGATGCCGGCTGGAAGAACTGGGACGTCCACACGCCTTTCCCGATCCACGGCATGGACCAGGCCATGGGCCTGCCTCGCTCCCCCGTACCGCGCCTGACCCTGCTGGGCGGCGTCACCGGCTTCATCACCGGCTGCCTGCTCACCTGGTACACCAATTCGTACGACTACCCGCTGATCGTCGGCGGCAAGCCCTACTGGAGCGTGATCTTCCCGTTCCCGGTCCTCTACGAGTGCACCATCCTGTTCGCCGCCTTCGGCACGTTCTTCGGCCAGTTCATCTTCAACCGCCTGCCGCGTCACAACCATCCTCTGTTCGACCTCCCGAACTTCGCCCGCGTCTCGGACGACACGTTCATGATCGTCCTCGAGGCCCGCGACCCGCGGTTCCACCTCGATGAGTCGCGCAACTTCCTCCAGTCGCTCGGCGGCCAGGAGATCACCGTCATCCGCGACTAATCCGCACCCATGAGCCGCTATCTCGCATTCCTCGCCGTCGCTGTCGTCGCCACGATCAGCTTCCTCGGCTTCCAGGGCAAGACGTCCAAGGACACGCCCGTCTATGTCTTCGACGACATGGACTACCAGAACAAGTACAAGGCCCAGGGGGAGAACGCGTTCTTCGCCGACGGCCGTGACGCGCGTCCGCCCGTCGCCGGCACCGTCGCCCGCGGCACCGGCCTCCAGCCCGCCAAGGTCTTCTCGGCCGACTTCAAGCGCGCCGAATCGCTCAATCCTTCGTTCGTGACCGGCAAGGACGCCAAGGGCGCCTTCCTCGCCGGCTTCCCCGCGAAGTCCCTTGGTTTCACCAACGGCAAGCTCAACGACTACAAGGTCAGCCAGTACACGTTGGACGTGGGTCGCGGCAAGTTCCAGATCTACTGCGCCGTCTGCCACGGCCAGGCCGGCGACGGCAACGGCATCATGAAGGTGCGCTCCGCCATCGAAGGCGACGCCGCCATCGTCACGATCGCCAGCCTCCAGACCCCGGTCATCCGCGCCTATCCGAACGGCCAGCTCTACGACGTCATCACGAACGGCAAGAACACCATGATGGGTTACGGCGACAAGCTCTCCCCCGAGGAACGCTGGGCCGTCGTCGCCTACGTCCGCGCCCTGCAGCTCTCGCAGAACTGCCCGCCCGAACTCGTCCCCGCCGCCGTGAAGGCCCAAATCAAGTAATTCGCACATGAGCTCCTCTTCGCCTCACGCCCTGACCGCCCATTGGAAGAAATTCCTGGCCGTCGGCGTCGTCGCCCTGGTCGTCGTCTGGTCCTTCGCCTTCGCCGGCGTGCAGCACCATGAGAACCGCCAGGCCCTCTCCGTCCTCGTCGGGTCGCTCTTCTGGACCTCCGTCCTGATCGGCATGCTGATGCTGACGATGATCACCCGCGTCTTCGACGCCGGCTGGGCGCCGCTCGTCCGCCGTAACTGGGAACTGCTCCTCATCGCGCTTCCCGTCGTCCTCGCCCTCGGCGTGGCGCCGCTCGCCTTCCTCACCGACTTCCGCCACGCCCTCTGGGATTGGACGGACGCCGCGCACGTGCTTCCGGGCGGACACACCGTCGGCCACGACCCGATTCTCCAGGCCAAGAGCTGGTTCCTGAACGAGAAGTTCTTCCTGGTCCGCATCTGCCTCTACGTCGCGATCTTCGGCGGCCTCGCGCTGCTCCTCCGCCGCTGGTCCTTCGCCCAGGACACCGACCGCACCGCCGGCCACACGCACCGCCTGCACGCCGTCTCCGCCGTGGGCATCCCGCTCGCGGCCGTGACGCTGACCATGCTGGCCTTCGACTGCCTGATGGCCCTCTCGTACCACTGGTTCTCGACCATGTACGGCGTCTGGTTCTTCGCGCTTTCCATCCGCCTGGCCCTCGCGGTCACGGTGATCCTCACGTACAAGCTGTCCAACGGCGGCTGGCTCGACGGCCTCCTCAACCAGGCCCACCGCCACGTGCTGGGCTGCCTCATGCTGGCCTTCACGGTCTTCTGGGCGTACATCAGCTTCTCGCAGTACTTCCTGATCTACACCGCGAACATCCCGGAAGAGACCTTCTGGTACAACATCCGCGAGATCGACGCCGCCACGGGCCTCAAGAGCGAGTGGTGGAACGTCTCGATGTACCTCATCTTCGGCTTCTTCCTGCTGCCGTTCCTCGCCTTGCTCTTCTACCGCACGAAGATCGTCGCCGGCCGCCTCCTGTCGGTGGCCTGGCTCATCCTCATCGGCGGCCTCGTCGACCTCTGGTTCAACGCGCTGCCCCGTCAGGTCTACGACAAGTCGACCCCCGAAGGCTTCGTCGTGACGCCGTTCCTGACCTCGTCGCTCCTCCTCGACCTCCTGGCCATCCTCGGTTTCGGCGGCATCGTCTTCGCGGTGTTCCTCCGCAGCGCCGCCAAGCAGGAGACCATCCCGGTCCACGACCCCCGCATTCTCGAGTCCATCAACTATCATGAGTGAACAACCTTCCTCCGGGCGTCCGCTGCTGCCCGGTCAGATCGCCTCCTGGCTGCGCTACGTCTGTTTCGCCGCCGCGGCGCTGGTCGTGACGGGCTACGTCTACCTTTCCGTCCGCAAGGCCCCGAACGCCGAGGCCGAGCGCCGTCAGGCCCAGAAGGCCCTTCGTTCCGAGAACGCCAAGAAGGGCCAGGCCCTCCTCACCGAGCCCGGACGCAACGCCGACGGCACCTATCGCATCCCGGTCAAGGACGCCGCCGCCCTCATCGCCGCCGACAACAAGGTCGTCGCGAAGATCCAGGCCGCCGCCGCGCCGGCTCCTGCGGCCGCTCCCGCCGCTCCCGCCGCCGTCGGCGCCTTCGTGAAGGCCTCGGACGAGCAGATGAAGCGCGGCGCCGCCGTCTACGCGCGCACGTGCATCGCTTGCCACCAGCCGACGGGCATGGGCCTTCCGCCCGTCTTCCCGCCGCTCGCCAAGGCTCCCATCGCCGTCGGCAACCCCGAGCTCCCGATCAAGTTCATCCTGCAGGGCCTCATGGGTCCGATCACCGTCGGCGGCACGACCTACAACAGCATGATGCCGCCGGTCCCGGGCGTCAGCGACGACGACATCGCCGATGTCCTCACCTACGTGCGCCAGAGCTTCGGCAACCAGGGCAACCCGGTCGCCGCCGAGCAGGTGAAGGCGGTCCGCGCCGCCACCGCCGGTCGCACCGCTCCTTGGACCACCGCCGAACTCGGCCTCAAATAATCCCTCACCTCCTTTAACCGATGACCCAGGAAAATCGTTCCGGCCGCCCGCAGGGCCGTCCCCCCGAAGGCGACGCGCGCCTGACGCGGACCGAGGCCCAGCTCCGCGGCCCGTTCCTTCTCTTCTTCGTCTCCGCGGTGGTCTGGCTGCTCGCGGCCTCCGTGCTCGGCGTGATCGCCGCCCTCCAGCAGGGTTCGCTCGCCAACGGTCCGTTCCGCGGCTGCGAACTCCTCACCTACGGACATGTGGCCGCCGCCCAGCGCAACCTGTTCGTCTACGGCTGGGGTTTCAACGCCTTCTTCGCGCTCAACCTCTGGCTGCTCTCGCAGCTGGGTCGTTTCGAGCTGCGCAACGGCTGGCTGGCGACCCTTGGCGGCGCGGTCTGGAACCTCGCCCTCACTTACGGCGTGATCCAGGTTTTCGCCGGCAACCAGGGCGGCTTCGGCCTCCTCGAGTTCCCTCGCGAAGTCGGTCCGGTCCTCGCCGTCGCTTTCCTGCTCGCGGGCTTCTGGCCCATCGTCGCCTTCGCGCGTCGCCCCACGGGCCACACGTTCGCTTCCCAGTGGTTCGTGGTCGCGGCGTCGTTCGCCTTCCCGCTGACCTACCTCCTGGCCCAGCTGATCGTCCTATGGCAGCCGGCTTCCGGCGTCGTCCAGGCGGTCGCGCACAGCTGGTTCGTCTCGAACCTGCTCCTGCTCTGGTTCGGCGCCTCGGCCCTCGCCGCGGTCTACTACTTCCTGCCGAAGGTGCTTGGTCGTACCATCAACGGCTACTACCTCGCCCCCGTGGCCTTCTGGTCGTACGTCCTCTTCGCCGGTTGGACCGGCCCGGCGGCCTTGCTCGGCGCGCCGGTGCCGCTCTGGGTCCAGTCCATCGGCGTCGTCGCCGGCGCCATGCTCCTGGTCCCGGTGATCATCACCGCCATCAACTTCCACGGCACGCTCTCCACCGAAGGCGGCTGGTCCCGCGCCTGGAACGACACCACGCTCCGCTTCGTGAGCTTCGGCGCCGTCGCGTTCACGCTTTTCGGCGTGGTCAACGCGCTCTTCGGCTTCCGCGGCTATAACGCGACGGTCCGCTTCACGTCCTTCGCCGCCGGGCAGGAGCAGCTCCTGACCTACGCCTTCGCGACGATGGTCCTCTTCGGCGCCGCCTACTTCGTGCTGCCGCGCCTCACGGGCGCGCTCTGGCCCTCCGCCAAGCTCGTCCACGTGCACTTCTGGGCCACGGCCCTCGGCGCCCTCGGCGCCCTCGCCGCCTTGCTCATCGGCGGCTGGCAGGAAGGCAAGCAGCTGGCCGACGCCTCGGTGTCGCTCGCCCAGGTCGCCAAGGTCGGTTCCGCCTGGAATGCCGCGCTGATCGTCTCGGCGATCCTCCTGCTCGTCGGCCACGTCGCCTTCGCCCTCAACGCTTTCGGCATGATCCTCAAATCTTCCGCGCCGGCCTCCGCCGGTCGCCACGACTAATCCGGTCCCCCCATGAAGAATCTCAACACTCTCCTGGCCGGCATCTTCCTCGCCGTCGCCTTGCCTTTCGGCGCGCTGGTCATCGGCAGCCAGGTGCAGCTCGGCTCCCTCGGTCGCGCGCCCGCCGAAGAAGGCGGTCCGCTCTTCCCGTCGCGCGAACCCGGCCTGGCCATCCAAGGTCGCGCGGTCTACGTCTCCCTCGGTTGCGTCAGCTGCCACACCCAGCAGGTCCGTCCGGCCGGGCAGGGCAGCGATATCGCCCGCGGTTACGGCGTCCGTCCTTCGGTCGCCCGCGACTACGTCCTGCAGAAGCCGGTCCTCCTCGGCGATCGCCGCGTCGGTCCGGACCTCGCCAACTACGGCGCCCGCGCCAAGGACCTCGAGGCCGTGCACGCCGCCATCAAGCACGACGGTGCCTTCGCTTTCCTCTATGCCGGCGACAAGAAGACGGTCGCCACCGAGCGTGCCCTCGCCCTGGCCGCCTACCTCCAATCCCTCCGCCAGGATTATTCCTCGCCGGAAGCCAAACTGAAGCAGTGAACCCATGAACGACCGTAACCGTCATCCTGATAACAACCGTCCTCGCCGGGGTCCCTCCGGCGCGGGTTCCGAAGGTCCGTCCGACGGACGCCTCGTGGAGGTTCATTCGCAGCTGTCCCGCGACAAGGACGAGCCGGCCGAGGGCTTCTCCCTGACGCCGATCTTCATCGTCTTCCTCTTCTGCGGCTTCGGCTTCTGGGCCGGCGTCTACCTGACCCGCAACTCGGGCGATTTCGCTCCCACCGCCTTCGACCTCAATGCCCCCAAGGCCGCCGTCGCCGGCGGTCCCGTGGCGTTCGAGCCTGATGCCGCCAAGGGCGAGAAGCTCTTCATCGCGAACTGCGCCGCCTGCCACCAGGCGACCGGTCTCGGCGTGCCCGGAGCCTTCCCTCCGCTCGCCAAATCCGCTTGGGTCGCGGGTGCGGAAGAGCGGATCATCAAAGCCATCCTCGCGGGTCTCGCCGGCGAAATCGAAGTCAACGGCGCGAAGTACAACGGCAACATGCCGAACATCGGCGCCGGCCTCAAGGACGCGCAGGTCGCCCATATCGCCACCTACGTCCGTCAGGCCTGGGGCAACGCCTCCGAGCCGGTCATGGACACCAAGGTCGCCGAGGTCCGCAAGGCCATCGGCAACCGCGCCCAGTATAATCCGGCCGAACTCCTCAAGGAACACCCGCTCGAGACCAAGTAAGGTCTCCGCGGCGGCAACAAAAAGGCCCGGGAGCGATCCCGGGCCTTTCTTATGGGCTTTCGCCGGACGCCTTAGGCGTGCTTCTTGATGAAGGCGGCGATGTCGCCCTTGGGGCGTGCGCCGACCATCTTGTCGACCACCACGCCGTTCTTGTAAAGGAACAGGGCGGGGATGGAGTTGACCCCGAGCTGCTGGGCCAGGGCTTGGTTGGTATCCACGTCGACCTTGGCGATCTGGACGGACCCGTTCATCTCGACGGCGAGCTGATCGAGCACGGGGCCGATCTGCTTGCACGGGCCGCACCACGTGGCCCAGAAGTCCACCAAGACGGGGACGGCCGACGCCTTGATGGTGGCGTCGAAGTTGCTGTTATCGAGATTGAGGATGAGATCGGAGGCCATGAAAGAGACTTAACCTTTGGATTTGACGAAGAGTTCGAGCGCGAGGAGCACCGCGCCGACCAGCGAAGCCGCAAGGGCGAGCACGTCAAACGCGGCGGCGACATTGCCGACGTTGCGATTGGCGGCCGGAGCGGCGGTAGGGCGAGGGGCGGCGGCCGGAGCGACGGCGGGAGCCGGGATGGCGGCCGGAGGCGGCGGGATGGCGGCGCCGGCATCAGCCGTCGGCGCGGGCGGAGGCGGAGGAACGAAGCCGGCCGGCTTGGTGAGTTTCAGCTTAGGAGCCTGCGCAGCGGAGTTGTCTCCGTCAGCAGGAGGAGGGGGCGGGGGAGGGGGCAGCTCGTTGCTCATTTTTGGGGAGAGGAAGTCAAATCCTGCGAAAGAGGTGAGTCAACCCGTCTGTGGCTCCTTTTTGGGCTTAGGCGCCGCGGTCATGCTTGCGGAGGAGCTCGGCCAGCTCCTCCGGATGGGCATCGGCGATGGTGCGCCCTTTGCGGCCTAGGTCCTCGGTCGTCTTGATCACGGTCTCGGTCATCTTCTCATGCGTCTCCGCCGAGCCGCCGACGAGGTGGAAGCCTTCCCCGCGGGTGATGCGCTTGTGCTTATCCTGGGCGTCCAGGCCGATTCCGAGCAGGCGGTTGGAGGGACGCTTTTCGCGGGCCATGGGTAAAGTCTGGCCGGACAGGTCGCGGATTCAAGCCTGCGGCTTATTCCGTCGGGGTCGTCGGCTCGTCGAACTCCGACTTACCTTCGAGGGCTTCGCCGGCGTTCGGCGCGGCGGTCGGTTCGGCCCGGGAGCAGTTGATCTCCGCGAAGGAGGCGTCCTGCTCTAATTTCAGCTTTCCGAGGCGGGCCAGCTCCAGGCAGGCGAGGAAGGTGGCCACGAGGAAGCCGACGGTCGGGCGTTCGGGCAGCAGGCTGGTGAAGACGAACGTCTCCTCGGCCTCGAGGCGCGCGAGGATCGTCTCCATGCGGTCGGAGACCGTGATGGTCTCCGAGGTGATGTTGCCCGGCTGGATCCGTTCGGCGAGACGGCGCAGGACGAGGTTGAAGGTGTTCCAGAGCTCGATGCGGTCGGCCGGGGCGACGGGTCGCACGACGGCGTCTTCGCCTTGGGGTTGCACCACGTAGCGGCCGAGCAGCCCTTGGCGGTCATCGACGAGCCCGCGGATGATCGCGGCGGTCTCCTTGACGCGCTTATACTGGATGAGCTGCTGGACGAGCGCCCAGCGCGGATCCTGTCCTTCGTCGGTGGCAGCGACTTCCTCTTCGGGTCGGCTTTCGACCGGCAGGAGCATGCGGCTCTTGATGTACATGAGCGTCGCGGCCATGACGAAGAAGTCGCCGGCGAGCTCCAGGTTGTCCTTCTCCTGGGTGCGCAGGATCTCAAGGTACTGCTGCGTGACCTTCTCGATCGGGATGTCGTAGATATCGATCTCGTTCTTACGGATCAGGAACAGGAGCAGGTCCAGCGGCCCTTCGAAGACGTCGAGACGGATGGGCAGGTCGGCCGGCGGCAGGATGCCGTCTTCGGGGACCGAAGGGGAGTCTGGAGGGGTGTCCGTCACGCTCAGAACTTGAATAATCTGGCCCGCAGTTGGAAGCCCAATGAGCTCTTCCCGTTGTTCAGCGGATCGAGGCGCTGCATGATGCCGTATTCGAGCTCCCAGGAGTTGGCGATACGCTGGACGAGGCCGATGCTTTCGTAGGTGGTCTGGCCGGCCAGCGCATCGTAGTTGAGGGTGGCCACGAGGGAATAGACCGAGTTCAGGGTCACCCGGCCTTCCCAGATGAGCTGGCGGGCCTGGGTGGCTTCGCGGAGCTCGACCCAGCTCACGGAGGTCCGCCAGAAGTCGCCCGAGTTGAAGGCGATGCTCTGGATGGATTCCAGCGGTGCGCCGCCGCCGTTGGGCAGACGCAGGCCGGAACTGAGGCTGATCCAGGGCGCGGGCGTCAGGCTGACCGCGCACTGGAGGTCGCTGCGGCCGGTCTCGGCGGCCGTGGGGCCTTCGCGCCAGTCGGCGAAGAAGTCGGCGCGGGCGAGCTCGCGCGTGCCGAACTTGGCGTCGCGGGTCTCCAGCGTGTTGCGGAGCCCGAAGCGGACGACCTGGCGGTCGGTCGTGGCCGCGGGGTCGAGGCGGTCGGCGAGGTCGACTTCTTCCAAGGCGGAGGTGGAGATGGCGCGTTGGGTCATCGGCACGGTGCCGATTTCGCGGTCCGCGCCCGGCATGACGCGGTATTGCAGGACCGGACGGACGCTATGGCGGAGGCCGTTGATGCCCCACTTGTTGGCGACGAGGTCCCACGAGCCGGTGGCCAGACCCTCGAGGTCGAAGCCGGTCTGCGCGATGACCTTGGCGGTCGTGCCGTTGCCGTTGATGCCTTGCGACCAGCCGGTGGCGCGGACGCCGGCCACGGGCTTGAAGGTGAGCCATTCGCTGAGCGCGAAGGTCCGGTTGACGCCGTAATAGGTGTCGAGGCGCGCGGTCGACCAGGCGCCGCTCGCGAGGGTGTCGGTCTGGAAATTCGCGAGCGGGAGGGCGGCCGACGGACGCTCGGAGAAGTAGCCGAGGCTGACGAAGCTGCGGCGGTTCCAGCTGCTCTCATCGATGGCCTGTTCCGGAAGGTCGAAGCGGACTTCCGGCAGTTTCTGGACGATGTCCTGATAGTTGTCGGCCTTGGCGGTGAGCGCCGCGGAGAGGTAGCCGCCGGCGTAGGGCGCGGCGACCTCGAAGTTGGCCTGCGGGTTGCCGGTCTCGCGGATCAGGTTCGGGCGGAAATCACGCATGAACCCGGGGTCGGACTGGCCGAAGATGTTGCCGGCGAACTCGACGCCGTCGGTGGTGCGTCCGTTGACTTCGCCGAAGAGGAAGGCGCGCTGCCGGTCCGGGGTGCGCCCGTAGACGTCGGCGAGCAGGCCGCCGCGGTCGCTGATGTAGCCGCTCTCCAGCTTGCCCTTCCAGGTGATGCCGCCTTCGGGTTGCTTCGAATTGTCGTAGCGGAAGGCGGGTCCGACGAGCACGCCGGACTTGCCGTAGATGTCGAGCAGCCCGCCCAGCCAGAGCGAAGGGGACTGGCGCACCAGGAAGGTGGAGCGCAGGTAGCGTCCCTGGCGTTCCTCGCTGCCGGTGTTCAGGTAGAGGTCGTAGGGGATGTCGCGGTAGCCGTCCTGGGCGTAGTAGGGCAGGTTGAAGAACGGCAGGCCCGCCACGTGCGGGGTCACGCTGCGCAGGCGGAGGCGGTCCTCGGCTTCGACGTAGGTGGCTTCGGCGATCCGCAGGTGCATGCCCAGCGGTTCCGGTTCGCTGTTCCACATGCGCAGGCCGACCATCGTCTTGTCGCCCTTGACGATCTTCAAGGTGTCGGCCGTGAAGTACAGCGGGGCGCGGCCGAAGCGGACGCGGGAAGCGACGATGGTGTCGTTGCGCGGGTCGGCTTCGATCTTGTCGCCGAAGATACGCAGGTTCTTGGTCGCGTAGACGACGTCGCCCTCGGCGACGATGACGCCGGTGCGGTAGTCGAAACGGATCTTCTTCGCGTCGATGGTCGCGTCCTTGGTCTCGAGGTGGGCGTTGGTCGCGACGACGATCTTGCCGCCTTCCTCGGGGGCGAAGTTGTCGGCGACGATGTTGGGCGCGACCTCGGCCAGTTTGGCGATGGCTTGGGCGGGTTCGACGGCCAGGGCCGCCACGGTCAGGGAGAGGCTTGCGGCAAGGATCCAGAAACGACGGCCAGGCATCCGGTGAGCGTTGTCGCTCCGGGGTTTCCCTCAAGTATTTTCGGGCAATGAGCGCTTGCCGACCCACCGCCCTGCGTGGAGTCTTCCGGGATGCGCCTCAGTCCAGCAGAGTTGACCGCCCTGGTGGACGCCAAGGAGACCTCTCCGCACCGATTCCTGGGCCTGCATCCGCTGGCCGAGGGCGGCCTCGTGGCCCGCTCCCTCTTCCCTTGGGCCAGCGCCTGCGAACTCGTCCCGGAGGGCCCGGCCAAGCCGGTGCCGATGAAGCAGCTCCATGCGAGCGGCGTCTTCGAGGCCGAGCTGCCCGGCGCCGCGCTCTTCCGCTATCGTTTCCGCGTGACGTATCCCGACGGCGTCAGCCGCCTGGTCGACGATCCCTACCGCTTCCTGCCGACGATTTCGGAAGACGATCTCTTCCTGCTGGGCAAGGGCGACGACCATCGCGCCCACCATAAGCTGGGTTCCCATGTGCGCACGCTCGACGGCGTCCATGGCGTCTCGTTCGCCGTCTGGGCCCCGTCCGCCCGGCGTGTCTCGGTCGTCGGCGACCATAACCTCTGGAACGGCCGCGCCCATCC
>Ga0222712_10007167_pt1 | contig 10852 bp, 16 predicted proteins | sample C33_657DmetaG_FD_165043 | JGI IMG/M metagenome (GOLD analysis project Ga0222712, IMG submission 165043) | Estuarine water microbial communities from San Francisco Bay, California, United States - C33_657D | ecosystem: Environmental > Aquatic > Marine > Unclassified | place: USA: California... | reverse complement strand
CTCGCATCTTTCGAACCAGTGGCGGCATTAATATCAGCAAGAGTCAACATAATCAAAACCTTTCAAACTATAATACCACTCTACCTGAAAAATGAGAAAATGTCAAGCCCCTATTTTTTTATTTTTTAAAAAAATTCCCAATTTAAAATTTTATCACAAGATTTCACGATTTGCAATGTCTCATTTTTATCATATTGCCTACCATTTATGTCCGTCAATTTACCCAAATTGATATACCCAAAGGACAATCTCTCGTCGGTCAATTCATAAGGCCATTGTAACTTACTTTCATAATAGAACTGCTCGAAACGTTTTCTCCTATTTGGGAGATCAAAAAACCTCAGCGTGTGGTATGATGATATTTCAGATTGCGGTATAATTTGATCAGGCGGACAATCCAAATCTTTGGTTAACAATATTTCTAGTGGATGCCTACCAACCTGACAATAGTGTAATGTTAAATCCCCGAAATTTACCTGTGAGTCAAAGAACTTATAATCAGATTCCTTGAGTTTGAATATCCTGGACGTATCACAACAAACTAGCAGATAAATCAGATCCTTGTTAATTTGTTTGGAACTACAAATATTTTCAATCCCATGAATCAAATCGTTAAAACAAACAAGTTGACTTAGTTTTACTGCATCAGTTTCATATTTTTCATGTTCAGGAAAATGTATGTGTAAATTATTCAAACTCTTTACGGGATCATCTAATTCCCATTTACTCGTAATTTTTTCTGGAATCCATTCGTTTAGTTGATTAATTACAGTGTTTAATCTATCAACCATTGCCGAATAATCGGTTGTTATTCCTCTCCATGGATCTAAACTACCACGAAGATCTGCTGGTTTTGTTTCCTTGGCAAGTTCGACCCAAGTCTTGGTTGGATTGTTATCGTTCAGTTCATAATTAAAGTTGAATCGCTCGAAATTATTTCCCAGCGTAATCTGATAATTCATCAAGGATTCCTATATGGATCGTAAGTTCTACCCCATAACCATCCAGATGGTAGCACGAATGTTCTTGTATCGACCAGATGCGTTTTACCAGAAGGTTCAACGCACCACTTCCTGACACGCATTTTTTGCATTACGCTCATCTTGCGTCGAGTTTCATAGGAATGTCTTCGATTATACATCGGATTGTTTTCCCCTCGTCGGGTTCCTCGCATCTTTCTGCTTATCTTAGCACGATGTTCGGGAGATAGTCCGCCAGCATTGGGATTATTATCTCCTAATTTTGCTTCTGCGATTTTTCTACGACCTTCGTCCGTATGCCACTTAGTTCTTTTTCGTGAAACCTTGTCATGAACCTTAGTAATACGTTGTTGCTTTTCTGCAGTGGAGCGAAGCAACTCAATATTAGTTGTTTGTAGGATCAATTCACGTGGTTTGGGAACCAAGTTTGGGTCTTTAACAATCCACAATTCTGTCCTGTTTAAAAACAGAAAGTATTTCAAGCAACACCCTTATCAATCAGCGTAAGTTCATGTTCACGGTCGATATACTTAAATTCGACATGATGCGGATCGAACTGTTGCAGGGCAGCAAAGACATCATCAATGTTCAGAGTCGAGCATGTGTAAACATCCAGTTGCATAAGAGCAGGTTCTACTTCATCCCATACATGCATTGCAATGTGTGATGTTTCTATAATGGTAACTGCAGTCAATCCACGATTACCAACCATATCAGAGTAAACTGCATATGGTCCCATAAGAATCTTCATCCCAATAGTATCAACTAAAGTTTTCATCCAATCCTGGATTGCTTCTGCGCATTTCGGTGGATTGTTTAGTTCTGCTCGCACAATGAGATGCTTGTGCTCTAGGATTTGCCCCATTTCTGTTCCCTGACTTCTGGTGGAAAGAATTTATTTATAAGGTCGTTGAAGACTTTTTTGGTGACTTCCTCTTCTTAACCTCAGGTGCCTTCCAACCAACAAGAAAATCGGGAAGAACTTCCGCCAATCTAGGATATACAGAAAGAAGATCCTGATCCTTGACCAAGTCGAGCAGGTCATATTCCTTCGCATGCACACCTTGACAAATCTGCATCCAGATTTCTTCTCTACGCCATTGCCCAAGATTCTTTGCGCTTCCTTCTGGCAGCAGTGTCAGAATACGACGAAACTCTTGCGTGATTGTGGTATCTGCCATGTTAGAAGGAACACCATCATCCTTATATGGAGTCTTACCTTCAGGAAGATTGTATGGACCTTGCTCATAACCTACACCCCAAGCAACAAAGCGCATGAGAATAGAGTTGCCGAGAGAAATCGCTCTGACACGCTCGCGCATTTCATCAGTAGTTTCTGCCTCGTGCGCCCAATCAAGCGCCTCGTTGAGTTGCCTAAACTTTTTTGGCGGTAGTTTTTGTGCCATTTTCAATTTTCTTTCTTAGATTTGTGGTACTAAAATCGTGTCGGCGAGAGTTGTAGTAGATCTCCATCTGTAGATCGCTGCCTGTAAAGTCCTTGCCAAAATATTCCTGCCCGATGATACGAACATCCCAGTCATATGACTTTAGAATATTAAGAAGATCTTCCTCGGTCGTGTATGGAATAATCTGATCAACATACTTACAACCTTCAACCTGAACCCACCGTTCGAAGATGGACTGAACAGGTTTGTTCTTCTCTGGTCGATCGATTGTCGGATCAGTTTGTAGTGCTACGACTAGACGATCGCACTGTTCCTTTGCTTCTTGCAGCATAAGGACGTGACCTGCATGAAACAGGTCAAAACAACTTGCAGTAATACCAACTCTATCAGAACTCATCGACCAACTCAATCATTTGCTTCATACGGTTTGCAATAAAATAATTCAACAGACCAGAACGATCTCCGCCTTTCTGTTTCTCATAACTATCTATAATGGCATCTTTGATGTCATCTGGAATACGAGACAGATCGACCAGTTCACGGTTACGCTGGAAGTTACGCCACATCTCATCATTGGTGATGAAGTCTTCAGGTTTCTGCGTCTTCCATTCAGCAAGTTTATCCTTGCGAATAGGACGTTGACGCTGACCATTGACGAAAGTGTCATCATCAGAGAGGATGTTGGGAACACCGTCACCCTTATCGCCCATAATGATATGCTCCATTAGAACTGCCTCTGGTTTGTCAGTAAGTTTGACAAACTTCTTCTGAACAGGTGCATACTGCTTCACGTTCGACCACTTCTGCAACTGTTCGAAGTCATGGTCACCAGACAGAACAAGGAAAGGTTCGGCGCTAGGCATCAGACCATCGGTGTTCGAAGTTTGACTATACTCGGCGAGAGTTGCGATAACATCGTCTGCCTCTGCACCATCAACATCAATGACAGGATACGGGAAGTGTTCGCTCAGTTCGCTACGAATCTGGTGAAGTGCCTCGAAAATGGCAGACCAATCGAAACCCGACTCCTGTCGTGCCTTCTTACGATTCGCCTTATAGTTCGGGAAATACTGACGACGCCAGTAGTGACGGTTGTCACAAGCAATCACAATATCACCAAAGTCAGCACCAAACTTCTTCTTATACGAGCGAATAGCATTGATGATCATGTGACGAATCAGTGGAAGATTGACTTCCACATCACGACGACCACCTAGTTCTGCCATCATGCTACTAATAGCAGTCTGGTTAAAATCAACAACAATCATTCTTCTTCACCTCTATCACTAACTGTAAGACCTTCTCGCACATTGTCAAGCAGATTAATCTCAGGGCATTCCACCCCTGCTTGACGCATATACAATCCAGTAATCATAACAGCGATAACGGCAGCATCGGAATGAAACTTCTCATTCTTCAGACCAACCTTCTTTTCTGCTGCCATCAGAATACCACGAAGGCAAGCACCAGCAAATGCCTCGGCGTCTTGATATGCTGCATATTCAGTGGCACCTTCCAAGAAATAACTCAGAGATTCTTGATCGATTTCTCTAGTAGTCGTCTTGGGTTTAAGGTATGTTACGTTATCACTATTATCGTTCATTAAAATACTTTCAAAATTAAGGTCGTTGCAGTAAGACGTGCACGAACTGGTGCAGGCTTACTCTTAATGGCAGAATACCATTTTGTCAAGTCTTTTTTCGCAGTAGCAGAAAATTCTTTTACCTGAACCTCAGGTTTACGGAGCAGACGAGATGCTGACATTGTTTCGTCAAACCCAACCAGCGCCGCACCCTTGACGGTGATGCTACCACTTACTGGACTGTAGAACCTCGAAATCTTACGAGTCTTGGTGTCATAAGTCCAGACTTCTCCGCAATTCAACAGATTGATAGGATCGACGCTCGTGATATCCAGTTCGGTATCGTTTGCGAGAAACTTCAGATTGCGAACCAACTTGGTCTTATCCTTTGGTTTCTTCTTACGAACCTTAGCAACCTGCTTGCTGACATGAGACTTCTTGAGGTCATTGATGTAAGTCTCGAGAAGTTTCGCAATATCCTTGACGATCTTCATACCAGACAGATGTTCATAACTCTCGAGCAACTGAGACTGCATGTCAGTAAGTTGACCTTTCGGCAGTCGACGTGCTTCAGCAAGTTCAGTAAACTCAGCAAGCATCGGTTCGATCTTTGCAATGCAGTCGAGATAATGCTTGTCTGTCATACGATATGGCATGAGAATCTGACCAATGGTCTTAGTGTCTTCACCAATGATCAGATTCTCAATCTCGTCATCAACATCCGATACGATGAAGTTTGGGGCAAGCGGCAAGACCTTAGCGACCTTGACTACAGGTTCAGCAGCAGTATCTTCCTCTTCGAGTTTGATGCGCTTGTTCGCAGTTTCTTCAACCTTTTCCCAGATACGCGACTTATGTTCGTCAGAAACTGGGAAACCACGCATGGCAATACGAGCAGTATTGGCATAGGTGCGAGGGATGAGTTTGTCAGGAATCTTGCTGAGAGTCTTCAGTTTATCCTTATCGGTCTTGAACCAATCGGTGAGAAATGCACGGCAGTCTTTTGCCTCAACGATATAACTATACCAATTGAGAGCATTACCAAATTCTGCCTGATAGTTCGTTGGTTCGTAACCATCTGCCCAGACAGGTTCTGTGCCAAGATACTTGGATTCAGAAATCGGAACTTTAAACTTGTGCATATTATCACCTTTCTTCATAATATATTCACTCTACTATATTTTTACAGAAAAGTCAAGCCCCAAAACGAACTGATGTAATTTTATCATATCGAAATGATCGCCACTCGCTGACATCGAGGTCCCAGACTGCAAGAGTTTCGCCGCTGGGAACCTTAGTCGGTGTTCCCTTTTCGCTATACGGAGGAATAACACTTTCCTGAAGTGTGCAGCGCATCACACGATGCTGTCCGTTTGCCTTTGTAAATTCGACGATCGCTTCACCCTGCTTCAGAGTTTCTTTCAAACCATCGCGCCATTCTTGATTCGCTGTATCCATCACATTTTCCTTACATTGTTTTTGTCTATCATAATTTTATCATCGCGCCACGATCTTCTGGGAGGATCTGGTGCTGGTATGTCGTGTGTCGATATACCTTTATCTTCGTGTTTAGCAAACGAAAAGAAGTCTGGTGCCTCAACAACTGGTTTCTTTTTCGGTTTGCGTTTCTTGACAACCTTCTTCGCTGCCTCTGTTGGTGGGGTTGATTCAACCTCATCAACAACGACATAGTCTACTATACTATTTTCTTCTTTGTTTGTCAAGCTTAAAAATGTCATATTCGCAGCAATAATCAATAAAATTGCCAGAGGGTCGAATACAAAGATGAGAACAATGATCATCATACGCACTGCTTTATCGATAGTAGCATTATCACCACTACCGTAGAACAGTTCCGCAACGTATTTGATTGGACCTACTTCCGCTTCGAGTTTGAGATTTTCAGTTTTGAGCGGTATGAGATCAGTCTCAATAGTCTCAATGTCTGCAGTCGCACTCTTAATTTCCGCATCCAAGGACGCACGTTCCCTTTTCTGTCGGGTTCTAATAAAATTAGCATCCAACACATCTTCTGCAGTAGTAAGTCTGTCCAGAGTATCCAAAGATGTTTGTGCATTCTTTAGTCTCCTTTCTGCTGATTCTTTTTTGCTCTCGAGTTGCTCGATTTTTAGTTGCGCCGATCCACCGACAGTGGTATGTTCAATATGTGCTTTACTGAGATAACCGAATACACCCATACTCGTAATAAACGAGAGAGTGCAAACTGCTATCGTGAAGTAGGTCTTCAATAGTTTGTTGGCAGTTTTCCAGTTGCGATACACCCAACTCGCAGTAACGAGTTTAGCGACTTCAAGCACACCACCCATAGCAGCAACTGCGATAGGCGATGCAGGGAAAATTGCCATCAATCCCAATATCGAAAAGTAACCAGCGACACCAGTAATTGCTAGTGCCACTAGCATTAAGAGTGCTGCGAAAAACATCCAGGTCTCCAATCAGGTAATTGTAGAGTTTTCAAATGCGACAGTCTCAGACGCACGTTCCACATGTCATTTATGCAACGTTCGTCAAGTCGATACTCCCATTGTAAGAGATGTTCAACTGCCTTGGCATGCGCTTTGCTATCGTATTCGGCGACAACTTCCTTGCGCATCTCGCCTTCATAGTTAGTCACATAAGAGGAACTCCCGAAATACTTTTCGAAAAGTTTCTCTGTCTTACATGAATACCCAATATAAAATTTGCCGTCGTCGAAGTAAGTGCAATATACTCTATGCACTTTCTTCGGCAACGGCTTACGTTTTTTCTTAATTGTCATAATCTACTCCGAAGTAGACTATTTATTCGTCCCAGTCTGCGTCATCCCAAGTAACGTCTTCTTCTTCGTCTATGACAGTCGTACCGCAGAAGGGACAATGTTTGACTTTATAGTAGTCAGTATCTAAGTCATGATCGACTGTAAATACTGCATCACATGAAAAACACTCAATCTCTTCCATTAAATGTCCTCAATAACTGTTTCGATGGTGATGTTATTCTGTTGGCAATACTGAACATAATCTGTTGCAATATTATTCTCAAGCATTGTTCTAAAATCAAGGTATACTTGTTCGTCATTGAAAGTAAATGTTACAATGTTTTTATCACCTGCGGGAACAACATATGCATATGTTTCAATATTAGTGTAATGCTCTTCAATAAAAGTATACATAGGATTTAACGTAGATTCAGAAGATACTTGCCAATACCATGGTGTTTCTACATCTTCTCTAGTATATGTGATTGTTACTTTTTTCATCTCTTGTTCCTACAATATTGTTTGTTATTGCACTATTTATTATGCAGCAACTCCCCAAACATCATCCCACTTACCCGAGAGCGCACCTTTAGCATAGTCAGTGGCGCGATTTTCGAAGAAGTTTGTATGCGTAGGAGCATTGATCATTTCTTCAACCCATGGTAGAGGATTCTTCTTGACCTTAAAGATACCCTTGAGACCAAGACTAATCAATCTGCGGTCGCAGATATAACGGATATACTTCTTTACATCTTCTTCAGTAAGATCTTCCATTCCGCCCATAGAGAACGAAAGTTCGATAAACTTGTCTTCGAGTTCAACCATGCGCTCAGCAATCGTATAGATCTGAGACTTCAGATCGTCATTCCACAATTCACGATTTTCTTCAACATATGCGCGGAACAATTTGATCATCGACTCGGCGTGTTGCGTTTCATCAACAATCGACCAAGTAACAATCTGTCCCATACCCTTCATTTTTCCGTGACGAGGGAAGTTGAGGAGCATAATGAAGGACGAGAACAACTGCATACCTTCAGTGAATGCACTAAATGCAGCGATATTGGTCGCGACCGATTCAGGTGTTCCATTTGCATTCGACAGATCTGTAAAGTAGTCGTGCTTTGCTCGCATTGAGTCGTATTCGAGGAATTCCTGATACGTTGCTTCTGGCATACCCAGAGTTTCAATGAGGTGAGAATACGCTGCAACATGGAGTGCCTCCCGTGCCGCAAATCCCATCAACATCATACGAATTTCAGGTTGAGGGAAATACGGTAGATAGTTCTTTACATATCCACCAGCGACATCGATGTCACCCTGTGTAAAGAATCGGAAAATGTTAGTAAGGAAATGCTTTTCACCATCGGTGAGTCGCTTCTTCCAATCGTTGACGTCTTCGAGCATTGGCACTTCGGTGTGTAACCAGTGCGACTGCTCATGCTTTAACCACGCATCATACGCCCAAGGATAATTGAACGGTTTGAAATACGCTCTTTCTGTCATCAAACTCATACTGTTGCTGCCCACTTCACTAAATCATCATAACCACCAACATGTTCACCGTTGACCCAAATTTGCGGGACGGTCTTAACGTCAGGTAACTGTGCTGTAATGTCTTCCCAAAGACAATCTTGACCAACTACCATCTCGGTATATTGGATATCCATACCCTGCATAAACTCTTTTGCTAGAGTGCAGTAGGGGCAATCAGGTTTTGATACTATTTGTGCAAAATACATTTTTGTCTCCTTATTATCCCTCACATGCCACACAGGTGTCACCGTCGATCATTGCCTTAAAGTCGATTTCCTTAATCGCTTCTCGCTCGATACGCTTAGAAACCTTGTCTGCCTTACCAATCTTCTCAGAACGGCAGTAGTATAGAGTCTTCAGACCTTGCTTCCATGCAAGATAATGGACTGCGTGTAGATATTTAATATTTGCGTCGGGACGGAAGAATAGATTGAGGGACTGTGCCTGATCAATAAACTTCTGTCTGTCTGCTGCGTGTTCAATAACCCAACGTTGATCAATTTCCATGGAGGTCTTGAACACTTCCTTGGTAATTTGATCCATCCAAGTTAGATGCTGGACCGAACCATCGTTGGCGATAATCGAAGACCAAGTCTCATCATACCAACCTTCTTTGTGATTCCCTGCTTCTATTTTGACGATAAAGTCGAGGTATTTATTCTTATTGAGAAATGAACCCGACAAGGTGTCTTGACGATACGCATTTGCTCGCCACGGTTCAATCGACGGACTGGTGTTGCCCATGATGATTGACGAAGATGCGTTTGGTGCGATTGCCTGCATATGGGAGAAACGTCGACCTGTGCCAGCAGCATCAGGTGCTTCACCACGTTCTGCGCCAAGTTCTAGATTCGCGGCATCCAAGCGAGTCTTGATATGCTTGAAGATGCGCATATTAGTTCCCTTGGCAACTGCTGATTCCCAAGCAATATTCTTGCGTTGTAGATAGGCATGGAAACCTAGTGCGCCAATACCAATTGAACGTTCGCGCTTTGCCGAGTAGATCGCACGAGCAACTTGCTTTGGCGCATTGTCAATAAAATATTGCAACACATTGTCGAGCATTTCTGCCATGTCCTTGAGGAACAACGGATCCTTCGACCATGCATCATAATATTCTAGATTAACTGACGACAAGCAACAAACAGCAGTGCGCTTCTTATCAGTCGGAAGAATAATTTCCGAGCAAAGATTAGACTGGTGAATCTTCAACCCGAGATCCTTCTGGAACTGTGGCATTGCGCGATTAGATGCATCAATAAAGTGAATATACGGTTCACCTGTCATCATGCGCAATTCAAGAATCTTCTGCCATAGTTCCTTCGCCGAAACTGTATCGCGGATTTCACCCGACTTAGGATCGGTTAGATTCCAACTGTCGTCGGCATCCTTGTCAGTCATACAACGTTCGATGATTTCCATAAAGTCATCGGTGATGTTCACACCATGGTGCAGGTTCAGCGCACGCATGTTGGGATCACCAGTTGGTTTGCGCATTTCTAGAAATAACCCAACATCAGGGTGAGAAATATCCAGATAAGCAGCATAAGAACCACGGCGAGTGCGACCTTGACGGTAAGCCATACTAGAAGCATCATAAGTGCGAAGATGAGGCATAACGCCAGTAGACTTATCATCTGCGGCGCGAATACCAAAACCAATACCAACACCACCGCCAAGCATAGACAACCAGTTAGTTTCTGAAAGATTTTCAACTAGACCCTCCGCAGTATCATCGATAAAGTTTAGAAAACACGAGATTGGCATACCACGCTTCGATCGACCAAAAGACAGGATCGGAGTCGCATACGACAACCAGTGCTTTGACGCATATTCGTATAGACGCTGCGCATGATCAGGATTAGAACCGAACGTCTTTGAAACATAGGCGAAACGATGCTGAGGAGAAGTTTCGTCGTCCTTCATGTATGATTCTTGAAGACGCTGAATACCTAGTTTGTCAAACAGGGAGTCCCGTGATAGGTCAATCTCAATATTCAGATAATTCTCTTTTGCCATTATAGTCCCTGTTCCTTCAGTACTCGATCAATGTCTGGTTTAAAGTAAGTATCTGGTTTCAGAATCTTACCGTCTGCACGCTTCTTAATCTTACCACCTTCAGCAACCTTGCTCATATTAGAAGCGCGAACTTCTTCCCAGACCTTATTAAAGTCAATTCCTAGAGTTGTAAACAATCCTTGGACAACCCACACTAGGTCAGCACCACCGTCAGCAATGTCTCCGATATGGCGACGAAGAAATCCGTCGCAAAGTTCACGAAATTCTTCATCAATCAGGTCAATATATAGGCGTGCTTGTGCCTCATTGTTTTCATTTAGATGTGGAGTCGCTCCAATATATTGATCTGCGGCAGACATAAACTGTTCAACATCATTTTGATAACTCATATTCTTTTCTTCTTTCCTTAGTGTAAAACTGCCATCTTCATTTTCGATCCAGAGAATATCATCTCCAGGTTTCCAACCTACTTGTTCAAAAACATCAGACTCCAAATAATAAAAATCTTCTTCTTCGTTATATTTTACAACTGCAGTTTGTTGCGGGTTTTCAGACTCAAAATTTGGCCGCG
>Ga0222712_10007164_pt1 | contig 10858 bp, 8 predicted proteins | sample C33_657DmetaG_FD_165043 | JGI IMG/M metagenome (GOLD analysis project Ga0222712, IMG submission 165043) | Estuarine water microbial communities from San Francisco Bay, California, United States - C33_657D | ecosystem: Environmental > Aquatic > Marine > Unclassified | place: USA: California... | reverse complement strand
GGCGCTACTGATGGTGCTGGCGCTCTCAGCGCTGGTGGCTTTGTTTGATTTGATCGAATTGCTGCGCCGTGCCGCGACGCGGCCTGAGGCGAATTTCGCGCTTGTCGCGCAAATTGCAGGGCTGCGTGTGCCATATGTGGCGATGCAAATCCTGCCCTTTGCGGTGCTTCTGGGGGGTATCATCGCTTTTTGGCGGCTGACGCGGTTTTCCGAATTGGTGGTGGCCCGCGCGGCGGGCATTTCTGCCTGGGGCTTTCTGGCCGGCCCGGTACTGGTGGCGTTACTGCTGGGGCTTGGCGCCAGCACAGCGCTTTCGCCCCTTTCTTCCGCCATGCTGGCGCGGGCTGAGCGGCTGGATCAGCTCTATCTCCGCAATATTGGCGGCATCACGGCGCTTGCCGGCGCCAGGCTGTGGCTGCGCCAGGCAGATGAAGGGCTGCAACCCCAAGGGGTCGCCATCATCTCAGGCCGACCCATTGCCACCCGGGATTTGCGGCCGGGCGAAGCGCTCCGCCTTGCTGAGGTGACCATTTGGCGGCTTTCCGCAGAAGACCGGCCCTTGGCGCGCATTGAAGCAGCATCAGCCCTGCTGCAGCCAGGGCGCTGGCGCTTTGATAGCGCCATCGTATTCGGCGCGGAACGCGTCGCCGGCGCGCCGCAGAACCTGGATTTTCCAACTGAATTGACGCCGGAGCGGATTGAGAATTCTTTCGCGACACCAGATACGCTGAGTCTTTGGGCGCTGCCGGAATTCATCAAAATACTGGAAGATGCCGGCTTTTCCGCCATCCGGCACCGGCTGCATTTCCAATCCCTGCTGGCGCTGCCCTTGCTTGCCACTGCCATGGCTCTGCTGGCGGCGGGGTTTTCCATGCGTTCTGCCCGCCGCGGCGGGGTGGCACGCATGATTGCGGGTGGGGTGAGCGCCGGTTTTGCGCTTTTTGTGCTGGATAAAATTACCGGCGAATTCGGTGAAGCGGGCACGCTTCCTGTGGTATTAGCCGCCTGGGCGCCAGCGGGCGCCGGGTTCCTACTGGCAGCGGCGCTGTTGCTGCATCTTGAGGATGGCTAGAATGTTGCGCCGGGCGATGCGGTTGCTGCCGTTCACACTATTGGTTCTGATGGCCGGTGCTGCTTTCGCGCAGGCCCCTTTGCTGCCGCCAATCACAGCACCTAGCGCCATTAACCCTACACTACCCAACCAAGCGCCTGCGCCTGCACCCGCGGCGGCTCAACCAACGCCGCAGAATGCGCCGGTTACCTTCACCGCAGATGAAGTTCAATATGATCAGAACGCGGCGCTGGTGGTGGCACGGGGCAGGGTGGAAGCCTTCCAAGGCGGACGCGTGCTGCGTGCCGATGAACTCACCTATAACCGCAATACAGGCGTGGCGACGGCGCGCGGCAATGTGCAGTTGATTGAAGCTGACGGGCAGGTTTTCTTCGCCGAAAGCGCTGTGCTGGAAAACCAGATGCGCGATGGCGTGCTGGAAGGCTTGCGCGGCTACCTGCTGCAAAATGGCCGCATCGCCGCCACCGGCGCACGACGGACGGATGGTTCGATCTTTGATCTTTCCCGCGTGGTCTATTCCGTCTGCGATCCCTGCAAGGATGATCCGCTAGCACCGCCGCTGTGGCAGTTGCGGGCACGCACTGCAACCTTGGATCGCACCGAACAGCAGGTGCGTTATCGTGGTGCCTCACTTGATATGGCCGGCGTGCCCGTTATTTGGTTGCCCTATTTCCAGCATCCGGATGGGTCCGCGGCGCGGCAATCGGGCTTTCTCAGCCCAAGCTTCGGCATTACCAAATACCTCGGCGGTTTCATTGAAACGCCCTATTACTGGGCGATTGATGGAAGCAAGGAATTGGTGCTGCGCCCCACTACCTCCACTAGCGTTGCGCCCAATCTTGGCGTGGATTACCGGCAACGATTCAATAGTGGCGAGGTGGAGGTATTGAGTTCCATCGGCCATCTTGATGGCAGTGACGGCACGCAAGAAGGCTTTGCCGGCCATATCTTTGCCAAGGGGCGCTTCGCATTGGATGAAACCTGGCGCGCCGGGTTTGATGCCAATCGCGCGAGTTCCGAACAATATCTGCGCATTTATCGCTACGGGTCACAGCGCGTCCTGCCGACAACCGTTTTCACCGAAGGCTTTTGGGGTTCGGAGGGTTTTGCGCGGTTTGATGGCCGTGCCTATCAGGGCCTGCGTTCAACCGATGATATCAGCCGCATTCCGCTTGTATTACCCAATATCTATGCCGATTGGGAATCACCGGAAGATTCGCTTGGCGGACGCTTCACGGTGGATACTTGGAACTTCGCCGTCTTTCGCGGGACCGGCACCAGCACGCGGCGCGCCTCTTCACGCCTTGGCTATGCGCTGCCGCGCATGGATGATCTGGGCGGCATCTGGACTTTGCGCGCGCAAAGTGATCTCGCCGCCTATGATTTTGAGGATATCAACCTTGCGCCCAACTTCGCGCCGGGCGCCTCCAGCGGGCAAAGCACTGCCGCCAATCTACGCGCAGCATTGGATTGGCGTATGCCCTTCCTGCGTGATGGCGGTGATTGGGGCCGCCAGGTGATTGAACCGCGAATTCAATTGGTGACCGGCCCCATGACTGGAAGCCAGTATCGCATCCCGAATGAAGACAGCATTGTCTTCGATTTCACGGATGCGAATCTCTTCTCCCTCAATCGCTTCACCGGACGGGATCGGCAGGAAGGCGGCACCCGCGCTGATATGGCGTTGCGTGGCGCCTGGTTCTTGCCAGAAGACCGCCAAGTGGAAGCGCTGGTTGGGCGTTCCTTTCGCGTGCAAGAAGATGGCGGGCCTTTCTACCCTTATAGTGGTCTTGAAAAGCGCGCTTCTGATTACGTGAGCCGCTTGAGCTTCCGGCCCGCTTCCTGGCTGGACCTGACCGGACGCGCCCGGCGTGATGGGGAAACCCTGGCCGCGCGTGCCTATGATATCAGCGCCACAGTGCGGCCTGTTGATGATACATCCTTCACGCTGGGCTATCTTCAGGCCCCCCCGACACCTTATTTGAACCCCTACGCGCAACGTGAAGAAGTTGCAGTTGGCGCCACGCAACGCTTCGGCCTTTGGCGTTTCGGCGCCTTTGGCCGACAGAATGTGGAGCTTAATCGCCCGGTTTCCGTGGGGCTTTCGGCGCTGTATGAAGATGAATGTTTCATTTTTGAAACGCGCTTTATCAAGCGCTATGCGGAAGACCCCGCCACCAATAATCTCTACCCAGGGGCGACCGTTCTGTTGTTCCGTTTTGGCTTCAAAACCATCGGCGATGTCGGATTGAGGGCATTATGAGCTATTGGGCCACATTGCCCGCCATGGGCGGCAAGCTGCAGGAGGCGTTGATGCGCGCCATGATATCTTCACGAAAAACACCTTTGGCGCTGGCGCTTCTGGTGGCCTTATTGCTGCCAGCCGCCCCGATGCCAGCCGCCGTGGCACAATCCGCAAGTGCTGGTGTGAATAGCATTGTGGCCGTGGTGAATGGCGATGTCGTCACGCGAAGTGAAATTGAAAGCCGCCGACGGCTGCTTGCCCTTTCCGCCGGTGTTTCTGGTGATGCGGGCGCACAGGGTGGGGATCAGATTCTACGCCTGCTGATTGATGAAAGGCTCCGCATCCAGGAACTCAGCCGCCGGCGCATTCCAGTGACGGATCAGGATATTGCGAGCTCCATCACCAATATTGAAAGCCGCAATGGCCTGCCGCCCGGCGGCGTGGTGCAGAATCTGCGCCGCGCCGGCATTGAGCCGCGCGTTTTGTATGATCAAATCCGCGCGCAAATCGGCTGGGCGCGGCTTCTGCGCGGCATGTTGGGCGAACAAGCGACCGTTTCAGACGCCGAAGTGAATGAATATCTGAACGCCCAGCGCGCCCGGCTTGGGGAATCAGAATTTCTGATTTCAGAAATCTTCATTCCGGTGGAAAATCCGGGCCAGGAAGCGCAGGTGCGCCGCTTTGTCACCGATGTGATCCAACGCCTGCGCCAAGGTGTGCCCTTTGCCATGGTGGCGGCGCAATTCAGCCAATCACAAACCGCGATTCAGGGCGGCGCCATGGATTGGATGACGGCGGATCGCTTCGATACCGCTGTTGCCAGTATTCTGCGCCAAATGCCTGAAGGCGCGATCAGCAACCCCATTCGCGTCCCCGGCGGTTTTGAGATTGTTCTGCTGCGCGACAAGCGCATCTCAGGACGCGACATGGCAACCATGCTGACCATGCGCCAAGTCTTCCTGCCGTTTGAAGGCCAGGTTAATCCGCAAGCGCCGACCGCGCAGCAATTGGCGCAATTGCAGCGCGCGCAGACGCTTTCGGATCAGGCCCGCGGGTGTGAGGCGATGGACGCCGCCGCACGTGGCAGCCCGCGCCCCGCCGATCCGGGCCCTGTGCGCCTGGATAATGTGACCCCGCCCGAACTGCGTGATTTGTTGAGCAGCCTGCCCATTGGGCGCGCCACGCAGCCGATCATTTCCATGGATGGTGCATTGATTTTCATGGTCTGCAGCAAGGAAACACGCAATATGGCGGAAGCCAATCCGCAACAAGCGCGCGATATCCTGCTTAGGGATCGGATTGAATTGCTCTCGCGCCAATTGCAGCGGGATTTGCGCCGCCGCGCGCAAATCGAAATGCGCACGAATAGCGTCGCGCGCCCAGGCTAACGGCGTGACCACGCCTGACCTGCCGAATCTCCGCGATACGATCGCGCGGCATGGGCTGGATGCGCGCAAATCGCTTGGTCAGCATTTCCTGCTGGACCCTTCGATTTGTGCGCGCATCGCGGGGCTGGCGGGTGATCTTGCCGGCCGGTATGTGCTGGAAGTGGGACCAGGGCCAGGCGGGCTAACGCGCGCCTTGCTGGCAAGCGATGCCGCTTCAGTACTGGCGGTGGAACTGGATTCGCGCGCCGTAGTTGCCTTGCAGGAATTGGTCGCTGCCTATCCAGAACGCCTCAAGGTGCTGGAAGCGGATGCGCTGGGTGTGGACCCCGCCACGGCCTTGCCGGCAGCACCGCGGCGCATCATCGCGAACCTGCCCTATAATGTCGCAAGCCCCCTGCTGGTGCGCTGGCTGCGTGGTGCCGCCGCTTTGGAAGGCATGACGCTGATGTTCCAATTGGAGGTGGCGGAACGCATCACGGCCGCACCGGCGACACCCGCCTATGGCCGGCTTGCCGTGCTTTCCCAATGGCGCTGCCGCTGTGATTTGCTGCTGCGCCTGCCCCCTGGCGCCTTCAGCCCGCCCCCCAAGGTCTGGTCCGCCGTGGTTGGCTTCACGCCCTATGCGGAAGACCCACCACCCGCGCTTTTCGCAGCTATGGAAAAACTCACCGCCGCTGCCTTTGGGCAAAGGCGCAAAATGCTGCGCGGCGCGCTGAAATCGCTGGGCAACGCAGAGGCGTTATTGGACCAAGCCGCCATCGCCGGGGATCGGCGAGGCGAGACCCTCACCGTGGCTGAATTTGACCGTCTGGCGCGCACCTTGGCGGGTAGGGGTTAAACCCAGCGCCGCACACGCTTGCGATAGGCTTCATAGGCATCGCCGAAGCGCGTGGTGAGGTAGGCTTCTTCCTTTGCCACCACCAGCCGATCCAGCGCCAAATGGCAGACCAGCAGCGCAAGCCAGCCCCATAAATCGCCCCAGCGCAGCGCGAAGCCCAGCACCACTACCAGAAAGCCAAGATAGATCGGGTTACGACTGAAGCGGAATGGCCCCGCCACCACCAAAGCTGCATCGGGCCTATCCGGCCTTGGGTCATTGCCGGCCTGTACCAGCGCCAGCAACGCCCAGCCGATCAGCGCAATGCCCAAAAACACCACCAGCATGCCGAAATTCGGCAAGGGTGGACCGAGCACTAAGGGCAAGAAAAGATGGGCACCCCAGCCAAGCGCCAGCACACCCCCCACCAAAACCGGCGGCGGCAAGCGCACCCCAGGGCCGTGATCAGGGGCATTCATGCTTTGGGCTCGGGCAGTTTCATCCAGGAAGGCGGTTGCGGTGTCAGGCGCGCCCCGCCCGCCGCCAGCGCCCCCTTGTCCAGCCATTCCAGCCGCAGCAGCGCAAGCCCCTGCGCGCCCTGGCTGGAACGCATCTCCCCCGCCTCGGCACCATCGGGCGTCATGATGGGGGTGCCGCGCTCAGGAGCAGGGCCTTCAATCGCCACCGGCACCAGCCGGCGCTTGAGCAGGCCGCGATAGCGCGTCCGGGCCGTGAGTTCCTGGCCCATATAGCAGCCCTTGGTCCAGGAAATGCCGTTGAGCTCATCAAAGCCGCCTTCCAGCAGCACGGATTTCTCGGCTTCCATATCCTTGGACCCATCAGGCAGGCCTAGGGCCAGGCGATGGGCGGCGTAATCCTCGTCGCTGGCATTGGTGGGCAGGCCAGCGGGCGCCAGCACACGCCAGCCGGCTTCCGGCAGGCGCGGGTCGCGCGCCGCCAGCCCCGCGGGCACTGCCCCTTCGCCCCAGGCGGCATAAACCCGCCAATCGGCTGAGGCATCCCGCAGCGCCACCTTGGCGCGCAGCCTGAAGCGGCCAAGCCGCTGGGCCAGCATGGCAAGCTGCGCCGCTTCCACATCCAAAAGCAGCACATCGCCCGTGGCGATCAGGAAGAAATCCGCAAGCCACTTGCCCTGAGGCGTCAGCAGCGCAGCCCAAATCGCCTGATCGGCGCGCGCCTTGGTCACATCATTGGAAACCAACCCCTGCAGGAAGGCCAGGCGGTCCTCCCCCGAGATCTCCAAAACGGCACGGTCTGGTAGCAGCGCGATGTTCATAGGCTAAACCTGTGTCGGCTGACGCGCCGCTGCAACCTCCCCCTCGCGCTTCGGAAGTGTTAAGGCGCCTTGGTGCGCATTCTTTTCATCTCCTCAACCCGCATTGGCGATGCGGTGCTGTCCACCGGGCTGCTCGATCATCTGGCGCGGAAGCATCCGGATGCGCGCTTCACCATTGTCTGCGGGCGGGTGGCCGAAGGCGTGTTTCGCCGCATGCCGCGGTTGGAGCGGCTGATTGCCGTGGAAAAGCGGCGCTATTCGCTGCATTGGCTGGAAATTTGGGGCGCCTTGGCCTTCACGCGCTGGGATTTGGTGGTGGATTTGCGCGCTTCCGCCATTGCCTGGCTGCTTTGGACGCGCGAACGCCGGGTGATCCAGGGTGGGCGGCGGCCCGGGCATCGGCTGACGCATTTGGCGGCACTTTTGGGCGTGAGCCCGCCACCATTGCCGGTGATCTGGACCGCGCCGGAAGATGTCGCGCGGGCGGCTTCGCTGCTGCCGGCAGGGCGGCCCTGGCTGGTGCTGGGGCCGACCGCGAATTGGCATCGCAAGGTCTGGCCGGCGGAACGCTTTGCCGAATTGGCGCTGCGCCTGACCGCGCCGGATGGGGCGCTCCCCGGCGCCGGGATTGCCATTCTGGGCGGGCCGGGGGATCAGGAACGCAGCATGGCAACCCCGGTTCTGACCGCCCTGCCCCAGGCGCTTGACCTGGTGGGCAAGCTTGACCTGCCAGAGGTGGCAGCGGTGATGGCGCGCGCGGCGATTTTCATCGGCAATGATTCCGGCCTGATGCATTTGGCCGCCGCCGCTGGCGCGCCCACGCTCGGCCTGTTTGGCCCGACCCCTTCGGATGAATATGGCCCGGCCGGCCCCAAAGCCCGGGCCGTATTGGCTGATGGCGCGCCGGGCCATGGTGCGATGGAAGATTTGCCCCTGTCACGCGTCCTGGACGCGGCTGCAAGGCTTCTTGGCGAAGCCGCGCGGGTACCGGCATGACCCGCCGGCTTTCCATTCTGATCGTGGCGCGGAATGAAGAAGCGCGCCTACCTGATTGCCTCGCCTCCGCCGCCTTCGCTGATGAGGTTGTGGTGGTGCTGGACCGCACGACGGATGCCAGCGCGGCGATCGCCCGCGCAGCCGGGGCGCTGGTGCTGGAAGGTGCCTGGGAATTGGAAGGTGACCGGCGCAATGCCGGCATCGCCGCCTGCACCGGCGATTGGATCCTGGAACTGGATGCGGATGAAAGGGTGAATGCGCCCTTGGCCGAGGAAATCCGCCGCGTCATCGCGACAAGCCAATTCGCCTGGCATCAGGTGCCCGTTGATAATTATGTGGGGGATCGGCTGCTCCGCTACGGCTGGGCCGGCAGTTTCGGTACTACGTCCGTCCCGCGCCTGTTCCAGCGCGGCGCGAAAAGCTGGCGCGCGCAGCGTGTGCATCCCGGGCTGGATTGGAAAGGCCAGCAAGGCCCGCCGATCAAGACCGGCGCGCTGGTACATCTGGTGGATCGCGATATTTCCGACATGCTGCGCCGGCTGGATAAATATTCCTCGGCCAAGGCAGCGGATTTGATTGCATCTGGCGATATCGGCACGCTGCGCGCCAATCTGCGCCGCTTTGTCAGCCGCGCCTTCAAATCCTATTTCTCCCGCAAGGGCTATCGGGAAGGCGCCTGGGGCGTGTTGCTGGCCTTTTGCACCGGCGCCTTTCCGCTGCTGTCATATTTGAAGGCGCGGCTTGAACCGGAACGCCATGGCGGGCGCAAGCCGTGAAGATCGCGCAGATCATGGCCGGTGCACCGATCGGCGGGGCGGAAGCGTTTTTCGAACGCGCCACTATCGCCCTGCATCAGGGCGGGGATCAGGTGCTGCCGGTGATCCGACGCGATGCGAACCGCGCCGCACGGCTGCGCGCAGCAGGATTGCAGCCTGTGGAATTGGCCTTTGGCGGTGCGCTTGATCTGCTGACCAAGCCGCGCCTTGGCCGCGTATTGCAGGATTTTAAACCCGATGTGGTGATGGCCTGGATGCAGCGCGCCGCGCGCTTCACGCCGAAAGGCAACTGGACACTGATCGGCCGCTTCGGTGGTTATTATGATCTGAAATATTTCCGACATTGCGATCATCTGGTCGGCAATACGCATGATCTGGTGCGCAGCATTGCCGCACAGGGCTGGCCGGCAGAGCGCGTGCATTATTTGCCCAATTTCGCAGATGATTTTTCCGGCGCAGCACCTGCTGATCTACCCGCGCCATCCAGTACGCCGAAGCTTTTGGCCATGGGACGGCTGCACCCGAATAAGGGTTTTGATGTGCTGCTGCGCGCCATGGCGCTTTTACCGCGCGGGCATCTGTATCTGGCCGGCGCAGGGCCGGAAGACACCGCGCTACGCACCCTGGCGGCTGAGCTTGGCATCACGCATCGCGTCAGCTTCCTTGGCTGGCGGCGCGACATCGGCGCGCTTTTGGCCGCCGCCGATATCTTCATCTGCTCGTCGCGCCATGAACCGCTTGGCAATATCGTGCTGGAAGCCTGGTCTGCCGCGAAGCCGGTGATTGCCGCTGCCGCGCAAGGCCCGGTAGAATTGATCCGCGATGGCGCGGATGGGGTTCTGGTCCCGCGTGAAGATGCGCCAGCACTGGCCGCCGCCATTGGCGCGCTTGCTGATAACCCTTTGCGCGCCGCGGAGCTTGGCGCGGCGGGGCGCGTGCGTTTCGTCGCTGAATTCGCCGAAGCGCCGGTTATGGCGCGCTGGCGCAGCCTGCTGGCGGAACTCGCGCCAGCAGGAAAGGCCTGAGGCATGTGTGGCATTGCAGGCCTTGCGCTAACGGCCGGCGCCACGCCTTCCGCCACGGTGCTGGAAGCATTAACGCGCGCGTTGGCGCATCGCGGTCCGGATGGCGCGGGGCATCATGTCTCGGGCAATGTCGCGCTGGCCCATACCAGGCTTGCCATCATTGATCTTGCCACGGGTGATCAGCCGCTTTTTGCCGGCTCTGCCGCGCTGGTTGCGAATGGCGAGGTCTATAATTACCGCGAATTGCGCCACGACAACGCGCTGACTTGCGCCACCGCATCCGATTGCGAACCACCCTTGCATTTGTATCGCCGCGATGGCGCCGCTTTCGCGCAAAATTTGCGTGGCATGTATGGTATTGCCATTCATGACCGTGCCGCGCGGCAGGTGGTGCTGGCGCGCGATCCCTTCGGCATCAAGCCGCTGTATATCGCCGAAATCCCAGGCGGCATCGCCTTTGCCTCTGAAGCGCAGGCGCTGATCGCGGCTGGGCTGGTAGCACCGCAACTTCATCGCCCCGCACTGCATGAAGTGCTGCAATTGCAATTCTCCACAGGTGCGGAGACGATCTTCAAAGGCATTCGCCGCGTGCTGCCTGGTGAGACCATTACCATCGCCGATGGCCGCATCATCGCGCGCGACAAGCGTGCCGCGCTGCCGGCAGAAGGGCCTGAAAATATCTCGGAAGAATCCGCTCTCACGCGGTTGGATGCGGCGCTGATGGAAAGCGTAGATCTGCATCAACGGAGCGACGTGCCCTATGGCATGTTCCTCTCGGGTGGGACGGATTCCGCCGCCGTGCTGGCCGCCATGGCGCGCATCAATACGGCGCCTGTTCTGGCCTTCACCGCAGGCTTTGATGTGGCCGGCGCTGCCGATGAACGTGAAGCCGCTGCGCGGGCCGCTGCCGCCGCCGGGGCGCGCCATATCCGTGTGGATGTCACACGCGATATGGTCTGGCGGCATTTGCCGGAAATCATCGCTTGCATGGATGATCCGGCTGCCGATTACGCCATCATCCCCACTTGGTTCCTGGCCCGCGCCGCGCGGCAGGAAGTGAAGGTCGTGCTTTCTGGCGAAGGTGGCGATGAATTATTCGGCGGCTATGGCCGGTATCGGGCCGCCATGCGCCCCTGGTGGTTGGGCGGCAAGGCCATGCGCGGCCATGGCGCCTTTGATCGGCTGGATGTGCTGCGCGAATCGCTGACCGGTTGGCGCGATGGCATTGCCGCCGCCGAAGCC
>Ga0222712_10007163_pt1 | contig 10861 bp, 10 predicted proteins | sample C33_657DmetaG_FD_165043 | JGI IMG/M metagenome (GOLD analysis project Ga0222712, IMG submission 165043) | Estuarine water microbial communities from San Francisco Bay, California, United States - C33_657D | ecosystem: Environmental > Aquatic > Marine > Unclassified | place: USA: California... | reverse complement strand
TGTTTTTCCTGCTATTCGCCGACAAGTAATAAAACAATAAGCATGTAGAAGACCAATGGTAACATTGTTTGGACAGGGGTTCGACTCCCCTCGACTCCACAAAAAACCTCACCCATAATTCGGTGAGGTTTTTTTATTAATCTTTGTAGTTTAAAATTTAATCGTAGTTCAAAGTATTTATTCAAAACAAATAAACTTCCATTAACTAAATTTTATTTTTTAAATATACTTTTCTCTTTTGCCATTTTTTCAATGGCCTCCACTGTGCGAGGAGCCCCTGCAGATAAATTTTTATTACCTGTCTCAGTAATTAAAATATCATCTTCAATTCTTACACCAATACTCCACCATTTTTTATCGCAGTTACTTCCTGGCGGAATATAAATACCAGGTTCTACTGTTAAGACTACGCCTGGTAATAAAGTACGCGGTCCCATATCGTGCACATCTAATCCTAAATGATGCGATGTACCATGCGGAAAATATTTTCTTGCCTCTGCTTCATTAGCAGCAATACCTAATTGTATTAAACCTTCGTTCACTACTTTTCTAGCAGCAGCATCTGCCATACCGAAAGGTGCACCAGGCACACAGGCAGCAATGCCCGCATCTTGTGCTTTTAATACTAATTCATAAATTATTTTTTGAGCGGGGGTGAATTTTCCATTGGCTGGAACTGTTCTAGTAACATCAGCGCTATAACCATGGTATTCTGCGGCGCAATCGCTCAATAACATTTCACCCTCATTAATGGTTTTTAAGTTTGTGACATAATGCAGTACACATGCATTTTCTGCAGCCCCATTAATACTAGGGTAGCCAGGATATTCAGAACCATTGGTTTTAAAATGATATTCCATAATGGCCTGTGCTTGGTATTCAGTCATACCAGGCTTAATGGCACGCATAACATCGTTATGTCCTTCAGCGCTAATAGCAGCTGCTTTAGCAATTAAAGCAATTTCTTCTGGTTGTTTAATTCCACGAAGACTACTTAATATCATTTGAGTACTTCTTGCAGCAATAGGTTTGTTTTGTGTATTGATAATACTATCTACAATAGTTGCCATACGTGCAAGTGGGTCCTCTGTTCTTTTATATTTTGAGAAAATGCCCTCTCCACGATAAGCGGTAAATACAGAATCAATACTATTAAAATCAACGGTGTTAGCCGTGAACTGGTCGTTAATGAATACATTATCCATTTTATATTTGGCTTTCACACCTTCTGCGCCTAAAATTTTTCCTGTCCACAATTCTTTTTGTGGATCACGATTTTTGACAAATATAAATTCAGTACCAGTTTTATTTAAAATAGTAACGGGTTGCTTGAATAATAATAATAAAGCATCTGATTCTTCTAAACCAGTAAAGTAGTAGAAGTTTTTATTTTGTGCAAATTGGAAATCGGTATCGTTTGATCTTACGCGTACTTGAGAGGCGAAGAAAATGCCCACGCCATTTGCTGATAATTTTTCTTTAAAAGCAGCACGACGACCTGCATGAAATTCAGGACTTAAATAGTCGTTGGGGTACTGTGTAGTTTGCTGAGCAATAGTGAATAAAGGGGCTACTATGATAAGTAACCAAGAAAAGATTCTTTTTGTATTCATTAGTATAAATTTTACGTCTTAAAGCTAATTGTTTTTTTTAGAATACAAAAAGAAAAGATAAGCGCCACTTATCATAAATTATATTGTAATAGAGGATTCTTAACCTTATTTTCTTAACTTTAATTCGTCATTTTTTACATTATATATTTAATTTAATCAGATATGAAAAAGTATTATTTCCTAGTATTAGTAGGGCTTTTAGCCTTTGTTACGAATAATCAAGTGATGGCGCAGGAAATTAAAGCAGCACCCATTGAAGGTAGATGGGATTTAACAGTAGATTTTAATGGTCGTAAGGCAGCTTCTTGGTTGGAAGTAAGACATTCAGGCCTCAAAACTTTAACAGGACATTTTGTTTGGGAATCGGGTAGTGCGCGTCCAATTTCAGAAGTATTTTTCAAAGAAGGAAAAGTAAAATTTCAGATACCTACTCAGTTTGATGTAAGTGATAAAGAAATGTTTTTTGAAGCATCACTAAACGATGATAAATTAGTCGGCACCATTCTTAGTCCATTAGGGAAAACTTTCAGCTTTACGGGTGTAAGAGCGCCAAGACTTATTTCAAATAAAAAACTAGTTTGGGGTAAGCCAATTCAATTATTTAATGGAAAAAATTTAGACGGCTGGCAGGCTTTGGGTAAAAACCAATGGGTGGCAGAGAAGGGTGTTTTGAAAAGCCCACAATCAGGTTCAAATATTAGAACGGTAGAAACCTTTAACGATTTTAAATTGCATATTGAATTTCGTTATCCTAAAGAGAGTAATAGTGGTGTGTATTTAAGAGGCAGGTATGAAGTGCAAGTAGAAGACAGCAAGGGAAGAGAACCTTTAAGCATTTACTTAGGAGGTGTCTACGGATTCATTGACCCCTTATTTAATATGGCTAAAGAAGCAGGAGAGTGGCAGTCTTATGATATTACCTTAGTAGGAAGATTAGTAACTGTAGTGGTGAATGGCACAACAGTTATTTATAATCAACAAATTCCTGGCATTACAGGTGGCGCCTTAGATAGCAATGAAGGTGAACCAGGGCCCATAATGATGCAAGGTGACCATGGTCCGATTGAATACAGAAATATTATTATTACGCCTGCTATTAACTAATTATTATAAAGCATAAAAAAGCCCCCCGATACTCGAGGGGCTTTTTTATTATTGTTTATTTCTAAATTTTATTTGCGGTAATTTTTCTTATCGTTCGAAAACAACTTCTTCATAAGGTACTCTAAAGCGAGGGCCCCAAACACCTTGTTCTGTTCCTTTGCCCACAGCAATAATCATATTTATTTCAGCACCGGCTGGAAGCTTCAATGCATTTTTTACTCTTACTTGATCAAAGCCTTCCATTGGACAAGATTCAAATCCTTCTGCAGCAATGGACAACATAAATGTTTGTGCAGCTAAGGCACAAGACTTATGCACGGTAATTCTTTGGTCGGCCTTGCCCCCAAAACGCATGAATGGTTTTGATATGCCCATAAAAAAACTAATACATCTTCTTACAAAAGCAAAAAATCCAAAAATATCAGATCTATAGGCTAGGGGCATTAATTTGCCATAGTAGTCTAATCCTCTTTTCTCTAGTTTAGAAGGTTCCCCTTTAATCCCTTTTTTTAATCTATCGTAATTCCATTTAGCTCTTTGTTTCCATAAATCTTTTCTAGTTACAAAAACTACAATTTGTTTGGCTGTTTTAGCAGCAGACTGGCCTAAGCATAAAGCCTCGTATTTTTTCTTTTCCTGCTCATCTTTAATCCAATAAAATTCCCAAAGTTGCATATTGCTGCTATTAGGAGATAAAATAGCGCGTTCTATACTTCTTTTAATGACTTCATCCGGTACTTCCACAAGGGGGTCAAATCTTCGATTCGATCTACGGCGGTCAATTATTGCTTGAAATTCACTTGAATACATTTTATTACAGTTAATTTATTTAATTTTATAGTGGCGCTTCTGTAGAAGCGGATTGCAAATAAACCAAACTTTTTCTATCTATGCTAAAAAAAATTGCCATTGGCCTTGCACTAATCATAATTGTATTAGGCGGCCTATCTTTCACTCCTCAATTTGCACATTTAAAAAACTTTGCCTCATGGGGGGTGCATACTATTCACGATTATAAAACCCATCCAACGCGTTTGGTTCCAAGTGGGGGTAAGCCTCAGTACTGGCCTTTGGACGCTAGTTATAATAAAATGGTTATTTCAGATTCACTTTTGGCCATCATGGACTCCAACGACACCCATGCTTTTTTAGTCATTCAAGATGGAAAATTAATTTATGAAAAGTATTGGGATGGGTATACGCCCACTACTTTAAGTGGTTCTTTTTCTGCGGCTAAAAGTATGATCTCTTTATTAATTGGCATTGCAGTGGATGAAGGAAAAATAAAATCATTGGAAGAGCCAGTAGGTAATTATATAGCTCATTTTAAAACAAGTGGTTTAGAAAAAGTACGTATTAAAGATTTATTAACCATGAGCTCTGGTACCAATTATTATGAATTGGATAAAGGCTATTTTAGTATGAATGCCTATAGTTATTATGGAAATGATGAAGAGTATATGGTGAGTAAAATGAAGTTCCAAGAACCATCTGGTGTGCATTGGGACTATCGTAGCGGAGATACGCAAGTATTGGGCTTGATAGTTGAAAAAGTATTTGGTCAAAATATTTCAACACTTGTTTCAGAAAGATTTATGCAACCCATGGGCGCTGAAGCAGATGCGCTATGGCTTTTAGATGGCGCTCAAAAACATGAAAAAGCTTTTTGCTGTTTCAATGGAGTAGCGCGTGACTATGCAAGATTTGGACAACTCGTATTGCAAAATGGTAAATGGGGCGAGAAACAAATTGTTTCAAGTAATTATGTTCAAGCAGCTACTACGCCTGCTACTTATTTAAAAGATGCGTATGAAAATGAAAACCCAGTTGACTTTTACGGATATCAATACTGGATGTTCAAAGAACAAGGCCATAATATTGTAGCACAAAATGGGCTGTTCGGTCAGTATGTATATATTATTCGTGATAAAAATGCGGTGGTGGTTCGTTTAGGGGAATCTAAAGTAACAAAGCCTATTCATCACCATCAGCCAGAAATGTTTGCTTATGCAGCAGCGGCACTTTCTATTTTGAAATAAGGAGCTAAGATTTTAAATAAAATAATTTAAAAACTAATAGTAGGCATAAAAAAAGACCCGCTCTAAAATCTAGAGCGGGTCTTTTATGAAATATAGTGAATGGACTAATTTAATGGTCTAGAAGAGGTCCATGGCTTTTGCGAAATAAGTTAAAGTACCAGGAAGGGCTAACCAGAAGAACTCTCTGTAAACAATAAATAGAGCAATTAAAATTACAAACCATGTAAAGAAAAGTACCCAGTATTTTTTTGTGTTTTTTTGCGCTTCCATTCTATGAATTTATAAATTTTAAATTTTGGCTTCTTTGCCTTTGCAAATATACCATTTTATTTTTTATTTAGTTTTTTGGGGATAAGAATATTGTAGGTCTACTTTCCAACCATCTGGGGTAGATACTACCATCATTTTTTGAGCAATTTTATCCAATGAATTTTGATAATCAAAACTACTATGGGTGGAGTCAATACTACGAATCTCATTAATTTGAATAGAGGCCTGCCTTAATTGCTGCCTTCCTTCCTTATCTAATAAAAAATAGTGGGCGGAAAGGGTGTCGAAAATAGCTTGATTTTGAGGGCTTGCTAATAAGTATTTTTTGGCTATTTTAAAATCGCCCTTCATGCAGTTCTCAATATAATACCTGCCCCCATCTAGGGCGCTTTCTGCTTTCATTTCATCCGCCCCCGTATTGCAGGAGCTGGCTATAGCTAAAAATCCAATAAATAAAGTGAGTCTTGCTTTTATATTTTTAAACATAGGCAAAGTTAATCCATAATTGGCATCTTGCATGCTTTTGGCTAAATTTGCATTAGCTTAAAAATGCAGCATGACAAAATCACAATTGGTAGAGGAAATTATAAAAAAGCAGTCTTATTTATGCGTAGGCTTAGATTCCGATTGCGAGAAACTACCCAAGGGCTTTTCTAAGGATGCTAAAGGAGTGCTGGACTTTAATAAAGCCATCATTGATGCCACGGCTGATCATTGCGTGAGTTATAAAATAAATACTGCTTTTTATGAATCCATGGGTGTGAAAGGTTGGCAGGCCATGGAAGAAACTTTAGCGCATATACCAAGCTCACATTTTACTATTGCCGATGCAAAGAGAGGCGATATTGGAAATACATCGGCACATTATGCTAAAACCTTTTTTGAAATATTACCTTTCGATGCAATTACAGTGGCCCCTTATATGGGCAAGGATAGTTTAGATGCTTTCTTAGCCTATAAAAATAAATTCACCATTGTACTAGGACTTACTTCCAATGAAGGCAGTCAAAATTTTCAACAACAAAAATTAAGTAGCGGAGAATATTTATACCAATCGGTTTTAAAGCAAGTTGCTAATTGGGGAACAGCTGAGCAAATTATGTTTGTAGTAGGTGCTACCAAGGCGCAAGAACTTGAAAATATTCGTTCCATTATTCCGCATCATTTTTTACTAGTACCGGGTGTTGGTGCACAAGGAGGTAGTTTAGCCGACGTGACTAAATATGGTAAAAACGAATCGGTGGGTTTACTAGTGAATGCGAGTAGGGCCATAATTTTCGCAAGTGCTGAAAATGATTTTGCTGAAAAAGCAAATAGGGCTGCAGCCGCCTATGCTGCTGAAATGAAAGGCCTACTTTAAAAGACCTACTTTAATAACTGTACATTTTCTCCTTCTGTCTTTGCTATAAATATTGTGGCAGCACTATTGCCAATGATATTGGTAATGGCCCTGGCCTCACTCATAAATTTATCGATACCTAATAAAAACGCAAGTCCTTCAATAGGAATTTTTTGCAAGGTGGCTAGGGTAGAAGCTAGCACAATAAATCCACTTCCTGTGACACCCGCGGCTCCTTTAGAAGTAAGCATTAAAATGAATATCATAGTGACAAGTTCTGCTGTACTTAATTGGACATTATATAATTGTGCAATAAAAATAACGGCCATGGATAAATAAATGGATGTGCCATCTAAATTAAATGAATAACCAGTGGGCACTACTAAACCTACCACCGATTTTGAACAACCCATCTTTTCCAATTTATTCATAAGTGAGGGCATCGCTGGTTCTGAAGAAGAAGTGGCAAACACAATTAATAATTCTTCTTTAATGTTTTTAATAAGTTGCCAAATAGATAAATTATAATATTTCAACAAAAGGCCAAGTATAACAAAAATAAATAGCGCCATGGTTAAATACATAGTGCCCATTAATTTACCCAGTGGAATTAAACTTGCTAATCCATACTTGCCTACTGCAAAGGCCATGCCTCCAAATGCAGCAATGGGGGCTAAATACATAACATATTTTAAACCTATAAAAACATAATGGGTAAGCCTGCCTAATATATGTATGTACTTTTCTTTTTTGTTTAAGAAATTCAAGATTAATCCTACTATAATGGCTAACACTAATATTTGCAAATTGGCATTACTTTTTATGATACTCCAAATATGAAAATCGGGGGAGGCTGTATATTTAGAAGGGTCTTGCATTTGTATGCCTTCTTTATTAATGGAGCCTGGCTTTAACCAAAGGGCTACAATGACACCAATGGCTAATGAAAGGGTACTTACAATTTCAAAATAAATCAATGATTTTAAACCTATGCGACCTACTTTTTTTAAATCCCCCATGCTGGAAATACCTAGGGTCACTGTTAAAAAAATAATGGGGAAGGTGAATATTTTAATAATGCTAATAAAGTATTTAGAAAGGGGCTCCAATCTAAGGGCAAAGCTGGGCATATAAATACCTACTAATACGCCTGTTATGATGGCTATTAAAACATAAAAACTTAGATGGGTAATTATTCTTCGCATATTAATAATGTTATTGTAAATATACTTTTTTACTGCCGTTTGAGTTATCTTTGTGGGTGTTTGTTTAAACTCTAAACTAATTTTTATGGCTGTTAGAACCGATTTATTTGAGTCTCCCGATTATTATCAATTAGATGAATTATTATCTGAGGAACATTTAATGGTCAGAAAGGCTGTGAGAGACTATGTCAAAAAAGAAATTTCACCCATTATAGAAGACTATGCACAACGTGCAGAATTCCCTACTCAAATTATTAAACAATTAGGGGATATGGGTTGTTTTGGCCCCACGGTACCTATTGAATACGGAGGGGGTGGCTTGGACTATATTAGTTATGGTATTATGATGCAGGAATTAGAAAGAGGCGATAGTGGTGTGAGATCTACTGCAAGTGTGCAAGGTTCTCTAGTGATGTTTCCTATTCATGCTTATGGTAGTGAAGCGCAAAAGAAAAAGTTTTTACCCAAATTAGCTTCTGGAGAATGGTTAGGTTGTTTTGGATTAACAGAACCAGATCATGGGTCTAACCCATCAGGGATGTTAACCAATATCAAAGACGCAGGGGATCATGTTATATTGAATGGTGCAAAAATGTGGATTAGTAATTCCCCCTTTGCACAAGTAGCTGTGGTATGGGCAAAGAATGAAGCAGGAGATATAGTAGGTGTCATTGTTGAAAGAGGAATGGAAGGATTTTCAACACCGACCACACATAATAAATGGAGTTTACGCGCGAGTGCCACAGGAGAATTGGTTTTTGATAATGTGAAAGTGCCTAAGGAAAATATTTTACCAAATGTTAAAGGATTAAAAGGACCATTGAGTTGTTTGAATAAGGCAAGATTTGGTATCGCATGGGGCACGATTGGTGCTGCAATGGATTGTTATGATACTGCATTAAGATATAGTAAGGAGCGCATTCAATTTGGTAGACCCATTGGCGGATTTCAATTACAACAAAAGAAATTGGCAGAAATGGTTACTGAAATCACCAAGGCGCAATTAATGGTTTGGCGTTTAGGTGTATTGATGAATGAAGGTCGTGCTACTGCTGCTCAAATTAGTATGGCTAAAAGAAATAGTTGTGAAATGGCCACTAATATTACCAGAGATGCTAGACAAATGTTAGGAGGAATGGGGATCACAGGAGAGTATTCTGTGATGCGTCATATGATGAATTTAGAAAGTGTTATTACCTATGAAGGCACACATGATATTCATTTGTTAATTACAGGAATGGATATAACAGGATTCAACGCATTTACATAGAATTGTTCAATAAAGAAAAACTGGGAAATGGCTGCCGATAAAATATTTTTAATTGGAATGATGGGTTCGGGTAAATCTTATTGGGCAAAAAAAATGGCTAAGTGGAATAAGTGCGTAGGCTATGATTTAGATGCCTTGATTGAAATGAATGAAGAAAAAACAATTGCCGAAATTTTTAATGAAGACGGGGAAGATTATTTTAGAAAAGCAGAAGCGAAAATTTTAAGATGGTTTAAAGAGAAGAAAAAATTTATCATTGCTACAGGGGGTGGCACGCCTTGCTTTCAAGAAAATATGCATTGGATGAAAAAAGAAGGCATTGTGATTTGGTTAGATGAGCCAGTAGAGGTTTTAGTCAAAAGAGTATCTCCTGAAAAAAATCAACGCCCCTTAATTGCTAAATTAAGCGATGCTGAAATTGCTACATTTATTGAAGATAAATTAGTAGAAAGGCATTCGTTTTATGCACAAGCAAACTACCGATTAACCAGCGATCAAATGAATGAAGCCGGATTAAAAAAACTAATGGCAAAACATGCATCGTAAAATTTTAATACTCGGTTTATTTTTTTCTTTATTAGCAGTGGTATTGGGTGCCTTTGGAGCACATGCCTTAAAAGCAATCGTCAGTCAAGATAAATTACAAATTTTTGAAACAGGGGTAAGGTATCAATTCATGCATGCTTTTGCACTTATTGCTTTATCAATTTATGGATCTCAAAATGAAGATAAGAGTGGGGAACAAAAAGCAATTGGTTGGTCAGCTCATTTTTTTCTCATAGGCATTTTCTTATTTAGCGGTTCCTTGTATTTATTAACGCTGCTTTCTATAACAAGCTATCCAATGGCCCGCATACTGGGTCCGATTACTCCCTTGGGTGGACTTTGTTTTATATTGGGTTGGACTTTTTGGTTAAGGGTGGTTTTCCTTCATAAAGTGGATAAGTAGGCCCCCTTGTTTTCAATTTTACACATTTGTTCAAATTCCTTTTTGGTCCTATGCAGATAACTTATATTTGTTACCATGGCAAATACCCTAAAAAGTAAGAAACAACCCAAGATTAGCGAGGAAAATTTAAATCCTGATAAAGAATCGGATGTTTCGGTGACGGATGTGGTGAAAGATGAAAGAACCTCCAAGATTATGGGGTCGGTGAGCTTGCTCATTACCTTATTTCTTTTTGTGGCATTTACTTCTTACTTATTTACTTGGCAGGACGACCAAGACATGGTCCAATTATGGCGTACCCATTTATTTTCCATCAACGATTTAAAAGTAAATAATTTAATGGGCTATATAGGTGCTTTTGTCGCCTATCAAATGATGTTCAATGGTTTTGGTTTAGCCTCTTATTTATTTTGTTCTTTCTTTTTTGTTTTAGGAGTGAATTTATTTTTCACCAAACCTATTTTTAGTGTATGGCGCAATAGTAGATATGTAATCTTGGGCTTACTTGTAATAAGTACTTGTTTAGCCTTTGTCACTGCAGGTGCTAACTTTTCATGGGGAGGTGCACTAGGAGAGTACAGTAGTAGTTGGTTAGTGAAGTGGGTGGGTAGTTTTGGAACCGGCGCTTTATTACTAGTAGCGGGCTTTAGTTATTTTATATGGAGGTTCAATCCTAGTTTTAATGTACCTAGTTTTAATTTCTTAATACCGAAAAAAAAGCTAGCCGCTTTTGAAGGCGATGATATTGTAGATACCGACGAAACTGCAGTCAAACAAGAATGGGATTTAAATGCTCCAGAACAGACTAATCTTGGAGGCAATAAATTAAATAACGAGTCTTTTGATGAATTAAGTTTGGAATCTGAAAAAGTATTAGAGCCGCAAGTTTTATCTGCAGCGCTAACGCCCACACTCATTGATACAGAGGAACCTGCCACAGTGAATGAAGTTATAGAAGAGCCTGCACCTGCGGTTGAAAAAATAAATATTGAAGATTTTAACGGTGAATTATTAGAAGACCTTGATTTAGAAATTAAGCCAGTAGCTAAAGAAGTCATTGTGCCCGTTGGAG
>Ga0222712_10007162_pt1 | contig 10862 bp, 6 predicted proteins | sample C33_657DmetaG_FD_165043 | JGI IMG/M metagenome (GOLD analysis project Ga0222712, IMG submission 165043) | Estuarine water microbial communities from San Francisco Bay, California, United States - C33_657D | ecosystem: Environmental > Aquatic > Marine > Unclassified | place: USA: California... | reverse complement strand
CGCACGGTACAGTTCCGGAAAACGCAGGTCGTAACAGATCGACAAACCGATGCGACCGAAGGGCGTATCAAAAGCGACGACTTGTTTGCCGTGCTCGATCGTGGTCTTTTCGGAATAACGCTCATCACCCATCTCGAATCCGAACAGATGGATCTTGTCATAACGGGCAACGCATTTGCCCTTGTTGTCATAAACCAGACTGGTATTCATCACCTTTTTCGGGGACGACGCCACCAGCGGCACCGAGCCGCCGACAATCCAGATGCCGTGCTTTTTCGCGGTGTCGGACAGGAATTCCTGGATCGGCCCCTTGCCGAACTCCTCGCGCACTGCCACCTTGTCGGTGTCCTTCATGCCCATGATGCCGAAGTATTCGGGCAGCGCGACCAGCTTTGCGCCCTGCTCGACCGCGGTCTCGATCAGCCACGCCGCCTCCTTCAGATTCGATTCAACGCGCGGACCCGATGCCATCTGCACCGCGGCGATACGCACCGCAGCCGCGTCACTGCGCCCGTTGTCCTTGCGCTGTGTTCTTGTGGAATGCAAACGTGTGCTCATGGCCTGCTCCCTCAGTCGATCAATTCAAGCCGTATCGTCGCGGCCGACGCATCCGCGCGCAACTGCAGCCGCGCGCCTTCCACTGCCAGCGCCACCAGCCATGCCCGTAACTCTTCCGCCTGTAACTGCGCCTCCGTCGGCGTGCCGTGTACGATCAGCAGCCGGGCATCGCTGCGCGACTGCAGCGCAGCCACGGCCTGACGCACAGCCGGCTGCGCCATCACTGCCTGCGCCGAGCGCGGACGGTCCCACAGTTCTGGTGGAAGTTCCGCTGCGACAGCCTGACCCGCAACAGCCAGCCACAGCACCACGGTCAGCAGCCTCATTGCGGCACAGCCGGCGCCGGCTGACGCTCCACCTTGTTGACCTGCGGATCCGTCCAGTTGCCAGTGACGTCGTATTCATAGGAAGCAATCTGGTCCAGCGGATCCTTCAGCAGTTTCTGCGCGACAAACGCGGCAATACCGGCGACGGGACCGCCGATCAACGCACCTGCCACGGATACCGAATCGGACAATTGCGGATTCACTTTCACCCGCAGCACCTGCGTCTCCCTGGCCAGATCCACCTGTCCGTTCATCACGATGCGTGCCGCCGGTCCGCTGATGCGCAGATTGTCAGTGCTCGCCACCCCCTTGTTGACCTTGACCGCGCCGACGATTTCATCAAAAGCCAGACCGTCGGTAAAAATGTCTCGAAAATCCAGCGAGATCCGGCGCGGCAGGGACTGCAGGCTAAGAATCCCCAACAACTTGCCGATGCCCGGCTCCAGTTTGACGAACTGCCCCTTGCCGGCGTCGAGCACGAAATTGCCCGATAGCGACGGATAATCAATGCGCTGCGGACTGCCCGCCCATACCAGAGACCCTTCGATCTTGGCGGTGCCGCGGCGCACACCTTCCGGATAACCGATCCGTGCCAGATATTTGCCGATATCCGACACATCGAGCCGGACGTTCACCTGCGTCGCGGGTTGCGTCAGCCAGGATTGCCAGGTGCCGTCAAGATTCAGAACGCCATTGGGGTTGGTCAGGCGCAGACGCTCGATGCGCCAGTCACGCTGCTGCGGCATTGCCTGCAGTTCGAGCTTGCCCAGAACATGTTCACCGAGCTGGAACTCCTCAATGATTACATCCAGCGCCGGCAGCTCCGGCGGCTTTGCATCCGCAGCCGTCACTGCAGCGGCCGGCTGCGCCGGCGCGTCATCCCGCGCGGGCAGCGTCAGGCGACGCAAGCGTGCGGTCAGACGACCTTTACCCTGCGCACGCCATGTTGCCACCCCCTCGATATCTCGGCCCTTCACGTTCATTTGCAACATGCCGGCCTGCTGGCTTGCGGTCAGTGCCAGCGCCGCAAAACGGCGGTCAAACCATTCCAGTTCACCAATGCGTACATCCGCCGACGCCAGCGTCGCACCGGGACCCGGACCGCCTTCACCGAGTACCGCCAGCCAGCCGTCGAGATCCAGCGCCTTGATCGTCCCCGCCAGCACGATGCCCGGACGGTCGGGTTCGACAGCCGCCCCATCGCCAAACCGTGCATTGGCACGCTCGATGCGGGTATTGCCGTTTTCGGTACGGCGTTGAATGATCGCGCTGCCGAGGCTGCCGATGCTCATCGCGATGCGTTCCTGCTGGGCAGCGGTGAAACGCCGCTCGAACCGCAGGGGCATGGTTTCCGCAGCCGTTTTTGCAAACGGCGCCGGCAGATTGACCGCCAGTCCCTGCAGGGAAGAATCGACGACAAAGTCGACGCGTTTGTTGCGCACGGTCAGCGAACCGCGCCAGTCCGTCGCACCGCGGATATAACGCAACCACTCGCCACCGCCGGAACGGCGGGCGGCATCCGAATTCACCTTGCCCTGGAACTGGATGTTCACCGCGGCATCGCGCTGGCTGCCTGCGGACACCGTCAGCGGCCCGCCGAGAAACTGTGCTGTCGCATTGGGCACACGCACCGATCCCTCGGTGAATTCCAGGCGACCGTTGACCTGCTCCATCGGCGGGAATTCCGGCTGCAAGATCAGCTGGTTGTTGATGAATTGATAAGAACCTGCAACTTTCGTGTTCTGCAGGGTCCGCAAGGGCAATGTCAGCTTCAGGACCAGCCGGCCGCGGCCCTGCGCCTGCATACCATCGGCGAATCCATCGATCATGCCGCGGACGGGGCTTTTATGGATGAAATCGAGAAAATCGCTGCTCGCGCCCTCAGCCTCGCCGGCAATTTCGAGCACTTCTGCACCATGAATCAGATCGGGAATCTTCAGGCGCACCTTACCCAGGCGCACGTTGTTGAGCATGGCTTGTCGGACATTGATATCCATGCGCTGGCCGCGGAACAGCAGATCGCCGTCAATGCCGGTGATGTCCGGCCAGTTCTCGCCATAGTGCACCGAACCGTCGTTGATTTTTGCCGCCACCTCGAAAATCCCGCTCTTCTCATCGGCAAAAGGAAAATTTTTCAAATCACCCTTGAGTCGGAAACGCACATCGCTGGAGCTGCCCGCGGAAAATGCACGGTCCAGCCATTCGCGGGATCCGCTCGCCAGCTTCAGCGGCAGATACTCCGCCACGCGCTGTGCCACGCCGCGCGTCAGATGCCCGTTGATATCGGCAATACCCGGCCCGTCAGCCGCCGTGCGGTAGCTGCCATACATTGTTCCGGTCACGTCGCTGTTGGCATAGGCAAAATTGCTGAAGCGCAGCTCCAGATCCTTGGCGTTGTTGGTCCAGCCCATTTGTCCGGTCAGCGTATCGAAGCGCAAAGACTTGCGGAACAACTGCGGCAGATTGACGCTGCCTTTCTGCGTTGCGACCTGCAGCATGCCGCCCTTTTCGCTGCCATCAATATTGCCGCTGAATCCGGAGAAGCCCGGAATCCGGCCCTGTGGCTGCAATGACAGTTCACTGAAACGGCCACGCAGCGCATAAGTCTTCAGGTCCGGCCACGTGCCGCTCCAGCGCACCGACAGATCCTGCACGCCGCCGGTCGGTGAATAGGCAACCAGCGTCTTACGCAGTTCGCTGTCCAGCGGCAGCCGGTCGGCCAGTTGCACCAGCGGCGCCAATTCTAGAACGTTGGCCTGCACTTCAGCCCTGGTGAATCCGGCATCGGTCTTTCCGCCGAGGCGCAGCAGCAGATCCACCGGCGGCAACACCAGCCGGTCACCGGTGGTAAATGCCAGCTTGCGGGTGGTGACTTCAAAACCGTCGGCGAGGCGTTTCCAGGTGAAGCGGCCGCCGAGCTGCAGCATGTCGAGCTCCGGCAGTCCGGCGCCGAGCCGCGCCCGCACATCACGCAACTGCGTGTCGGCAATCACCCCCGACAGTTCATTGCTGGCAAAACTGAACCACGCGCGCAGCGCTCCGGTGCCGTGCGGAAAATGCACCGGAAAATCAACCCACTGCCGCCAGGCGGCAATATCGACGTAGTCGAGCTGGACATACACCTGACCGGTAATTTTTTCAGCCAGAGACTCGAAGTCCTCGCCGTGCAGATCCGCGCGCACATCAAGCGGCGACGCCAGCGCTGCCGGCGGCAGCGCGCGCAAGGCAAAACGGTGGCGGTCGCCGCTATTGACGATACGCAACTGGACATGATCCAGCGTCAGCAGCGGTGCGGCCCGCATTTCGTCGTTCCACAACAGTCTGGCGTCATGGATCTGGATATCGCGCTGTCCGAGCAGCCAGCGCGATACCGCGCCATCACTCTGCTCTTCCAGCTTCAGCGCAATGCCGGCCACGGTCAATGCGCCGCGGCTGTCGCGGCGCATGGTCAGTACCGGGCGGTAAATATCCAGCGCGTGAAAATTAATCTGCAGCAATGCCGCGGAGCGCCAGGACAGCGTAGCCTCAACCCGGGGCAGTTCCAGTGCGGGGCGGCCTTCGGCGTCATGCACCACCACCTGGTCAAAAGCCAGCTGGGGACGCAGCCCGTTCCAGTTACCGCTGAGTCCGCCGATGGTGACTTTCTGCTGAACCGACGCACTCAGCCGTTGCGCAATGTCGCCCCGGTAATTGCCGATATCGGGCAGTATCCAGTAGCGAAAACCGAGGATGCAGGCGGAAAAAACAAGGCCGGTCACCAGCACAGCCCAGGTCAGCACGCGATAGATCCACAGGGAACTGCTCTGGATCCAGCTGCGGGCTGCGACAAGACTCATATAACGCCTGAAAAATTATAAAATGCGATAGTGAAACAAGGGCTTAACAATTCTAACAGGTTGGCGGAAAAACCCGGACACGACACCCCGGGAAAGACGCCGATGACACCGGTTCCCAGGAACGCATCCCTCCGCCGCCAAGACGCATGACAACAAACCGCGCACAACCGGCCGCCGCCGCAGACGCCATCGCAGCTGCCGCCCATTACAGCCGCTACCTCGAACGCCTGCTGGCGGCAAATCCTGTCGTGCTGACGGCCAACGAACTGGACACCTCCTTTGCTGCGGCGCACATGCAATCCGAACTGGAAACCGCCGGCATCAGCGACGATGCGTCTCTTGGCCGCGCACTGCGCTGCCTGCGCCAGCGTGTCATGGCGCGCCTGATCTGCCGCGATCTGAGCGGTCGTGCAAACCTCGACGAAGTTGTTACCACAGTCACCGATCTGGCCGAAGTCACCATCCGCACTGCATTGGAACGGTTGCACCGCGATCTTGTCGCGGTTCATGGAGAACCCCGTGGTGCTACCGATCAGAAGCCCCAGCAGTTGCATGTCGTCGGCATGGGCAAACTCGGCGGCGCCGAACTGAATGCCTCGTCCGATATCGACCTGGTGCTGGTCTATCCGGAAGAAGGCGAAACCGACGGCGCTCGCCCGCTGAGTAACCACGAATTTTTCACCCGCCTCGTACGGCGCCTGATCAATGCGCTCAACGAGTGGACCGAAGACGGATTCGTATTCCGCGTCGATACCCGGTTAAGACCTTATGGCGACAGCGGACCGCTGGTGGTCAGCTTCGAGATGCTCGAGAACTACCTGATCACCCAGGGCCGCGCCTGGGAACGTTATGCCTGGATCAAGGGCCGCGTACTGACCGGCGACCAGCCGGATGCGCTGATGGCGATGGTGAAGCCCTTCGTGTTCCGGCGTCACCTCGACTACAGCGCCTTCGCCTCGATGCGCAGTCTGCACAGCCAGGTCCGACACGAAGTCAGCCGCCGTGACCGCCTCGACAACATCAAGCTCGGGCCCGGCGGCATCCGTGAAATCGAATTCACCGTGCAGGTCTTCCAGCTGATCCGCGGCGGCCATGAACGTTCGCTCCAACAGCAGCCGACGCTACCGGTCCTAGCAGCATTGGGCGAACGCGGCTTCATTGAAGCCGCCGCAGTCGCCGAACTGCGTGACGCCTACATTTTTCTTCGCAACCTCGAACACCGCCTGCAATACCGCGATGACCAGCAGACCCAGGAACTGCCGACGGACCCCGCAGAACTCGCACTCGTTGCGCACAGCATGAATTTCGCCGATACCGCGGCATTCAGCGCCCAACTGGCGCGGCACCGCAGCGCCGTGTCCAGACATTTTGAAGCAATCTTCGGTGAAGACGACATCAAAGAACACCCGCTCGCCGAACTTTGGCACACGCCGCCGGAAGACGCCGCTGCTGCGGAGGAACGGCTGTCGGCCATGGGTTATGCCCAGGCGCCGGAAATCTGCCGCCGTCTCTCGATGTTCCGCCACGGCAGCCGCTACCGCCAGATGCCCGCGGACAGCCAGCACCGACTCGACCGTCTGGTGCCCGCGGCCATTGCCGCCGCGGTGACGCGGCGCGGGCCTGATGTCACGCTGGAACGGCTGCTCGGGCTTTTTGAAAGCATCAGCCGCCGCGAAGCCTATCTCGCGCTGCTGCATGAATATCCGCATGCGCTGGATCGTGTGGCCGACCTGATGAGCGCGAGCCCCTGGGTGGCGCAGTACATCACCCAGCACCCGATCCTGCTCGATGAGCTGCTGGACACGCGAACACTGCTCGCCACGCCGGACTGGCCGGCACTGCAGGCCGCGCTGCGCGCCGGCCTCGCCACCGCCGAAGGCGACACCGAGCGGCAGATGGACATGCTGCGGCATTTCAAGAACACCCACACCCTGCACTGCGTGGCCCAGGATCTCGCCGGCACGCTACCGCTGGAAACGCTCAGCGATCACCTGTCGGATCTGGCCAGCATCATTCTTGAAGAGGTGCTTCAGCTGTCATGGCGCGGACTCAAGCAGCGCCATCGCCAGAGCCCGCTGTTTGCCATCGTCGGCTACGGCAAGCTCGGCGGCAAGGAACTGGGCTATGCCTCCGATCTCGACATCGTCTTCGTATACGACGATCCGGCACCGGAAGCCGCGGAAAATTACGCGCGTCTCGCCCAGCGCATCAACAACTGGCTGACCAGCGTCACCGCGGCCGGCATTCTCTACGAGACCGATCTGCGGCTGCGCCCGGACGGCGTCAGCGGGCTGCTGGTGACGCCCCTGGAAACCATGCGCCGCTATCAGCTGCAGCAGGCCTGGCTGTGGGAACACCAGGCGTTGACCCGGGCCCGCGCCGTTGCCGGCGACGCCGCGATTGGCCGCGCCTTCGAACAGCTGCGCATCGAAGTACTTTGTGCGCCACGCGAAGAAACCAAACTGCGCGAAGGCATTCTCGAAATGCGCCTCAAGATGCTCGAAGCCCACCCCAACAAAAGCGCACTCTTTGATCTGAAACACGATCACGGCGGCATCATTGATGTCGAGTTCATGGTGCAGTACCTGGTGCTGGGCCATGCCCGCGATCACCGGGAACTTACCGCCAATGCCGGCAATCTGGCGCTGCTGAAAACCGCTGCGGACCTCGGTCTGATCAGTGCTGCACCGGCGGAAGCAGCACGCACGGCCTACCGGCAATTCCGCGCACTGCAGCACCAGCTGCGGCTTGCCGGCGAACGTTATGCGCGGGTAGAACCCCAGGGCGTCGCAGAAGCGACCGCTGCAGTAAACCGGTTATGGGAATCGCTTCTGGGCGCGGCAAAGCAGTAAGAGAAAGGCCGGAGGGCTATACGACGACTTCGCGCAGGTGCGGCGCAAGGTCGATCAGCTTGTAAACCTCGATATTGCCCTTGCCCTTACCGACGACGTTGATCGGCCCCTCGAATTCGAACTGGTGGCGCGAGCGCAGATAGGTCATCGCATCCACCAGGATTACTCCCGGACCCGCCTCGTCGGTGATGCGGCTGGCGACGTTGACCTTGTCACCCCACAGGTCGTAAATGAACTTGCGGGTGCCGATGACGCCCGCCACCACCGGCCCGGAAGCGATGCCGGCATGGATGTACAGGCCCATACCCTTCTCTTTCGAAAGGGTCTCCGTGTACTGGCGCATCTCCAGTGCGAGCTTGAGCATGGCACACGTGTAGTCACGCGCATCAACTGCAAAATCCACGCCTTCATGCTCAAGCAGCCCGCCCGCCACCATATAGGCGTCGCCGATGGTTTTGATCTTCTCCAGACGGTGGAACTCGGCCATCGAGTCGAATTTGGAGAAAATGGTGTTCAGCAACTCGATGACCTCCCTCGGCGGCAACTGCTCCGACAGGCGCGTAAATTCGACAATATCCACAAACATCACGGTGGCGTCGGCAAAGCCGTCGGCGATGATGTCCTGTGATTTCTTGAGGCGCTTCGCAATCGGCGCAGGAAGGATGTTCAGCAGCAGCCCTTCGGACTTGTTCTGCTCGATCTGCAACAAGTCTTTTTGCTGATGCACCGCTTCCTGCAGCTTGTCGCGCTGGCGCACGAAAAAACTGATCAACAGGTACATGATGGTCGACATCGCGGCAAAGTTCAGCGTAAAAAACACCGCAATACCCTGCATGGTGACGCCGGACTCCTGGCCCGAAGTCAGAAAGAAATCGAAAAAGCCAGACACCACGGTAAGCACGATGTAGGCGGCGAACCAAGGCAATGACTGTTTGGCGCCTTGGAAAATCATCACCCCGACCGGCGCAAGCAGGGCCCACAGTGCAACTCCGGATGAACTGACGTAACTGCCGATGCTCCACTGCATGATGAACGGCATGAACAGGAAGAGACTCACCTGCAGCGTACGGAACACCTCGAAGTTGAGGGCGTAGATGTAATAACCGAGGGAGAACGCGGAAACCATCAGATACGCGAGGGGCACCGTCACAGAAAACTTGATGCCCATTGCCAAGTAGAGGGCAAGCCAGAGAATGGAGCCGAAGCTCATCAATCCGCAGGCAAAAATCAGCATGGTCTTGTTGAGCTTGTCCTGCTCGCTGTCCTGCTCGTTGATGACGCGGTCGCTCAGTCCGTTGAGCCACGCGCGCAGGTTTTTTAGCATTTATTCTCCCGCCATGACGTGCCGCATCCGAGCCGCCAGCCGTTTCTGGTTAGTGATTCATTGTACCCGCTAACGCCGGATTATTGGAGCTTGCGGCCGCCGCCGGCGATGAATTTCGGCGTGTGCATCGGCAGCATGGGGCAAATCAGCTAAAATCACCAAACAACGGCGCAGGACGGCCGCCCGGCATAGTCGAAACCTGCTATGCCCCGCCCGCTGTCCCGAATTTTTGACGCCGCAACTTGATTCGCAGCATTGATCGAACACCTACGGGAGAATTTCGGCATGTCCATGGCAGATCGCGACGGGCAAATCTGGTACGACGGGAAGCTGGTTCCTTGGCGCGACGCAAATACCCACGTCCTGACCCATTCCCTCCACTACGGGCTGGCCGTATTCGAAGGCGTCCGGGCATACAAAACCGATATCGGCACCGCGATTTTCCGTCTCAAGGAACACACCGAGCGGCTGTTCAATTCCGCGCACATCTACATGATGAAAATCCCCTACACCCGGGAACAGATCATGGAAGCGCAGCGGGAAGTCGTCCGCGTCAATAATCTCGAGTCCTGCTACATCCGGCCGATCGCCTTCTACGGCTCGGAAAAAATGGGCGTATCCCCCAAGGGTGCCAGCGTGCATGTCGCCATCGCCGCCTGGCCCTGGGGCGCTTACCTCGGTCCGGAAGCCCTGGAAAAGGGGATCCGCGTGAAGACCTCGTCCTTCGCCCGCCACCATGTCAACGTATCGATGTGCCGCGCCAAATATTCCGGCACCTATGCCAACTCGATCCTCGCCAATCTCGAAGCCACGGAACACGGCTACGATGAAGGCCTGCTGCTGGATGTCGACGGTTTTGTCGCCGAGGGCTCGGGCGAAAACCTGTTCATGGTCAAAAACGGCAAACTGTACGAACCGGAGCTGACCAGCGCACTGATCGGCATCACCCGCGACTCGATCATCACCCTCGCGCGCGAGATGGGTTACGAAGTTGCCGCGAAACGCATCACCCGCGACGACCTCTACCTCGCTGACGAAGCCTTCTTCACCGGCACCGCTGCCGAGGTCACGCCGATCCGCGAACTTGACGGCCGCGTCATCGGCGAAGGCAACCGCGGCCCGATCACCACGAAGCTGCAAAAACGCTTCTTTGAATGTGTCAACGCAAAAACAAACGAGCATCGCGACTGGCTGTCGCCGGTCGCCAGGTAAACACTTCCAAGCCCGGCCATGAGCGAACCCACCGCCAACAAATTGCGCAAGATCGAAGTCACTGCCACCGATCTACCATTGCACTGCCCGATGCCGTCGATGCTGCTGTGGAACGCCCACCCCCGGGTGTTCCTGCCGGTTGAAAAAACCGGCGAAGCACTGTGCCCTTACTGCGGCACGCAGTACAAGCTGAAGGGCGGCGTCGGCGCCGGACATCACTGAGCAATGAGCGCGGCACGGTGCCTGCCGTTCCGCGCTGTGCGCCGCTAATGAATATCCTCGTTGTCGGTCCGTCCTGGGTCGGCGATACCGTCATCTCGCAAGTACTGCTGCAACTGCTGAAACAGCAGCAGCCGGCAGCAAAGATAGACTACCTCGCACCGCCGTGGACACTTCCGCTGCTCCAACGCATGCCGGAAGTGCGGCAGGGCATTCTCAATCCCTTCGGCCACGGCGCACTGCAACTCGGCGCACGCCGCCGGCTCGGACTGGAATTGCGCGCGGGTAACTACGATCAGGCACTGGTGCTGCCCAATTCCTGGAAATCGGCTTTGCCGCCGTGGTTCGCCGGCATTCCGCGGCGCACCGGATTCCGCGGCGAAGCCCGCTGGGGTTTGCTCAACGACCTGCGCACGCTCGATCCGCAGGCTTTGCCGCAGATGGCAGACCGTTTTGCCGCACTGGCCTTCCCCGCCGGCACAATGCTGCTCCCCCTTCCCCGCCCCGCCCTGCATTCCCCCACCGGACAACAGCA
>Ga0222712_10007161_pt1 | contig 10862 bp, 9 predicted proteins | sample C33_657DmetaG_FD_165043 | JGI IMG/M metagenome (GOLD analysis project Ga0222712, IMG submission 165043) | Estuarine water microbial communities from San Francisco Bay, California, United States - C33_657D | ecosystem: Environmental > Aquatic > Marine > Unclassified | place: USA: California... | reverse complement strand
AAACGCCATATATGGATTTATGGCACTTGCACCATAACCAATTAAGGTAGCATAATGATGTGTTTCCCAAACATCTCCCGCTTCAATAATAATACCTACTTTCGCTCTCTTCTTCGTACGAATCAAGTGATTGTGCACGGAAGCTAAAGCTAATAAAGAAGGAATAGGCGCATGTGAACTATCAATACCTCTATCTGTCAATAAAATGATAGAATATCCATCATCCACAGCATCTTCTGCATATTGATTAATACGGTCCAAAGCCTTTTTCAACACACCCTCCTCTTCCGAAGCACGGAAGGTCATGTGAATTGATTTTGTTTGGAAATTCTCATGGTCAATCCAACGAATCTTCTCTACCTCTTTATTGCGTAAAACTGGTTGCTGAATCTCAATTTGACGGCAATGCGTAGGACTTTCCTCTAATAAATTGGATAAACCACCAATATCAGAAAGTAATGACATGACCATTCTCTCCCGAATTGGATCAATTGGAGGATTTGTTACTTGAGCAAATAATTGCTTGAAGTACGATGATAAGTGTTGAGCTTTCTCAGATAAAACAGCTAAAGGGGTGTCAATCCCCATCGAACCTAAAGCCTCTTTACCCGTTTCAGCCATTTGCGCTAATACAACGCGGATATCTTCGGTTGTAAAACCAAAAATCTGTTGACGGGAAACTAATTCAATTGCTTTCGGCTGTCTGTATTCACTACCAGCTTCCGGCAAATCCTCTACGCGGATCTTATTGTTTAAAAGCCACTCCCCATAAGGTTGTTGCTGGCAAATCTTTTCTTTTAATTCTTCATCAGGAATAATACGTCCTTGCTCCATGTCCACAACGAACATCTTACCAGGTTGTAAACGTCCCTTTGAGACAATGGTAGCAGGATCTAAGTCCAATACACCTGCTTCAGATGCCATAATTACATGGTCATCAGACGTTACCCAATAGCGTGATGGACGTAATCCATTACGATCTAAAGTAGCCCCGATCATCTTACCATCTGTAAATGAGATACTAGCTGGACCATCCCAAGGTTCCATCATGGCAGCATGGTATTCGTAGAAATCTTTCTTGTACTTCTCCATGCTTTCGTTGCCATCCCATGCTTCAGGGATTAACATCATCATCACATGTGGTAATGATCGACCTGTTAAGTACAATAATTCGATTGCATTATCTAAAATAGCCGAATCAGATTGTCCTAAACTACAAACAGGAAGAATCATATCTAATTCCTCCTGAGTGAAATACTTGCTGGAGAACAAGGCAGACTGTGCTTGCATCCAAGAAGAATTCCCTTTCACCGTGTTGATCTCTCCATTGTGCGCAATAAAGCGGAATGGTTGAGCTAACTTCCATTCTGGGAAGGTGTTAGTAGAGAAACGAGAGTGTACGATCGCTAATGCTGATGTAAAGTTCTCTTGGAATAAATCCAAGAAATAACCTGGCACCTGCATTGTCGTTAACATACCTTTATAAATAATGGTACGGCAAGACAAAGACGCGAAATAGAATTTATTGTTTAATCCAGCAATTGTTTCATTTAATAATTTAGCAACATATTGTCTGAATACATATAATTTACGTTCAAAATCAATTTCTGTAGCACAATCAGCTGGACGTTCAATAAATAATTGTTGAATCGATGGTTCTGCATTTCCAGAATCAGCCCCTGTAATTTCCGAATTATCAACAGGAACTATACGGTAACCCAAAATGCGTAAACCCAATTTCTTCGATTTGCGCTCAATGACTTCTTTACATTCTTTAATTAAAGTTTCGTCTTTTGGAAAAAAGACCATACCTACACCATAGTTTCCTAAAGAAGGTAAAGCGAAGCCTAAAGAACTAGTTTCTTCTAAAAAGAATTCATGAGGAAGCTGTACTAATACCCCTGCCCCGTCTCCTGAATTAGGATCACAGCCACAGGCACCACGGTGATCCATACGAATCAGCATCTTTATGGAATCCTGAACAATGCGGTGAGATTTTATGCCTTTTAAGCTAGCTACAAAACCAATACCACAAGCGTCATGCTCAAATTCTTTTCTGTACAAACCTACTTCATTCGGATTTCTCATAGGAAACTATAAATATTCTAATAAAAATAATAATTAATCAAAACCAACAATTCTCGCTGAAATGAATATTTCAGATAGATAATATAGCTAATTTCAAATTTAATTAAAAATAAATTTGGCAAAACGATCTAATGGCAAAATATTCTTCGGAATTTAAAATATCAAAAATCGAACACAAATTTTCTTGATATTATCCAATTTTAGTCATAATCTTCACCGTAAGACTCTCCATATTCCTCTCCAGACTCTGTGTCATCTTCATCCTGAAACTCATTTTCAAGATCATTTAAATAGATGGCATCAACTCCTTCTTGAACGGTATTTAAAAGTGTTAAATTTTCAATTTTAGCCGTATCTAATCTCTCAGCGATTTCTTCATTTTTCGTAACTACGACGAATAAGCCACCCTCGTTCGTGCAAATCTTAGTGCCCTTACGAATGGCTGATACTCCGTAACCGTCTATTTCTGCAGTTTTGGAAAGATTTAAGATGATGTTAGCGTAATCTTTTTTAAACAAAAGGCGAATAGCATTTTCTAATTCCTCAGAATTAGTAGTGGCTAATTGTTCAGCCTTCCAATCAATTACGGCATAACTTTCGTTTTGTTCGAGTTGAAATGAATTAATGTTAGACATGTTGCAAATACTGAATGGTGTTTGTATAAATACGGTTATATAGATCTTCTTGTGGTTCTTTTTGGAATTTCAAACCAGTGATTTCTTCATACAAAAGAATATATCTTTCTGATATTTGTTGAACGAATTCATCGGTAATCGTAGGTATTTGTTGCCCTTCTTTACCCTGAAAGTTATTGGCGATAAGCCACTCTCTGACGAATTCCTTCGATAATTGTTTCTGAGCTAAACCTTTCGCAAATAATTCAGCATAAGGTGCCTTATAGAAATAACGGGATGAATCAGGTGTATGGATTTCATCCATCAACATGATTTTACCTTCGTATAGACCAAATTCATATTTAGTGTCCACTAAAATAAGGTCTTTTTCTGCTGCCATCTCCTGCCCTCTTTGAAACAATCGATGTGTTATTTGACATAATTCATCCATATACTCTTTAGAAACAATTCCTTGGGAAATTATCTCTTCTACGGAAATATCTTCATCATGTCCTTCGCTTGCTTTTGTAGTTGGCGTAATAATGGGAGTAGGTAGCTGTTGATTTTCTACCAAACCTTCAGGAAGTGAAACCCCGCAAACACTACGTTTACCAGCCTTATATTCTCTCCAAAGATGCCCTACTAAATAACCTCTAATCACCATTTCAATAGGAAACGGCTGGCATTTAAGACCAAAAGCCACATTGGGATCAGGGGTCGCTAGTAACCAATTAGGAACGATATCTGCAGTTTTTTGCAAAAAATAGCTTGCAATTTGATTTAGCACTTGCCCTTTAAATGGAATCAAACGTGGTAAAACCACATCAAATGCAGAAATACGATCAGAGGTAATCATTAACAAATGATCTCCAATTCCATATACATCACGCACTTTTCCTTTATAAAAAGAGGTCTGATTTGGAAATTGATAAGGGGCATTACTCATGGTTTGTCTTATTAGTAAATGAAATTCTTTTGCTTCTTTTTCATCAGATCAAGTAAAGATAACGCTTCTTGCGTATTTATTTTTTGAGTTTGACTGATCATCTGTGTAGATTTAGCTTGTTTCTTTAATTTGTTCTGATGAAAATTGAATGCGTACAATTCGTATGTTTTTACTAAGGTATCCACATTCCCATTTTTCTTGATTGAATTCTGTAAATCAATTAATCCTTTTTGTTGACTCCCGGCATTAGCAGAAAAATGACTTAACAAGATATCTATATCCATGCTTTGTGAATTCAATGCCAAGGCTTGCTTCTCAATCCCATTCTTTCTCGACTTTAATTCAAGAACAGCGATTAATCTTTCGATTTCTGGATTAACAAAAATGGTCGCCTTTTTAATCGATTTAGCCCCAATTAATGCTTGCTTGTAATTTTTTGCTAGAACTTGCTGGTTAATTTCAGCAATGGCTACATTATACTGCTTCGAGGAGGTGTTAAATAAACCCTCGAAGAATAAAATAAATATGTAAAATAGTGTTGGGAACATTTACATTTTGATTGCTTTTGCCGTAAATACACTATCTATGAACAATAAAAGCACTATTAAAATTACTAAATATATTTTTAGGTAGGAACTCGTAATCCAGTTACTCAACTCCTTCGTATTGAATACGGAATTGTTCTCTTTCAAATTTTCCGATTTCTCCCAAGTATATTTTATCTTTTGAAAATGTAAAATAGCCTCGTTGTTGGGAATGGGGGGATTAAATTCGGTATAGCCTTGATGCTGAAACTGTGTAGAACTTAATGCATGTTGTTCAATTAAATTTAAAAATGAATCTTGATTCGTTTGAGGTATCACTTGCATCCATCGTTTTTCTCTACTATCATATATAATTAAGCCAAAGGTGCTATTTTCAGACAAGTCCTTCACTTTAGATTTCAATTGGTTCCAAGTTAAGCTTGAGGCATCCTTAGATATCCCGAATAAATATTCTTGTTTATTTTGAATTGAATTAGAATAGGTTTGTTTTACTTGTAAGCTATAAAAAGTCAATAGCATAAAGGCTGAAAGAAGTACAAAACGCAAAAGGTACCTGAAAACAATGAATCTAGAAACTTTATAAACCGACCCTTTGGCTACATAATATTTATATGCCATTAAAAGAGATGTAATGAGGTAAATCCCTACCAATAAGACACCTATTTCCTTTAAATTCATATAATCGGTTAAATTGAATAAAATTTAATTGCTATTTTTACAATTCTATCAAAAATAGCATGGATATTTTAAAAAGTAAACGACTTGATCACCTCAAGTATGAAATTCGTGGGCCTGTGTATGATAAAGCGTTATCGCTTCAAAATCAGGGCTACAAGATCACTTCGTTAAATATTGGTAATCCTGCCGCCTTTGGCTTTGAGACTCCAGATGAAATCGTCCATGATATAATCGTAAATATACGAAATGCTCAGGGATATGTAGATTCCAAGGGATTATTTGCAGCGCGTAAAGCGGTAATGCAGTATTATCAGAATTTAGGAGTTAAAAATATATTAATTGAAGACATTTATATTGGCAATGGAGTAAGTGAATTGATCTCTTTGGTCATGACGGCCTTGTTAAATACGGATGACGAAGTATTAATTCCTTCACCAGATTATCCTTTATGGACTACAGTAGCAGGATTAGCCGGTGGAAAAGCAGTTCATTATACTTGTGATGAAGCCAAAGATTGGGCTCCAAATCTAGCGGATATGGAAGCGAAAATCACGTCTAAAACAAGAGCTATTGTTTTAATTAATCCGAATAATCCTACAGGTGCTGTTTATTCGAAAGAAACGGTGAAGCAAGTTGTTGCTTTAGCTGCTAAACACCAATTAGTGTTATTTGCGGATGAAATCTATGATAAAATATTGTTTGACGGAACTACTCATCATACAGCTGCCGGATTGTCAGACGATATCTTAATCATTACCATGGGTGGTTTATCTAAAAACTACCGTGCAGCAGGATTTAGAGGAGGATGGATGATTTTAACGGGTGCAAAGCACAAAGCGAAATCTTACATAGAAGGTCTTAATTTCCTATTTAGCACGCGATTATGCGCCAATGTAATTACGCAATATGGTATTCAAACCGCATTAGGTGGATACCAATCCATCAATGATTTAGTAGCTAAAGAAGGGCGGTTAAATCGTCAAATGAACTTAGCTTATGAAAGAATGAATGCAATAGACGGTGTTAGTGCCGTTAAACCGAAAGGTGCACTCTATTTATTCCCGAAAATTGACTTATCGAAGTTTAACTTCGAAGACGATAACCATTTTGTAATGTCTCTGCTAGAGGAACAAAAGATTCTAGTGGTAGGTGGTCAAGGATTTAATTTTAAAGAGAAGGATCATTTCAGGATTGTGTTTCTTCCGCATGTCGAGCAATTAAGTGTTGCATTGGATAAAATAGCGCTTCATTTTGAAAATTACCGCAAATGATTTTTGACCAATTTTCTCGGAAGCAAAAGTTATTTATATTCCTGTTCGGAATATTTTTGACGAATGCTATTGTAGCCGAGATTATTGGTGTCAAGATTGTTTCTATTGAAAAAACACTAGGATTCTCTCCTTTACATTGGGCAACACCTTGGGGTGATTTTTGGGATTTAAATCAAACGGCAGGAGCTTTGAATTGGCCCTTGGTGTTTATTACGTCTGATATCATTAATGATTATTTTGGAAAGAAAGGGGTTCGTTTTATTTCCTTTACTACTGCCCTATTCATCGCATTCTCCTTTTTTATAATTTATACCGCGACTTTATTAGTTCCTGCTGATTTTTGGGTGGAGGTAAATAAGGGCTCTGAAAATTTTAATATTAATCAGGCATTTTCGCGCATTTTCAGACAAGGATTGGGAATTATTTTAGGATCCTTATCTGCCTTTTTAGTGAGCCAAATTATAGATGCACTTGTTTTTGAGAAAATCAAAGCGAGAACTGGTTCAAAACATATTTGGTTAAGAGCTACTGGATCGACGCTTATTTCTCAATTATTGGATAGTGTGCTGGTGATTGGTATTGCTTTTTACCTTTTTGGAAATTGGACGTTTAGTCAATGGATGAATGTTTCCTTCAATAATTATTTCTACAAATTCTTAGTAGCCATTCTTTTTACTCCGCTATTGTATGTGGCTCACTGGGCGATTGAGAAGTATTTAGCTCAAGATAAAACGTCTTAAATTATCAGCAATAATAGCAGTAGAGATACTTACGTTTAAAGATTCTGCTTCACCAAAAGCTGGAATCGTTATTTTTTCATCCAAAGTTTCTATAATTTCTTCCCTTATCCCGTTTGATTCATTCCCTAGAATAATAAAAGCATTGTCAGGAAATGAGAATGTATGAATATTTTTACCGTCTAAGACGGCTCCAATTTTCTTTATCTCAGAATGACTTTTAAAGAATGTTGGCAAATCAACATAAGTGAATTCAATTCTAGAAAATGACCCCATGCTTGAAATGATTACTTTGGGATTATAAAACTCCGTACAATCCTCTGATAAGACTAATTGTTTGAAGCCATACCAATCACAAATTCGAATAATCGTACCTAAATTACCAGGGTCTCTAATTCCATCCAACACAATTGTGTAAGGCGAATTTAGCTTAAACTGGTTAAATTGTTTTTGCTTAACAACGGCTAAACCAACTTGATTAGTAACTAGTGTACTTAGTTTAGTTAATTGCTCATCGCTGACCGTGTATATGTAAGCAGGGGATTTAAGGCTTAATTCATGAAGTAAATCGGTTTGATTTTCCGCTAATACAAAAAATTCAACTGAAAAATCAGATTTGACTAATTCAAGTAGCGACTTCTCCCCTTCTACTAAAAATAAATCATTCTCTTTTCTACCTTTTTTAGAATGTAGGGAATTAATTAACTTTATTTGTTTATTACTTAGCATCTCTTGAGGAATCAATCAATTATCGGTTTTATTGTTTTGTGTTTAGGCCTTTTTTCATGTAGCCATTATCAGGCATATGAAATTAAAGATCCTATCATCAATCAAATTAATCTGGTAGGTAATCAGCAAATTTCAAGTGTTGAATTACGTAACAATGTGTTAGGTATTAAAAACTCCTACAAAAGATTGCTGCCTGCAAAATTATATACTTATCTGGGCAATAAAAGAAAAAGAAAAGATTCTCTGGGAATTAAGCCTAGTTTTATTCAATTCTTTAAATCGCCCAATCCAGCTTATAGTGCTACATGGTTAACAAGTAATCAAAATCAAATCCTGCGTTATTACCGCGAGAATGGCTTTTTAAGTACTGTAGTAACACCTAAAATTGACACAGTTGGAAATTTATTGACTGTTTCTTTTAGAATAAAAGAAGGAGAACCAAGTTATTTTACCAAAAAAGATTCAGTCTCGGTAGACAATCCTATTTTAGCCACTCATGTCAGTGAATATTTAAAAGAGAATAGTCTCATCCGACCGATGGAACGTTTGAAATTATCTGTGATTAAACAGGAAAAAGAGCAATTAAGTCATCATTTACGAAATGAGGGTTATTATTATTTCTCACCTGATGCAGTCGGTATTCGATTAAACGATAGAAAAGATTCCACTTTACGGAATGTATCTCTTTTCTATAAAATACCTGAATTCAAGAATCGGACTTCCATTCCAAATTATGATCGTCTCTATCGCATTGGATTACCTGAGTTCATTATTCTGGATCCCTTTGGTAATCCGGCCCTATATCCACCTATAAAGAGTTTAAGTAAGCTAATTAACCTCAAAGAAGATGATTTGTACTCGGTTGATCTATTCAATCAAAGTTTGAAAAATATCTATCTCACCGATCAGTTTAAAACGGTTTCTATTCGTTTTGACTCCACTAGGACGCGTTTATTTCCTAAGATAGAATTGTTTCAAAATGAGAAATACAATTTTAGTTCTGAACTAGGCGGAAGTGTTTTTAGAGGTATTCCTGGGCCCTTTTTAACAAACTCCTTCAAAGTAAGACGCTTATTTTCAAGTTTAGATTATTTAGATTTCTCTGCTAGATTAGGCTATGAGGCGCAATCAGGGTTCATTAATACCGATGAAACTAGAAATAATTTAGAACTCAATTTATCCGCTTCGATTAACTTCCCTACGCTTTATTTACCTTCTTCTATCATTCGAACTTTAGGAACTTATTATGGTGCCAAAACATCGGTAGGAATTGGCTATGATTTTATCAATAGACCAGAATATCAACGAACCAATTTCAATTTATTTCAACGATATACGTGGCAAAAGAATGAAACAAGCTTCTTTACATTATCTCTTGTTAATCTTAATCTCTTAAATAGTAATTATCCAGAAACCGCAACCTCTGATGCGTTTAAGTCGTATTTACAAGAGTTAAAATTGAAAGGGAATAATTTATACCGAAGTTTCAATCCCAGTTTTGTGAGTAGCGTATCGTTTCAATACGTTTATCGAGACCTTCTCCCCTCCAACGAATTGAAGGATGGCTCTATCTTTCAATTAGGATTAGAATCAGGAGGAACTACTTTGAATTTTATACAGAGTCATAAATTCAATTTTGTAAATGATTTATTAAGCTCCGGTCAAGACATTCAGTTTTATCGTTTTTTGAGGCTTAATTTTGATTATCGTAAATATAAAATGCTGGGACGAAATCGAACTTCTCAACTAGCTTTTAAGGTCTTAGGTGGCGTTGCTTATGCATATGGAGATGAAAATGAATACCAGTTACCCTACGAGAAAAACTTCTTTATTGGAGGTCCTTCAAGTATTAGAGCTTGGAAACCAAGAAGATTAGGACCCGGTTCCTATGTTTCCTCCTCTAATTTAGTCGAACAGCCGGGTAGCATTCTACTTGAATCGTCTTTAGAATATCGTTTTAAACTCTTCTCTTTATTTGGCCAAATGAATGGTGCATTCTTCATTGATGCCGGAAATGTATGGAATATGAGCCAAGGAAACACAGATGTTACGACTCAGTTCAGGTTCGCTGAATTTTATAATCAGATAGCTGTGGGAACTGGATTCGGTTTACGTTGGGATTTCGATTTTTTCTTGTTACGCCTCGATTTAGCCACTAAAGTGATAAATCCAGCAAATCCTGTAAATGAAAAATGGGTTTTGCCGCAGACTTCTTTCGAAGGAGGACAAAACCCTATTGAGTTTAATATTGGTATTGGATATCCTTTCTAGGGATTATTTACGTGCCATTACTTTGATTGCTTTTTCTACAATCGCATTCGCATTTAAGCCGTATTTTTCCATTAATTCAGCTGGTTTTCCTGATTCACCGAATGAATCATTTACACCCACAAATTCCATTGGTGTTGGGTGATTCATCGCTAAATATTGAGCTACTGAATCACCTAAACCTCCATTGTATTGGTGTTCTTCAGCCGTCACCACACATCCCGTCTTTTTCACTGAAGCTAAGATAGCTTGAACGTCTAATGGTTTAATAGTATGGATATTGATTACTTCCGCATTGATTCCTTTTTCTAATAAGGCTTCAGCAGCTTGAATTGCCTCCCACACTAAGTGACCAGTCGCTAAAATAGTCACGTCTTTACCTTCTACTAAATGTAAAGCCTTACCGATTTCGAATTTCTGATCTTCTGGTGTAAATACCGGAACTACCGGGCGACCAAAACGTAAGTAAACAGGACCTTCATAATCTGCGATGGCAATGGTAGCTGCTTTCGTTTGATTGTAATCACATGGATTGATAACGACCATTCCTGGAAGCATTTTCATTAATCCGATATCCTCTAAGATTTGGTGCGTAGCTCCATCCTCTCCTAGTGTTAAACCAGCGTGAGAACAACAGATCTTTACATTCTTTCCTGAATAGGCTACTGATTGACGAATTTGGTCATAAACACGACCCGTTCCAAAGTTAGCAAACGTCGTAGCGTATGGAATAAAACCACCTAAAGTTAAACCTGCTGAAATACCAATCATGTTCGCTTCAGCGATACCTGTTTGGAAAAAACGCTCAGGGCTATTTTTAATAAAACCTTCTAATTTCAATGAACCGATTAAATCAGCACATAAAGCCACCACTTTAGGATTATGTTGACTTAAATACTCCATTCCTGCTCCAAAACCGGAACGTGTATCTTTTTTTGTTTCGTAGGTAAATAATGCCATTTCTATCTGATTAATAATCCCCTAAA
>Ga0222712_10007160_pt1 | contig 10864 bp, 12 predicted proteins | sample C33_657DmetaG_FD_165043 | JGI IMG/M metagenome (GOLD analysis project Ga0222712, IMG submission 165043) | Estuarine water microbial communities from San Francisco Bay, California, United States - C33_657D | ecosystem: Environmental > Aquatic > Marine > Unclassified | place: USA: California... | reverse complement strand
TGTTCCCGGTGCCTTTACCGAGGCCTCAAAAACACCGCGCACCATGTTGGTCATTGCCGAAACTCCAGCGAACCCTGCCCTTGCACTTGCCGACCTTGGTGAACTTGGCGCCATTGCGATTCCCTTCACAGTTGTTGACTCCACGTTTGCTACACCTATGAGCCAGCAGCCACTTGCGCACGGTGTGAACCTTTCTTTGCATTCAGCCACGAAAGGAATTGGCGGACACAACGATGCTTTGTTGGGCGTTATTGCCGGAGAAGCTGAATTAATCGATGCCATTTGGGCCTATTCGGTATTGCACGGTGCAACTGCATCGCCATACGACGCCCACAATGCGTTGCGCGGCATTCGTACCCTTCCTGTGCGACACGAACGTCAATGCGCAACAGCAATGCATCTTGCGACGTGGTGCGAACAACAAGCGAAGTGCAACAAGGTGTACTACCCCGGTCTTGCAAGTCACCCACAACACGAACTTGCTACGCGTCAAATGAGTTCATTTGGTTCGGTGTTTGCCATCGACATTCCTGGCGGCATCGATGCGTGTCGCTCTTTCATTTCCGCACTACAACTCGTACGACCTGCCACCTCATTGGGCGGACCCGAAACACTCATCTGCCATCCAGCAACGAGCACACATTTTGGCCTCGATGAAGAGTCGCTGACCGGCGCTCTCGCGAGTGACGGACTCATGCGCATCTCGGTAGGTCTTGAGCATGTTGACGACCTGCGCAATGATCTTGCTGCAGCCTTTGCTGCATCTCGCTCTTAAATCTTTTTGGGCGGCCTGGGAATAAAGGCACTGGTACGCGCCACGTATTCGTTGTAGCCCTCTTTACGCTTCTTCAAGCTCTTTTCCAAAAGCGTGACACCAGAAACTTTGCGCAGAAGAATGCTCATGACCACCGCGCCAACGATTCCCACAACACCAATTTCTGCTTCGGCGGCGATGAGTGCAAGACCCCACCACACACACGCATCGCCAAAGTAGTTGGGGTGACGCGTGTATTTCCAAAGACCCGTTTGCATTACTTTTCCAGCGTTTGCAATGTTGGCCTTGAACTGAGCCAGTTGAATGTCGCCCACTGTTTCGAAGAAAAGACCAACAGCAAAAAATGCAATGCCCACGATGCCCAGCACGCCAATATCTGGGCCCCGAGATACCTGACCCAGTTGTACCGGCAACGACACCAACCACATCAACACACCTTGCAAGATGAACACTGTAAACAAACTCACGAGCGGGAATTTCGCGCCATGATGTTTGCGCATTGCCTTGTAGCGATAATCCTCACCGTGACCAATGTTGCGCCACGACAAGTACGTTGCCAAACGTAAACCCCATGCCGTGGTGAGCAGGGTTAACAACCAGCCACGAGCATCGTTACCGTCGGCCACGCTGTGCGTTACCCATGCAACCAATACGAAACCAAGACCCCAAACAATGTCGACAATCGAAGCGTTTTTGATTGCAAGGCTGACGAGCCACATGGCGAACATCAAAATTGCAATTGCAATAGCACTCGCTAAGAGAACATCTGCACTTCCACTCATCACTTCACGCCTTTCAATGCTTCACTTTGTGCTTGCACTTCTGTGTCTAACAGCAACCACTGTTGGTCGAGCCATGCAGCCATGCTTTCGGTAGGAATATCTGGGCGGGCAATGCGACGAAACCACATCACGCATTTCACATTTCCTTGTTCGAGGTGACGCAACATGCCACCAAAGGTGTCGAGACCGTCGAACCCCACATGACCAGCTATGACCACATCGCACTGCGGTGCGCCTTGCATGAGCGCAATTGCACCAGCAGGTTTGGGAGGCAGCAACATCGTTAAAGGTGCAAGTAACTGAGCACGCTCGGGGTTGCGTTCTGTCAACTTCTCCAAGAGCCGTTGACGCTTTGAAGCATTTGCGCGTGTTCCTTCTGGGAAGATCACCGACACATCGCTGTGGCCAAGGTCTTTCGAGAGCGCAGCAACTCCTGCGAGTTCTTCTTGCACATTGTTTGACGTGCGATTCAGGAAATAGTTCGGAAGTCGGTGCCCCACGATGTCGAGACATGGGTCGAGCATCAGTTCCCTCTTCAATACGTAGCGCGGGTGCAGGCCAGCGATGTTGCCCATCGCCCACGCAGACACCAATGAATCGGCAAGGCTGGCGTGTCGCGACAACACCACAAGAGGACCCGGCACGAGCACCTCGGGGTTTTTCACTTCTATGCGTAACCCCACTGTGGCACGCAGTGCCAAAATAAGACCACCTGCCCACCACCTCTGCAACGTGTAATGCAACGACACATTTCTTTTTTGCCCGGCAGTCCAGAAAGCAATGCTTGCAACAACCCCCGCGGTTTCGAGCCAGGCCCAGCACAAAAGGAACGCAATGAGGCGGACAATGGGCAAGCGCCACTTTCGCCGCGAAAGGTCGACCACGATGCACAATGGAATCCATATAAAGAACGAGCCCAAGAGGAAGTTGGCCAATATAAAAACGCCAAGAAAGGCGATGGGGCGTCTGACATATGGCTTTTCGATATCGCCATAGTAGTTCGCACATTTAATGTTGACTATTTTGGTCAACTATAGGCAGACTGTAGAAGTGACCTCCCCGACAACCTCCTGCGCCGTGCGGCGCCTCACCGGAACCCTCGGTGCGGAAATCTCGGGCGTTGACCTCACGCAAGACCTCAGCAGCGACATTGTTGCCTCTATTCGCGAAGCCCTTGTTCGCTATCGCGTTGTCTTTTTCCGCGACCAGCATCTCACTCCTACACAGCAAGTTGCCTTTGCTCGCAACTTCGGAGAACTCACGCCTGCTCACCCTTTACTGGGCGGCCTCGACGAGAACCATCCCGAAGTACTTGTTCTCGATTCACTCGACTACAAACTTGGCGTGGGCGATGTGCGCAATACAGGCGACAAGAAAACAACGAGCTACAACAACAGGTGGCATACCGATGTCACCTTTTCTGCAGCTCCGCCTACCGCCTCAATCTTGGCGGCCAAAGTGATTCCCTCATTCGGTGGCGACACCTTGTGGTGCGACTTGGTGAACGCTTACGAAACTCTCGCTGCCCCATTGCGACATCTTGTTGACGGCCTCGTTGCAGTTCACGATGCAAGCGGAACTTTTTCGCGCTTTCGTGACGAAGACAAAAGTGGCGAGAATAAACAAAAACTAGGAAACATGAGCCCAGTGCGTCACCCGGTGGTGCGTATTCATCCTGAAACCGGCGAGCGCGGTCTTTTCGTGAACCCCACCTTCACGGCATACATTGAAAACTTCTCGCCTGAAGAGAGCCGTGCCATTCTTGGTCTGTTGTACGAACACAGCATTCAGCCAGAACGCGTAGTGCGCTGGACATGGAGCGAAGGCGATGTTGCCATGTGGGACAACCGTTCAACGGCTCACTACGCCGCTGCCGACTACACCGAACCGCGCCTCATGCATCGCATCACTGTGCGCGGCGAACGACCATTTGGCACCTTTGGCGAAGTCGAACCTCTTGTTGGGAGCATCGCATGAACCCCTACGCTGCACAATTTCCTGTCAATTTAAATATTGAAGGCAAACCTGTTCTCTTAGTGGGCGGCGGACGCATTGCATACCGCAAAGCTGAGCAACTGCTGGTGTGCAATCCCCTTCTCACCGTTATATCCCCAGAGATCGACGAGCGCTTTCATGCCACTGGCGCAACACTCATTCAACGTGAATATGCAGCACTCGATGTGATGGGATTCTCACTCGTCATTACCGCGACGGCAAACAACGTTGTAGACCAACAGATTTTTGACGAGTGTGAATCACTTGGCATTTGGGTGAACTCTGCCGACGACCCCGACCGCTGCACATTTACGTTGCCTGCCAGCATGCGTCGCGGTCGACTACTCATTACTTCTTCCACCGCTGGGGCAAGCCCTGCGATGTCGTCGTGGGTTCGTTCCACACTAGAAAACACCATTGGTCCCGAGTTCGCTGAAGCAGTGGAAATACTTGCTGCGAAACGCGCTGCTTTTCATGCCGAAGGTGTGAGCACCGAAGATGTCGATTGGGCACCGCTCATTGCTGCTGCGCTTGAAGAGGCCCGCGACTCATCGAATCGAGTTTCGCAATGACTGTGTACTTAGTGGGCGCAGGCCCCGGCGACCCCGATCTCATTACCGTGAAAGCTGCACGCCTCATTGCGCAGGCCGATGTGATTGTGCACGACCGCTTAGCCGACGACAGCATCATTCAACTTGCAGCTCCTGGCGTTGACCTCATCGACGTGGGTAAGAAACCGGGCAACCCCACACCACAAGAAACCATCAATGCTCTTCTTGTGCACCTTGGCGCTCAAGGTCTCTGCGTGGTGCGCCTCAAAGGTGGTGACCCTTTCGTCTTTGGTCGCGGTGGTGAAGAAGCTGAAGCACTCATTGCAGCAGGCATTCCCTTTGAAGTTGTTCCCGGCATCACCTCTGCTGTTGGCGTACCTGCTTATGCAGGAATCCCCGTCACACATCGCGGTTTGTCGGCATCGTTCACCGTGGTCACTGGTCATCGCGAAAAGGGCGGCTCATCGGGCGTGAACTGGGAAGCACTTGCTGCAGTAGGCGGAACCATTGTGGTGCTCATGGGCGTAGCCGAACGAGGCATTATTGCCGAGCGACTCATTGCTGGTGGCCTCAGCCACAACACACCAGTTGCTGCGACGCGCTGGGGAACCCGCGCAACGCAAGAAACGGTACGCACCACTTTGAAGGAACTTGGTAATACACCTTTGCAAGCACCGTGCACCATTGTGATTGGCGCCGTTGCTGCGCTCAACTTTTCATGGCGCACCGAAACTCATGCACCTGAACTGATTTAAATCAGTTATTAGAGCGAGCCGCCAGCCCACCACCGCTCGAATGCAGGAAGTGCCGCACGCGTTACTGGCTCCAATAAGAAACCTGTTGGCGAACGCACATAGCTAAATGCTCCGTAGCCCTCTTCCGGAGACACTTGTGCTATTTCCAAACTCCAGCCCTCTTTCATGAGGCGCTCGGTGGTCTCTTTTACATCGTCTACCCATATACCCATGTGGTGTACGCCAGGGGCGTCTGAGCCATCCCAGATGGTTCCTGGAGCACCCTGCAAGAGCTCAACATGCTGTGGTCCTTCACATGAATAGGTGAACTTCAGAGGAATAGTGGTTTGGCCTTTTCCTGGCAACCACGCATTTTGTTCGCGCACTTGCACTTCACACCAGGTGAGTTGCAAACCCTTACCCATCTCTTCCATTGCAGCTTCAATGTTTTTCACACGAACGCCGACGTGATAAATGTCTTGGTAATTGAACATGGTTCCCTTTAGTTAGATTTTGCGCCAACACCCTTGGCAAAAAGTGCCGAGAGGTCTGCATCGTCGGTGTCAATAAGTGCTTGTACCCATTTGTGGAATGCCTGCGTGCCACCTTCATTGCGGCCAAACAAAACTTCTTTCTTTGCGCCACTCTTTAAACCGCGCTGAATTTGAATGCCTGTCTTGTAGTCTTCTTCTTCCACCACAAAGCGCATGAACTTCATGCGGTCTACAACAGCAGCATCACGCTCTGGGTTTTGTGTTTCGCAATGCAAGAAATGCTGCACAGTAACTGACTCTTCAGGAGTCGCTCCGGGGAACAACTGCGAGATCATGTAAATGCGACCATCGGCTTCAAAGGAAGCAATGGAAATGTGCGGGAATATGGTCCACACACCGAAAACCAACTTTTCTGTTGGCCATTCCGACACCGGCACACCTTCAAGTGGGCCTACCTGGCGCTTATCGGGAGCCAACAAGCGTTGGTGTGGACCCCACGCTTCGAACAACGCCTTTGGTGACAGATCGGGACCAAAAGTGTTTTTGTGCAAAATAGGCAGATGATAGAAGTCGAGGTAACCGTCGTAACACACCTTCCAGTTCGCTCCATCAATGCTTTGCTGACCTGCGTAATAGCAGTTTTCAAAATGATGATGCTCTAACACTTCGTCATATCCATGGAAAAACGAGTCGTGATCGAGCGTGGAATTAGGCGTGAGGGTGACCCAAATGATTCCGGCACGCTCGGTAACAGGAAGCGTTGTTAAGCCATTGCACGACTTATCAATATCGCCAAATGCTTCTGCCTCATAAATACCTACAAGGTCTCCGGCAGTGTCGTACGACCACGCATGGTACGGGCAGGTGAAGCGGCGGGCAGTGCCACAACCATCGTCGGTGAGCTGTGCGCCACGGTGGCTACATACGTTGAGGAATGCGCGCATTGAACCGTCTTGCCCACGCACCATGAGCACAGGCACATCCAAAATGGTAACCGCACTGTATGATCCAGGCTCACGCATTTGGCAGGTGAACCCGAGCACTAGTGGCAGACGCTTGAAAATGCGATCTACTTCTTTTTGCCAACGCTCTTGGTCGAAGTAATGCTCAACAGGGACACGCAAAATGTCGTCGACAATTTCGCCTTTACCTTCAGCGTGAGCATCAACTGCTCGCTGAGCCATACGTACTAGTTCTTGCCTACTCATTACATACCCCCGCGTGTGGTTGGTAACTCTACGGTACTCCCCCATGCCCCTGCGCGAGCGACCTGAGAAGCGCAAAAATTAAGGTTAGGAGCCCTTAACAACAAGGTTGAGTTCGCGCATCGGGCGCAAAAAGAAGCTGGGTTCGTGAATGGGAAGTTCCATTGGCCCCGCTAGTTCAACCTGCGTCAAGCGATCGAGCAGCAAGTTGAACGCCGTTGCCATTTGTTGACGCGCAAGAGCAGCACCTAAACAGAAGTGCACCCCAAAGCCAAAGGCCACGTGGTTTTTTGCATTGGCACGCTTGATATCAAAAACATCTGGGTTTTCGAATACCCGCGGGTCGCGGTTTGCAGCACCAAAGCGCACCATGGCCGACTTGTTCTCTGGAATATCGAAGCCACCCAAAGTGACGGGGCACTTCACACTGCGCCAGAGGCCCTGAACTGGGCTATCGAAACGCAAAACCTCTTCAATGAAGTTGCCCATGAGTGAACGATCGTTGCGCAACATTTCCATTTGGTCGGGGTGTTCAATGAGCAACAACATGGCCGACGACAAAGCACCTGTTGTGGTTTCGAAACCGCCAGTAATGAGTGCGTGTAATACGGTCATCAATTCGTTAATGGTGAAGGGTTCTTCCCCTTCTTCATTCACGTGTGCATTTACCAAGAGCGAGATGAGATCTTTACCGGGGTTCGCGCGACGCTTTTCAAATTCACCAGCAATGAAATGCTGCTCTTCAATTTCCACATTGGCTTCAATAATTGCTTCTTCAACTGTAATTTGCGAACGTTGAGCAAGTGACAACATAGCTTCTGCCCAACGACGGAACTTTGGATACTGCGAAGGGTCGAGGCCAAGCTGGGTGGAAATGAATATGCCCGGCAGCGGCAATGCGAAGTCGCGAACGAATTCGCACTTGCCCTTTTCCACCATGGAGTCGATGAGCGAGTTGGCAATTTCCTCAAGCTGCGGCACATAGGCCTTCACCTGCGCTGGAGTGAACACCCGGTTCAACAGCTTGCGATACCGACTGTGTTCTGGTGGGTCGGAACGTTGCAATACCGGCAGGTGTGTCCATCCCTTTTCCTTCAGCACACTTTGATACGCGATGATGGCGTCCATATTGGCCGCACGCCCACCAGCAGATGGCTTGTTGGAAAAAGTAGCGATGTCGCCTAATGCAGCACGAGTTTCTTCGTGTCCACCAATGACATAAAGATCGATATCGGTTTCATGCCACACAGGGCACTTCGACAATTGTTCTTTGTAGTACGGAAACGGATTGTCTTGAATATCGACATTCGTTAAACCCACGTGTTCTACATCGCTACTCATTCGTCCCCCTCGAGTTCACCCAACTCTACAAGGTGGCAAGAAACTGAGCGATGGCGGCGTTCACCGGTTCAGGGTGCGTGAGGTTCGCCGCATGAGGCCCACCTGGCACCACCACATATTGCACCTTGCCGCCCAGGCCATCGCGCAATACTTCAGCCTTCGATAGCGGTATTGCAGCATCGGCATCGCCATGCACAATGAGCGCAGGGCAACTAATGCTTCCTAAACGCGAGGTGATGTCGTCGCGGCCCAATAGGCAGCGAAAGGCACGGCTGAAACTTTCTTTGTTGAGTACTGCCCACTTGGCAAACCACTCTGGCCATTCACCAGGGCCCAAAATGAGGCTCGCAATAAACTCTTGTACCGGCTCTGGCCCATGCTCCATCCACGTGTCGTGCATGAGCATGTAACCCTCATCGGATCCTGGCTCTTCCAACCCCGCTTGCGTATCGAGCAATATGAGACCACGAACGCGCTCGGGGGCAGTGAGTGCTACCCGCAAACTCAAGAACCCGCCTTGCGACATGCCACCGATAATTGCCGAATCGATGCCCAGAAAATCCAATAGCCCAAGCACGTCTTTTGCGGAATCCCAATAGGTGAATTCATCGGTCGCCAAGGTGCCGCCAAATCCGCGCTCATCCCAAGTGATGACCCGATGAGTTGACTTCAATGCCTCAACTTGTGGAGCAAACATTTCATGGTCCATCAAAAACCCGTGGCTCAAAACAACAGCAGGCAAATTGCTACCCGTGTCTTCGTAATAAATGTTCACACCATTAATAAGAGCGTTTGGCATTGTTACTCGCCTTCCATCATGAGCGGGTTGCGGTAGTTGTGCGTGCCATCAAACCTGCTGAGCAAGTACGGACCCGACACCATCGGTGCATGTTTCGCCACTTCACCGGGCTCAACACATGTGGGCAGTGCCTCAATAGTGAGATGAAACGGCGGAGTTACAAATAACGGAATGGAATATCGGTCAACGTCGGGCGGATTGATAACCCGATGCGGGTTCGACACATACCTGTCGTTGGTCCAAATAGCCAATAAGTCGCCCAGGTTCACCACAAGATGACCTTCGGGTACAACCACATCGATCCATTCACCATCACGACGACGTACCTGCAAGCCACCCACGCCATCGTCTGACAAAACTGTGATGCTCCCGTAATCGGTATGAGCGCCACAGCCAAAGCGACCTGGCGCTACTGGCACCTTGAACGATGGCGGATAATGCAACATCCGCAAGTGCAGCATCGGCTCACCGGGTTGATCTTCAAAAAAGTTTGGATCGAGCTCGAGTGCCAAAGCCACACCCCGCTGCAAGCGACGAACCGCTTCATAGCCCTCATCGAAATACGCCTGCCATGCCTCACGAAACCCTGGCACCGAGGGCAGTTGGTTCGGGCCGTGCAGAGGCGTGCCTTTCACAACTTCAAAATGATCTGGCCCTTGTTCCAGACCCGAGTCGATGCCTTCTTTCAAATCTCCAATGCCATAGGTTGCTTCCAACTCGGTGTCGGCCAACGCGCCTTCAAGGTTTTCATCGCCAATGCCGATGTAGCCGCGATGGTACGCACTCTTTCCAATGGCAATTTTGTTCTTCTCTTGTGTTGGCAGAGCAAAAAACTCGCGCATCTTGTTGAGCAAGTTTTCCTTAGTGCTCGCTTGCACACCATGACCCTTCACCAACAAAAAGCCAAGCTCGCGACATGTTTGGTCGATGACAGCAGCAACTTCACGCGCCTCCGAAGAAGGCAAGGTCATTCCTGTCGCAAAAGACGAAACGTCAATGACTGGAATTGAGGTTATTGGTGGTGAACCCATCCCTCAATAGTGCCACGCCAGGAGCCCCTCAAAGGAAACGAGTTACCCCCTCACGAAAACAGGTACACCATTACCCGTCTATTGCTGGCCTGTGCCAACTCAGCTAACTCGAATGCCGCTGGCGAGCCATAGCTAACGCTCACGGCAACGATGTGTGACCTCACCCGTTTCGCCACCAACGCCTGCTTCACCGCATTTGCCCGCCGCAAACTAATGCTTGGTTTAGACAGCACTTCGCTGGCGAACAGAGACGAGTGGCCGACCACGAAAACATTCTTCGCGCTCCTTGCTGCACTCGCCACTGGCGCCAAGTACCCCATGGGCACACTCGACATGTGCCGAAAGAAGATGGGGTCTAACACCTCGACACTCACACCTGATGCATAAACAGGTGACGCCATCGACACCGCACGAACAGAACTCTTCCACGTACGCGCCACTGCCCCACTTGCCCATTTCACATGCACTACGCACGAACCAACATCAACCGTCACCACGTATAGGCCACCCGCAACACATACACCCGGAGTCACACTCGCAATGCTCTGCCGTTTGGCGTCTGCTGCAGAAATCACCTGAAATGCCTTCAATACCGCCACTGCCTTCGGAGCAACAATGCCACTCGCATTGGTTGTGGTGGTTATTGCCTTCCCCAGTACTGACGAGGAACTAGAAATTGACTGCTCTATACGTGCAGCCAGCGTTGTAGTCGTTGTTGTAGATGTGCTACTCGATGTTGAAGTAGACGACGTGGATGATGAAGATGTGCTTGACGAGGAAGACGTCGTCGTTGCAACCACCAGCGTTGTACTTGTTGTCGAGGTAGTGGAAGTAGTGGAAGTTGTCGATGTCGTAGACGTTGTTGAAGTAGTCGACGTAGTTGTGGATGTTGTGGTCGTGGTGTCTGGAGTGGCCGACGCCGCATCGGATGCAAGGCTCAGACCATTCACATTTTCAGCTTTCACTGTGATGGCATAAGAAGTGCCATTGCTTAGCGACTCCACCAAGCAGCGCAATGGCTGCACATCAGTCACCAAAGTAGAACAACCGAGCACGCCATTCACGTAAACCCGATAACCCATAAGCGTCTCGCCACCAGAGCTTGCTGGAGCATTCCACGACACATCGAGCGTGGTGTTGCCACTGCTCGCAACAAC
>Ga0222712_10007159_pt1 | contig 10864 bp, 10 predicted proteins | sample C33_657DmetaG_FD_165043 | JGI IMG/M metagenome (GOLD analysis project Ga0222712, IMG submission 165043) | Estuarine water microbial communities from San Francisco Bay, California, United States - C33_657D | ecosystem: Environmental > Aquatic > Marine > Unclassified | place: USA: California... | reverse complement strand
TTCCAGAGGTGGGGGGTGGTTACTTTCTTAGCCGATGCCCAGGGCATCTAGGTGAGTATTTAGGACTTACTGGTCAAAAAATCAATGGCCATCAAGCCATCATGGCGGGTCTTGCCGATGGCCTAATCGAGGCCCAAAGGCTACCGCTTATTTGGAAAACATTGCTCAGCACACCCTTTGAAAGCGGCGAGGCAGTTGAGCGTTGGGTGCAAAGCCAATTTACGAAGTTTGAGCCTGCGCAGTTCCCTGACAAAGCGGCCATCGACAAGTGCTTTGCGCTGACTAGCCCCTTGGAGATCAGTCTGGCTTTAGCGCAGGAAAAGTCTGCTTGGGCCGACCAAACACTTGCGAGCCTCAACAAGGCTTCGCCCTTGATGGTGCATGTGGTCTTGGCTCAAATTCGCAAAGCGCGCAGCATGGGTTTGGCCGACGATTTGCGCATGGAGCGCGACATGGTGCACCATTGTTTTCACTTGCGTCAAAAGAGTGAAACGGTGGAAGGTATTAGAGCGTTGGCCATTGACAAAGACCACCACCCCAAATGGGCGCATGCGCAGTTGTCAGATGTTGTTCAAGACGAGTGGCCGCGTTTTTTCGAAAGTCCTTGGACGCCTGCAACGCATCCATTGCGTCATTTGAACTGAGTGCAGCTTAGCGGTTGCGGCTTTTCATGGCCCGCTCTACCTCGCGCTTGCCTTCGCGATCTTTGATGGTGTCGCGTTTATCGTGTTCAGCCTTGCCCTTGGCAAGCGCAACTTCGCACTTGATGAAGCCTGTCTTCCAATGAAGATTGATAGGCACCAGCGTGAAACCCTTTTGTTCGACTTTGCTGGTCAGGCGGTCAATTTCCTCGCGCTTCAAAAGCAGCTTGCGGGTGCGGGCCGCTTCTGGGTTGACATGCGTTGAGGCCGTCTTCAAGGGGTTGATCAGACAACCGATGATGTACATCTCTTTGTTGCGAATGACCACATACCCATCTGTCAGTTGTACCTTGCCTTCCCTGACAGCCTTCACTTCCCAACCTTCAAGCACCATGCCGCACTCATGCCGTTCCTCAAAAAAGTAGTCAAAGGCGGCTTTTTTGTTTTCGGCAATCAGGCCAGATTTACCTGGGCCTTTGTTTTTTGAAGGTGGCGTAGCCATGTGTGAGAGACTGCGAAGTGCTTATGTTTGTTGTATTTGCAAGAGGGGCCTCTGAGAAATTACAATCTGCAGAATAAGTCTATTGTATGAAGAAACTCCTCAAATCTGTTCTCATCTGGTACACCCCAGAGGAAATGTACCGTCTTGTGACGGATGTTGATCAATACGCCCAATTTTTACCTTGGTGCAGTCACTCCAAAGTGCTGCAATTCAGCGAACACGAAATGGATGCCGAGGTTGGAATTGGCTTGGCTGGTTTCAGTCAGGTGTTTGTCACTCACAATACACACGTTAAAAATCACGAGGTCCAAATGAAATTGGTCAAGGGGCCATTTTCTAAATTAGATGGCACTTGGACCTTTGACCCAGTGGGTGACAATTCCCAGCGAGCTTGCAAGATTACCCTGTCTCTTGAATATGGTTTTGCTAGCGCCAGTTTGGCCGCTGTGGTGGGTCCCGTGTTTGACAAAATAGCCGCGAGTTTGGTCGATGCCTTTGTCAAGCGCGCTGAACAAGTTTACGGAACTGACAAAGCATGATGCAAATTCAATGCCTTTACAGTCCCTCAGCCAGACAGTTGATTGACCTTAGACTGACCTTGCCCGAAGGCTGCACTGTCTTTGATGCCATTCAGTCTTTGAAATCGTGCCCTGAATTGCATGACCATCTCAAAGTTCTTGAGACTTCCTGTGAAGAAGAGCGCGGGCTGGGAATTTGGGGGCGTATTGTCCAACGAACGACCCCCCTCAAGCCAGGCGATCGTTTGGAAATTTACCGCCCACTTTTTGTGGATCCCAAAATGGCTCGAAAAAAGAGATTTAAAGGGCAGGGCAAGGGGAGAACAGGTCTTTTTGCTAGACGCAGAATTGGGGCTGTAGCCGGCTATTAGGCTTTTGAAGTGGTGCTCCCCAAGGCATTGACGAGGGTACAATCCTTTTTTTGGAGCCATCCCTTATGCGCCTGCTCGGTAAAGCCCTCACGTTCGACGATGTGTTGTTGGTGCCAGCCTACTCTCAAGTTCTGCCCAAGGACACGTCCCTTTCCACGCAATTCACACGCAAACTTCGGTTGAATTTGCCTCTGGTTTCTGCTGCCATGGACACCGTCACAGAATCGCGCTTGGCCATTGCCATTGCTCAAGAAGGCGGCATTGGCATTGTTCACAAAAACCTGACGCCGCAAGAGCAAGCGGCGCAGGTCTTGAAAGTCAAACGCTACGAATCAGGCGTGTTACGCGATCCTGTGTTCATCACCCCTGATACCAAAGTTCGCGCTGTGATGGCCTTGTCAGACGAGCTGGGCGTTTCTGGTTTTCCAGTGGTTGATGGCGGCAAAGTGGTCGGCATTGTGACCGGTCGCGACATGCGTTTTGAAATGCGTTACGACCAGCCCGTGAGCGAAATCATGACGCCCCGTGAGCGTTTGATTACGGTGCCCGAAGGCACCACGCCCGAAGAGGCCAAGGCCCTCTTGAACAAATACAAATTAGAACGCTTGTTGGTGGTCAACGATGCGTACGAGTTGAAGGGTTTGATCACCGTCAAAGACATTACAAAGCAGCTTAATTTTCCGTTAGCAGCACGAGATGCTTCAGGCCGTTTATTGGTTGGCGCGGCAGTGGGCGTGGGCGAGGGTACAGAAGAGCGGGTAGAAGCTTTGTCACGGGCGGGTGTCGATGCCATTGTGGTTGACACAGCCCACGGTCACAGTCAGGGTGTCATTGATCGCGTGCGTTGGGTCAAGAAAAACTACCCGCACATCGAAGTGATTGGCGGCAACATCGCCACTGGCGCTGCGGCTTTGGCTTTGGCCGAGGCGGGTGCAGACGCCGTCAAAGTGGGCATTGGTCCTGGCTCCATTTGCACCACCCGAATTGTGGCGGGCGTAGGTGTGCCTCAAGTAATGGCCATCGACAATGTGGCCACAGCGCTACAAGGCACAGGCGTGCCACTGATTGCAGACGGCGGTATTCGCTACAGCGGTGACATTGCCAAAGCCATTGCTGCCGGTGCCAACACCGTCATGATGGGCGGCATGTTTGCGGGCACCGAAGAAGCGCCAGGCGAAGTTATTTTGTACCAAGGTCGCAGCTACAAAAGCTACCGCGGTATGGGCAGCATTGGTGCTATGCAGCAGGGCAGTGCCGATCGTTACTTTCAAGAATCAAGCACTGGCAATCCAAATGCCGACAAATTGGTGCCCGAAGGCATTGAAGGCCGCGTCCCTTACAAAGGCTCGGTGGTGGCCATCTTGTACCAAATGGCGGGTGGTTTGCGCGCCAGCATGGGTTATTGCGGTTGTCCCACCATTGAGGACATGCGCAACAAAGCCGAGTTTGTTGAAATTACGACAGCCGGTATTCGCGAAAGCCACGTGCACGATGTGCAAATTACCAAAGAAGCACCCAACTACCGCGCTGATTGATTCCGTGCATCGCTTTTTTGAAACTATTTTTTTGATTCTGAACTTTCCATGCAGCATTCCAAAATTCTGATCCTCGACTTTGGCTCACAAGTGACGCAACTCATTGCGCGCCGAGTTCGTGAAGCCCATGTGTTTTGTGAAGTACATCCTTGCGATGTGAGCAGCGATTGGGTGCGTGACTACGCCAAAGATGGCAGCCTGAAAGGCATTATTTTGTCGGGGTCACACGCCAGTGTTTACGAAGTCGACGATCGTGCACCCGATGCAGTGTTTGAATTGGGCCTTCCTGTTTTGGGTATCTGCTACGGCATGCAAACCATGGCAGAACAATTGGGTGGCAAAGTGGAAGCAGGCAACACACGTGAATTTGGTTACGCCGAAGTGCGAGCGCATGGTCACACCGACTTGCTCAAGGGCATTGAAGACTTTGCTACGGCAGATGGCCACGGCATGCTGAAGGTTTGGATGAGCCATGGAGACAAAGTAACGCAGTTACCCGAGGGTTTCAAAGTGATGGCCTCGACGCCTGCTTGCCCCATCGCAGGAATGGCCGATGAATCGCGTCGTTTTTATGCGGTGCAGTTTCACCCAGAAGTGACACATACCGTTCAAGGTCAAGCCTTGCTCAACCGCTTTGTGTTGGACATATGCAAAGCCAGCCCAGACTGGATCATGGGCGATTACATTGAAGAAGCCGTCGCCAAAATTCGCGAGCAAGTGGGCGATGAAGAAGTTATTTTGGGCTTGTCTGGCGGCGTCGATTCTTCGGTGGCTGCGGCCCTGATTCACCGTGCCATTGGCGATCAACTCACTTGCGTCTTTGTAGACCACGGGCTGTTGCGCCTGAACGAAGGCGACATGGTCATGGAAATGTTTGAAGGCAAATTGCATGCGCGCGTGATACGTGTCAATGCCAGCGATTTGTTCTTGGGCAAGTTGGCTGGGGTGAGCGAACCCGAGCAAAAACGCAAAATCATTGGCGGCTTGTTTGTTGATGTGTTCAAAGACGAAGCGGCCAAATTGAAAGCGGGTACGGGTGGGCACAAAGGTGCTAGCTTTTTAGCGCAAGGCACCATTTACCCAGATGTGATTGAATCGGGTGGTGCCAAAAGCAAGAAAGCCGTCACGATCAAAAGCCACCACAACGTGGGCGGCCTGCCTGAACAGTTGGGTTTGAAATTGTTAGAGCCTTTGCGCGAATTGTTCAAAGACGAAGTGCGTGAATTGGGCGTGGCGCTGGGCTTGCCCCGCGAGATGGTTTATCGCCATCCTTTCCCCGGACCCGGATTGGGCGTGCGAATTTTGGGCGAGGTTAAAAAAGAATACGCCGACTTGCTTCGCCGTGCTGACGCCATCTTCATTGAAGAGCTGCGCAATTTCACAGACGAAAAAGGCAAGTCTTGGTACGACCTGACCAGCCAAGCCTTTACTGTGTTTTTGCCAGTGAAGAGCGTTGGGGTGATGGGCGATGGCCGCACCTACGATTATGTGGTTGCGTTGCGAGCCGTTCAGACCTCTGACTTCATGACAGCCGATTGGGCCGAACTGCCGTATGCTTTGCTGAAGAAAGTTTCGGGTCGCATCATCAACGAAGTACGCGGAATTAACCGTGTGACCTACGATGTCAGTAGCAAGCCACCAGCAACCATTGAGTGGGAGTAGTTGTCTCATGAGAGCCCAGCTTGCTCGATCAACCTATGCCTTGCTGATGTGCATGGTAGCCTGTCTTCCCACTTGGGCTCAGGACGGGACGCCGATCTTCAAATCCGAAAAACACGCCTTCCGAGTGACCACTTTGGTGACGGGACTTGAAAATCCTTGGTCTGTTGCTTTTCTACCCGACGGCCGTTTGCTGGTGACAGAAAAGGCGGGACGATTACGCCTGGTCAGTCAAGATTTCAAACTGAATCCCAAACCGATTGAGGGCTTGCCTGAGCTTGTGTCGCAAGGCCAAGGTGGTTTGTTTGATGTGGTCTTACACCCTCAATATGCACAAAATGGCTGGATATATTGGGCGTACAACGCGCCTGGGCCGGGCGGCTGGGGCACTGCTTTGGCGAGAGGCAAGCTTCAAGACCACCGCATGACTGAGGTGCAGGTGCTGTTCAGCATGCAGCCTAAAACACGTTCGAGCTTTCATTTTGGTGGTCGCATTGTTTTCGATCAAGCTGGCTTTGTTTATCTGACTTTGGGAGACCGTGGCGACAAAGACCGCGCCCAAAAAATGAACGACCACGCGGGCTCAGTCATTCGCCTTCACGACGATGGTCGGGTGCCCGTCAACAATCCTTTTGTTAACCGTGCAGGTGCTTTGGCAGAAAAATGGACCTTGGGCAATCGCAACATGCAAGGTGCGGCTCTGCATCCCCAAACGGGTGAACTGTGGACACACGAACACGGACCGCAGGGTGGGGATGAGGTCAACGTGATGCGTTCGGGTTTGAATTACGGATGGCCCGTTATCACCTATGGCGTTAATTACGGATTAGGTACCAAGATTGGAGAGGGCCAGGCCAAAGCTGGCTTGGAGCAGCCCTTGCGCGTGTGGGTACCCTCGATTGCGCCATCGGGCATGGCTTTCGTGAGCGGTTCACAGTTTCCTCAATGGCAAGGTAATTTGCTGGTGGGCGCATTGCGCGGGCAGATGCTGGTTCGTCTGACGCTAAACGGCGAAAAAGTTTTGAGCGAAGAGCGCTTGCTTCAAGGGCGGTCTCGACTGCGCGATGTGAGGGTGGGGCCAGACGGTTTGGTCTACTTGCTGACGGACGAAGCTCAAGGCGCGTTGCTCAGGCTGGAGCCAACCCAACCTTGAAAAGATCGATTCTGATTTACGATATCGACCATGACCCAAACACCAAGATTCATGCGTAACAGGCCTTTGTGGCTTGTCCTTGAGTCTTTTTTGCTTTTGTTTTTGTGGGGTTGTGCTCAGTCACCACAGTCACTCCGCACAACATCATTGCCCGTTAGCCATATAGAGCCTCAGGGGCCTGCGGCAGAGTGGCGCGCCATGAACCGACTGAGTTATGGCCCAACACCCACCTTGATGGCCGACATCAAGTCTCATGCTCACCCCAAAGATTGGGCTTTAAAACAATTGGATGCTGCCCGCAAAGCCAGCCAAGAGGCGCCTAAGCTTCCGTTAGATTTGACGTCCATTAACGACAGTCTCCCAAGGATTTTTGAAGGTGCTCGCCATGAGCGTGAAGCGCGCGCTGCCGTCCCTGCGGGAACGCGTCTCAATGAATTGGTGGCCAACGAAAGACGTTTCAATTTTCAAGAACACACAGAGGCCTTGTTTTACAACCGGACTCAAGTGAACAAAGCCGTTGCTTGGCGCTTGGCCAGTTGCAGCAGCGACAATGTTGAGCAGCCCCTGCTCGCCCGAATGACAGAGTTCTGGTTTAACCATTTCAATGTGTACCAACAAAAGGGCAGCGTGCGACCTTTTACAGGGCACTATGCCATCAATGTGGCCAGAGCCCATGCCTTGGGTAAGTTTGAAGACTTGGTACTGGCCAGCGCCAAGCATCCCGCCATGCTTTACTACTTGGACCAATGGCTCAGTGTCAGCCCGCAAGCAGGGCGGGCTGGGCAAAACAGCCGCGGTTTGAATGAAAACTACGCCCGAGAATTGATGGAACTCCATACATTGGGCGTACGTGGTGGTTACACCCAAGAAGACGTGCGTGAATTGGCCCGTGTGCTCACAGGATGGACTGTTGCGCCGCGCTCTCAAGATGGTTTTCAGTTTGTCATGCGCTTGCACGATTCAGGCAACAAAACAATCATGGGCCAAAGCATCCCAAGTTCTGCGCAATTCATGGGTGTGAAAGAGGGCGAACAGGCCATTCGTTTCTTAGCCAACCATCCTGCAACAGCACAACGAGTTTCTCTGCGACTCGCCGAATATTTTGTCGCTGACTTACCTCCTGAGGCTTTGGTTGATCAAATGGCCAAGACATTCTTAGCAACAGGCGGCGACATTTATCAAGTTATGAAAGTGATGTTGAGCAGTGCTGCATTCTGGGACCCTGAAAACAAACTGTATAGAACACCTTACGATTTTGCGTGTGCCAGTTTGCGTGTTCTGAACGTGGCGCAAGACCGCAACAAATGGCTGCAAGCCTTTGGGTATTCATTCGTTGCGGGTCAGGCTATTCAAAATTGGCAAACACCCGATGGCTATGCCTTCAATGCCAATACTTGGTTCACGCCCGAGGCCTTGACGCGGCGCATTGACTTTGCACTCACCATTGCACGCAACGCACCAGAGCGAATTGATTTGTATCCTTATCTGAGCGACACCACCATCAAGGCGGTCATGAAGCAGCCACCCCTTCAAAGAATGGGTTTTGTGTTGGGCAGTTCCGAATTGGTTTTCAAGTGATGACGATGAAATCAGAACGCATCTTGTCTAATCGTCGCCAAGCCATTCTTCAAACGCTCAGCATGGGGGCGTTCGCTCTGCCTGGCATTTCCGCATTTGCCAATACATCCTCATCTTCTGGTCGAATGGTGCTGGTATTTTTGCGCGGTGCCTACGACGGCCTTTCGATGTTGGTTCCACATGGCGATGACAGGTACTTTCAGATTCGTCCCAACATCGGCATACCTAAACCAGATGGTTCTCAAAAAACGGCCTTAGCGCTTGACGCAACGTTTGGCCTGCATCCTGCTTGTGCGGCCTTGCTGCCGCTTTGGCAACAAGGCGTGTTGGCTGCTATTCCCTGTGCAGGTTCACCCGATGCCAGCCGATCTCATTTTGATGCGCAATACCATTGGGAAACAGGTAAGCCGGGTTCAAGTTCGCCATCTGCTGGATGGCTCAATGTACTTTCGGGCATGGTTGGCAATGGCGTTGGTCTTCATGCACTAGGTGTCGGGGAGAGTAGCCCCCGAATTTTGTCGGGTCCCAGACCTGTTCAATTGGTGGGAAACGGTTTGTCAGCTACAAGAGCAGGAACGCTTTCAGATAGCAAGACGCGGGAGGCGGTCCTTCAGTTGTATGCCGGCAACGAGAAGATGGCCAGCGCCATGCTAGAGGGTGCGACTAACCGCATGTCCACAGCGGCCATGCTTAAAACGCCCAGCATGGCTTCAAGCAATGAGCAGCAAGCTGCCAACAATGGTGCGGGTTCGCCTCAGGGACTGGCATTAGATGCCAAACACCTTGGAACTTTGATGCAACAAAATCGACAGCTTCGGCTTGGATTTTTGTCTTCAGGGGGTTGGGATACCCACATCAATCAAGGCAATGTGACCGGCTTGTTGGCCAATAATTTAAGCAACCTCGCGAACACACTCATTCAACTCAGAGCCGCTTTCAATGAGCCCAATGATGTGGTGATTGTGGCCAGCGAATTTGGCCGAACTTGCGCTGAAAACGGCACTCGCGGCACTGACCACGGTCACGGCAATGTGATGTGGCTGCTAGGCAACCGCGTGCACGGCGGAAAATGGCACGGAAGATGGGACGGGCTGGACCAAAATCAACTCAACGAGGGCAGAGATTTACCCGTGCACCACGACTTTAGAGGGGTTTTTGCGCAAGCTCTGGCGGCAAGCTTAGGTTTAACAAAGGCAAGCCTTGCAGACGTGTTTCCTGGCTTTCGGTGGGATGACAGCCTAGATGGAATTTTCAAAGCTTAATGTCAAAGTTCATTGAAAATAGCACCACAATCCATAACACTTGCCTGAAAACCATTCGATGGCAATATCAAGCAGAACAGTAAAAAGAAAAAATGGCAACCCAAAATACACGGCCGCCCAGAATCCTGCCAACCATGTTGGGCGTGGCTCTTTGAGCTTGTAGCCCATCACTGTTTGGGCCTGACGTTTTTCAAGGAATTTTTTCAGCATGCTAAGGCGCTTAATTTCAATCTTCAAAAAGGTGTGCCAATGATAGTGCATTGGGATGGGCATGACCTTGCAGAGTGGGATGCGGTTCACACAGCGGCGGCTGGGGCTTTGCAGCAGGGGTGGGACTATGGCTCAAGTTTGAAATTGTTGGGGGTGCCGGTTCTAAGAGCTCGTGTCATAGATGATGGTCAGCAAGTCGCCCAAGCGCAGTTCATAGTCAGGAAGTGGGGCAAATTTGGTGCTGTCGCCCTTTGTACGCGTGGCCCCATTTGGTCTAAATCCTTATCACCTGAAGCTGAATCCATCGCTTACAAAGCATTGAAGAAATCATTGCCGCTCACGGGCATTCGTTTCATGGCCGTCACGCCAGAAGTCCCAGAGGGTCAAGTGCATGGCCTGCATCCCATGCGCAGAATCATGTCAGGCATGTCGACGGTCATGCTCGACATGGCTCAACCTATTTCTGAGATAAGAGCGCAACTTGAAGGACGCTGGCGAACAAGCTTGGTAAGCGCTGAGTCAAGCGCTATGACGGTTCACCGTGTGGGCACCAATGAAGGTCAGTACAGGTGGTTGCTAGACAATGAAAAGCAACAAAGGGTTGACAAGCAGCTTGAAGGTTTGCCGCTTCCTTTTTTTGACCTTTACGTGCAATCGCGAAAGCAACCCGCCAAAAATATTTTGACCCTCAGAAGCGATTTGGGCAGAGATCGCATTGCTGCCATGATGTTTTTGATTCATGGCGAAGCGGCCACCTACCAAGTAGGTTGGACCTCAGATCAAGGCCGTGAACTTAATGCGCACCATTTGATTTTGTGGCGCGCTGTTGAAGAGTTGCGCGAAAGAGGCGTCAGAGTATTGGACTTGGGCGGGGTCAATACGATTCGAAGCGCAGGTGTCGCTAGATTTAAGATGCGGACAGGTGGCAAGGTCCTGACCTTGGCAGGTACTTATATTTAAGCTTTGAAAGTCAAGAGAACTTATGTATTTGCCTAAACAATTCAATCATCCTGAGCATGCCAGAAGCATCATTTTGGAAAATCCATTGGCCAGTTTGGTTTCGAACGACGATGAAGGTTTTCCATTTATCAGCCACATCCCCATCAAGTTGATGCCCCATGCAACAGATGCGCAACAAGACATGTTGCTGGGCCATGTTGCCAAAGGCAATCCACATGCTGGTTTTTTGCACAAACGGCCTCAAGTCCTTTTGACATTCATGGGACCTCAGGCTTACATGTCGCCTGCCGTCTACCCTGATTTGATCAGGGTACCCACATGGAGTTATGTGGCCGTTCATGTCAAAGCCGAAGTTCGCATATTGGATGGCGAAGAGGCGAAAGATGCGCTCTTGAAACAATTGATTGCCGATCACGAACCGGCCTATGCGCAGCAATGGCGCGGCCTTCCAGAAACCTATACGCATCCCATGATG
>Ga0222712_10007157_pt1 | contig 10866 bp, 10 predicted proteins | sample C33_657DmetaG_FD_165043 | JGI IMG/M metagenome (GOLD analysis project Ga0222712, IMG submission 165043) | Estuarine water microbial communities from San Francisco Bay, California, United States - C33_657D | ecosystem: Environmental > Aquatic > Marine > Unclassified | place: USA: California... | reverse complement strand
CCGTTTGTCTTTGATCAGAATGGCCTCATCGCCATCTGGGCGAATGTCGGCTTTCCATTTGCCTTGAACGGAATCGAAGGCCAGCAGGTGCGCCGTTGCAGCAACGCCGCCTTTGAGTTCGTTGACATGAACAACGTCAAGTCGGTTCAATCCTCGGGGGTCATCTTCAGGGCGCTCTGCCGCGCCCATTGCGGCTCTCAAAGCTAAACGACCGATTCGTCCCATGCCATTAATGCCGACTTTCATGCTGAACCTTTTGCCAATAGATGAATAAACGTTGAATTGTAGAAATAAATTATGACGAATTTATGACTGAGCAAAGGGTTATTGATTTTGAAAGTTATCAAATTGCGTTGTGAAGAGTGTCTACAAAATTGGGGGAATGCCAAACAAGACAGACTTAACTTAAATCAAGGCAAACACACTTAAATAGGCGAAGATAGGCTTGAAAAAAAGACCTCGAACCTCCAACTGAGTCTTTGAACCATCAACAGAGATTGAAATATGAAAACACACTTGGTATGCCCACATTGCAACAGCACCAATCGGGTATCGACTGACCAGCTCGAAGCTGAGTTATCTTGTGGAAGTTGCCACAAACCTTTATTTGAAAAGCACCCTGCCAATTTGAATGCAACTGGCTTAGCCGCTCAAATTGCCAAAAGTGAAGTACCCGTCGTAGTTGACTTCTGGGCACCGTGGTGCGGCCCTTGCCGAATGATGGCACCCGAATATGAGAAAGCATGTGCCTTGTTGGAGCCACACGCCCGATTTGTGAAAGTAGATACAGAAGCCCACCAAGACTTGGGCGCGAAACACAATATTCGGAGCATTCCCACACTTGCCATTTTCAAAGGTGGTAAGGAAGTTTCTCGAATATCTGGTGCACGATCTGCATCAGATTTGGCGAAATGGATCAAGGAATTTTCATAATATTGTTAATTGGAGCAACTTGGCATGACGAAATTTACAAACCCATTGGCGCGTTGGAATGAGCGCTTTTCTTCAGACAATTACCTTTTTGGCGAAAAACCCAATCAATATTTGGCTGAAAAAACACCGCTGCTCCACAAAGGCAAAGCTTTGTCCATCGCAGACGGCGAAGGCCGCAACAGTGTGTGGCTAGCGTCGCAAGGTTTTGACGTAGATGCCTTCGACTTCTCTCCTATTGCCATTGAAAAAGCCAAGAAATTGGCGGCCAAACATCAGGTTTCCGTTAATTTTCAATGCAATGACTGGGAAGGCTTTGATTGGAGAGCCAATCACTACGACACCATTGCAGGTATCTTCTTTCAGTTTGCCGATCCAGAGTCTCGAACTGAACTCTTTGAAAAATTAAATCATGCACTGAAACCTGGTGGCACCTTGATCATTCAGGGTTATGGCAAAGCGCAAATGCAATACAACACAGGTGGGCCTGGCATTCTAGAGAACCTTTACGACGAAGAACTCCTTCTGAATTCATTCAAAGGCTACAAGGTCATAGACCTTAAAACATATCTGCAAGACGTAGATGAAGGCCCTGGCCACAGCGGTATGTCTTCACTTGTGGGCTTTATTGGGCAAAAGCCCTGAATAAAGAGCCAACAATCAGTAGCGTAGTTGAGTGGACTTACCCCAAAACACTCTGTATGCAAAGACTGTGTAGCCAATGATCACTGGCAATACCAGCACGACACCATAGAAAATGACAAGTAAAGCCTCTGGTGAACTAGCAGCTTGCCAGATGTTGATCTTGTCTATGATCAACCACGGAAACAGGCTGTAGGCCAATCCGTAAAAAGAGAGCAGGAAGATACCCACAGTGCTTGCAAATGGTACGCCTGCACCATATTGATTACCTTGAGCAAAGCGGGTGGGCAATCTGGACAAGCTGCGCCTTATGACCAAAAACAAGGCAAGTGTCATGGCTGGAATGGGCAACAGCATCAACAGGTTTGGAAAGCTAAACCACTTGTCAAAAATACGAGGGCTGACCAAAGGTGTTGCGACAGAAATGGCAAACACGCCTGCTGCGGTTAACCACAAACTGGACTTAGCCCATTCAACAGCCTGCATTTGCAGCGCGCCTTCGGTTTTCATGATCAGCCATCCAGCACCCAATAAACGATAGGCAAATACCAAGCAAAAGCCAATCAAAGCACTAAAGAAATACCCTGCCGTATCTTGCTGGAATCCTGTGATGAGTTGGCCCAACATAAAGCCTTGCGACCATGAGGCAAGCAATGACCCAATGTAAAAAGTTTTGTCCCACAAAGGACGATGCTGCGCCTTGGCTTTGACCCGAAAGTCAAACGCCACGCCGCGCAAAGACAAAGCTACCAGCATGAGCGCGACAGGCAAGTACAAAGCACCCAAGATGACGCCATGGGCCATTGGAAAACCGACCAGCAAAACGCCCACACCCAGGACCAACCAGGTTTCGTTAGCGTCCCAAAAGGGGCCAATGCTGGCAATCATGATGTCTTTTTGTTCCACTGAATCGGCGCTGTCGAGCAAAGCCCCCACACCCAAGTCGTAGCCGTCTAAGATAACGTAAGCCAACATGGACAAAGCCATGACCAAAGCGAAAGCCAAAGGAAGCCAGCCCCCCGGGCTCATCAAGTCCACACCAAACTCATGCATGGCGAATTCCTTTCAGGTCGGTACTGGCTTCATGGCCGCCGTCCACGGCCTTTTTGGCAAGGTAAAAAACCACAGACACATAAGCACTCAGCAACGCTGCATACAAGGTAAGGTACATGGCCAATGAAAGCGCTATGTTGCCAGCAGGAACTTGCGAGGCTGCTTGGGCCGTGGTCAGAACGCCATGCACCAACCAAGGTTGGCGACCAATTTCTGTAACGTACCACCCCGACACAAGCGCCACCCAACCTGCAAAGGTCATGGCCACCAAGACCATGGCTGTGCGTTTGGACAAGGCATTCTTAAATTTAAGCTCATAGCTTGCAAACCAACTGACGGCAAGCATCAGAAGCCCCATGCCAACCATGATGCGAAATGCCCAAAACACCGGTCCTACTGGCGGATGCTGATCACCAAATTCTTTGATGCCCTTAACCTCGCCGTTCCAGTCGTGGGTGAGATAGAAAGACGCCAACTTCGGAATGGCAATTTCATAGTGATTAGATTGGGTTGCCTTGTCAGGAATGGCAAACAATACCGCAGGGACACCCTTCTGTGTTTCCCAAATACCTTCCATCGCAGCCAATTTAGCGGGTTGGTATTTCAAGGTGTTGAGACCGTGTAAATCGCCCACCACAATTTGCACAGGAATGAGTACTGCGGCCACCATCACGCCTGTACGCAAAGCGGCCATCACGTCTTTAGAGCGATCGTTTTTGAGCCAGCGGTAAGCGCTGATACCTGCAAGAAGAAAGGAACCCGTCAAGCCCGAAGCTATTAGCATGTGCGTCATGCGATAGGGGAACGACGGGTTAAAGATGACCTCAAACCAACTTGTAACGTGGGCTTGTCCGTTGATCATTTCAAAGCCTGCAGGTGTGTGCATCCAGGAATTGAGGGCCAGAATCCAAAAAGCTGAAGCCGTGGTGCCTAAGGCCACCAACCAAGTGGCTAGGGTGTGTACCCCTTCGCTTACGCGTCCACGACCAAACAGCATGATGCCCAAGAAGGTGGCTTCCAAAAAGAATGCAGTCAGCACCTCATAAGCCAACAAGGGGCCTGCCACATTGCCCACTGTGTTCATAAAGCCTGGCCAATTGGTTCCAAACTGAAAACTCATGGTGATGCCACTCACCACACCCAAGGCAAAGGTCAGCGCAAAAATCTTGACCCAAAACTGGTAAGCGTCCATCCAATGCTGCTCGTTCGTGGCAACAAATCGAGTTTTGAAAAACAGCAAAAACCACCCCAAAGCGATGCTGATGGTGGGAAACAAAATGTGGAACGTGATGTTGGCTGCAAATTGCAACCTTGCTAATACAACGGGGTCAAGAGCGTCCATAAATAGCACTTCCATTGGGTAAAAAAAGGGGGCTTAAATGTTAATCAAAGGAAGTTGCAGCAGGTTTATCAACGTGAAAGCCTGCAGCTTGCCATGCATCAAAACCACCCGCAATCGAACTTACATTTGTATAGCCCATTTCTTTTAGAGATTGAGCGCACAGTGCCGCTCTGCCACTGGTTTTGCAATACAGGGTAATGTTGAGATCACGAGATTGATATTGCGGATTTGCTGCAAGTTTGAATTCCAACATGCCACGTGACATGTGAATTGCACCCGGAAGATGACCCGCCTGAAACTCTTCGAACTCACGTACATCAATCAACACATCGCATTGAGCGATGGCCGCAGGCGCTTTGTCGATTGAAACTTCATTCGTCGCTTGCTTGGCTTGAAATACTAAATCACTAGGTGACTTCAACATAAATGATCCTTTTGCAAAGGTAAAACTTGCCGAGATAATACCCTAAGGGGTATATGATTGTCAAATCTAGAGAACTGGTATCACGAAGTACATGCGCTTTAACATACTTTGGCAATTGGTTCGATTTGCAGTGATTAATTTCAAAATGCTTAAGCTCATGCGAAAGTCACACCGATCAAAATCCGCGTTTCTGATCCAAACCTTTAACCTGCATCAATATCAGATGCCATAAAAGGCTCAAGATGTGGCTTAAGAAGGAACTGTTCCTTCTGATATCACATCCGGAGTAATCATGAAACTGTTGCACGACTTGTTATTTACCGACTATGGCCTCATGAGCTTGATTGGCCTTGTTTTCATGCTTGGCATGGGCGTTTTTTTTCTGCGCTTGTTTTTATCAGGCGAAAAGACACAATCATAAAATTTACCTGAGTTCTTACATCCTGAGATATTCAGGAAATACGTCCAATGGCAGTTTTTACACATAACTTTGCATTGGCACGTCCTGCATCAAGTCCACTGACACTGCCATCTTCTGGATAACTTTGCTTCCAACCGTATCCATAGCGTTGGAGGCCTTGCAAAATATACCCCATAGGGTATATAATTAATCATCACTTTCTCTGGATACCAAATGAAAATGAAGATTCAATCAACGGACAGCCCCAAAAACCAATTTCAGACAGTAAGGTTGGCCGCGCTTATTGCCCTATCGATAAGTCTCATCATGACTACATCGCAGGGGCAAGCGCAAACAACACTGCAACCCAAGGGACCACAGGTCAAAGTCATTGCAGCAGGTCAAAAATCGGTGGCTAATTTCACGGAAATTGATGGTGTTGTAGAGGCAGTAAAGCAAAGTACCTTGTCTGCGCAAATTCCAGGGCGAGTCATCAGTTTAAATATCAAAGCAGGCGATAGAGTCAGGTCAGGACAATTACTGGCCACCATCGATGACCGTGAAACACAAACAGGTGTAGTCCGCAGTCAAGCTCAATTGCAACAAAGCGATGCTGAACTACGGCAATTGCAATTTGCACTGAAAAGAACTCAAGATTTGAAAGCGCAAGGCTTTGTGAGCTCTGCAGCATTGGACTTGGCAGATTCGCAATACAAGGCAGCCAAAGCAGCAAGAGACAGTGCTGGAGCCGCCACGGATCAAGCCAAAGTAACGCAATCATTTTCTAAGATAACGGCTCCCTACGATGCTTGGGTTTTAGAAACATCAGCACAAATTGGCGACTTGGCCATGCCAGGCAAACCATTGCTAACTATTTATGCACCGCAGCCCCTGCGCGTGGTGATGCAGTGGCCTGCCTCAGAAAAAAATACTTTACCCAGATTGCAAGACATCCAAATTCAAATGGGCAACGAGATGGTCAAACCCCTCTCGATGCAAGTGATGCCCAATGCCGATGGTGTCAGTCAAACCATTGGCATCAAATTAGATTTACCGAAAACAGGCGTCTCAGCAAACGCAGCTCCAGGGCAACAAGTCAGAGTGAGGACGGCGGGGAACTCCCAAGCAAAAGGCCTAGTGCCATCAGCCGCCATTTTGCGAAGAGGTGAAATCACAGCAGTCTACGTGGCTCAAGACAATGGCTTTGCCATGAAATTGGTACGCATAGGCGCTGACCATGGCACTGCTGGTGTAGAAATTTGGGCTGGCCTCAAAGAGGGAGAATTGATTGCGGTCGATGCCGTTCAGGCCGGCATGAAAGGCGCACATGCAGCCCGTTAAAGACGCACAAAGTTTTGGCTTTGCAGGCCAGTTGGCTGCCAAGTTTCAAAACAATGCGCTCACCCCCTTGCTGGCCATCGTGGCTTTGTTGATGGGCTTGTTTGCGGTGTTGGTCACACCAAGAGAAGAAGAACCGCAAATCAATGTGACCATGGCCAATGTGCTCATTCCTTTTCCGGGTGCTAGCAGTGCTGACGTTCAAAGCAAAGTGGCGATGCCTGCAGAGCAAGTATTGGGGCAAATTGCAGGCATTGAACATACCTATTCAGTATCACGCCCTGGTATGGCGGTGCTCACGGTGCAGTTCAAGGTGGGCGTACCTCGAACCGAAGCCCTAGTGCGTTTGTATGACGTTTTGAACGCCAATCAAAATTGGCTGCCGCGCGATCTAGGTACTTTGGCTCCCATTGTGAAACCCAAGGGTATTGACGATGTGCCGGTTCTGGCGGTCACCCTATGGGGAAAAGATGCGCCATCTGCTTTAGAGCTAGAGCGTGTCGCACGCAGCCTAGAGATAGATTTGAAGCAGGTCAAAGGTACTCGCGAGGTGCAAACCATTGGCGGTCCAGGACGTGCAGTGCAAGTCAATTTGAATCCAACACGCATGCGTGAGCGCGGTCTTGACATGCTCAGTGTTCGAGCAGCTTTGGCAGGCGCCAATGCAGGCATGCCCTCTGGCTTTGTGATGAATCCCAACAGCAAGAGTGGTCAGCGTATCAGCATTGAAACTGGATACTTTTTTGAGTCAGCCAAAGACGTGGCCGATGTGGTCGTTGGCGTTCATGCAGGCAAGCCCATTTATTTGAAGGAAGTGGCCCAAATTGAAGAAGGTGCCCAACAGGCGCAGCAGTATGTCAGTTACATGCCCGGCCTTGGCAGTGCCACGGCATCTGGATCGAACAATGCAGAACTCAGTGGCCAGATGTATCCGGCCGTCACCATCACAGTCACCAAAAAGCCTGGTGAAAACGCAGTCGATGTAGCGCGTGCTGTGCGTGCCCGCGTTGAACAAATGCGCAACACTGTGTTGCCCCAGGGCATTGAAGCTACCATCACACGCGACTACGGTGAAACTGCGGCGGAAAAAGCCAACAAGCTGATTCAAAAATTAGCCTTCGCCACTGCATCGGTGATTTTGTTGGTCGGCTTAGCTCTAGGTAAACGCGAAGCAGTGATTGTGGGCGGCGCAGTGATACTGACCCTCACCGCCACATTGTTTGCAAGCTGGGCTTGGGGCTTCACACTCAACCGAGTGAGTTTGTTTGCACTTATTTTTTCCATCGGTATTTTGGTTGATGACGCCATAGTGGTGGTGGAAAACATCCATCGGCACCAACAACTGTATCCAGAAAAATCTTTGAAGGACATCATTCCTTCCGCCGTTGACGAAGTGGGTGGCCCCACCATTTTGGCGACCCTTACCGTGATTGCAGCCTTGCTGCCCATGGCGTTTGTATCGGGCTTGATGGGCCCGTACATGAGCCCCATTCCAATCAATGCCAGCTTGGGCATGGCCCTCTCTTTGTTGATTGCATTCACAGTGACGCCTTGGTTAGCATTGAAGTGGATGAAGTCACATCACAGCGGCACAACGCATTCTGAGCAAGCAACTCATTCCAAACCGACCGGACTGGCCGCGCGCTTGCCAGATTTTTTTGGTCGCATCTTGCGTCCCTTTCTTAACAGCAGCCGTCAACGCTGGAAGCTTTTGGGTGGCATCTTGCTTGCCATGGCTTTGTCGGTGGGCTTGGCAGGCGTGCAATGGGTCATTTTAAAAATGCTACCCTTTGACAACAAGAGCGAGTTTCAAGTGGTGGTTGACATGCCAGCAGGCACACCCTTAGAAAATACAGCTGCGGTGTTGCATGACATGGGTGTGCATCTGTCTAAGCAAAAAGAAGTGCTAGATGTGCAAACTTATGCAGGTACCGCCAGCCCCATCACCTTCAATGGCTTGGTGCGTCAATACTATTTGCGCGCCGATGCCGAGCAAGGTGACTTGCAGGTCAACTTGATCGACAAAAATCAGCGATCAGAAAAAAGCCACACCATCGCACAACGTTTGCGTCCCGAACTTGAAAAAATTGCGCTGACCTATGGCGCCAACATCAAAGTGGTCGAAGTACCGCCAGGCCCGCCCGTCATGAGCCCCTTGGTGGCAGAAATATACGGCCCTGATGAGGCTGGTCGTCAGGCCTTGGCCGCCAACGTAGCCAAAGTGTTTTCTCAAACGCCAGGCATCGTGGGCGTAGATACGTCCCTCAAAGCCGATGCGCCAAAACAATGGCTTCAGGTTCGCAGACAGCGCGCCGAAACACTGGGTATTTCCGTCAACGCCATTGCCCAAACTGTGCAGGGCGCATTGCAGGGCACTGACGCCACTTACCTGCGCGATGGGAATAGCAAATTTCCGGTGCCCGTTCGTTTGCAATTGCCAATTCAATCGCAAATTGGACTGAAGGATGTTTTGGCAATGCCCATGCGCGCAGCCAATGGTCAATTGGTGCCTCTGTCTGAATTGGTTGAGGTGAAAACGGATGTGATTCAAAAACCATTGTTTACCAAAGATCTGCTGCCTGTAAGCTACGTGATGGGCGACATGGCAGGCTCGCAAGACTCTCCACTTTACGGATTGTTTGAAATTCGAGCCAAGCTGAAAGCTGCTGTACTGCCAGGCCAAAGTGAGTTGGGCGAGTATTGGATTCAACAACCCAGCGACACCTTCCGTGAATACGCAGTGAAGTGGGATGGTGAATCACAAATCACGTACGAAACTTTTCGGGACATGGGCACAGCTTATGGAGTGGGCCTGATTCTGATTTACCTCTTGGTGGTGGCGCAGTTCAAAAGCTATCTCACACCTTTGGTGATCATGGCGCCTATTCCGCTCACCATGATTGGTGTCATGCCAGGCCATGCTCTACTCAATGCCCAGTTCACCGCCACCAGCATGATCGGCATGATTGCCTTGGCTGGCATCATTGTGCGCAACTCCATTTTGTTGGTCGACTTCATTGAGCTTCAAGTGGCGCAAGGAATGGACTTTAAAGAAGCGGTCATTCAATCGGCCGCAGTGCGCGCACAACCCATTGTGCTCACTGGTTTAGCCGCCATGATCGGCGCGTTCTTCATTTTGGACGATCCTATTTTCAACGGCTTGGCTGTTTCGCTCATCTTCGGCATTTTGGTGTCCACCCTCCTCACCTTGGTGGTCATTCCCGTTCTGTATTTCTCATTGTTTCAACCTAAGGAGTCTGTATGACCGTCGAACGTTACATCCGCATTTTTGCTGGCATTTTTATCTTGGCCTCACTTGCCTTAGGCATTGAGGGCAGTCCGCTGTTTGTCAGTTCATGGGCTTTGGCATTCACCGCATTTGTAGGCGCCAATCTTTTTCAGTTTGGCTTTACCAATGTCTGCCCTATGGGTTGGATGTTGCGCAAGTTAGGGGTGCCAGACGCTGCGCCCTGAAACAGTTCTAGGGCACCATCTCGGCAACGATTAGGATATCCTGACGGAAAGAGAAAGGGCTGGCCAAGGCACGACTAAACGCGCCTTAATTGCCTTTGAGTGCCTCGTGAAAGTTGGTGATTTCTTTTTTGATGCCCGCAATCATGGATGTGAGATCAGAGGTGATCATCACCATATCAAAGCCACGCTTAACCGATGCTGCGGCAAACTCAGCGCTCGCGCAATGCATGCACACCTTTTTGCCATGGCGATGGGCCACCTCTTTAATGCGATCGCAGGTAGACATGTGAAGCGGATCTGGGTTGTCAGCGCGGGGTGCCATGCCCAAAGCGTAAGAAAGATCAGCGGGGCCAATGTAGATGACATCTACACCGGGTGTCGCGCAAATCTCTTCCAAATTATTCAAGCCTTCTTTCGTCTCGATCATGGCCATCAACAGGATTTCATCATTGGCTTTAGAAAAATAATCTGGGCCGTGAATTTGCAAAGCACGGACAGGGCCTGACGAACGGTCACCCACTGGTGGATAGCGGCAAGCCGAAACTGCCTTACGGGCTTCCGCGGCGTTATTGATCAGGGGAACAATGATGGCCGAGGCGCCGAAGTCCAAGGCTTTCATGATGGCAGCGGGTTCATTCCAACCTACACGCACCACTGGAGCTGCATCGGTTGCTGAAACTGCTTGCAGCATTTCCATCAAATTGCTCAAGCCCGTAACGCCATGCTGCATATCTACACACACCGCATCAAAACCTTGTCTGGCCATGATTTCAGCTGTAAAGGTATTGGCGATGGAGATCCATCCCAAGGTAACAGGCTTGCCTTGCGCCCATAGTTGCTTAATTTTGTTGGGTTTCATTTTGATTACTTTTTTTGATTTTCGTTAAGACTGCATTATGAAGAGTATCTGCAAAATTGGGTAAGGCTGGCAGAAATTAAAGCTGACTTTAATTTTGACTTTGCACCTGCAGTCGGATGGCTTTTTTATCAACCTTACCCAGGCCGGTGATGAGCAACTTGTCTACCGCATGGAAATATTTGGGCACATGAATAGCACCTTTCTTGATTCGCACCATCTCGCTAAGCTCGCCCCACTCCGCCACTTGGCCAGAGCGCCACACAACGACCGCATGCACAGCCTCTCCCCACTTTTCATGAGGGGCTCCCACCACCGCTACGGCTGCTACTGCAGGGTGCGTGGCCAACACATCTTCTATTTCGCGAGGATAGACATTGAAGCCTCCGGAGATCACCATGTCTTTA
>Ga0222712_10007155_pt1 | contig 10868 bp, 32 predicted proteins | sample C33_657DmetaG_FD_165043 | JGI IMG/M metagenome (GOLD analysis project Ga0222712, IMG submission 165043) | Estuarine water microbial communities from San Francisco Bay, California, United States - C33_657D | ecosystem: Environmental > Aquatic > Marine > Unclassified | place: USA: California... | reverse complement strand
ATACATTCTCTCACAATCAACTCGGCGAACTTTTCCTGATTCTGTTCTAATGTTTTATAGATCAAATCTCTAGTTTTTTGGCTAAGTTTATTAAACTCATTACCAAGAGCCACCCATTCGTCATCGCCACAAACGCCACAAATAGTATTAGCAATCGTCTGCCCAGCATCCACACCAGCCTGTTCAGCAAGTTCTCTAATTCGTTCGTTCATAGCAAATTATACTTTATCAAAAAGTGTTCAACAACAAGATACCAAGAATATAGGGGTATTATTACAGCAAACAATGTGCTCCAGGATCCTTTTGCAATCACGATACCACAGATCCACATTACAGCTAGTATAAAATTTATCAAGGATTTCATATCTTCTCCTTTAATCGGGCTTCGTTTCTCTGTTGCTCCCGAATCTGGGCGGCTTCTGATGAAGTATTCTCGTAAGGTATTGATACCCTTTCGCACTCCTTCATAGCCGTGGTGTATCCGCAGATGCAATCTATACTTTCGTTGTCAACGCATCCGTCTACGTGTTGTCCGTAGTGCTTCAACGCCACCACCGCCTCGGCAAGCGCGGCCTCAGCTTTCTCTGCTCGTTCCATTTGAGCGAGAAAAAGATGACGAAGAAAAGCGAAGGCAAAGTGTTCGTCATCGCCGGCTGGCTCGCCCCGCAGACGCAATATTTCCGCGGCAAGTTCTCGAATTCGTTCGTTCATTATTCGCCTTCTTTTTTCGATAATTTAAAACAAAAATAATCTTGGCATTCGCTACCTGGATCTTCTGTTCGCTTGTGTAAGCGACAATATCCGTTACCAGTATATTGGCCTTGATCATTACCATTAAAATTATAATAGGCACAATGGTCACAGCATATACCACGTGGATCACAATCTGGACACAAAGTCATTCTTCAATTCCCAATGTAGCTGGATTGTGATCCAATCTGTTACCTTTGTCATCTGAATAAAATGTAGCATCCTCATCCGTTATTGTAACTGACAAATCACTATGAAGCAAGTCATAATCAGTAAAATCAAAATTGGCTTTATATACTCTGAACCGATATCTGCCATCAAAACATCGAATCAAGAATCCTTGTACACCGTTAGCTGAAAGTTTCATTCTTCTTCTTGGTGACTGTGAGTTGGGTCTAATTCAAGGTCATCTTGTTTGGTAATCTCACCGCTTTTAACTTTTTCAACTAGATCCACCAAGGCCATATTAATGTAGGCGTTGAGAGTAATGTTTCGTTTGTGGGCTTCTAATGCCGCTTGTAAAAGAAGATCGTCTGGTAAATCAATAGGAACTAGCACACCAGTATCGTAATCTTCTCCAGCCTTAATAGCCAGACACTTTTGGATAAAGTCGTCATCCACTTCCAAATCCACATAGTCAACATCTTCCCATGCTTCGTTTAAATTAACATCACGGGCTACTGCTTCCTTGCGATGTTTTTCAACATTGTTGGGATTGATCATGCGATAGGCACGATTGTTAGTATAGTCGCAAATACTAACTTCATAGACCTTTTGGCTCTTTGTGCTGAACACAATATTAAAACTATATCCACCGTCACCATGGATACCATTCCAGCTGTTAAGGCTATAGGAGTTTGGACCGTAACACGACCAACCATAATCACTACCTTCGGTAATTTTATAGTCTACTAATTCCATCCATTCTCGCATATTCAACATTTCATACTCCTTAAAGGTTATAATATTATAACGTAAAACTTATTTTAAGTCAACTTCTCAACTCCGTAAAAATGGTTCATAATCTCCTCATCTACTGTGAGCAAGGGTCCACATAATTCTAAAGGAGTTTTGTGATACACATCATTTATAACAGTTCTACATTCCTGCACAATCAGTTCGGCGAACTCGGTATCATACGATTCTGAATATACCTTTAGTGCTTGTTCTTTATCTGCGATTTTAATCATAGCATCAAGAGCATGTTTTTTAGCCTGTTCTGCAAGTAGTCGAATTCGTTCGTTCATTTTTCTACTCCAAAATGTTCTACTAGATCAACCCCATATGGGCATCGAGTTTCATCCTGCCGGTCAATCCAATCAGCACATTCTCTTATAATCAACTCAGCGAACTTTTGCTGTGCTTTTGAAAGATTATTTTGGTCAAAACCATTTGGCTCAGAAGCAATCAATTTAGCCTGTTTAGCAAGTTGTCGAATTCGTTTGTTCATTCTTCAACTCCGAAATATTGTTTAATACGATTCTGAACCTGTGTTGCCGCAGGATAAGTCAAATCTGAATTTTCCTCACGCAGAACATCACGCACACATTCTGTAGCATGAGCAACAATCAACTGGGCGAACTTTTCTGTATAATAATCCATCCAAACTACCGGCTCATCACCAGTAAAATGCTTGGTATCCTCAGTAGCATACACTTTAGCACGTTCACATAATTCTTTAATTCGACTGTTCATTTGATCTCATCTGTCGTTTTGATAAAGTGACTGATAATTAAATCCAAGGCCGCAATGGTTTGCATATTAATGACTAGGTCTTCTGGATGTAGCCACTGTCCTTTGGGGTTGGCATCTGTTTTGGGATTCTTCTTCCACTGCTTCAATTCTTTCTTAAGATATGCACGATAGTCTTTGAGATTCATGCTGGTGATACGATCAGCAGTCTCACCATCAATCCACTGATATGGTTTGTGTTTGTCTTTGCTCATTGATTATTTCCCATCATCTATTGAATTGTAAAAGTGCGATAATTTTTTACGTAATGATTCGATTTCGTTTGCGGCTTCTTCCAATATATCGGAAATACGGTCAGGCTGGCCTTGTTGCACACTTTTACGTGAGCTGATTTGCCGCCGGATTTCAGCCCGCTTGCGTAATCTAAATACCAGGTCTTCTTGATTCATTATTTCTCCCAACATTTGTTTTCGTAATCCCAATGTCTATTGTCGTGTATGGTAAGATGACCACTAAATCCCAGTAATCCAACCTCTACGGTTAGTCCAGCATGGTCACTGTGCATGGTAAAATTTATGGATACATCGACAATAGCATTGGTTTTCATAACTTGCATTTCCCAACTCTTATTCTCAGTTAAATATCCACCAGTGTTGTATATGTTTGCCCACCGATCACTGAACGGATTACTCAATTCAAATTTTAAATTAATCATCTGCGTGGGCGAAGCAAATAGTTAACGACAACCAATCCCCATTGAATCAATCCTGCTACAGTATCACCGTTCTTAAATGAATCAATACCAGCAAGAAACAAGAAGCCCATCAAAAACCAAGTGATTTCCACATTGTATTTCCGCAACCAAGCTAAAATTTTATCTAGCATTATGCTACTCCTTAGTGAGAACAATTATAGTGTAACAGAGTTATTGTAAATTGTCGACATCTTCTTCGTCATCATATTCCACATTATTTTCCACATTTCCACTCTTGATTATAGTTACTGAGTCATAATTATCTTCTTCAAGAAAATTAACTATTAGTGCCTCAATGGTACTATACTCTACCTCAGCTTCAATCCATTCATATTTGCCATAACTGATTTTCCGTCCCAGGTCCTGCTCTACTAGAGCAACCTTTTTCTTAAGAGTACCTTCAAGTTTTTCAATGTCGTCTGACGATCCTCTGGCAATAAAATTCCATGTGATGTCAAACCCATTATGTCCTTGATAATTACGCTTCCTCCTAGACAGAGTATCAGTCACCCCGTAACAAGTCTTTTGAGTATAAGGATGCACCCACATATAAAAATAACGGATATCGTCGTTCATTATACAAACTCCTTCATGTCGTCTAACACTGGCAATTTGCCAAGAGTAAATCCACAAGCGTCACAATACTTTTCATAATCATCAAGCATATAAGGCAAACTGCAATCGTCAGTCCAAGTATGTGTCTTATATCCCAGCTTAGTGCGGGTATGTTCCAATCGTTTAGCGGCTATTTTACGGAAACTGTGACTGGTATCAACTTTACCATACCTGTCTTTGAGAAAAATTGCAAATCGATCTGTGCTAAACTGAGTAGACTTACTGCCTATTTTGATTTTTTGTTCATCAAGTATTTTAAATAGTTCAGCAATTGCCATGTAAAAACTGGAATTAATTCCATTATCTTTAATAAAATGTGCTGACAGGAAATCAATTGAGGCTTCGAAGGTATCAATGTTAAATGACTCTTTATCATGACCAGCTTTTGTTTTCATGCCGCTAATATGGGCAATATGTCCTGGCTTTAATTTGTTATTTTCATCTGCAGGATGCATATTGTGCCTAAGCAATGCCTCCCACATATCTCGACTATGCAGATCTTCTTGTAAGTCGCTACTATACAACTTAGCCCCATGATATTCACTTCGCATCACATAATACGGGTCAACTTTTTTCCTACCAGTTGGACCATTCAAAGTTCTAAATCCAAAATTTGCAACCGCTTCTGCTACAGTACACGATGCGCCTGGCACTATCAAATCAGCGTCAATAATATTTGCCTTTACCTCAAAAGTTTCCCAATTTTCATTTTCAACTTCTATCAATCCATGACTGATTAAAATTAAAATAGTGCTGAGTGTCTGTAACCCATCCCAACAGGTATATCGCCCAGTTTCAGGATAATAAATTACATTGATCGGTTGCGTAATTCGCGGATCAAAGATTGGCAGTATGTTATTACCAATATGCTTCTGCTCAATCTCACGTTGAATGTCGATATTAATATCGTTCAATCCCATGGGGACCATACCAACTCTGCCAAAGTGTTTTGCTTTGTATTTTGCCCCCGCAAGTTTAGCTTTACGTATGTCAATTCCATCCTTAATTGTTTGAGAGCCTACTACCTTGTTAACCAAATCAGCGATAGGGACAAGATTTCCACCAGTATTAGTTTGATACTTGGTAGTCTTGAGCATCAACGACTGCATATTCTTTGCATTAAGACTTTGCACTGCCGCAAGCAAATTAATAGACGACATTTTTTTACTTCCTTTATATTAAACTACGATTAAACTACTTACCACCCAGTATTGCACCTTCATACGTGTCTACATACATTTCCACAGTGTAGTTCAATGTCGCCGCCAATCGCTCGGCATCACACTTCAGTTTAAATGTAGCGACCGGAACACCTTCACCGTATGCTTCATTGCCATATGTAACAATAAAATCACCGGTGAATATTGTATATACAGTAAACCGTCGGGCTATCATTTGTTTTCACTCTCCAGTTCTTCGGCCACCAGATATGCAAACTTCTGGCAAAATACATTGAACCAAAGAGCATTCAACATATCCTCTGGTGCTCCGGCTTCTACTGCAAGGGCTTTCAATGCGTCGTTCATTCTTTGACTCCAAAATGTTCTTTTACATATCGTGCAACCTGCACAGTAATATCTTCCTCGCTACAAATATCTAGATATCGTCTGTAAAAATCTACAATAGACTCCTGAGCAATTAACTGGGCGAACATATCCACATCCAATTCGTATCCATTAAACTCCGGAGCACCGTTATATTGGTTCTCGCTCCACACTTCTTTGGTGGCAAGGGCCTTCAATGCCTCAATCCGGTCGTTCATTCTTCAACTCCGAAATGTTCTTCAATCATCTGAGCACAATCTCTAGGGCCACTATTGGAGTCTGACTCATCATCAAATTTCCACGAGTCGTGTCGTTCTAAACAAATCCCCACACACTCGCGAACAATCAACTCGGCGAACTTTCCTGTAATAGCACCTTGAAAGTATGCGGTGTTGGCATGTTCTCGACCGATAGAGTTATAGGCAAACTCTGTTGCTTGTTTGTATAGTTCAACCGTTCGTTCGTTCATTATCTTCCTCCATACACTAATGATTTTTGCAGTTGACCCGGATGGGCAATGCATACAAACGTCAATACATCTCGACCCTGAAAATCTTCTTCGATGTTCTCAACCGCAACATATTTCTTATCGCAAGGATGTTTCTCACCACAAGCCGGACACTGCACATAGGTCTTCATTATTCTGTCTCCATTTTATACGGCTCACATTCATTAACATCTACCACATCATCATCAGGTTGCAGCAACCGCATCCACTCAGCGGAAGCTTCAGCATCAGCCTCCGACATGGGTTCACTGGAAAAGATCAACTTCCCTGCACGATACACACCGTATGTATAAAGACTCATTATTTCATTTCCTTTTGTTGGGTCATGACAGCTTCACATGCTGGGCACGTACCAAAATGTTGGGCTAAGACACCACACACATGCGGAACAGATAAATCGTCATCTGTTAAGAAATATTTAAGGGTTGAGACTGATTCCATTATCATTACTCCAAGACTTCGTATTCGAAAACGGTGTATTCATAATTGCGGCCGGCATGTGCTTGCAATTCAGCCGCAATCGCATCGGCACGTGCCTCAGAAGCGTATATACCTTCGGGCTCAAAGGATCCTTCGTAGTCTACTGAACACACCACAGCGTAAACTTTCATTATTTCATATCCATTTCAAATTGTTCAGCTTCGGTCGGTGGGGCCAACAGTTCAGCCAACACCGCATCCATGCGATCCGCCTCTTGATACCGTGCTTCTTCCTCATCACGGGCACGGATTTCAGCGGCTGCATACTCCTCATCCGCTTCCTTATCGTCAGTGCAGAAACCCATCTCACGCAATTGCACACGACCCGACGGAGTGGAACCCAACTTCGCCAGATACTCATGGAGCCCGTCGATCTCGCCCTGCAGCCACTCTTCCGAATTCCACTGCTCGTCAGTAGAACTACGCGGGCGGAAACCATGCACATCCTTGTGGAAGTCGCTGTAGTGTGACTGGAGTTCTTCAACTTTGGTGTATTCGCGCATGTTTGTCGCTCCTGTTATCTAACTGTATGTAGCTATTATACGCTATTCGACCAAGAAGTCAACCAGAATCTTGTGTGTTCTAAGTGCTTGATTTTACTGATAAAGAAGCCCACCGAAGTGAGCTTCCTGACTATTGGGTAACAAGGCTAGTCAGCCCCGTCAGGTTTACGCCGCTAGGCGAAGATCCTGATTAAAATGCGAGTCGTTTGCATTTATAGTTTTCGCTTGATTTACAGTCATCGCCTACTGTGTTGCCTCTTTCGCTATCTCACCATGTCGAAACCGGTCGGGCCCATTAGGGAGTATATTATCTTGGCTCCTGCCGTTAGGCTATCAACACACAAGTTCCGCCCTCATCATAATCTATGATTAGTTCAGGCTTCAGATTAGATCATAATATACTCTCTGGTGGACCCGGGGGGAATCGAACCCCCGTCCACGATGCCTTCACTACGAAGGAATTACAACAATTCTTTATTACAGTGTCTATTATATATTTATTACTTTCGCCTGTCAACTATTACTTAACTTGCGTGGCCCAATCTTTTCGGATCTGTGCTTTGACTGATTCTGGCAACGGAACATAGTCTAACTCTACGGCAGACTTGTCGCCTTTGGCAAATACCCAATCAAAGAATTTAATGGCTTCCTTGGTATTAGCATTACCTTCTTTGAACAGTAGAATAAATGTTGCCGCAGTAATTGGCCAACCATCTTTGTTATTTAAATTAACAGCCATACCGGGCGTTTTCCAATCTGCTGATTTGGCGGCAATAGCAAATGTAGTGTCGTCTGGCTCAACTGGTTTGCCTTTCTTATCTAACATACGAACATAGTTCATTTTGGCCTGCTTGACATAAGCATACTCCACATAGCCAATTGCACCAGACACTTGTTGTGAAAATGCCGCAACACCTGCATTGCCTTTACCTGCTATCGTTTGTGGTGCCTTCCAACTAACCGTTTTACCCATTCCTATTTCATTTTTAAACTCTGCACTGACCTGTGACAGGTAATCTGTGAATACCGCAGTAGTACCGCTGCCATCTGCACGTACAACGCGACTAATTGATTGATCTGGTAGTGGTAGTTTGGGATTTAATTTCTTGATAGCCGGATCATTCCAATTATTAATCTTGCCATGAAAGATGTCCGCCAATGTTTTTCCATCTAATACCAATTGACCAACTTCAATGCCTTTGATATTGACCACAGGAACCACTCCGCCTATCACAGACGGAAATTGATAGTAACCTTTTGCTTTTATTTCATCTGCTGTCATTGGATCATCAGTCGCACCGAAGTCAAATGTTTTAGCTTCCATCTGTCTAATGCCGCCCGAAGAGCCAATTGATTGATAATTTACCCTAACACCAGTTTCTCTGTTGTAATCTCCTGCCCACTTTGCGTAAATTGGTGCTGGGAAAGTTGCACCACCACCAGTAACAAATTGTGCCTGTGCAGACACTGTAACCATTAACAATAAAATAACAAATAGTTTTTTCACTCGGGAGTCTCCTGTAGTTAGTGAATAATGTGCGTTTGCACAATACTATTTAACTACAGGAGTGTTACCGTTTCATTACAGTTGGTTAATTTTTTGCCCAGAGTCGCGAATCTTTTCCAACTTAGTTATATATCCGGTCATTAGATGATCCTGTATACCATCAAACAATCTGAAGTTTTTCAAATCATACCAATGTGCCCGCAACCGATCTTTGACCCGTTGATATGTGGTTAATGGACGAATGTTGCCATAGAAGTTAATGTAGCACAATTCACCATAGTGTTTAAATCCCAAGGCTTGTGGTGGTACATGAGTCACCAAGTCGTTGCAATTTACAAAACGCCAATGCGGTGATTTGATCTGTGCAATATATTCTTCATTACCCAAGCGTGGTGAACCAAATGTATATAATTCAATATGGCTGTGCCCAGCAAATTCCAATTCCTGAACCAAATACAATGCCATAGCGGCACCCAAACTATGTCCAGTAACAAAAATATCCTTGCCTTTGTGTTTCTCTGCCCAGGCCAATACCTCAGGCAACAGTTTACGAGCTTCTCTGCGGAATCCTTTGTGAACCCATCCAGTTCCATTGGTTTTGGGAAAAGCATTTAAATCAGCCAACAAATCGCTGGGCTGATTGGGTTGTGTACCGCGGCAAGTGATAATAACTTCTGTATCACTTGCGGCCAAATGCCCTTCAGCATCGTTATGCTCTAAAAACTTATACTCGTTAAATCCCAATTGTGAAAATATTTCTTGATTGTCGTTATTATAAGCAGAGTCTGACAATTTTGCCATAAGTAGGGCGGCTTCTTCCAACGTAAGTAAATGTATCATTTTTGATCTCCATTAAGATTTAAACGCTCGGTAAAGAGCAAATAGAACTAACAGAATGGAAACAGTACAGATACCTATTTCAGTAATAGTGATTTCACCATCAAACGGATCTACTGCGGCGACTTCTTTTGCAGTATGCTGGACGGCTGGCTGACTTTTTTGATAATTACTATACGCATGGTTATCGATGATTTGAATATTCATAAGACCTCCTGTTAGGCTATGAATATTTATGCTTTATCTGTATTATGATACTTCAGTATAAAAAATGTTCTCATCTCCTCGTCGTAGAAATCCAAACAGATCACAGTTTCCCGGTAGCTTAACACACCGTTTCCCCCTAGACGAACAGGGCTATCCCCAACCGGAACCCACCTGTCATGATGTCGGACGATGAACCCCAGTTCTCTGCGGCATCGCCAACTGATACTCATTGTGGCCGCACCATGCTCTTGTAAGAGTCGTTGCTGTAGGGGTATCCATTCGTCACGAGTAAACTCCAACGGTTTCATTTCTATGCCCATACTAATAAAAATAATGTCAACTGTTCTGGATCTTTAAATGTAAATGTGGTATTTCCAAACACGCTTTCAATAACCCAGGTATTGGGTTCCATATCATCCCATGTCTTTAGCCGACCTCCTACCCATGTACCTGGTCCAATGTTTTCACGACACCACTCTTCCATTGCACTGTTCAGATGAAATCGTGTATTGTTAAATGTAATGAAATGCACAGCCACCTCATGCATCTCTCAACAGATCAAACCCGTCACCAAACTCGTAGCCTTGATGCGGCCATGCCAATGGATTGCGTTCTCTACGATATACAGTAGTGAACCAATACCATCGACCGTTAATTTTGCGTGGCTCCCAAGTGTAATATGGCATCCACGGTCCGTGTGGTCCTTTCCATTTTATCATAGCCACCTCAATGTGAAGAATACTGCATCTTTTCCGTCTTTAAAATAGAAATCAACGCCATCAAAAAGTAACATAAAATTCCATCGTCCTTTGATACCCATTTGGTTTAACCAAATGGCGGCATCAATGACGCCAGCGTCGGTCTTGCCCTTGATCGTTACCTTATGAGGCCATATATCTTTTTTAAGTTCTCTCATGACCACCTCAACAAGAACCATTCTTTATGTTCAGGATCTCTAAATGTAATCCCTATGCAACTTACACCAGCCCAATAAGTCCATTTAGGATTTTTAGGACGGCGCGGGCCAAACGTTTTCTCTAACCATTTAAGAATATGTGCTGGTTCACAGTCATATACAACTAGTTCGTTTAGGCGAAGTCTATTTTGTATATTCACGACCACCTCAACAAAAACAACATATAGTCTTGTTCTTCTCTAAACTCAAATACACCTTCACCCACAAATCGCCAGCCATCCATGGCACTGTTGCCAAACTGTTCTTTACACCATTCAATACAGGGTGTCCAACCTTGATATGTTTGTAATGGACCGGATGGCATTATACTAGCCACACACCAACCTGATAGTTCGTTTTTCATGACGACTTTAATATTCTAACTACGTCCTCTTTGGCGGCAGCATGCCATTCTGCGTGTGATGGCAAGTGGTCCCATTCATGTACCTGTGCCATTATACGTTCTCTACCAGCACCCAACATCGCATCCCCTATCCAAAATCTCATAAGAACGTGC
>Ga0222712_10007153_pt1 | contig 10869 bp, 8 predicted proteins | sample C33_657DmetaG_FD_165043 | JGI IMG/M metagenome (GOLD analysis project Ga0222712, IMG submission 165043) | Estuarine water microbial communities from San Francisco Bay, California, United States - C33_657D | ecosystem: Environmental > Aquatic > Marine > Unclassified | place: USA: California... | reverse complement strand
GGATTCTTTGCCGCACAAGATATTCCAGGCAGCGAAGGCATGTTGCTGTTTTTAGATCATGGCATCTTTTATGAATTCATGCCCATCGAAGAATATGGGAAAGATGCACCGAGAACAATTGGATTAAAAGATGTTGAAATCGGACAACAATATGCACCTGTAATAAGCACCAATGGTGGACTTTGGAGGTATTTGTTGGGAGATACCATACAATTTACCAGCACGCGTCCTTATCGGGTGGTGGTAAGTGGAAGATTAAAATTATTCATCAATGCATTTGGAGAAGAATTGATAATTGATAATGCAGAGAGAGCCATTGCAGAAACCTGCAAGCAAACCAATTCCATCATCACCGACTATACTGCCGGGCCGGTTTATTTCAGTGAAGGTTCAAACGGGGCACACGAATGGTTGATCGAATTCGAGAAAAAGCCTAATGACATGGCAGAGTTTGGAAAGATACTGGACCAAGAATTAAAAAAACTCAACAGCGATTACGAAGCAAAAAGATATAAAAACATCGCACTGAGAGAACCCGTTATACAATCATTGCCCACTGGACTTTTTAATAAATGGTTGAAAAATAAAAATAAATTGGGTGGCCAACATAAAGTACCAAGATTGAGTAATGATAGGGGTATTATTGAAGAGGTACTGAGCTTGTTGACAGTTGACGGTTGACAGTTTATTCAACAACTATCTTCAATCTAATAAACATGTACAGATTAAATTATATTTGCAAGCAAGAGAAAATAAACTTACAACTGTTAACGGTTAACAGTTAACCCATAACTCAAAACCCACAACTCTCATGAAACTCCTTGAAAATAAAATAGCAATTGTTACAGGTGCAGCACGTGGAATAGGCGAAGCCATTGCAGTGAAGCTAGCAGAACATGGTGCCCACATTGCGTTTACCTATGTGAGCGAAAGCAGTGCTGACAAAGCAGCTGCATTGGTGGGTAAACTTGAGGGATTGGGTGTGAAAGCAAAAGCATGGAGAAGCAATGCAGGAAATTTTCAGGAATCAGAATCGTTCGTAAACGATGTTGTGAAAGAGTTTGGAACAGTAGATGTTTGTGTAAACAATGCAGGTATTTCCAAAGATAATTTACTCCTTCGTATGACTCCTGAACAGTGGGACGAAGTGATGGATATAAATCTAAAAAGTGTTTTCAACATGACGAAGCAAGTGATTCGTCCGATGATGAAAACAAAGAAAGGATCGATCATCAACATGAGTTCGATTATTGGAATCCGTGGAAACGCTGGTCAATCCAGTTATGCGGCCAGCAAAGCAGGTATCATTGGATTCACCAAATCGATTGCACAAGAGTTGGGCAGCAGAAACGTTCGTGTCAATGCCATTGCACCCGGCTTTATTGAAACGGACATGACACATTATCTGAAAGAGGGAGAAGCAGCACAATCGTTCCTTTCAAAAATACCTCTAGGAAGATTTGGATCTGCCGAAGAGATTGGTAATACCACATTGTTCTTGGCTTCGGATATGAGCAGTTATATCACGGGGCAAGTAATCAGTGCGTGTGGCGGGTTGAATATTTAGTTTTCATAGAAATTGAATAATTCAACAACCCAATAACTCAAAACAATACTACTTTTACCATATGCATTCCCGTTGGATGATATTTACTCTACTATTGATTTTCTCTGTGCAATTATTGCCAGTGAAAGAATGGGGAAGGATGCTCTATAACAATGCAGTCCAGGAAGAGATCTGTGAAACCACGGACAGCAGCGAGCAAGTAAAAAATTCAAGCGATGATACAATTTCCTACATAAACTATATTCATTCTCTATCAATGCATGATGCTGCAAATGCATCTAATCGTAGAATACGTACATCTGCCAGCCGCTTGTACGCTCATTTTTCATGCGAAATACCTACTCCCCCTCCACTTTTCAGTGTTTAAGAATCGTTGCTATTTCTATTTCTTACGCATTGAAAAAATATAAATGAAAAATTATTTAAAGCATTTGCAGTCTGATTTTCCTGCATCCATTGTTGTTTACCTGGTTGCCCTTCCGCTATGTTTGGGAATTGCATTGGGATCCACTGCTCCACTTTTTGCAGGGATTATTGCAGGGGTTGTAGGTGGATTGGTTGTAGGCTTTTTAAGCGGATCACCTCTTAGTGTGAGTGGCCCTGCAGCAGGACTGACCTCCATTGTTGCAGCTTCGATATTAAAACTGAATGCATACGACACGTTTTTACTGGCGGTGGTACTTGCTGGATGTTTACAGGTGATTTTAGGATATGTAAAAGCAGGGGTTATTGGAGACTATATACCTAACGCGGTTATAAAGGGCATGCTCGCAGCAATTGGAATTATTCTTATCCTAAAACAATTCCCTCACTTAGTAGGATACGATAAAGATTATTTAGGCGACGAAAGTTTTATTCAATCAGACAACGAAAATACCTTCTCAGAAATCCTAAAGGCTTTGAACTTCTTTTCAGCAGGTGCTATCTCGATTGGTATTCTTTCACTCATGGTACTTATCTTGTTTGAAAGCAAATTGATAAAAAGAAATACATTCTTGCGAAATATTCCAGGTCCTCTTGTAGTAGTATTACTCTCCATCTTATTGCAGGAACTCTTCAAGACTTATCTTCCATCATTTGTTATCCAAGAAGACAAATTGGTTTCACTACCAATTGCAAATAGCTTGGATGAATTCAAATTATTCTTTCAAAGACCTAATTTCAATGGATTGTATCAACCAGCCGTTTGGGTAACAGCACTCACAATTGCTGTAGTTGCGAGTCTTGAAACGTTGTTGAGTATTGAAGCAATCGATAAGCTGGACCCCAATAAAAGAGTTACACCCACCGATAGGGAATTAAAAGCACAGGGTATTGGAAATATTATTTCAGGAATGTTAGGCGGTTTACCCATGACATCAGTAATTGTAAGGAGTTCGGCCAATGTGAATGCCGGAGCACAAACAAAGGTATCTGCCATTTTACACGGTATTTTTCTGATGCTATCCGTTATTTTTATTCCCCAACTCATCAATCTGATCCCACTTGCTTCGCTTGCAGCGATCTTAATTTATACAGGATATAAACTAGCAAAAATTCCTTTGTTTGTGGAGCATTATAAAAAAGGGATGGACCAATTCATTCCATTTTGCGTAACAATTCTTTCCATTCTATTTACCGACTTGCTCATTGGCATTGGGGTTGGAATCGCAACTGGAGTCGTTTTCATCTTGCGTACAAACTTTACTTCGAGTGTAATGCTGGTAAAAGATAATGATCAATTCATGATTCGACTTAGAAAAGATGTTTCGTTCTTGAATAAGCCAATCATCAAAAATAAATTGGAAAATATTCCAGATAATTCATTCCTGCTAATTGATGCAAGCAGAACAATTTTTATTGATAAAGATGTTATTGATGTTATCAACGAATTCAATAAACGTGCAGCACTGAAAAATATAAACGTTGAATTGAAAACAAACCCTAATAATCCTTTACATTCACTACTATTAAACTGATAGATTAAATTCAACTATATGAGATCATACGAACGTCTCTTACTGGAAAATAAAGCATGGGCAGCAGAACGAATCGAGGACGATCCTGATTTTTTCAAGCGATTAAAAAATATACAAACACCCGAATACCTTTGGATTGGTTGCAGCGACAGCAGAGTACCTGCAAATGAAATAACAGGTACACAACCCGGCGAAATATTCGTGCATAGAAATATTGCCAATATGGTGGTGCATACCGATCTGAACTTGCTTTCTGTACTGCAATACGCTGTGGAAGTATTGAAAGTAAAACATGTAATCGTATGCGGACATTACGGATGCGGCGGTGTGCAAGCAGCCATGACAAAAAAATCTTTGGGCATCATCAATAAATGGCTGAGAAATATCAAAGATGTGTACCGGTATCACAGAGAAGAAATTGATGCTATTCAAGATGAAACCGAGAGAACTAATCGACTGGTTGAGCTAAATGTACAAGAACAGGTATTGAATCTTGCCAAGACATCCATCATCCAAAAAGCATGGAAAGAACATAAAGGACCGGATTTGCATGGATGGGTATACGGATTACACAACGGTTTGATCAAGCCCCTGCTTGAAATGCCGGCTGGCACCCATATCGATCCTCTATACGAATTTGACAACTTATAGATTACTGTCTGCCATCTATTTCCTTACAGAGTAAAGAAAAGATTTCGTCGACTGTTCCCAGGCCATTCAAGTGAACAACCTTATTGAATGCATTATAATGGTCTGCCACTGCCAACGTTTCGTTGCGGTAAACAGAGATTCTTTTTTTCTGCACTTCCGGATCGGCATCGTCCGTTCTTCCAGAAGTTTTTGCCCGGCCGATCATACGCTGGATCAATTCTTCTTCAGGAACATCCAAAGCAAGTACCACATGAATTTCAGTTGCATGTGATCGTAACAAATCATCCAATGCTTCAGCCTGTGCCTTGGTTCTTGGAAATCCGTCGAATAAAAATCCGTTCACTCCCTTATTGGCACTGATTGCTGCATCCACCATTCCAATTACCACTGCATCAGGTACAAGCTGGCCTGCATCCATGAATGATTTTGCCTTGAGTCCCAATTCAGTTTTACCTGCAATCTCAGATCGCAAGAGATCGCCCGTAGACAAATGCTTTAACCCGTATTTTGCGATGAGCTTTTCAGATTGTGTGCCTTTGCCGCTGCCAGGAGGACCAAACAAAATCAAATTGAACATTGTACTCAATTTTTGGTTATATAGTATTGAAATAAATGATAGTAAAGGGCGGTAAATATAGTTAGTTTTACGCATAAATTTTAGAGATGAAATACTTGATATTTGCTTCGGCAGCATTGCTGTTTTTCAGCTGTAGCACTGCACAACAAAAACCTTCTAAAGCCAATAAAATGGAAGAAAAAAAGAACAATCCTGTTTTTTCAAGAACCAATACAGATAAGGTAGAAATCAGTGATGAAGAATGGAAAAAAATATTAAGTCCAGAGCAGTTCTATATTGCAAGACAACGCGGTACAGAAAGACCATGGACGAGCCCGTTTGAACAATCCGAAGAAATTGGAACCTATTATTGCGTTGCCTGTGGCAATACACTGTTTAAAAGCAATACCAAATTCGACAGCGGATGCGGCTGGCCCAGTTTTTTTGAACCCGTAACAAAAAAGAGCATCTTGTATTTACCCGATAACACCCTTGGGATGCGCCGCACAGAGGTACAATGCGGAAGATGTAAATCGCACTTGGGTCATGTATTCAATGATGGGCCCCCACCAACCGGTCTGCGCTATTGCATAAACGGTGTGAGCTTGGGATTTGAGAAGAAGGGAGAGTAATTTGAATATACAGTTGACGGTTAAATATTAACCGTCAACTGTTATCCGAATTTATTTTGCTTGATCCATTTCTACCAACACGGTAATTTCAACGTCCTTACCAACTGCCAATCCTCCTGCTTCCAATGCTGGAGCGTATTTCAAACCATATTGCAAACGATCAATTGTTGCCTTTGCTTTGAAACCAGCCTTGATGCCACGTCCAGTATTGATCTGTCCACCATAGGTTACATCAAAATCAACTGTTTTGGTAACATCACGAATAGTCAAATCGCCTGTTAACTTGTACTTGTTGTTTCCCAATGGTTTCATCGACTTACCTACAAATGTCATCTTCGGAAATTTTTCTGCATTGAAGAAATCATCGCTCTTCAAATGACCATCGCGACGCTCATTGTCGGTATTCACCGAAGCAACATCTACCGAGAAATTGATTTTCGCGTCAGAAAGATCCGGTTTTGAAGCAACCAAGTTGCCATCAAAAATCTTAAAGCTGCCTTCCACTTCAGAAACTACCATGTGCGAAACAGCAAACTTTACATTTGAGTGCACCTTGTCGAGGTTCCAGGTTGTTTGTGCATTCACTCCAACTGCGAGCGATAGCAATGCCATTAAACTGAGAATTGTTTTTTTCATGATTGTTTTGATTGATGTTTAAACACTAAATTAAGAAGTTTTGGATAGTTGACAAAATAAGGGGGTTAAATTAAACAAAGATCTGACGGAATAGCCGGCCATAAAAGAAATTTTCGCTGCCGCCTATTAATCCATAATTTTCAGAAAATTATACAACATGTTAGGCCTCAAAAAGTTCTCCCTTCTCACGCTTTTACTAAGTGTATTACTGGCTGCTGATGCACAAAAAGCCAATTTAGAGCAATTTAAAAACTGGAAACCAAGGAATATCGGACCCGCAGGCATGAGTGGCCGTATTACTACCATCGACGCAGTCGTGGCCGACCCCAATATAATTTGGGTGGGTGCAGCCTCAGGCGGTGTCTGGAAAACAAACAATGCTGGCGGAAGCTGGGAATCAGTATTTGAGGAACAACCGATATTAAACATTGGATCCATCGCCATCCAACAATCCAATCCATCCACTGTATGGGTAGGCACAGGCGAAGGAAATCCCAGAAATTCTGTGAGCTTGGGTGAAGGCATCTACAAAACAATCGATGCTGGAAAAACATGGAAAAAAATGGGATTGGAAAAAACACGCAATATTCATCGTGTGATCATTGACCCAACGAATCCAAACACTGTTTACGCTGGCGCCATTGGCAATCCCTATGCCGAGCATTCAGAAAGAGGTGTATTCAAAACAACCGATGGAGGAGAAACATGGAACAAAATATTATTTACCAACGATACCTCGGGAGTAGCGGATATGATCATGGATCCATCCAACCCCAATAAATTATTTGTTGCCATGTGGCAGCACCGCAGAACTCCGTGGAGCCTCAGCAGTGGTGGCCCTGGTAGCGGTTTATACATGACATTCGACGGAGGAAAAAATTGGAAAAAATTGGGCGCCAAAGAAGGGTTGCCGGAAGGAAATTATGGAAGGATTGGATTGGCCATTTCAAAAAGCAATCCCAACCGTGTGTATGCACTGGTGGAAGCAACCAAAAACGGATTGTATAAATCAGATGACGGTGGACAAAGCTGGACATTGGTAAATAGCAATCCAGAATTCGTTTCTACCCGTCCATTTTATTTTCAAGAAATCGCCTGTGACCCTCAAAACGAAAACAGGTTATGGTTGATCTATCAAATGATTTCAAAAAGTGAAGACGGTGGAAAGAACTTTGAAGTTGTAATTCCTTACAATGGCATCCACCCCGATCACCACGCATTTTGGATTCACCCCAACAATCCCAATTTCATCATCGACGGAAACGATGGCGGAATAGGTATTACAAGAGACAAAGGAAAGACATGGATTTTTGATGAGAAACTACCCGTAGGTCAATTCTATCATATCAACACCGACAACGAAACACCTTATCATGTAATGGGTGGCATGCAAGACAACGGCACTTGGCATGGTCCTGCTTACACTTGGATGAGCGGTGGAATAAAAAATTATTACTGGGAAAATATTTGGGGAGGCGATGGTTTCGATGCAATGCCCGACCCAGAAGATGCATCCTGGATTTATGCAATGAGTCAGGGTGGCTCTCTAGGAAAATACAATATCAAAACAGGAGAATCATGGTACATGAAACCTCCACAGATGGATGAAAAAACAATGTTGCGTTTCAACTGGAACGCGGCAATGGCACAAGATCCTCATAGCAATTCCACTATTTATTACGGTAGCCAGTTCCTGCATAAGTCGACCAACAAAGGTGCTTCGTGGGAAACAGTTTCACCAGATCTTACAACAAACGACAGCGCAAAAATTGATCAAACCAACAACGGTGGAATTTCAATTGATATCACAGGAGCAGAAAACTATTGTACCATTCTTACCATTGCACCATCCTACAAAGACAAGAACGTAATTTGGGTAGGAACCGATGACGGTAATGTACAATTGACAAAAGACGGTGGAAAAACCTGGACCAACTTCAGAGGAAAAATTCCTGGATTGCCTGTAGGCGCCTGGGTTCCTCAAATTCAAGCATCCAAATACAATGCAGGCGAGGCCTTTGTTGTAGCCAATGATTACAGAAGAGGCGACTTCAAACCCTATATATTTAGAACTGCTGATTTTGGAAAAACCTGGACAAGATTAGTGGATGAAAAGAAAGTAGTTGGATATGCACTTTGCGTGCTACAAGATCCTACAGAACCCAATTTGATTTTTGCAGGAACAGAGCAGGGATTGTGGGTGAGTCTTGATAATGGTGCAAGCTTCCAACAATGGAAGAATGGATTTCCAAGTGTTTCAACATTTGACTTAACGATTCAAGAACGTGAAGCAGATTTGGTGATTGCAACATTTGGACGTGCTTTATGGGTGTTAGACGATATTCGTCCGTTGAGAAAATTAGCATCCACTAAAGGAGAATGGAATAAAACATTTGCTTCCTTCCCTGCTGGATCTACCGTTCAAGCATCCTACAAAAATGCACCTGGATACGAATGGAGCACATGGGGTATCTGGGATGCCGCTAATCGCCCTGCAGGAGCAGCAGTGTCCTATTATATTAAATCGGTAAGCGATACTTCGAAGAAAAAAGATTCTGTACTGGTAAAAATTTACAACGAAAAGAACGAAGTCATTCGCAATCTCAAATGGGCAGCAGATTCTGGATTCAATAGAAGAAATTGGGGAATGGAAGAGAAAGGATTTAGAATGCCGGGTGCTGGTGGACGAGGAGGAAGAAGAGGCGGAGGAGGCGGAAGTTCAGACGAACCAGTTGGTCAACAGGCATTACCTGGCACTTACAAAGTGGTACTGAAATACAAGAACGAAAGCGATTCAACCATGGTAACACTGCTCGACGATCCACGCCTTGGCAACAGAAATGATATCAAAGCAGCACAGGCTGCATTGAGAAATGAATTGAAGAAAAGTGGTGACCAGTTGGTAGAGGCAATGGATTTATTGACGGAAGCAGATGATGCAAGCAAAAAAGTAGATGCCTACATCAAAGAGATGACAGGAAAAGAAATTGATTCATTGAAGAAAACAACTAAAAAACTTCAAGAAGAAGTGAAGGCGTTGCGTGAATCGATCACAGGTAAACCTCAAACCAAACAAGGATACGGACAGGTGCCTACCATTACGGTGATGAATACCTACCAACAAGCAAGTCAATCGATTTCCTCAAAACCAATTGCACCTGGCGATCAAGAAAAAGCACAGGTAGAGAAATCATCAAAACTAATTGCAGACGCAGTGAAGAGAGTAAATGCATTTAAAGAAGGAAGCTGGAAGCAATACAAGGAACAAGTAGCAGCTACCAAATTAGATCCATTTGGAAAATAAATAAATAAACCCGACTGCAGACAATCATGTATTTGGCAAAAATGTCTGCAGTCGGGTTTATTAAATGATTGATTAGTTTCGATTGATCAAAAACTGAAAGGGCTTTAATCCGGATGGTTTCATCGCTTTAGAAAGAGAGACCGTATCACGAATTATTTTGAACTTGTTTAAGTCCATCAACTCAAACGACTGATAAAGATTTGCAGAGGTTTCCGTTTTTCGCAAAAGATAATCCAAAGAAGTAACCTCCCTTTCAATCAACTTAGGATCGGGGTTCATTTCTCGACGCATCAACAACAAATCTCTTCTCAAGGGCTGCATGGGGCTAATGTAATAAACCTTTTTTACTTGGGCAATTGCAACTGCTTTTTCTTGTCGTATTACAGGAAATAGCCGTTACCGACAATACATACAACAACAAAATACCCAGGATTGTTTGAAGTCTCAGTAATTTCATGATGAGCTAAAGTAGCCTATTCTTTCATAAATGAACAAAGAGCGCAAAGTTTTAATAATTCCTTTAGACTGGGGACTGGGACATGCCACACGATGCATCCCCATTATCCATTACATGATCTCTAAGGGTTGGAGCGTAACCTTGGCGGGTGAAGGAAAAGTTGCTCAATTGCTTGCTGAGGAATTTCCCACATTGGAAGTACTCCCTTTAAAAGGATACAGGATTTCGTATCCAGCAAAGGGATGGCTATTTGTTCCCAAGATCATACTGCAAATTCCAAAAATCATCGGAGCAATCGCATATGAAAATCGTTGGCTAAAGAAAAACATCGCGCTCCATACATGGGATCTTGTAATCAGTGATAACAGATACGGCTTATTCACGAACGATGCAAAAACCATCATTATAACTCATCAACTCTCCGTTATAACAGGTATAGGAAACTTCGCAGATACCGTAGCAAGAAAGATTATTTACCGTTTTATAAACCGATACAATGCTTGCTGGGTGCCGGACACAGAGGATCAAAACAATATTGCAGATAGGCTTTCCCATCCAAAGGATCTTCCTGAGCATGTGCAATACATTGGTCCGCTTTCACGCCTCAGCAAAAAAAATATCTCCGAAGAAAATTTTATTCTGATTCTTCTGTCAGGTCCGGAACCTCAACGAACACTCCTGGAAAATATACTCATAGAACAAGCTTCCAAAATAGATGAGCAATTTTTATGCGTAAGAGGACTTCCTTCCTCTCATCAAAAAATGGAGGATAGCAAGAATATTCGTTTTGAGTATCATCTTCCTGCCGAAGAATTATCAACACTCTTAGCTAGGGCAAAAATGGTGATTTGCAGGACAGGCTACTCAACCGTAATGGACCTCCTCAAATTGCAGAAAAAAGCTATCATGATCCCTACCCCCGGACAAACAGAACAGGAGTTTCTGGGGAAACGATTGGGAGCATTACACTGGTATCTCATTCAAGATCAGCAACATATTGATCTCGCAGAAGGCATCCCCCAATGCCTGCAAAATACCCCCTCTATTCCCCAGCTTGATTTTGAAGAGTACAGCAGGGCAATCGATGCTTTCAGCATCCAATATTTTG
>Ga0222712_10007152_pt1 | contig 10870 bp, 11 predicted proteins | sample C33_657DmetaG_FD_165043 | JGI IMG/M metagenome (GOLD analysis project Ga0222712, IMG submission 165043) | Estuarine water microbial communities from San Francisco Bay, California, United States - C33_657D | ecosystem: Environmental > Aquatic > Marine > Unclassified | place: USA: California... | reverse complement strand
CAAACATAAATATTTCAAGCTCCGTGCTTACACTTCCTTTTGTGCTTCCGGCTGTTCTTCCAACATCAGTAAAAAAGAAGCTTGCAAGCGACCTTCGCAAGTACGAGAAATGGAGATTGCTTAATATAAAGATTTCAAGCACAGCCAACAAGCTTGCTGTGCGACAGATTACGGCAGCCGCAAATCCAGATACAATTGAAGTTCAGAAAACGATATGAGTGACTTGCCTTGCAATAGTCCTAGAAGGACACCAGGCGAGCGCAAGAAGTTTGTTGTACGCGCATGCCAGAATGGTCAGTCAAAGACTATCCGATACGGTGATCCAGACATGAAGATTAAAAAGAACAACCCAGATCGTAGGCGCAGCTTTAGGGCTAGGCACGGGTGCGATTCAAAACCTCCAAGCAAAATGACGGCTAGATATTGGTCATGCAAAAATTGGTGACATGACAGCTATTGAATACATCGAGAAAAGCGGTGTTCCAGAAGGCATGTGGCATAACTTGCCAGAATGGTTTGGATGGTTTGAGAAACAAGGGATGGTTGGGATTGTAAGGGATGGGGATGAGATTGCCGGAGTAGCCCTTGCCAGGTGCATAAAAGACGGGCAAAAGCCTGACCATTATGTCCATAGCGAGTATGGGGATAATGTCTTTGTGGACTTGACGATATCCTCAAGGGGTGCTAAATCCTTAAAGTGCTTGCTGTTGCTCCTTGTGGAGCGTTTTGGTCCTCGCAAGCGGATCACTTTTAACCGTTGCGGCAAACCAAGGAGTTACGATTACATGACATTTATGAGAAAGGCTATGGCTTAATATGGGCGGAAGTCCTAAAATTCCAGCACCACCTCCTCCGCCCGATCCGGCAGCGGTAGCGCAGGCCAATGCAGAGGCATACAAGAAGAATGTTGAGACTTACATTGAAAAGGCTCCGGAGATGGCTGCGCTTGAAAACAAGCTTCGTATCCAGTACATGCCTCAACAGCGCGCCTTGGAGGGACAGCTTTCTGCACTTGACCAGAGAAACGCTACCCTAGCAGCACTCCAATTAGAGCGTCAATATGGCGGTCAGAGAACGCTTGAAGGATTGCGCAGGAACTACGAAATGAGTCCGCAGGCATATGCTTTAAATAGGGGAATTGGGAATCAGATGACCCGCCAGTTTGAGCGTCTTTATGGAACATCTCCTTATGGATCGGTTGAACAGAATGTTGCAATGAATCCAAGGGCAATGCCTCCGGAAGATTTCTACGGAACTATTGGAACGAATGTTTCAAATCCAAAACTACAAGTATAATTTATGGCTGAAATTGACGATCTAAAAAAAGAAATTGATGACCTGCAAAAGAAATTGCAGGGAATGGAACCATTTTCATCCACGCCTATTAAAATAGAAAGTGGCAAGGATAAGTATAATCGGACGGCATATACCACGATCAACCAGGCCACACCAAATCCAGATTACAATAAAACTTTAAATGAAATTCTGTCCAAACAGAATCAGTACCAAGAAAAGCTTTATAGCAAAGAGGGATCGTACAATACGCTTGCGGATCAAATTGCCGGACTCACAAGGGGTGGCGGTGCTTACATGGGTGGATCTCCATCATTTAATGAAATGACAGGCCAAGCAACTGGACAGCCAAATCTTGGTGGAGCGCAAGCCATGGCATCACAAAATATTTACGGATCAAGCGACCTAGCCAGCAAATTAAACTTCCAGGTATCTGATCAGCAGATCGTTGACGATTACAATAACAGCAAGATTGGAAGACTTAATTCTGTTGTTGATCGCGGAAACGCACAGATTGCCGGCATTCAAGAACGTCTTAATACAGCGCAGACCTTGCTAGACCAACTTCCTTCCGGTGATGCTCGGCGTGAGTCAAGCCAAGTTTACGTCAACCAATTGAAGTCGGATCTTACCAGCGTGCAGAGCGCAGTTACGGATGCGACAAATCAAATTAAAGATTTCAAACCTATTGCCTACGGATCTCCAGAAGCATCTAGCCAGATCACTTCTTTCCGTGAATACTTGCAGTTGCCGGAAGAGAAGGCCACGCAACAACTACGTCAGATTGATCCGGAGTCCTATAAGACTGCTGTTGGCCTTGGCCGTCAATATCGCCAGATGGCAACTCAGCCCCTTGGCGCAACGACCACACAGCAGACAGAGGATCTTCGCAACACAATTGAGCAGGAAGCACTCAATCAGCTTCGCCTTGGTTCTACCCTGGGTGCGGAAGAACGGCGTGGATATGAGCAGGCTGCAAGGGCAGCACAAACCGCTCGTGGGAATATTTTTGGCCTTGGACCAGCAGTACAAGAAGCCGCGCAGATCGGCGCAGCGGGAGAGGCTAGGAAGCTTGCTCGTTATGGTGCAGCACAGCAGTTCCTTGGCTCCGGAGAGACAACTGGTGCAGCAGCAGCTAGGGATTTGGCGTTAAGGGATAGCTTGCAGCAGGGCCGTCTTGGTGCAGCCGCCAACTTTATTGGTGGTGGTCCTTCGCTTTATAATTTGGGACAAGCCAGAACAGCAGCACAGCAGAGCCAGTTCCAGAACTACATCAATGCAAACCAGGCCAATCCTGGTCAGTTTAATCAAGCACCCACTACTGCTGCCAACTTCTATCAGACAACTCAACCAAGTACCGCTGTTGATTTGACGAATTCATTCAACAGCCTTTACAGCTCGCAAGCAAATTATGCTTCCAGCACATATGGAAATTATATTGGAGCAGTATCAAGACAGCCAAACGGATTCCAAAACTTTGCCACGCTTGCTGGGGGAGTTAAGGATCTTGCCGGTGCTGCTGGAGGATTAGCTTCAATGGGTGTATTATGCTGGGTAGCCCGTGAGGTATACGGAATAGACAATCCAAAATGGCTGCAATTTAGAGAGTGGATGTTAACTAAAGCATCTGACAATTTGAGAAACTTCTATATTAAGTATGGTGAAAGAATTGCAGAATCTATCCGCAATAAGCCGAAGATAAAGGCAATTATCCGTAAGTGGATGGATGGAAAGATAGGGTAATTTATGCCAGTTAATGCATTAGGATTAGATCCACAAGATCCGCTTATTCCATTGCCATGGCAGATGGATAGCATTCGTGCGTACCGTGCAGAAAAGCAAATGAAATCAGATTTGATTGCTTCTGAAATGCAGAAAAAACAACTTGATCTTCAGAAAGCTATTTACGAAAATCAATTGTCAACCGCTCAGGGTAGGGCTGCAATTGCAGCTGAGAATGCAATTGCACTAGAACAAATGCGCCAAAAGGAAGAGGGTGTAGATATTTCAAAGACACCAAATGTTCCTGGCAAAAGCTTGATTGACATGAGCAAGGAAGAGGGTCAAAGGCTTGTTAATCAAAGGGCCAACCAAGCACAGCGAGCTGCAATTGAAAATTTTCTTTTAGATAAATCAATTCTTCCAAAAGCAAAATACGAAGCCGGTGGAGTTTCTGGAGAAGCATTACTTTCGCAGGCCCCACAAACGCAATCAAATGTGCGCCGCCAGGTGTATCAGAATGATTACAATGATTTTTATGACATGTATCTTCATGCCGGACAATCTCCACAAGCTGCACATGAGAATGCCGTAACAGCGGCTGGACAGAAGCAAATGAAGGCAGATAGTTCTGGCAAGGTGACAGTAATGCTTCCAAATTTTGGATCACTTACAACAACTCCAGAAAAGCTTAATAAACTTTACAATGCTCCAGATACACCGGAACCAGTAAGAAATGCAATTGGAACACAATGGGCTGGTGAACAAAAGAAGGCAAGCGGATCTGATTGGGTAAGAAATAAGCTTGGGTACTAATATGGCGGAATTTTCATCCCGCCTTCCTGGCCAACAGGACGCACAGCCAGATAGCGGTTTTACATCTAAATATGTTCCAACCCAAGCATCGCCAGAGCCTATTGAACCTCCGGCTTGGGAGGAAATTAAGCAATCGGAAGATTACAAGAAATTAACCTATCCGGAACAGGTTAACCTTGCTCGTCAATGGGGCGAAGAAACGAAACAGTATGCATTAAAGTTTGAGGATCACACTCCAGAGCTTGATGCGCAAATTGATGATTTTGTAAATAAAGATGCAGTTGATGTTCCAACAAATGTAAAGGTCGCTGCTGGTGCTGCTGGTCTTTATGTTGGAGCAGCTGGTGTTCTTGGTGGATTAGCTGGTGCTGGTGCAGGAAGTCTTACTGGCCCTGCCGCTCTTGTCGCTGTTCCAGCATTGGCTGTAGGAGGATCAATTGCAGCAAGCACATTGGCTGAAAAGGCAATACAAGAATACTTCCCAAATGTATCTGCAGCAAGAAAGTTTGCGCCTGGGTATGCCAAGGCAGGAGAGATTGCTCCATCTGCTTTGGTTGCTGGTGCTGGTGCCAAACAACTTTATACGTCAGGTAAAACATTGTTTTCAGAGCTTGGGGCTAAAAAAGCATCTGAAGAAATGCTTAAATTTGCAGGTAAGGGTGCTGCTGCCGGTGCTGGTCTTGGTACTGTTGTAAGGGCTGCAACTGGCGGAGAAGTTACTCCAGGTACAGTTGCGTCAGATGCTTTGTTTGGCGTGCTTTATTCCGGACTTAATGCGAATACAAGAGTTAAGGGTTATAATTTTGAAGAATTTAAGGATCTTAATTATAGGGTAAAGAATGGTTCTGCAACTCAAGCAGAAAAAGCGGATTGGGCAAACATTCTCAACGAGGCACAGAATGTAAGCGCAAGGGGTGTTCAGCGAGCCGAAAGAACTACTGTTAATTTAGGAAGAAAGAGTGTTGTAGATAGGACAAGGTTCCAGCAGGGCGAGCAGCCCGTAGAAGTTAGGCCATACTACGAGCCACTTCCATCTGCACCCACAACTCCATCCACAGAGATTGAACTATCACGTCAGCCGCAGGCGCGTCCAATCAAACCGGCAACTGTTGTCACTCCGGAGGCATTGCCTGAGTCAGGTGTTCGCGGGAATGCTCGCGGGACACAGGCTGACACGGCAGAGATGCAGAGGCGCGGTATTCCTACCAACATCCAGGGCGAGTTCACAGATCTTACTCCTGCCGCAAGAAGGCAGAATGTTTTCTCGGTTGAATCCCAGGGAATTAACCCTGATGCAATTTCTCCAAGCACTCGCGGACTCCAGGGCGAGATTGTACGCGAAGGACCAATTGTCACGCCAAGGACGCAGTTGCCTAGCGGTGAGAGGTTGGCGTTGCCAGCAGAAGGCGAGCCAAGGCCAAGGACAGCCGCGCTTGAGGCGGCAAAGGTTATCGAAGCTCAAAAAAGTATTGAGGAAAGAATAAGGCAATCTCCACAAGGAGCAAAAGGATTAACAAGCGAGCTTGGTGCTGGTAAAACAACCATCCCTCGCCCTATGGTGGGATCGGCTGGAGAGGGCGGGTTCGTTTCAACGGACGTATCTAAACTCGTAAAGAACTACATGACATCAGCCGGTGCGCTCACCAATGATATGGCAGACACGCTTTTGGCATCCAAATACAACAAGGCTCAATTGAAATATGAGGCTCAATTTAGAATCCGTGATTTTAACAGAGCTTTAATCAAGGAAACAGGATCGAGCAATCTCACTCCGGAATTGAGCAATGCAATCAAGAAGTATATGTACGGAGAAACGGAAAATGCATCTTTAATTCCACCTCAGACTCTTGCAGCCACAAAAAGATTAAGATCATTCCTCGACCAAGGCGCAAGCAGGATTGTCAATGAACCTGGTCTTTTAAGTGAGGGGCAAAGAGAGACTGTACTTGGGAATATTGGATCTTACATGAGTCGTGATTATGCAAAATTTTACGACAAAAACTTCACAATGGATAAGCTTGAGGCAAAAGATAAGAAGAAATTTGCGCAGAGCGTTGATTTTGTGCGAAGACAATTTTTAGACCGAGCCAAGCAGGAGGTTGATGATGCGGCAGAAGCAGGAAGACCTCCAATTGAATGGCTCCGCAAAATAAACGAAACTCAATCTGTGCCTATGGAAAGGCTAATGGGCGAGGTGCAGAGAATAGTTGAGCAGGGCGGAATCAGGGAGCTTGGTCAAAAAGCAAGATTTAATCCGGAATCATATGGACTATCAAAAGATCTGACAGGATTGAAACGGCGCAAGGATATACCTGAGGAGGTTAGATATCTAATGGGCGAGTATGATGACCCAAGGATTGGTTTCTTGAGAGGAGCGATGAAGCAGATTAATCTTTTTGTTGATAATCGTACATTGACCAAGCTACGCGAACAGGGATTTGCTTCTGGTTTATTCTTTGATTATCCGGCACCGAACACAGTAGAAATTGCACCTAAGGGTAGCGAGGTAATGTCTCCGCTCAATGGTGTTTATACAGATCCAATGATTGCGAAAGCATTGAATAATTTTGATGTTGCATTCACTTCAAACATCCCTGGGCTATCAACTTTCTCAAAAGTAAATACTATTATCAAATGGTCCAAGACAGTTGGATCTTTGAGAAGCCAAGCTAGAAACTTTATATTTAACATTCCAATCCAAATTCAAAACGGGAATTTTGACTTTCTTACCGGAAAGGATTTTGGAAGGACAACATCCATGATCATGGCTGATTACGGATTTTCAGGAGATACCCAACAGATTAGGAACCAATTGCGCCGCGCTGTTGGTCTTGGCGTGATGAACAACGCAAAGTTTAATGAAATGGAGGCATTGATGAAAGATGCATCCATTGACATGGGAGACATTCAAAACTTTGTTGAGCGTAATTTCTTTGGAAAGCTTTCCGGTCCAGCCGCTAAAGTAATTGATTCTGCTGCAAACATTAAAAACTTCTTGGACTTTATGTATCGCACAGGTGATAACTTTCATAAAATAGCTCTTTGGAGATATAGGGTTAATTCGCTTATGGAGGGCAAGAAGATGAGCGAGGCAGATGCCGAGATTGAAGCCGCCGATTGGGTTAACGATAGGTTTGCAACTTACGAAAAATTGCCTCCGGCTCTAAAGGCTCTTCGTGCCAATCCATTCGCAAAGAACTTTATATCGTGGAATGCCGAAAGAATAAGAAATTCATACCATAGCATAAAGGGTGCAATCGAAGATATGAGGACTCCTGGCATGGAGAAGTACGGCATGCGCACAATTATTGGAAATATTCTTGGGCTTACAATTTCACTCGGATCACAAATGATGGCAGCATACGCGCTTGGCTGGTCATATGAAAAGATCAAGCAATTAAACAATCTTGCGCCAGGTTACCAGAAATCTGCAACACTTCTTCCGGTTGGATATGATCCGAAAAACCAGGAAGTAACATATATTGATATATCCTATTCTGATCCTTTCGATATTATTAGGCAGCCAATCAATGCATTCATGTCCGGTGATGCATTGGACAAGAAATTGATTGGAGCGATTGGCACATTCTTTGGTGACTTCCTTGGTTTCAGCATTGCAACAGAAACGCTGGCCGGAGTGATAAAGAATGAGCGCGCTGACGGTACTCAGATTGTAAATCCAAAGGCAAGTCCAGCTGCAAAGCTTGGGGCATGGAGTGAATATCTTGGTAGAACAATCGAACCAGGAACAATTTCAGACATGCGGCAGCTTTACTTCGCAATTAAAGGCCAACCAGATCCTTTCTTTGGCCCTCGCGCGCCAGTTCCGTCTATCCCAGGAATGGTTTCTTCATTTGGAGGATTTAGGGTTCAAAAACTAAATCTTGGTGATGAGCTTTTTAAGAAATCCAGGTCGTTTAACAATGCTATGGGTCAATCTACAAGATTGTTTACCGGAGGATTGGTAAGCAGAGGTACACCCAATCGCGATGTCCTTGCAAGCGGAGCAGAACAAATGGATCGCGCAAGGATTGAGACATTCAAAGACATGAGCAAAGTTTATAATTCAGCAATATCCTGGGGGTTGAGTGAGGATCAAGCTGTTTCTGAAATGCGCAGGGGCGGAATAAGCAAGGAGAACATAGCCGCTATTATTTCTGGAGAGGTTCCGCAATTTAGAGTTGGAAGATCAATGCTCAAGGAACTTTACAGAGATATGCCAGAAGACTCTGAAAGAAGAATGCAGATAACCAGGGAGCTTTTGAATCAGGAGCAATAATGGCTAGTTTTGATATCAAAGATCCATACAGCAAATTCAATCAACTTGATTTGGATATGACAAACAATGCGATCAAAAATGAATTTGATGCATATACCCGCGCGCCTGGACAGGGTCCAATGCAGGAAATGCAGCAACAAGAAGCTATGAATACAAAACCACAACTAGATCAACAGGGTCTTCCTGACCCATACCAGACAGTTGAATGGGAAGGACGCAAGGACAAGCAAGGAAATCTTGCCATCTACAAGTTGCCTTCCGGAGATCAAGGTGGAAGTTATGAGGTAGCTGGAATCAATGACAAATACCATCCGGAAGCATTTAAAGCCATCTCAGCGTTGCCTGCGCAAGATAGAGCGGCAGCAGCGGCAGAATATATCAAAGCATATACAGCCCCATTCGTGTCACAAATGCCCGAAGCAATGCGCCCCTTCGCGCAAGATCTTGCGTTCAATCGAGGGATGGGCGGTGCAACGAAATACATCCAGCAAGGATTAAATACGCTCGGACAGAATGTTCCAATTGACGGAGGTCTTGGCCCAAAGACATTGCAGGCAATTGGAATGGTGCAGCCACAGGCGTTAATGCGCGCGGCGAGCGATGCTCAATTGCAGGATGAATATAGAAAAGCCGAAATCGACCCTAATCGGCGCAAGTTCATTCCTGGTCTTGAGGCGAGAATCCGAAATAGGTTATCTGCTTTTGGACAGGGTTAACGACTTGCCCAGGATTGACGAACAATCGTAGATCCTGCCGTAAATGAATTAACATTGCCAATATAAGTGGAACCAACTTTTTCAGTTAATCCATCATTTGACACAAATGCATTACCAGCGCGAACAACAACACTGCTATCCTCGCGAATGTATGTTGATCCAACGTGCTGACACACTCTTCCATCTTGATAAATGAATCTGCTTCCGGACTTAAATATCAATCCTTCCTCCGTCATAATTACGTTACCAGCCGTATGGACGGTTCCAGAACCTTTGTAGACTCCGCCTACAAAATCATTAATTTCTTCCTCATCATCAGCAAATGCAACCGAAACCAAAACCGTCATCAATAAGATTTGAATTGTTTTCATGTGAAAACTATTCAGTATCCACAAAATGGAGTCAAGCATGAAATTGGGCTCACGACAGGTTGGTGCGGTTGGCGTGACTCGCGTCACCGGCGCGTTGCTACGATGTGGCTACAATGTGCTTGAGCCATACGAGGACTTTTCAGGATACGATCTGGTGGCAGAAAAGAACGGAAAGTTTACTAGGCTCCAGGTCAAGACTGCCCAAGTAATCGAACCTGGGCGCACGAAGTACAGGTTTACAACATCAATTGGAAATGGCTTTAACATTCCCAAAAGGCCAATTACCGGAGTTGATTACGTTGTATGCTGGGCAATGCATGATGATCTTTTCTGGTTGTTGCCAATAGCCAAATGCAGGACATTGACCACAAAGCTTTGTCCATCTACAGGGCAAAGTTGGCGTGTATTTCAAAACCTATGACCGAGGAACAAGCCTGGGCAAAGTTTGAGGAAGCCATGAGAGATGTCCAATCTTTCGATGAGGCAATCGCATGGTTGAACAAACATCCGGAAATTAAAGAAGGCCTTACTGTTTACGAGATGATGCGCCAGTTCAATAGGGATATTAGCGAAGCTAATAAGTATTATCGCAATTAAATTTGGTTGTTGACCCGACATGGGTAGTTCCGCTAGAACCAGCGGATGGGAAAAATCAATAGCAGGGCAAAGGGCGCAGCGGGAGAGCGGGAGTTAGCAGGATACCTACGCGAGCAGGGATGGCAGAAGGCTCGCCGTAGCCAACAATACGCAGGCAATCCAGAGGGTGGTAGCGGGGATGTGGTTTGCGAGAACTTTCCTTTTCATATCGAAGGCAAGCGTTGCCAGCAGTTAAAGCCGGAAGCCTGGATGCAACAAGCCATGCGTGATTGTCCGAATGGCAAAATCCCAGCGGTGTTCTTCCGGCGCAACGGAGAGAAGAAGTGGTTAGTAATTTTGACAGCCGATGACATTTGTGAACTTGCGCGAACAATCGCTCCTCCTCGCATGGAGATTGAGCATGCCAATGCTTTAACGCACACCGCAGTAGGCGGAGGCTTTTGGGTTAAAAAGCCAGACGAACTTCACCCCACATACATACAACCAATACAAAACCCAAATAAATAAAGGAGAAATAACATGGCACTAACCATAAGCGAAACATCAAAGAATACGGAGCGCAAGTTGCCAGAAGCCGGTGCAACAGTTGGCGTTCTTTACAGCTTGGTCGACCTAGGTCACCAGGAAACGAATTGGGAAGGACAAAAAAAGTTCTCGCCCAAGGTTCGCCTAACATTCGAGCTTCCGGATCAAACGGACGAGTTCGAGGTTGAGGAGAATGGCAGGCGTACCAAGGTATCCAAGCCGATGGTCGTATCCATCGAGCAGACCCGCAGCCTTGGCGAGAAAGCCAGCTTGCGGAAACTCTTGGAACAATGGCGCGGCCAGACATTCACGGCCAAGGAACTACAGGCATTCAGCTTGAAGAACCTTCTTGGCAAGCCAGCCATGCTGACGCTGATCCACAAGACCAGCCAGCAGGGAAGGCAGTACTGCGCGATTGCCGGAGCCTCCAAGCTTCCAAAAGGCATGACTGCTCCTGCCAAAACCACCAACGATCTTATGTACTACGAGATCGAGGAGAAAGAAGGAGGTCAGTTCAAGGATATGCCGGAATGGTTGCAGGATAAGATCCGCGC
>Ga0222712_10007150_pt1 | contig 10873 bp, 8 predicted proteins | sample C33_657DmetaG_FD_165043 | JGI IMG/M metagenome (GOLD analysis project Ga0222712, IMG submission 165043) | Estuarine water microbial communities from San Francisco Bay, California, United States - C33_657D | ecosystem: Environmental > Aquatic > Marine > Unclassified | place: USA: California... | reverse complement strand
TAGGAAACAGCGACGCACACAAGTAATCAGAATCTGGTTCTACAGAAATTCCTACTGCTGGTGGAACAACAAAGTACTGAACTCCGAGATTCTTCTCCAATAGTGCGTCATGGATTTTTGCATCATCAGGAACTTTTGGCACCATAGGAAATCTTCGGGTTACATACCAAGCATCGATCCCAGGAATTAGCACGGTCGAACCATCTTGAAGGACCGTTAAAGCTCCAGGGCCAGTACCGAGAATCAGACTGCTTTGCCGGAGTTGATTTTGAGCCATTACTCACGCACCATCCTGTGAGAGGAAACTATATACATTTGCCGCAGGCAAAATGTCTGTCTGGCCATCAACACTACGCATAGATTGAGGGATTAAAATTGAAGAATCTCCCGGTATCTGGAAGAGCGGTTCAGCTTTTCGACGCAGTAAAGCAGTGGACAAATTCTCATCACTTCCCTCCTCCTGACGTCTTTCGTATACCCAATTGGTTGGTTGGTACAACTTCCAGCGCTTTCGTAGCTCAGAAACTTGATTTTCAAAATCCTCAATTTTTGCATTAGAACTATTTATCACAGTGATTCGTTTGCGAAAAACCTGCACTGCTTCATCAAAAATTTTTTCATCAAGAATAGTTGGAGTTTGACCTATAGATATCTTCATTCTGTACAACGCAATTATTGCCCCCCACAGGCCCTTTTCCATTGTTTGTATGGCAAAAGGCGTGACACTCAAAGGTTCCACTTGAGCATAAAGCTTGCGATGGTACGGTCCGAAATTTTCATAGACGCTTCTATCTCTCGCTCTATTTGAGTTGTAGAGCATGATGACTAAGCCAGGCCCTGTATTTCCAGCACGACCGACTCTTCCTGATACTTGGATGTACTGGGCTGTTAGCTTCGGCTGACTCATAATCGTCAGTAAGCCAAGTCGTTGGACATCAACGCCAACTTCCATAATGCTGGATGCTAAACAGGTACGAATTGAACCCTTCTTGTCCGCCGGTATCCCCAAATCTGAAAGAGCTTTAGATACCTGGGCGCTGGAAACTCTTCCTGTTAGCTCCATGATCGGTTCCAGATATCGTGTTTTTTGCCCCGGCAATCTTCTGTCTTGCCACATCTGATTCAGGAGTGAAACAACGGTTGACTGCATTAAAGTTAGTGTCTGTCCTAATTCTTTCAAACTATTGAAAAACCACATGGAAGTTGAGTAGTAGTCAATCGATTTCTCATCACCACTCCAGGCATTAGGTGCTTGAGACAGAAAGGCACTGATTTGAGAGGCAGCTAACTGTCCCGTCGCGTAAGTCGCGGGATTAATGCCCATGTACGAAGTTCCTTTAAGAGCAATTCCATTTTCATCACGTTTTACTTTCGAAAAATAAGTTTCGTTTGAACGGCGAATAGCCTGAGGAAAGAGCGTGACTTTTGTTCGGCCATAAAGATTTAAGATCTGTTTCTCATATCTTCGGGTGGTAGCCGTCGAGGCAATAATTTTGGCACGTACAATTTTCCCATCTTTCTCATAGGAACAGAGTTCCTCAATCACAGTTTCATACAAACCAACCATCGACCCTAATGGACCTGAAATCAAGTGGAGCTCATCCTGAATTATGAGTCCAGGAGGAAGCCCTTTTTGCTCGCCATTTCCACCGATATTAAACAGAGCACGCGACTTTTCTTCCCAAGATAACTGTGCAAATTTGTCTACTGTACCTAGAATGAATGAAGGTCGGAATTCATAGACATCTTCATCTGTAATCCAAATTGGGAGAGCTTTGCTTTCCCTCGAAAAATCACAACTCTCATCGCCGCATATAAATCTTAGAGTCTGTGGAGCGCTTGTTGATTTCTTATAGCCAACCCAGCTCTTGTTCGATTGCCTCATTGCAAAAGCAGCACCACACCACGGACATTTGCTTAAAACAAAAGGCTCTACAGATTCCTCTTTTTCGCCCTTGCCTTCCAAAATTTTGATCGCTTTTGCGCGCTTATTTGGAGTAGTTTTATCTCCAAGCCAGACCCCGATAGAAATTGGGTTTAATCCTAATCTTTCCGGAGATTGTCTCCTCATGTGCTCGAGAGCAACTATGAGCCCAGAACTTCTTTCAAATTGTTGGACTGTAAGCAATCTTAAGGTGTAGCGCATCAACACATCGACACCCGAGTGGCTGGGTTGTTGAAGTCTCCGATGCAGAATCGTCATGGCGGCTGCCGCTAAGTATGCCTCGGTCTTTCCGCCACCCGTAGGGAAGAAAATCAAATCGACGAGTTCTCTATCCTCATCATTAGGGTCAACCAAACCTGGGATTACCATGAGAAGAAAACCGATTTGAAATGGTCGCCAACTTCCAAACTCATCGTCATTCGGATAGCGGATCTCTTCAAAGACTACTTTTTCACCCTTTTTGTCTTGAAACATTCTTCTTGGTATTTTTCCGTGCTTTTGCTGCAGGTACATAGCTTTGTTTGTGAGACGGAATGCTTCAAGTACCAATTCATTGCCCGGGGCAAATAAAAGATCAACACCGCGTTGCATTCTCTTGGCAATAAATTGGGTTTTTGAAGCCAAACCTTCTGCAATAACCCTTTGATGACCCGGCAATGATGAAATTTTTGAGATTTCATCTGATATCCATGAAGAGTATCCGTTGACCAAATCTTGGAGATTCTGATTTAACTTTTCACTGGGATCATTATGCAAAGACAACATCTTCAGATTCAAATCTTCTATATCCGTTGAAATCATTTCCTGATGAAATACTGGGACCGACTGAGATTTAACTTCATCTACAATTCCTTGGGAGTTCTCACTCCAGGCCACACTAGTTCCGTGGCCAGTTGCAAAACTGTCTACATGTCTGTAAAGGAATTCAATCTCCCGATCTTCCTTCTCGACGCGCTCCATTGTCTTGGTCTTATCTGGAGTGGAAAATGTGCCATTTGCGATTTTAAGACTGAGCTCAAACTGGAACAAGTCTTCCCTGACATTTCCCTTATGGGAGACGACAGAGGTGAGAGCCACTATCGATTCCCCATTGATATTCAATGTTTTGGTATTACGCCAGCGAATTTGTAGTTCTGCATAATCTTTCAATACTCCTGGGATTTCGTACTTAAGCAATTTATTTGGCTGACTTTGGAGAATCTTCCAGTCCAATTTAATTATTTCTGAATGTAGATGTCTTCGATACCATTTTTTGGTTCCCAGATCACTGATATAAATCGGAACCTCTGAGTAAGTTGCGGCTGAAATTGAAAATGTGAGAGTTGAACTCATTCCAGGCGTAATCTGTGAAGTAAATCCCATTGCACTTGGCCTTATTCTCTGGCTCTGATCGATACTGGAAAGCTCCTCATCTGGATCATCTATTAATTTAATGTTTATGTCCTGCACCAGTGGAACTTGAAATGGTTCGGGTTCGTCGGTGACTTGAAGTTCGTTTACAGAGTGTTCCTGAATGGGGTTGTCTCCTGATTCCAATGGAGAATGTAAGACACCAGTCCCAAAAACCATTTCAGGACGTGTGTTTTGCAATAAAGGGAAACCCGTTTCAGGGTCATGGAAAATTCCATCGATATCGGCTTTCTCCAAATGAATCTTTCCATCAGCTAATGCAGGTGGCAAAGGCTTTCCCGCATATAAAGAATAATCTGTTGGACCAAGAACTTGCTCGAGCAGATAGTTCGCCGTCGATTCTCTTCCTGTTTCGGGGGATTCCCGCAAATTATCCATTCCCGCCCCCTGTTAGTTCGCTAATTTTAACCTGGGGAAGGAAAAAAATGAAGTCATGAATTGACCTCGTAGCGCCTACATAGAAAGATTCTTGCAATACAGCGTTCTCGCCTTCGAATTCAATCAATACAACGGCAAGAGCTTCTAAGCCCTTAAATTCTTGAACAGTACCCCACCTTATGTGACCAGTTTTTGGTGACCTAATATCCGTGAGACTCAACTTAAGTTTTCCAATCAATTCCTCTAACTTACGCTTCTGAGGACTAAGAATGACTATTTGGTCTGGGGTAAATTTCAGTTGCATATCCTCTAGAAATAAGCGTAATTTGGGGAGAATTTCAGAGTCATTTGAAGTAAGAATTCCATCGACGAAACTTTCTTCATCTCTACGTCTGAAATCATCATACTCTGGATCCAATTCAAGAAAAGCTAAAAGGAAATCTCCGAGAGTCTTCGTATTGCGACAATTAGTTAAGAGTGGATTGAGAACTTGGAGATCTGCAATCGCATTTTTATAGTTTAATAAACTATCAACACCTGCAAGGTATACCCCTTGGTGGGCAAAATCTCCACAAATCATAATCTTTTTCGCAGCCGATAAACCACCATTCAAAAACTGATCAAGAAGCAAGAGAAAATTCGTGGTGCCCAAATCTTGTGCCTCATCAATTATGACCGTGTCAAAAGAATTTGCTTCCGCATAGGCATCAGCACGCTTGAGTGCTTCGCCTGGAAGAATTGCTTCCCACCAATTTTGGTCTGCTTCTTCAGGTACTTCAAGTTCCGAGATTTCAAGCATCATTGCATGAAAGGAAGTAACCTTCACGAGAGGATAATTAACCATTGTTTTTTTGAGATGATCTGCGAGCATATTGTTGTAACAAAGGAAGAGAACCTTTTCTCCACGTTCATGCGCAAGACGGGCGGTATGAATTGCGATAAAAGTTTTCCCAGTACCCGCCAAGCCTTGAAGAACAACTGCTCTTAGACCTTCTATAAGTTTTACCATTTGTAGTTGCTCTTGAAGGGCAATTTCTAGGAAATCTTTCACATCTCTCTGTCTTTCGACAGGGGACTGAAAAGCTGTGAATCTAGGGAGGAGTATTTGTGATATCTCTTCAAGTTTACGGGGAGGCGCAATCTGACCCTTAAAATCAATCTTCAAATCGGCTACTAAATTCTGTGTAGTCTCGAGTAGCACATCAGTAATTTCCTTTTTCAAATCCTCGGATGCTAGGACTTGTTCAGGACGCCAGCTAATTGAAGATGCAATTTGCTTTCTAGTGATATGCGTGAACCAAACTGCATAGACAAAAGGAACATTGTAGATATCAACATTCATAGTCTCCAAGTACTCCATAATTGATCGCATTGCGTCATTGGCTTGCTTAAATGGACCTCTTTTCTCAAATTTTGCGCCAATTTGCCACCCATTTTCATTATGCGACACAGATTTTGCTGCTTTGACCTCTAGTATAAGAATTCCCGTACCTGGGATCATGACCACAAAATCAGCTTCTGACTGCGCCATGTTCACGTGCGTCAATAGCTCTAAGCTGTGTAGAACTATCCAATCCTGCCCCTTTTTAGTTTCTTTGAGTTTTTTAAATATCTGCCGTTCCCCGGGAGAAGCCTTTGGAAACTCCAAGAATGTGGAGGGAATGATCTTCATACCAAAATTTCCAAACCTTCAACTGAGACTACCTGGCGCACTTGACTTGGTTTACAGTCGATTTCACCCTGTAATATTCCCTCTACGGGTGACAATAAATACGTCGCATCCCCAAAATTCTCTAAAGTGATTTCCACAGATACTCCTTTATCAAGTTTGAGAAAGTCTTCCTCAGCTAATGCACTTGCTAAAGCTTTACCAGCCTCTCTTCCTTCGGTTATCAAAAGGGAATCGAATTGATCTGCAAGAGAAATTGCTACTTGAGACTCCTGAGGCTTGAATCCCAACTCTTTTAACATTGCTTGAAAATCTGAAGGAAGCGCAGGTTGTATAGCATCTGGAAGAATCCAGAAGCGAGCTCGAGAGTACTTTTTAACACCTGCACTCTTCAACTGCTCCTCGAAGGCTTTGAGGCCGTTGGAATCCAGCTTATCCTGAAGTAACTGTTTCCAATTGTTTTGTGACTTCACAAAAGTATCATATTTCTGACCCATTTTTGCTGCGGCACGTTCTCGCAGATCATTTATTTCAGACCGGCCAACACAAGCCACAATATAATCTCCAGGTGCAAGCTCCTGAAAAGGATTCTTTGAATCAATTTCCCACGTGCCTAAGTTCGTATTCTTCTTAATAACAGTAACTCTCTTTGAATCTTGTTCAACGGGATAGGCAAGGTTATTTCCTAATAGGATAAATCTGCACGGCACTGAGCCTCCTGATTCAAAAGTCTCAAAGTTCGAGTCCCTCATGACATTTTCGTAATATTCTAAATCAATATCCGACGAATCATCTTCTAGTATTTTTGATACAACTTCGTCTTGAACTAAAGTTAGTTTAGGTGGGGAAAGGATTTTCATCCCAGGAAAAAGTCCCTCGCTAAAATTGAAATCGCTCTGAAATGTCGCCCAATCTGGGGATACAAAAGTCACTCTGGGAGCAAAGCCTGAGAAAAGTAAAGATCTAAGATAGATATCAAAAAATGGTCTGCGAAGGTACTTGCTCGGCGATCCGGGACAGAGGATCATGGCGTACTCTTTAAATAACTTTTCCTGTATCTCGCCTTTGTCAGTTAGAACGTCAACGTTAAACTCGAAACTTTGTCCGTCAATCCAATCGCGATAGAAATATCCGATCCTTGGCGTCTCTGGAAAAATCAAAATCTTCCCATTTATCGCTTTAATTTCTGATAACACAACCTGAGTCTGGGCTAGCGTGATTAGGGACGCTGAATCATCGAGAATGGCAATAACTTCGCCAATTGATTCTTGCAAACTCGAATCGAGATAATTCTTGGATTGATCGAGTGAATTCTTAAGTAGCTGAATATGTTCGCTCCAGAAATCTTCCGCAGGCTTCTCAGAAAGTAGAATGCGTGAATAGGTAAGTGATACTTGGAGTAAGGTTTTCAACTCCTTCAAATGCTCTTGGTTGAGCACATCTGAGTTTTTGAAGACTTCCTGAATGGCGTTCTTCAGTTTTAACCCAAGATTGGAGTGGAAGACCCTATAACGCCAGGCACCTTCATTTGTCGAGCCCATAGCAATGTTGTCATAGAGCGAGTTCAAACGAGAAATAGATATACGATTCATTGAGACCAACCCCAGACATTTACGCCAGCCGGCGGCTTCCAGCCAAGGAGGCTTGTAACATCTATTGAGTTGTATCTATTAAGTTCAGAGGTAAACGCATCAATTGCCTTGCCCTGTGATCGGGGAACCCCTAGTTCCAATATTGAAAGCACTTGTTTATCCATTAGTTTTTCGGCGGCACAAAGCCTATTAATTGCATTGTTCCCATCAAGGATTATCCAATCAAATAGATCCACCAACGAGTGTTCTTCTATCGGAATCTTTGAGAATTCGCTCGTTCCTCCATATACATTAACCAGACTTGACCTTGAATGCCCAGAAATGAGGTCGAGCCTTGCGGCCTCTTCAAGAGTCAAAGTATCTCTTCCCAGCATTGTTGAAAATAAATCGTTCTTGACTTGCGCTGACGCTTGAATCTTGAAATTTTCGATCTCTCCAAAAATAGCAACTCCCGGAGCGCCCTGATTCCTCCAGATCTCTCGCTCTTCGCTCTTATCTAATCTTTCATAATCTTGTGGTGAGATTGCGAAGTCCCCTTCAGGATACGAGCTTGGCAACAAATACATTTCTCGAATATGCGAAGTTAATTTCCACCGAGATTTGTGTAGGCCCCCGATCGTGTATCTTATTGATTTTCCATCCTGAAGAAGTTCGTGAAACATAACGTCAAGGTGACCGTACTTTAGAACCAATCTCAATTTTGAAGTTGAGGGTAATTGCAATAAGTCTGTCTCGTAAATCCTTTTTAGGATGCTTGTTTTGCTTCTAAGCTTATGTATTGACATTCCTAACGCGATAGCCGTTGAAACATAATCTTTTCTTGGCACCGATAAAAGAACTCTCGAAATCGTGGATGATCCTGAATCAGTAAATCTACCCAAAAGTATGCCAAGAGCAGCAAAGGAATTGAACCAGTTTCCAACAGAGGACCAATCACCAAGCGGCGGTTCCTCTTGTATTTCAAACGGCATTGTTTCCCCTTGACTTTCGCGAAATCTTATCCATTAGTCCCTCTGCTAGATAGATCCTCAATCTCATGCATGGCAGACCAAACCTTCATCAACGGATGTGCGAATTCATACCCTCGAGTGGCTGCCACCTCGGATTTGAAGTTCTTGTAGGTGATTGTGCTGGCCATATGGGCTACCCATTTGGCGAAGAACTCATGAGTTACAATCACGCGGTAGGGGTAATCATTCTGAGGGGTTGAGATGATCTCCGTTTTGGCTGATTCTGCAATCAGTTCGAGGGAATCTCTATCCCGAGCTCGGACCATGAGGTCTTTTCCATTGCTGACTGCGCTGACAAATCCAGTATTAGTAAATAGCCACATTTCACTTCTCCTTTTTAGTTGGGTGCAATCTGAAGGCGCTTAATCAAAGTCTTGGCAGCATCTAAGTGCGGTGCGATTTCAAAGCTGAAAGTGTCATCCACTCCATAACCAAAGTGAAGAGCTCGAGCCATCAATACAGCGATCTCTCTGGGTGAGAGCTTCGACTGGTCAATGAATTGAGCGTAGTTAGGCAGGTAGTGCTCCGGAAAGAAGCGCCAGCCCATGAAGAGCATTGTCTGCTGGCCCATCTCATCCAGCGGAGGAGTTAAGAACTCATTGCTGACGGCTTCAACAAGGAGGATGTTGTCGTGCTCTTGGAGTGCTTGCACGTATGGACCGTTGATGTAATCACCACCGTACGTTTGTAGAGTGAAGTGATCGGCCTTGTGCTCGATGTAGGTCGTGAGAACCTGGATGAGGTCTTCGAAGTAATCTGGTAGCTCTTGCATGTGCACTCCTTCATTAAGCCGCTTGTTGGGACGGGGAAGTGTTGAAGAAGGTGCTGCCTTCAGATAAGAGCCAATTACAGAAGTCGTTGTTGAAGAGAGCATCTTCACCGCGACCTTCACGGATCATGTTGATCGCAGATTCTGGACTGCAGCCGTCCTTAATCAGAATGAGAGCCGTTACTAGCCCTGATCGATTAAGTCCAGCTTGGCAACGGATTAGAACGCGATCGCCGGACTTCCAGCGGGCGTATCCAAACTCGACTGCTTCGCGCAGACGTTCAAGATCGATATCGCGGATTGAGGCATCAGGGACTCCGTAACGGAACTCCTGCACATTCCAATCAGCTGGTCGCGCCCATGCATACATGGTGACGATGGCATCGAAGGGAAGATCGGTGCGCTTGCGGTTATTTGTTACAGGAAGGTGGATGACATCGAGGTCATCGGTACCTCCCTGGAACAAATTAGGGGCAATCATTGAAAATAGTTGCGGGTACATAAAGTTCTCCTTAGTTGAGGTAGTCATCACTGTTAAGTGATGGATCTGTTGGTTGATTGCGGACATTGCGGGAGCGCGTTTTGCGTGAGTAGGACTCAGTCATGCGCTTAGAGGAGTAATGAATATCTTCCTGCTCGGCAGTCTGCGCCAAGGTTTCGATTTCATCAGCTTCAGCGCGGATGATTTCAAGTGATTCTGCGCTGCGTTCATCAGTAACGGGAATCAAAGAAGCCTCACGACGAAGGTTGGCCGCTGTGCCTTTGAGGCGGCCTGAGGCTTCTTTGATTTTCCCATCGCGAAGCTCTTCAACTGCCAACGACTTTGCAGTCTGAGCTTCGAGGATCAATCGCTCGGCACGAACGATTGGATCAGGAATACGCCCTGCGGCGTCATCACCAGGGACAACGTTGACGTTGACCGGCATAGTGACGGAGATTTCCTGACGAGCAGCAAGATCAAGATATTCAATGGTGATATCTGCAATCTTGCAAAGACCAAGGGAGGCAATCCCTGGAATCTCAATGTTGATAACAAAGCGACGGTTTTCGCCGCTATAGAGATCGCCTAGTTGAACAACATAGGTTTCTCCATCTTTCCAATATGGAAGTCGTTGTAGGACTTCAATAGCAGGTGGAGAAGTCATAACAGCAGTTGGGGTAAGGCGAAGAACTGCATTGACAATTGTTTTGTCGAGCAAGTCTTCAACCTCAGCGGCAATTGCACCGACAGCCTCATCTATGGTTCCGGCGAAGCGATGTGCTCCCCCGCCACCTTGAGCGAGCGCTTCCAGAATCGTCTCGTCATAACCTGTGCCAAGGCCGATGGTGGAAGTGGTGACTTTGTCTGCAGCTGACTTAGTTGAAACATCGGTGAAGAACTTTGGATCTTGTTCACCAGCATTGGCATGGCCATCAGAAATAAGAATAAGTGTTGAACCACCGGATGCCTGGACGCGATTTAGCTCGCGAAGGCCCATGAGGTAACCAGCAGAGATGTCGGTGGAACCACCGGTCTGCATCTCTCGGATAGCTTTGCGCAGCGTTGGCATGTTTTGATCTGCCATGGTGCGTGTGGGCACTACAACCAGTGCGCTGTCATCGAATGCGACAAGGCCAAAGGAATCTTGTGGTGCAAGGCGGTCGATGAGCTTTAGGAGTGACCCTTTAGCGGCCTCAAGTGGATGGCCCTCCATTGAGCCAGAGCGGTCAAGTACGACCTGCACTGCTTGGCCTGGGTGGGAAGAGTACTTTGGGTTCGCTGGTGCTGTGAGGTCAAGCATCAGTGTGAGGTTGTCTGTTGCCTCCATGGCAACCATGTCGACATCGAGAAGAGCTTTAACGTGCATGTGAATCTCCAGTTCTTAAGGGCGTTTTGCCCTTCTGTATTGGTAAACGAAAAAAAGGGGTGAAAGTCAATGGATAGATTTCGGGGTTGTTCGGAATCCGAACAGGCGCGGTAGGAACTCCTACCGAGAGGGGTAAATGCGTACGGATTCCGTACGGTGAGAGGTAAAACTGGAGGTAAGGCCTGGTTTGGCGGCCTTGCGTGTAGCGGGCTAGCCGGTTATCGAGCTAGTTGAGCGTGGGGAAATGCGTGTG
>Ga0222712_10007149_pt1 | contig 10873 bp, 5 predicted proteins | sample C33_657DmetaG_FD_165043 | JGI IMG/M metagenome (GOLD analysis project Ga0222712, IMG submission 165043) | Estuarine water microbial communities from San Francisco Bay, California, United States - C33_657D | ecosystem: Environmental > Aquatic > Marine > Unclassified | place: USA: California... | reverse complement strand
GAATGATAGAGCGCGTCGCGGAGCGCGCGTTTCGAACGTCGTCGTCCGACGGGTCACCTCCAAACTCGTCGACTTTCGAAACTCCTTCATCGCGAACGCGCATTCAATCATCATTCGCTCATTCCAAACATCCTGGAGTCGTCCACGTTTTCGCTTCCGTCGCGCGCGCGCGGCTCGCGGCTCGCGGCTCGACGCCCGCTCGCCTCACTTCTCACCCCCCGTTGCCTCTTTCGCCTCCACCGCGAATCGCGCGATGGGGCGCAAAGCGAAAGGAAAACATCGATTAGGTTCGTCTTTCGTGTCGTAAGCGATCGATCGCGCCCGTCGTCCGTCGCCAAAGTCCGTTCATGGCGCTCAAAAAAGTGCGCCGCCACGCGCCGCCATCGATCGATCGATCGATCGATCGATCGAATGGCCCGATCGCGTGTGATTGGCGTCGAACGCACCGTTCGACGCTCGCGCATGACACGCGATATCCGCACTGACGAACGCGAATCGTTCGTGCGTTAGATAAATACTACTACTTGGCGAAAGAGCAAGGCTACCGCTCGCGCGCGGCGTTCAAGCTCGTGCAGTTGAACCGAAAGTATGACTTTTTAACGCGAGCGCGAGCGTGCATGGACTTATGCGCCGCCCCCGGGGGATGGCTGCAGGTGGCACAAAAATACATGCCGATGTCGGCGACGATCGTGGGAGTGGATTTAGCGCCGATCAGGCCGATCAGAGGGGTGACGACGATCGTGGAGGATATCACGACGGCGAGCTGCCGCGCGGCGTTGAAACGAGCGACGCCGGATGGGGTGACGTACGATGTCGTCATGCACGACGGTGCGCCAAACGTTGGGGGGAATTTTGCAAAGGAGAGTTACACGCAAGCGGCGCTGACGCTGGATTCTCTGCGATTGGCGACGGAGTTTTTAGCTCCCGGTGGCTGGTTCGTTACCAAGGTTTTCCGAAGCACGGAGTACCACGCGTTGCTCTACGCGTTTCAGCAATTATTTAAAAAGGTGGAGAGCACGAAGCCCGTGGCATCGAGAGGGACGTCGGCGGAGATCTACGTCGTTTGTAGCGGGTACTTGGCGCCGACGAAGATTGATCCGAGATTGTTGGACTCGAGGCACTTGTTCGCGGATACGGAGGCGGAGATTCAGCCCCTCGACGTGACCAAGGATAACGGGAAGCATAAGCGGAATAGAAGTGGATACGCCGATGGCGCGGTGACGCTGTATAAGGAGTGTGCGGCGGAGGATTTTATAGTGAATGACAAGCCCGGGGAGATGCTAGGGATGCATCATCAATTCATTTTAGACGGCGAGGTGCGCGGGATTTTCGTCGCGCGTCCTTGTTTTCTCGTTTTTCGTCGGATGCCACCGCCAAAGTTTATGAAGATACAGCTTCACAGTTTGTTTGAAGGGAGGTCAGAGCCCCTGCTGAAACAAATCCATAGTACATGCCGTTTACCCATCTGAAACTTGGCGGTCTCTCCAACCTTGATGTTTTCTTCGAGCGTCGCTCCCGCCGCGTCGCTCAACCTAAGCCGACTGACGCGCGTTTTAATTTTCTATTCGCCCGCAGAGCCGAAAAGGGATGGTACCTCCCAAGGACGGCTGGATGGATCTCGATAATCACCAGGCGACGACGGATGAGATCCGTTCACTCGTGAGCGATCTCGGCGTGTTGGGCAAGGCTGATTTCAAGCTCTTGTTACGTTGGCGCATGACGATTCGCAAGCAATCAGGATTGGAAAAAAAGTCCAAGGAGAAGCGTCGTCGCGGGCAAGGAGAAGCGTCATCGGACGAAGAGTCCGATGAAGATTCTGACGGCGACGATAAAATGGACAAAGACGATGAGGAGGGTGAGAAAGATAAACTTTTAGATGAAATGAGCGAGTTGAAGAACGCTATCGACGCGTCAGCGCGACGGGACAAAAAGAAGAAAGCAAAGCTCAAGCAAAAAGAGCGCCTCCGCGTCGCGCGAGGCTTAGCCGCGCAAGGCGAAGAGATTGTTGAGCGAGAGATGGATCTGTTCTCGTTAGCGCGCATCAAGACGAAGAAAGCGTTGGAAACCGTGTCCAAGGCGCCGACGCCAGGAATCGACGCGGCGCATGACAGCGACGAAGACCCGGATGAAGGCTTATCCAACGAGGACTCCGATAGCGAAGAGGATGAGCGACGATTAGACAAAGAGGTCGATGATATGTGGAAGATGTATAAGTCACGAAGAACGCAGAAGGGCGACAAGTTCACCGAAGTGAGCAAGGGTCGCGACAAACGCACCACGCTCGGCGCCGGCGAATTGGACGACGAAAGCGGTTCGGATTCTGAGGCCCTTAGCGACCCGGCGGATGACGAGTTCAAGTCCGATAGCGACGAGCTCGAGTGGGGCGATGACGAAGACACTCCCAAGGGGAAGAAGCTCAAGGCCAAGCACGAAACGAATCCGCTCATGGTGGACGATGGGTCCAAACGCTCGGGAAAGAACGCTTCGGCGGCAGCGAAGATGTGGTTCGCGAATGATTTGTTCGCGGTCGACAAAAAGATCTCGGCGCCGGTGAAGCCGTCGATCGACAGCGACGACGAAGACAACGACCCGATGGTTCAGGCCCCAGTGGCGGCAAAAAAGAAGGAAGCTAAACGGAAGAAATCCGCCACCACTGTTGAGGATGATTTTGACGATCTGCGCGCCAAAGCGCGCGAAGCCCAAGCATCCAAATCCAAAGCGACCGCGAAAGAGGCGGCGAAATCCAAAGGCGGCGCCAAACGGGATGATACGTACGATGACGAGTCCGATGACGAAACTACGCGCAAGAAGAATCGTAAGAAGACAAACAACGGCGACGATGGATTTGAAGTTGCCCCCGCCGAGCGCGACGTCTCGAGCGGCTCGGAGTCCGAATCTGATGGTTTTGGCTACGATTCCGAGGTGGACGAGCTCTCCGACGACACGCGAGCGAGAATTCTTGCCCTTGGTAAGAAGATGATTCATAAGAAAGATCGCGAAGAACTCATCGACGAAGCGTACAATCGCTACGCCTTTGACGACGACGACGTCCCCGACTGGTTTGCCGAAGACGAGCGCAGGTTCATGCGGCCTACACCACAGTACACCGCCGCCGAGCTCGCCGAAGCTAAAGCGTCGTTGGCCGCGGTGAACACTCGTCCGATCAAAAAAGTTGCCGAAGCCAAGTGGCGAAAGAAGAAGCGCGCAGAAACCAAGATTGCTCAAGCGCGGAACCGCGCGGCGAGCATCATCGAGCAAGACGACGTCCCAGACGTCAGCAAAGCCAAAGAAATCGAGCGCGTCTTCGCTCGCGCCCGTCGCTCGACGAGCACGGTCAAAAAGCCCAGAAAAGTCGTCGTCGCTCGCAAGTACCACCGCGGTAACGCCGGCGGTCCGAGCGTGGACAAGCGTCAGCTCGCCGACCAACGCGGTCAAAAGAATGCCGAAAAGCGCAAAGCCGGCAAGCACGGCCGCGGTAAATCCACCAAAACAGGCAAAGGTAAGCCCCGGCGCTGATCCATTCCCTCTTGATTCATTACCATCGTTGTATCATTCATTTCTTCTTAACGCGCGCATGTCGCACCGTCACTTTAAAATTCCTCTCGCCCGCGTCGCGACCGACTCGACGTCGACCGCCGCGGCGCTTCCACTATCACCCGCACATCGCGACTTTCTCCCTCCATCGACGCTCGTCCCCGCTCGTTTGCGCGACGTCTTTCGCACGATCGTTCGCTTCGTCCGTCGTCCCGATCGTCCCGATCGTCCTGAACGCCCGTCTCAAAGTCCGTCGCCGTTCGTTTCCAATCGCTGACTTCATCGTTCCCGTATGGCATCGGTGAGTTCACCGACGCCTTCCACCGCGCCCGAACACGCGCGCGCGATGCCGCTGTTGGAAAGCAAAACAGCGCTGGATGATTACGTGATCATACGCCCCGTGGGCGAAGGATCGTTCGGGAAGGTGTTTCAAGCGCGACAGCGGTACTCTGGACGGGCGTGCGCGATGAAGTTTATACCGAAACACGGGAAGAGCGAGAAAGATTTGCGATCGCTTCGCAGCGAGATCGATATCATGAAGACATTAAACCACCCAAATGTGATCAAGATGTTGGATGCGTTCGAGACGGCGAATGAGTTCGTGGTGGTGATGGAGTTCGCGCAAGGCGTGCTGTTTGACATTTTGGAACACGACACGTCGCTTCCGGAACGGGAAGTGCGCGAGATTGCGATTCAGTTGATCGATGCTCTGCATTATTTACACGAGAATAGAGTGATTCACAGAGATTTAAAGCCGCAGAATATATTGATCGGGACGGATAGGGTGGTGAAGGTGTGTGACTTCGGCTTCGCGCGGTCGTTGAGCCAATCGTCCTTGGTGATGACGTCGATTAAAGGCACGCCGTTGTACATGGCGCCCGAGCTCGTGCAGGAGCAACCGTACGATCGCACGGTGGATTTATGGTCGGTAGGTGTTATTTTGTACGAGCTCTATGTCGGGCAGCCACCGTTTTACACGAATTCGATCTATTCGTTGATTCAGAAAATCGTAAAGGATCCGCTCGTGTGGCCGGATGACATGTCACCGTCGTTCAAATCATTTTTGCAAGGATTGTTGAACAAAAAGCCCTCACAGCGGTTGCAATGGCCGTCGTTGCTCGATCATCCCTTTGTGCGAAAAGATGCTCCGGGCGAGGAGAGGGAGAACGAACCGTTTTATGAGATTCCAGCGACGGAGGAATCGTCAACGCTCAAAACGCCGACTAAGTCGATGACAGATCGACCGCGCCGCGTCCAAGGTGCGAACGGCTCTCGCACCGCGGGACCGGCGACGACGTCGAATGGTGATGAAATCACCGAAGGCCTTCGCGAGCTCGAAGACCTGGCGAGAAAATCAGTGGACAGCGCCGTCGCTTTGCGACGCGACCGCGGGGCGTTATCTAAGCTTTTGGACACCCTGCAACCCATAAAGCAGAACAAGTTTTTGCCGAGCTACATCTCCAATCGCACACTAGCTGCCAAGAAGGTTGAGGCCAAGCCGCCGCCGAAGATGGTGGACATCGCATGCGCGCTTCGCACAACGTTGGCGATGTCGAACGTTCCGAGGTCGGCATCGTTGTCGGCAGGCGGAACTTCGAGCGCGTTGGCGAAAGACTTACCCGCGGCGGTGGTCACGGCGTGTAAAACCGTTGCGAGCGCTGTTGATCCACCCCAGCCCGAGCTTGTGGTGCTCGCAATCACGGTCCTCGCCGCGATGTCCGCTCCCGATGGATTATCGCCCTGGTGCGGTTTGGGATTGACTGGGTATTTGACATTGCTCGGCACGCTCATGTTGTACCCGCAGCGCGATGTCGGGGAAATCGTTAGCGCTGCCGCCGCCCGAGCGATAGCGGATGCCATAGAAGTTGCAATAGCGCGAGGGGTAAGCGCGGAGATCTCGGGTACCAGGGTCGCGTTAGGTCCGCCGGGGCAGAGAGGTGGAGGTGTTACCGACGCGCTTTGCTCAGCTTTGGCAAAATCGTCCTCCGCGGCGACAGCTACCGAGACCTGCCGAGCGTTATATGGGGCGACGGAGATTGGCACACTGACTTCGTATGTCGCGGTGACGTTATCGATGAAAGGGGATGCGACGCAAAAGCTCATTCGGAGTGCAACGACGAAGACAATGTCAGCAAAGCTTCTCGCCATTGTCACGGAGACGTCCGAAGACGTCAGGGCTCAAGCGATTTCGGCGGATGGCGTAAGAATTTTAGCCGCAATCTTAGTCGACGAGACTTCGAAGAAGAGTATCACGGCCGAAAATGCCGAGTTGAGCGCGGCGGTGATGCGCGCGATGATTCCCTTGTTGAGTTCGAAGACGCAGCATCCAGTGTTGACTATGCTCGACGTCGGCGTGTGCGAGGCGATATGCTTGGCGCTCACGGTGTTTACAAGGGTCGCCACTCCCGTTAAAGATGACGTTGTCTTCGATGTCACGCTCGAGCCGGCGGCGAATCTGATATTGCATCCGTTCAACTATATGCTCACGAATGAGATGAATGTCGAGGCGACGGCGAGCGCGATGCCGCGCTTCCAAGCCATCGTGAGCGAGCGCCAGGTCATGAAGACGTTACTCTCGCGATTGCGAACGTCGCCTCGCGAGATCTGGCCAGCACCAGTTGCGCTTGCGAGTCGACTTGTCATGGTTTCGAATTCTTTCGCCGCCGAGTTCATGTCCAACGGAGGTTTGGACGCTACATTGTGTCGCCGAGTATTGAAGTCGTCGAACGCACAGATCGTCGTCGACTGGCTTGTCATGCTGACTCAGCTTGCGCGCGTGGACGCTAAGAATTACGTCTTAATCGATGATGCAGACGTCACAAAGGTTATCACCGAGCTTCTGGATCATCCAGACCCGAACGTTCGCGCGAGAGCGTGCAACACGCTCGGCAACGTGTGCCGACACGACGGCTACTTTTACGAAGAGTTTCGTGAATTCAAGACGCTTGAAAAGCTCATCGAGCGCTGCAGCGACAACGATCGGACGACGCGCAAATTCGCCGCGTTTGCCATTGGTAATGCTGCGTTCCACTCCGATCTGCTTTACGGTCCGCTCACCGCCGCCGTAGACCCATTGGTGCACTTGCTCGACGAGCAAGAGGAATCCAAAACGCGTTCCAACGCCGCCGCCGCGCTCGGCAATTTAGTCCGCAACTCCAACGTGTTGTGCGAGCTCATGGTGACCTCCGGGGCGATGGATGCGCTGATCACTCTGATTGCCTCACCGAGCGCCCTCGCCGAAGCCGCTGGAGATTCGCAAAGTCCGATGAAGATTGCCCTCTTTTCGCTCGGCAACATGTGCACCCATCGCGTGTGCAAAGAGCGCATGGCGTCCAGAAACCTCGACCCGCTCCTGACCGAGCTCATGCACCGCGGCGACGAGACGATCAAAAAATACGTCACTCGCATCAAGCAAAAGATCGAGCGCCAGCCCGGGCGCGCGACGTAACCTAGCTTAAAGCTCCGCCGCGTAAAACCATCTCTGTACGATACCTAGCACACGACCGCCTCACTCGCGCGCGCGCGCGCACAGATTCGTTCGTTCGCGCTACTCGAGGGATATATCGAGAACGAAAGACGGCTCATAAGCGTACATCCGTGTGTGTTAAGTTACATGTCGATCGCCCTTCGCGCGTCGTCGTCCGTGCGGCCTCGACGCGCCAAGCCCCCGCTCGACGTGCCATCCAACGCAAACTACCAAGAAGCCAAGTCTTTGTCCTCGGCGCTCGCCGCACGAAAGTCGTCGACGCCCGAAGCCAAGCGCGTGCTCATCGTCGGCGGTGGCCTGGCCGGGCTGTCATGCGCAAAATACGTCGCTGACGCCGGGCACGTCCCACACGTCGTCGAACGAGCGAAGATGCTCGGAGGCAAGGTGAGCGCCTGGAAAGACGACGACGGGGACTGGATCGAAACCGGACTACACATCTTCTTCGGCGCCTACCCAAACGCGATGAATTTGTTCGCAGAGCTCGGGATAGAGGACCGCTTGCAGTGGGCAGAACACAGCATGACGTTCGCGATGAAAGATGAACCGGGAGCGTTCACAAAGTTTGTGTTCCCAGAGAACGTGCCCGCGCCGTTTAACATGGCGTACGCTATTTTGAGCAACGATAAAATGTTGACGTGGTTGGAGAAGTTACAAACTGGTGCGCCGCTGTTGCCGATGATGATCAACGGGCAGGAGTACATCGACGCGCAGGATGAACTGAGCGTAGAACAATGGATGACGAAAAATTTGATGCCCAAGCGAGTGAGGGACGAGCTGTTCATAGCGATGGGCAAGGCGTTGGATTTCATCGACGCCGATAAGTTGTCGATGAGCGTGATTCTGACGGCGATGAATCGCTTCATCAACGAGACGCACGGAAGTAAGACAGCGTTCTTGGATGGGAATCAGCCCGACCGATTGTGTGCACCTATGGCGGAGCATATTAAAAAAGTGGGTGGGTCGGTGCGCGTGGACGCGCCGATGCAGGAATTCCTGCTTGACGAACAGGGCAGTGTTGCGGGTATCAAGATGAGAGACGGCGAAATATTAACAGCTGATCATTACGTAAGCGCGATGTCCGTCGACGCGTTGAAACTGAAACTTCCAGAGGCGTGGAAGTCGATGCCGTTTTTCAAGCAGCTCAATGAACTGGAGGGAATCCCTGTTATAAACGTTCATTTATGGTTTGACAGAAAATTAAGACCTTACGACGGACTGGTGTTTTCGCGTTCTAAGCTACTCTCGGTATACGCCGACATGTCCGAATGCTGCGACGAGTACGCCAACGCTGACCGCTCCATGCTTGAGCTCGTTTTTGCGCCGTGCAGTAAAGAGGCTGGTTCGGATAGAAATTGGATCGCAGCGAACGATGAAGAAATCGTCGCGGCCACCATGAACGAGCTCAGATCCCTGTTTCCGAACGAGCTCGGCGTCGACGGCGGAGCAAAGTTGATCAAGCACGCCATCGTGAAGACTCCTCGTTCCGTGTACGCCGCCATCCCGGGCCGTAACAAATTTCGCCCGTCGCAGGAGACACCGATTAAGAATTTCACGTTGGCGGGCGATTTTACATCTCAAAAGTTTTTAGGCTCGATGGAGGGCGCTATCTTGAGCGGCAAACTGAGCGCGATGGTTGTCTCAGACAAGCTTGCCGGCCGCGAGACGGCGAGAGGAATCAAACCCGTGCACGAATCCATCGTTTGAAGATGCACGCAACGATAGGCATCAAGAACTTTATTATTACCCGGTACTTGACTTTAGTATTTCAGTTATTGCAGCGCCGACGCGTTTGGTGAGTAGCACGCGCATGTGAATTGTACATTTTCAGCATAGTTGTTTATTTGTTCACGCCGCTCCACCTAATAGTATTTCGGATGTTCTTCATAGTCCTCTTCGCTATTTTCTCCGTCACCTTGTGTTGTTTCCTCACGCGTACCTTCTTCATCCTTGGGCGTGAATGCGGCGCGCAAGGCTTCTTCAAAAACGGCCATGATGTCCTCCGCCTCGGTCTTCGTGGATTTGGTTTCCTGGAACATTCGTCCGAGAAGGAAAAGAGCCTTGCCGCGCAGAACTCGCTGCGGCATTGTGACGCTGGTGTCACGCAAAACTTTGCTGCACACGTGCTTCACGGTGTTGTCGATGTCCAACGCGCTGGCGTTCCACAGCGCGTCCAAGACGTGCGGCAAAACGTCGCGTTGCTGCTTTGCACGCAACTCCGCCGCCTCCTGTTCGTTCTTCGCTTTCGCGACTTTGCTTTCGGAGCTTGACACCGTACTGAGCACGTTGATCCCGGCCTTGAGCGTTGCAAACTTAGTTGAGATCGTTGACGATCTTTGCTGCATCGAAACTGTTCTGGAACGAAGACCGAGGTCGAGCCACGTGCCAGCGCCAGCGATGGGGTCTTTCAAGAATTTCTCCGCCTCCTTTTCGTACATCCAACCAATCTTCTTCAAGAGAACGATACCGAAGGAAGCGTCGGCGAGATTTTGCACCATGGGTTTGAGAGCGTCCAAGAATTTATCAGCGCGTTCCTTCTCTCGCTCCTTCTCCGCGTTCTTATTCGGCGCCGGCGCCGCCGGCGCCGCGGCGCCCAAATCCGCGAATTTGTCCAAAATCGTCGCGAGCTTAATCGCCAACTGCGCCTCTCGGCGCTTTTGCAGTAAATTAATTTCATCTTTAGTCAAATCCGTGCCCGCCTGCGCGAGAGTAGCGAGCTGCAACCTTCCGATAAACCCATCGAACGCGTCGCTTCCGAACAGCATAGAGAAAAACGCGCTCGGATTCATGAACGAAGGCGAATCGCCCAGCGCCTCTCGCCCTTTTTCGTCGTACTTTTTCCTCAGCGTCTCATCCGAGAGCACTTGGTACGCCTCTCCAATCTTTTGGAACCGCGCGTTCGCCTGCGGGTCGCCGATATTCTTATCCGGATGCAGCTTACGAGCGAGTAAATAGTACTGTCGCTTAATCTCCGCGTTTGTCGCATCCGTCTTCACCTCGAGCGCGTCGTAGTATTCCGTCTCCTTCACGTTCGCCCCGTTCGCTTTTTCACCATTCTCGGCGTCTCGGAAGAACCCTTCCACGCCGGCTTTCGTCCCTCTCGCCTCGGCTCGCTTCTCCGCTCGAGCGAAAATCTCCGCGTCGCTCGTCTCCCCCAGCGCCGCCGCGTCCTCCTTCAACGAGTGCGAGTACCACTTATGTCCATTCTCATCCCAAGACTTCCCTCTTAACGTCGAATACACCGCCTGTGGTGAAGCCACTACCCCGCGTACGATCTGCGTCGCGCCGACGAACGCGCCCACGACGGGTAACGTCACGACGCTCGCGATCCCGACGCCGAATCCTTTCGCGCACCCCGCGGCGCCGCCCGATCGCGCCCCGAGCACGGGCGCCGCGAACACCGCCGCGACGCCCATGCCCACTGATTTCGTCATCGACCCTACGCCCGAGACCACGCCCGAGGTCGCGTCTTTCGGCTGCGCGCGCGAACGCGAACGCGCGCGACGTCAGCTCGCGTTCGTCGCACAACCCTCATCTCGCGCACAAAACGCACCGCTGAGAGGTTAAACACGTCGTTCACCGCGACTTTCGTTTCGTTTTCTTTCTCTTTCAAGTCGTGGGAATCATTCGAACGCGCGTTCCCATCGGGCGATCGCACGGCGAGCGCCATCGACGTCATCGGTGCGCACGCCGAAGAATGACGCTTTGGCGATCGATCTCGGGCGTGAACTTCGAGGCGAACGACGTGCGACGCGAATGCGAGTCGAAATCGAAGTCGAAATCGCGCGAGCGCGTCGTCGAGCGCGCGTGGACGCGCCGAGTGGTGACGTCGCTCGCGCTCGCGTGGCCGCGCGC